>Ga0316363_10000128_pt1 | contig 115877 bp, 101 predicted proteins | sample Sb_taG_3_FD_200459 | JGI IMG/M metagenome (GOLD analysis project Ga0316363, IMG submission 200459) | Peat soil microbial communities from Weissenstadt, Germany - Sb_50d_a_PC metaG (v2) (version 2) | ecosystem: Environmental > Terrestrial > Soil > Wetlands > Peat | place: Germany: Weissenstadt... | reverse complement strand
TTCACCACCGAACTGCCGCTCACGAATCCGGTCCCGTTCACCGTCAGGGTGAAGGCCGCGCCCCCCGCCGTAGCGCTCGATGGAGCCAGCGATGTGATCGCCGGTGCGGGGTTGTTCGCCGGAGTCCCACTGCCAAAGAAGATCCCACTCACGACGGCGTTGCTGCCCGTGTTGGTGACGCGCGCCACTACGTGGCCGCTCACGTTCCACACCAGGTACTCGCCCGCGCCGAAACCGCTCACCGTCCGCGTGTCCAGCACGTTGTTGCCAGCATCCAGGATGTCCACCCGTTCGCTGCGCCCGCCGTCCCAATCCAAGAAATACAACGCCAGTTGGTGCGTGTTCGTATCGTTGAAATTCAGATCGATGGTGTAGAAACCGCCCGTATACCAGCAGGCGGCGATGCGGTCCGTCGTTGACGAGGCCTTCTGCAACGCCCGCCCGTCGGTAGTGGAAGGCACCCACGTAAAGGCCGTAATCCCGGAGGGCGTCACGGTCACGTAAGAAGGATAATTGACAGTGTCATTGATGACGTTGGAGCCATCGGCCCCATACACGCCCTTCCAATTACCGGCGGTCGCCGTGTCGACTTTTACGTAGCTGGCCGTTGTCACCGGGTTGTTCGCCGGGTTGATGGTGAACGGAAGGCTCCCCGACGCCCCTCCGCCCGGTGTCGGATTGCACACCGTGACCTGCGCCGTTCCAGCAGTTCCAATATCCGCGGCAGTAATGGCCGCCTGCAGTTGGCTGGCGCTCACAAACGTCGTGGCCCGCCCGCTCCCGTTCCACTTCACTACCGAACTGCCGCTAACGAACCCAGTCCCAGTCACTGTCAGGGTAAAGGCTGCTCCCCCCGCCGTGCCGCTCGCTGGCGCCAGCAATGTGATCGTCGGTGCCGGGTTGTTCGCCAGGCTGATGGTAAACGCAAGGTTCCCCGACGTCCCTCCGCCCGGTGTCGGATTGAACACCGTGACCTGCGCCGTCCCTGCGGCGATGATATCCGCCGCAGTGATAGCCGCCTTCAGTTGCGTAGCGCTCACAAACGTAGTCGTCCGGCTGGTTCCGTTCCAGTTCACTACCGAACTGCCGCTGACGAACCCACTCCCATTCACTGTCAAGGTGAAGGCTGCTCCCCCCGGCGTGGCGCTCGTTGGCGCCAGCGTTGTGATCGTCGGTGCCGGGTTTCCAGGTCCGGTAACGACGCCGCCAGTTCCCAGATCTGTGATGATGCTCCCTCCCGGCGAGACCGCCACGGTGTTGGTGAGCCCGATGGGTGTGCTGGTAACACCGGAAGCTATGGTCAGGTTCACGACGCCGACGGTGCCGTTGGCGATGATAGCGGCGTTCAGGCCGTCAGCCAGGCAGGTATACGTGCCGGCGCCGGAGGCGCAAGTCAACGTCTTGCCCGCGTTGGTGGCTGCCGTCCCGGCAATCGCGGAAATGGAGACGACGTTACTGGGAGGGTACGTTAAGGTCCACTGCAGGGCTGCCGGTTGGCTGCCCGCCGGCGATGTCAGGGTGAGGCTCAGAGAGACGGTTCCGTTAGCCGCAGCGGTTCCCGATGATAGCTGCAGGGAATCTGTCTGTGCGGAACCGGGACGCAACGAGAGGACGAAAAGAATTGCGAGGAAAAGCGCCCGCCGACCCATATGAAAAATAGTCCCTTCGTACCAGAGGTACCGAGAAACCATATTAGGACAGTGTGTTGTCGCCGCCCAAGCTAGAAAAAGTTAACTTATTGATTAGTCAAAGGTTAGTATTCGATTAGGGTCTTACCGGAGGATTGTCTGACAGCGGGCAGGCAAGTAAAATGGTTAAATTTAGTACACTTGGCGTCCTTATATCGGGCCGACGTTAGTGCTGAAAAATACCATTTCTTGTGGAGCGCCGTGTCAAGCAAACCAATGCGGGCAGGTGGGGACGAAGTAGCGGTTGTAATCCGCTGAAAAAAAGCGATTTGGAAATCAGGCAGTCGTGCGTTTAGCGGCCTGAAAGCCCCTGCAGAGCCACAGATTTTGCCAAGGTAGCCATTTTTGGGGACGCGAGATCCGAAGAATTGGTCCCGGGTTGCATCACCGCACTCGCCCCCGGGCCTCGTGATGGTGCGTCGGCATCGGCGGGAATCAAGCCGGCGGAGAGGTTACTCGTTCAGGCGATGGATGGCTCGCTCGTCGAGAGCAATCCGGTAAAACTCAGCGCGCTGGAGAACCCCGGCGGATGACATCCGGCGCCAGGCGTCTTTATTCTAATGAGGGATGACGATCGTGTCGCCAGGCTGCAGTTGGATATTCTGCTCCATTCTCTGGCCCTGGACGACTTCGTCATAGTTAAAGTCCAGGCGGTAGTCCTTGCCGCTTTCGGAGCGAATTATGTAGATCCTCTTGCGCTTCGCATAATCCGTGAGGCCGCCCGCCTCGCTGAGCGCCTGCAACACGGTCATGCGATACGTATACAGCAGTGGCCCTTCTGCCCTTACGGCGCCCACGACGTAGATCTTCTTGCTGTTGCTGGCTGTGACAACAACGGTGACGTTCGGGGCGATGATGAATTTCCCAAGCCCGTCGGCGATGACCTTCTCCACCTGCCTGGGCGTCAGGCCTTCGACTTCGACATCCTTGATTAGCGGCACGGTAATCATCCCGCCGGGCCGCACAACAACACTGGGAACGGACACGTCCGGTTCTTTCCAGACGGAGATCTGCAAGGTATCGCCCGAACCGATCAGGTAATCGTCAGGCACCCCTCGGCCCCCCGTAGGAATGTCCTTGGGGTCCGCCGGCTGGCTCTGACCGGCCACCGGAAGCGGGTCCCTCTGCACGCCAAGCAAAGCGGCGGGCGCGGCCGCCACGGGCGTGGGAGCAATGGACTGGCGGGCCCGGATTGCAGCTCCGTCGGCGGCCGGCGCCACAGGATGGGGCGGTTTGCTCTTCTTCGCATAGGCAATCGCCTCATCGACGATGGCAGACTCCCACCCCACTGCTACCGCGTCCCGCCTGATCCGGGCGTCGTTCACACCTCGACCTTTTGCGTCGTAGATGTATTGGAGCAGTTCCTTGGGCGGCGCCTTTTCAGTTTGCGCCGCACCGGAAACCATGATTCCAAGTGCCGCCAGAAGGACTGCGGCTCCGGTCTTGTACCCAAATGCTCTTGTGATCACCGTTGTCCAGCCCGCCAACTGCGGGAATACTCTCGGCTTGCACGTTCGCGACCACGCGCTCGGAACCGCCGTTCGACGGGCCTGTACTGCCTCGTGACGCAGGACCGCTCGCAAATCTCCAATTATTTGCAGATTAGTCCTAAGAATTTGGAAATCACCTCAACCTTTGGCACAACCTCGCCGCATCTCGAATTAGTGAGAATTCGGCTTTGGGACCGAAGTTCGCTGGAACTATCCCTGACTGGCTGACTACTGTCGCAGGGAGTTCCCGTCTCGGCGGCCAAATTGCATACACCGAGCGAGGTTCAACAAACCGCGGAATCCGCAAATGAACAACTATCTGAAACTATCGAAGAACCTGCTGGCACTGGGCCTCTGTGTTTTGGTCGCCTCCGACGTGATGACTCCGGCGGCTTATGCCCAGAGCTTGCCCGCACGGATCGAGCTCATTGTAGTTGAGGGAGAAGGCGTCATCAATGACGTCCACCAACGCACGGCACGCAATCTTGCGGTGAAAGTCGAAGATGACGATCACCGGCCGGTGGCGGGCGCCAGCGTGGTCTTTGCCTTGCCGATCTCCGACGCCAGTGGCGAGTTCCCAAATGGTTCAAGGAACTTGACCGCGGTAACGAACCAGGACGGCCTTGCCGTTGCGCGCGGGCTCAGAACCAATCAGGTTCCGGGCAAGCTTCAAATCTACGTGACGGCGTCTTACCGCGGTCTGGGCGCCAAAGCCCTGATCACCCAGTTCATCGAGGGTGCTCCCGCAACGGTGAAGACGCCGGAATTGCGAACCCACACATCCGGCGGCAAATGGAAGTGGATCGTGCTCGGAATCGTTGTTGCCGGCGGCGCTGGTGGGGGCGTCTACTTCGGCACACGAACGAGCTCTTCCAGTTCGCCCATCTCCATTACCACCGGTCCCCTGGTGTTCGGGAGTCCTCGATAAATCATGTCTCGCTGGTCTGTTTCCGCTTCCATCGCTCTCCTGATTCCGCTGGCCGGGCCGGTAAACGCTCAGCCCGCGAGTTTTAACGGCCCCATTGCCGGGTTTGTCTATGCCCGTGCCTCGCGGTCGGTTCGACCCTTGCTAGGCGTGCCCGGCGCCGCTTGGATCGGCCCGCCTGTGCTGAGCGAGGTGGACCGGGCTTCCATCGCGCCCGGCGGCAGGTGGGCGGTGCTGACCAAAGCCGGCAGCGCCAGGTTCGTGTGCGGATTGTCCGATCTGGCGCCGTCGGAGTCTCCCGCCGACGGATTGATCGATGCGGTTGACCGCGTCGTGTGGAGCCGCGACGGCGCCTTCGCTCTTCTCTATTCCTCCTCCGGAGGCCAGTTGCAACGCGTCCGGCTTTCGGACAGCGCGGTGTTCGTGGATTCCCCCATCGCTCTGTCGCCGGCTGGTCAGGTCACCGCACTGGCCATTGACCCGGCGGGCCAGCAGATCGCGGTGGGAATCACGGGATCAGATGCCGGCGGACTGTATCTTTTCAATGCGGCACAGTCCCCTGCCCGGCTGTCGTCCATGGCCCAACCCGCTGCGGCCGCGTTCGACGAAACCGGCAGCAAACTGTACGCGGTCGACGTCGACTCGCAGCAGATTCTGGAATTTGACTCCGGGGCCGGAGGTTTCGAATTCGCCCTCCTGTCGCCGCCGGATGGGCCGGCGCTGAATCCCGCCGGTCTGGCGGTCTCCGGGAGTAGCCGTTACCTGCTGCTGGCGGATAAAACGGCGCGCGCAGTCCGCATATACGAGACAGCTTCTCGAACCCTCGTTGACACCATTTCCCTGGATTTCGCCCCGCGCGGCTTCGAAGCCCTCTCGTCCGGGCCGAGTTTCCTCTTGAATGGTGGTAGCAGCGAAGAATGGCTCCTGGTCCTGGACGCCCGGCAATACCCGGTTGTCTACTTTGTGCCGGCCATTGGGAAGGAGCCATTATGATCCGCGGCTTTCCAATCCTGCTGGCCGCACTCGCCGTGCCGTTCGCCGCCGTGACCCCTGCCCTTGGGCAGTCAGTGTTGCAGGTCTCGGTAACCGTGGGCGGCACAACTTCGAATGTCGCTCCCGGGGGATCGCAGTCTCTGACAGCCAGTGGCCTCGGGCAGTCGGTTCTGGCCAACGTGACCGTCAAATACACCGGAGCGACCGCGGCAACCATCACCGGCGTGAACGTAACCGGAACGTCCGATATGACCGTTTCGTCAACGCCCGCCTTCCCTGTGGCCCTCAACCCGGGCGGCAGCACTACTTTCACCGTTCAGTATCTCTCCTCTTCGGGGAACGCCGTAACCGGACAAGTTTCCATCGCGTTCACGGAGAACAGCCAGCCTTCGAGCTTTCAATTCGTCCTGGCCGGGACAGCGCCGAACCTGTCATTCACCTATTTCTTCGTGCCAAACGGCGCCCTCACCGACCTGATCGCTGGTAACCGGATCACCTTTCCGTCAACCAACGTGGGCGCCTCCGCAACCGCGACGGTGACCATTTTGAATCGCGGAACCGCCACCGGTTCCCTGCAGTCGGCCGCGGTGAGTGGCGCGTCCTATCAACTCGTGGGCTCGCCGGCGCCTGCCCAGGTTCAGCCGGGCCAGCAAGCGTCCTTTAACGTGGTCTTCACTCCCCAGGCTACGGGCAGCGGCGTGGGATTGTTGACCCTGACACTCAACACCGGCAGCGTCACGTTTCCCCTCGCCGGAACCGGCACGGCGCCCGGCTTTACAGTCTCCTACACTCTTGCCGACGGCAACGTGCACCCATTGCCCGACGGAACCCTCATCACTTTTCCCGCCATCGATATCAACGCAACCTCTACCGCCACGATCAACATCCTCAACCAAGGCACGGGGTCCGGCACGGTCAACGGCATTACGCTGACGGCCAGCGGCTTTCGGCTGACCGGGTTACCGCTATTGCCGGCAACCGTCGGTCCCGGGCAGACCCTGGCCTTGGGAATCGTCTTCGCTCCCACGCAGGCGGGCAGCTTCAGCGGATCCTTCCGCATCGATTTTGCGGACCATTCCGTCTCCGGCACGCTGGCAGCGTCGACGAACCTGCCCAACCTGGCTGTTTCCTACACTCTTGCCGACGGCAACGTGCACCCATTGTCCGACGGAGCCCTCATTACCTTTCCCGCCATCGATATCAACACAACCTCTACCGCCACGATCAACATCCTCAACCAGGGCACGGGCGCGGCCATCGTCACCAACATTGCCGTGAGCGGCACGGGCTTCACACTGACCGGGTCACCGCTGTTGCCGGCCACGGTCCCGGCGGGACAGTCTGTGCACTTCGGGATCGTCTTCAATACCACGCAAACGGGAAGCTTCAATGGAACCTTTCGCATCGATCTGGCGGGCCGCTCCATCTCCGGCATTCTCGTGGCGTCGACCACGCAGCCCGGCTTTGCCGTCTCGTATACCCTCGCCGACGGCATTGTCCACCCGTTCTCCGATGGAGGAGCCATCAGCTTTCCGTCGGTGGATGTCAACGCAACTTCCACCGCCACCATCAGTGTCGTGAATCAGGGCACCGGGGCGGGCTCGGTTACCGGCGTATTTCTGGCCGGCACGGGCTTCCGACTGAGCGGAGTGCCGGCGTTGCCAGCGACCATCGCAGCGGGACAGTCCTTGCAATTCGGGATTATATTTGCGCCCTCCCAGTCTGGCTCCTTTGCGGGGAGCTTTCGCATCGATCTTACCGGCCGCTCCATTTCCGGCACAATCGCGGGATCGACCTCGCTTCCCAACTTCACCGTCGCCTATAGTCTGGCTGACAACATCACCCATCCGCTTCCCGACGGAACCACCCTGACGTTCCCTTCGGTCGATATCAACGCAACCACCACCGCCACGATCGGGATTCTCAACCAAGGTACGGGGTCCGGCACGGTGAACGCCGTGACGGTGTCAGGCACTGGATTTCGGCTGACCGGATTGCCGCTATTGCCGGCAACCGTCGCACCCGGGCAAGCTTTAACCTTCGGTATCGTCTTTGCGCCCTCGCAGTCCGGCAGTTTCGCCGGAAGTTTTCGCATCGATCTCGTCAGCCGTTCCATCTCCGGCTCGCTCGTGGGATCGACCGCGGCATCCAGCATTGCGCTGGCTTATGTCGATCCGGTGACCAGCAGTATCTTGCCGTTGCAGAACGGTTCCACCCTCTCTTTCCCCAATACGCTGACGACCGCCGTTTCCAATATCACTCTCCTGGCGACGAATAACGGCACGGGAACCGGCTTCCTGAACTCGATCGCACTGGCAGGCTCATCTCCATCGACTTTTCAGTTGCTCAATCTGCCCTCCTTCCCCGCGGCTGTGCCTCCTTCCCTGCAGGGCAAGTTCGGTATTCGCTTTAGTCCCCAACAGCAGCAGGTCTTTTCGGCAACGTTGCTCCTCGATGTGAGCGGTCAATCCATCACCATTAACCTGTTGGGACAGGGCATCGGGCCGCAATACACTTACACCTCTTCCGACGGGACGAATACCGCGGGGCTGCTCCCTGGCGGGACAGCCGCCTTTGCCGACACCGTCGTGGGCCAGGTGTCGGGGTTGACGATTTCGATCCTCAACGCCGGAGCCGGCGACGGGCAGATTGCGGCTGTGTCGGTCAGCGGCCAGGGATTCGCTCTGGCCGACCTGCCGCCTGTTCCGTTCACCGTTGCCGCCAACGCGTCGCAACGCTTCACGTTGAACTTCTCGCCCACGCAGCCTGGTGCGGTCAGCGGACGCCTGACCATCGGCAATGACACGTTCACCGTCACCGGCACGGCCATCGGTTCCCGCCTGATTTATTCCTACGTGAACGCCGCGGCCGCCACGGCGGTCACCGACGGCGGCGTTGTCATCCTGACCCCGGCAGCGGTGGGAAGCAGCGGGAGTGTAGGATTCTCGGTTCAGAACACGGGTACCAGCGCGGCGACGATTTCCAGCATCAACTTGGCCGCGCCCAGCACCGTCTTCGCGCTCCAGAATCTACCGGCTCTGCCGTTGAACCTGGATCCTGGCGCAACGAGCACGTTCCAAGTGGGCTTCACCCCCAACAACACCGGGACCTTGACGGCCACCCTGCGCATCAACAACAGCAGCTTCACTTTGTCGGGCACCGGCACGGCGCCCACGCCCCTGCCGTCCTATCAGTTCCAGGGACCGGCCGGCAATCAACAACCGGCCCAGCAGATGGCCGTCGGCTTGTCTCTCGCGTCGTCCTACCCGCTTCCAGTGCAGGGCACCCTGACACTGACCTTTGTCCCCAGCGTCTTCGCGGACGACCCTGCCATCCAGTTTGCCAGCGGGGGTCGCACGGTTAAGTTCAGCATCGCCGCCAATTCCACCCAGGCGCTGTTTAACGGCAGTGCCACCTCAATACCTCTGCAGACCGGCACCACCGCCGGCGACATCGTCATTACCCCGTCCTTCACCATCCAAGACGGCTTCGATGTGACGCCTTCGTCGCCGGCCGCCCTGACCTTGACGATTCCGCGCTCGGCGCCGCAACTCTTGAGCGGAAACGTAACCGCCGAAACGCTCACCACGTTTACGCTGACGCTCAGCGGGTATTCCACAACCCGGTCCCTAACCAAGTTCGACGTTCAGATCACACCCAAGCAGGGTCAGAGTTTCGCCACCACCCACCTGACGTTTGACGTGAGTTCCGCCTCCGCGAGTTGGTTCCAGGGCACCGCCTCGCAGGGTTTCGGAGGGGCGTTTTCGGTCGAGGTCCCGTTTGTCCTGCAGAACGGCAGCACCACGAACGACCTGGTCCACCTTCTGCAATCGCTGAGCATTACGGCAACGAACGAAGTTGGCGCTTCGACTGCGATCTCGGTGCCAATTCCCTAGACTGGCAGGTTGCTGAAAAAAGGCCGGAGAACGGCTGAACGCGGATCAACGCCGATCAAAAGAGAAAGAGATGGTTATTCGGCGTTGATCTGCGGCTCAAAATCCTTTTCCAGGATTATTGTGTTTTCAGCTGTGGAGAAGCCGGTAGTCCTCGATCTCGCACCCGAGACCGTAAAGCCCTTCATCCTCTGAAGGCTCGACCCGAACGACTCTCACCCTGCACTCGAGCGACAACATCGCATCGGCCCTCTCCGGATGGTACGCCGGCACCTTGAGTATGCAGACCATGCGGGCACCGGGAACAAGCGGAACGGGGGAGTTACAGTAGAAACCGTTGCTGCTCAGATCCCGGGTCGAACTCTTGATCGTTTCCGCCTCACTCATGGTCAGCAGGGCCACTTGCCAGCGTAGCCGGGTGCGAACCCGTTTGCGTCGCTCGGGCCTTCCCGAGGCATGGGAATCCCTACCATTGGATTGCTCTTTAGAAACCGGCAACTGTTCGAATAGCCTGACCGGCATAAAGGTACGACTTCGTCATGCAAGTCGTTTGCCACGTGATCAGGGCACCAAAGCTCGCTGATTTGTCCTTGTACACCAATAGTTTGCATCTGAAATCCAAAGAATTTGCCGAAGAGGGAGACTTATTGTAAGCGCACCAAACGCCCGATAACCCGGGCCGCCGCCGGGGAAGCCGGGCGCCTGATACAATCACGGCATTATGCGGCAGGTCCTCCTCCTGTTTCTGCTGGGCGCTGTCTCGGTGGCGCAACCAAAGCTGTCCATCCTCATCGTTGACGGTGTCAACAACCACGATTGGCAGACCGCCACACGCGAGCTGACGTCCATCCTCCAGGCCACCGGCCGGTTTCAGGTGGATGTCTCGACCAGCCCGCCGCGTGACGCCGCTCCCGAAGCGTGGTCGAACTGGCGCCCGCGCTTCGACCGGTACAATGCGGTGCTCCTCAACTGGAACGGCGGCGACAAGGAAGATGGCCTTCGCTGGCCCGGTGAGGTGGACTCCGCGATGCTCCGCTACGTCCGGTCCGGCGGCGGGCTCATCGTCTTCCATGCCGCCAACAACGCTTTTCTCGAGTGGCCCGAGTATAACGAAATGATCGGCCTGGGCTGGCGCAACAAGGAGTTCGGCCCCAGCCTCGTCATTGGTTCGGATGAGAAGATCGTTACCATCCCTGCCGGTCAGGGCCGCAATCCCGGCCATGGACCGCGTCACGATTTCGAGATGACCGTGCTCGACCGCGATCATCCCATCACGCGCGGCATGCCCAGACACTGGCTCCAACCCTCCGAGCAGTTGACTCACGGACAGCACGGCCCGGCGTCCGGCCTCACCATCCTGACGTATGCCTGGTCCAAAGACGCCCAGGAAAACGAGCCCATGGACTGGGTTCGCACCTACGGCCAAGGCCGCATCTACACCACCATGCTGGGCCATACGTGGCTCCACGAAGACAACCCGAACTTTCGATGCCGGGAGTTCCAGGTGCTGATTGCCCGCGGCGTGGAGTGGGCGGCATCCGGCCAAGTGACCATTGCGGCGCCCGCGGGCCCCGGCGTCAAATGACCGGCCTCACCTTGCGAAGCCGGTTTTGGGCAGCGTGATCCTTTCGATGGAAGACTGAATGGCGGGCGTGCCGGCCCGCTTTTTGCCCTGTGCGTCCCAGGCATCCCAGCCCGAGTTGCCGATGAAGTAGAACAGGTTGCCGGCAATCGTGCCATGGGTGGGTGCGCCCAGAGTGCGGGTATTGGCCTCCAGCACCTCCTGCGTCTTCAGGTCCAGCGAGAAGCGCATGATCCGCGGCGGCACGGTGCCGTTCTGCACCGCCAGGAACGAGTCGCGGTACACGTAGAAGCCATCGATGCCGGTGAGCGCCAGATCGTCGGCGGGGACCAGCCATTCGACCGACCGGCTGGCCAGGTCCATGGCGGCGATCCCGCGCGCGTAGTCCGCGATGTATAGCGTCTTCTCATCGGCCGAGAGCGCCGGCGTTTGCGGGGACGGGAATTCGCCGGGCGCGTCCAGGCGCTCGAGTTCCTTGGCGCCCGCGTGCAGGCACAAGACCGCGCCGTGGGCATTCTCCGAGACGTAGAGGTCGCCTTTGCGGCCGATCGTCATATCGCCGAGCAGGCCTTTCACCGGCGACTCGATGCGCTGCTTGAGCGCGCCGGAATCCAGGTCGAAAGCCAGTAGCGCGGTCTTGTCCTTGTCCTTCGCATCGCAGCGCTCGCACTGAGCCATCCACCCGGTGGTGGCCCACAGCAGCCGGCGATGGTTGTCCACCGCCAGAGCCAGAACCGGCCAGTCGGTCTTTGCGAACTCGGCGCCGTCGCCGTCGACGATCTTCGCTTTGCGAACGCTGCTCACCAGAAAACGGCGGTGCTTCGGATCGTAGGCGATGTCCTCGGCGATCAGATCGGTCTCGCTCAGCGTGAGAACCGGCTCGCTGCGGGACTCCTGGTCGCGGCTCTCGTCGATCCGTTCCAGGATGGCGGCGAAGTCCTTGCTTCCGCGCAGCGAGGCGAAGTTCGCGTCGGCGCCCAGGTCGTAGAGCAGCCCCATCCCGGCGAAGTTGCGCAACCGTGCCAGGGCCGCCTCGCGGTTCCCCAGCTTTGCCTCGGCCAACGCGAGATTGTAGGTGATGCGCGGATTGCCCGGCATCAGCGGGCGCAACTCCATCAGCTTCGCGCGCAGCTCGATGTAGTCGTTGTCCGCGAGCGCTTTGCTCGCCTGGCGATTGAGCGCCAGCCATCGTGGTTCGCTGTCGGCCGCGAGCAGGCACGCCGCGGCGGAGAGGATCAGGATGTTTCGGCGGACAGGCGGTCGCATAGGCACGCGACTCGTAATATACCGCACGGCGGTAGCGCGCGCCCACCTGCCCGCCCTTCGGGCCCCGTTACGGCACGTCGACGGTCAACTGCTTTTGTGCCACGTGCCCGTGCTTCCCCGTCGCCTTCAAGGTGTACGTGGTGGTCTGCCTCGGCTGTACGTAGAACTGCCCATAGGGCGAGCGATGCATGGTGGAGAAGACCGGAGGATCGATCGTGATCTCCTCCGCATTCTGGTCCGCGTAGCTGAGCAGGAAGATCGGCCGTCCGAGATAATCCTGGCGGCGGCCGGCAATCCGGAACGAAGTGATTTTCGGCAGCGTTGCCGGGTCGGCTTGAACCGCAATCGTGAACGACTGCGATACCGCGTGCCCGTCGTTGCCCTCCGCCGTCAGGGTGTACTCGGTTTCGCGCTGGGGCGCGACCTCGACGCACCGGTTCATCGACACGCCCACGCCCTCCACCGGCGGCGAAATCCCGACCGATTTCGCGTTCAGCACCCCGTAGCAGATCACCGTCTTGTCGCCCTCGGTGAGGACGCCATCGCGGGCGTAGAACGCGAGAATCCTCACGGCCGTGCCGCCGTACACCTTTTCGAACTCGGCGTTGGAGTCGGCGGGGCGCGGGTGGCGCATCCTCCAGTTCCGGTCCACGATCCCGCGGCCGAGCAGGACCCAGGCTACATACACCACCACGATGGTAAGCGTGAGTTTCAAGAATCGCTGAACGTGGAACCAGCCGGCCATGCCTTCGGTGCGGACGCTCCTATTGTACGATTACCGGCTGGCGCGGGGCCGGCTTTACAGATCCTCTCCCCTTCCTTTACGCTCGAAGAATGTCGATTGCCGCAACTGCTCTGCGCGCGCGCTTTCGCAGCCGGCGCACCTTGAACTTCACCGAATCGGTCATCCGGGAAATGACGCGGCTGGCGGGGCATTACGGGGCGGTCAACCTGGCCCAGGGGTATCCCGATTTCCCGGCGCCGGAGGTCCTGAAACGCGCGGCGGCGGATGCCATCGCGGCCGACATCAACCAGTACTCCATCACCTGGGGGGCCAAGCCGTTCCGCGATGCCATCGCCGCCAAATACCGCGCCTGGTACGGCATCGACTTCGATCCGGAGCGCGAGATCACGGTGTGCTGCGGCGCCACCGAGGGAATGATCGCCTCGCTGCTGGCGGTCCTCGATCCGGGCGACGAGGTGGTGCTGTTCGAGCCGTTCTACGAGAATTACAATCCCGACACGCAGCTCTGCGGCGCCGAGGCGCGCTACGTCGCGCTCAATGCCCCCGGCTGGCGGTTCGATCCCGACGAGCTGCGCCGCGCCTTCACCCCGCGCACCAAAGCGATCATCCTGAATTCGCCCAACAACCCGACCGGCAAGGTCTTCTCCCGCGAAGAGCTGGAGTTCATCGGCGGGCTGTGCCAGGAGTTCGATGCCTTGGCCATCACGGATGAGATCTACGAGCACATCCTGTACGACGGCGCGGTCCACGTTCCGATTCTTTCAATTCCGGGAATGCGCGAGCGCTCCATCCTGGTCAACAGCATGAGCAAGACCTATTCGGTGACGGGCTGGCGGGTAGGCTGGGTGCTGGCGCCGCCAGACCTTACCGATTCCATTCGCAAGGTGCACGACTTCCTCACCGTCGGCGCCGCCTCGCCCCTGCAAGCTGCCGGGACCGTGGCGCTCGGCCTGGGCGCCGAATACTATTCCGCCCTGGCGACCGAATACGCGGCTCGCCGCGACCACATTGTTAGCACGCTAACAGCCGCCGGATTTGGGTGTTTCGTTCCGCGGGGCGCCTACTACGTGATGACCGACATCTCGCGCTTCGGCTTCCCCGACGACGTCGCTTTTGTGCGTTATCTAATTGAAACATTGGGCATTGCCGCCGTTCCCGGCTCCAGCTTCTTTTGCCATCCAAAGGCCGGAGCGCAAAATGTCCGCTTTTGTTTTTGCAAGAAATATGAGACCCTGGAAAAAGCTCGGCACCAATTCACGAAGCTATCTTTGAGATAATTCGGAGTGGCTGGGCCGGATATCCACCATGCTTCCACAATTCTTATTGCCGGAAACCACGATCCGCGAGCCCGGAGAGGGAGCGGAACTTGATCTCGGTGAGCAGCAGGGCGGTGCGTTGATCCTGACTCTGGGTATTACGCGGATCATCGAGCAGGAGAGTATAGACGTTTCCATCTGGGGCTCGGCCGACGGCCAGGATTGGGGTGCCAAGCCTCTGGTGTCTTTCCCACAGAAGTTCTACTGCGGCACCTATCAAATCCTGCTGGATCTTGCCGACCGGCCGGTGCGGCACCTCCGCGCCAAGTGGCACGTGAATCGATGGGGCAAGGGCGATCCCAAGCCTCTGTTCACGATCTACCTTTTCGTTCAGGCCATGCAGCGCCAGATGGCCGTTGCGGGCTGATCCGGTCACCCTCGCGCCTGTTTATACATCGTTAACATCATCACCACCGGGGTACGCGCCAGAATGCCGTGCTGCAACTGCGGCGGCATGTGGACGAAGGCGCCGGCGCCGGCCTCCCGGGTATCTTCGCCGAGCGTCAGCCGGGCTTCCCCGCTGACGAAATACAGCGACGCCGCCATCGGCGCGGTGTGGGCGGAGAGTTCCTGCCCCGGCGCGAAGCCGAAGATCACGATCTTGACGTGGTCGTCGTTGTACAGGGTGCGGCTGAGGATGCCGTTGTCCGGGACCGGCGCCTCGGCCTCCAGGTTTTGGCAGAACGTGTAGCTCATGACTCCACTTTGCGCCTGATTTGCGCGGCGCGAAGTGACTGGAGTCACCGGCTGGCCCCCAGCTTTGCCCCTCTTGCCGCGACAATCGAATCCAGAACGCGCCGCGCCATAGCGTCGGTGCTATCCAGCCGGACTGCGGCGCGGGCCCACTTCTCCGCCTCTTCGAGCCGCCCGATTTTCCCCAGTACCACCGCAAGGTTGATTTGTGCCTTCGCCACGGTGGGATCGATCGCGGTGGCCCGGCGGAAGGCCCCAGCCGCATCGGCGAGACGTCCGAGCTGGACGTATTGCACGCCGAGATTGTTGTACCCGGCGGCATACCGGGGGTCCCGCGAGACGGCCTTTTCCAGTTCCGCCGCGGCCCGCTCGTGGTCGCCGGCCGCGGCGAACTGCTGCGCCTTCGCGGCTTCCCGCACGGCCCGCTGGTCCGGAGGATGCATCAGCCCGGCCACCGAAACGGTCTGTCCGGAGGGCCTGTCCGCCGGGCGATCCCCAAGCCGCACCGTCACCGGCGCGTTCAATTCCGATGTCGTCACGGCCTGGGACAGGATTTCGTTCCGTTTGGAGTCGAGCACCTTCAGCACGTACGTTCCGGGCTCCAGGCCACAAAACACGAACCGTCCATCATGTTCCACCAGCGCCTGGTCCGCCGCCTTGCCCTGGGAGCTTTCCAGCTGCACGGTCAGCCAGCTCACGTCCGCGCCGGCTTCGGACACGATTTCGCCTCGCACCGTGTGCCGCTCCTGGGCGGCGGCCGCCGGCAAGAACAGGAACAGTGAGACAAAGATTCCTCTCATGACGCCTCCGATGTTGTTTTTTGTTTTAACTGCTGTGGCGTGGCGGGGCCACTCGGGATGATCGGAACCGGGGATCGACCGTGTACGGCGCGCCTGCCGCGGCCCGTACACTACTTCGAGCCTATCATGCCGGTTCGCGGGCATCCAATCGAAATTTCATATGGAGACGATAGCAGCGCTCTGCTAAATTAGTATTACCGCTGGGTTTCAGTATGATCACTCGCGACGAAGCGCTCGATCTGTTCAGTTCCGACGATCTCATTGGTATTGGAATGGAGGCCGACGCGGTTCGCCGCAAGTGGCATCCCGAAGGTATCGTATCTTACATCATCGACCGCAACATCAACTACACCAACTTCTGCACGGAGTATTGCAGCTTTTGCGCCTTCTACCGCCCCATGGGCCACGCGGAAGGGTATGTGCTCACAAAAGAAGCGATCTTCGACAAGATTCGGGAAACGCTCGACCTAGGCGGCACCGGCGTGTTGATGCAGGGCGGCCTGCATCCGGACCTGAAGATCGAGTGGTACGAGGACCTGTTCCGCGCCATCAAGCGGCGTTTCCCCATCCATCTGCACTGCCTCTCGGCGCCCGAAGTCACCAACATCGCCGAAGTCAGCGGGCTGAGCCTCCGCGACACCATCGCGCGTCTGCGCGACTCGGGTCTCGATTCCATCCCCGGCGGCGGCGCCGAAGTCCTGGATGACGCCGTGCGCCACCGCGTGAGCCGCCTGAAGTGCTCCGTCCAGGAATGGATCGACGTGCACCGCACCGCGCACCAGCTCGGCATGCGCACCACCGCCACCATGATGTTCGGCTGCGGCGAGACGCTGGAGCAGCGCATGAACCACCTGGAACTGGTCCGCAACCTTCAAGAGGAGACTGGTGGTTTCACGGCCTTCATCCCCTGGACCTTCCAGCGCGAGAACACCTCTCTGGGCCGCTTCGTCAAGGAAGAGGCCACCGCCGTGGAATACCTACAGACCCTGGCCATTTCGCGCATTTATCTCGATAACTTCGAAAACGTGCAGTCGTCGTGGGTGACCCAGGGCCTCAAGACCTGCCAGTTGGGCCTGCGCTTTGGCGGCAACGACGTGGGCAGCATCATGATCGAGGAGAACGTGGTTTCCGCCGCCGGGGCGCACCACCGCGCCAGCGAAGAGGAGTTGCGCCGCATCATCCGCGACGCCGGCTTCATACCGAAGCAGCGCGACACGCTGTACCGGACGTACTTCCTGAACTGACCAAACACGGCCGGAATGCCTGTGCCGCGGGAGAGGAACAATGCGTCGGATGCTCAGATCGCTCGGCAGCGTGTTGCTGGTTCTCTGTGGAACCGGACGCGCCGCCGACGTCATCGTGGGGACCGCCATCGCCCCGCCCGGGCAGAGAGCCACCGGTTACCTGCAGGTGCCGGCCGGCTCTGACGCGGCCGCGAACATTCCAGTAATCGTCATCAACGGCGCGAAATCGGGGCCGACACTCGCCCTCGTCGCCGGGTCCCACGGCACCGAGTACGCTTCGATCGTGGCTTTGCAGAAGCTGGCTCAGTCGGTCGACCCCGCCGCCGTGTCCGGAGCGCTGATCGTCGTGCCTCTGGTGAACCTCGCATCGTTCGCCCAGAAAGTCCCGCACCTGAATCCGGTGGATGGCAAGAACATGAACCGCTTCTTCCCCGGAAAGCCCGATGGAACCCAGACCGAGCGGGCCTCCTGGGCCATCGCGAAGCAGGTGGTGGAAAAGTGCGATTACCTGATCGACCTCCACGGAGGCGACCTCGACGAGAACCTCCGCCGGTACTCCTACTGGGCCGACACCGGGAAGGAATCGCTCGACGCCACTTCGCGCGCCCTGGTGCTGGCCTTCGGTCTCGACCACATCATCATCCAGGACTACCGGCCCGGCGGCCCGAATGCCAAACCGGTTCCGGGCGCCATGTCACTCAGCCGTTACGCGGAGGAAATCGGGAAACCCGCGGTGGTGGCCGAGGCGGGACATGCCGGAACCACCAATTCCGAGGATGTGGACGCCCTGATCCAGGGCTGTTTGAGTGTCATGCGCCACTTGCAGATGTTGGTGGGCAAACCGGCATCGGTAGACCACCCTCTGTGGATCGGCCACATCACCGTTCTGACCAGCGAACAGGACGGCGTCTTTTATCCGCTCGCCAGTCCCGAGGCCTACGTCAAACAGGGAATGCGGATCGGCTACGTCACGGACTATTTCGGCAACCGGGTTTGGGATGCCGTCGCTCCCGTGTCCGGCGTGATCATTTACATCGGCGCGCTCCCCTCCATGAGCAAGGGGAACACGGTCGCCTACATCGGGGAGATCGCCGAAACGCCCGATCTCCCGAAGTGAAATCCCCAGTAGCTTTTCCGCCCACAAGCGGCGTACACTGGTCCATTCGATGCCGCTGGAGATCGCTCAAAACGAAGTCGCGCCAGGCAAGGTTGTGATCGCGCTCACCGGGAAAATCATGATGGGGACCGACAGCGAACGCATCATGACGCAGGTGGAAGACCTCCTGCGCAACGGGAAGCGCACCATCATCTTCGACCTCGGCGGCGTGACCCACATCGACAGCACCGGCATCGGCCGCTTCATCTCCAGCTACAACAAGATCACGGCCGCCGGCGGCGAAATGTGCATGGCAGGCGCCAAGGGCCACCTGTTCGACATCTTTCACGTGAGCATGCTGGACACCGTGTTCCGCTTTTATCCGACCGTGGAAGCGGCCTGCCAGTAGCGCCCCTACTCGTGCTTCTCGAGCAGCAGCGTGATCGTCCCGATGGTGAACAACATGCGCACCCGCAGTTGCACCGGCAGCTTTCGGCGGTCGTCCGTCAGCCACACGTACAGGTGCGCCGAGCGCCGGTACAGGACGTCGTTGAACAGGTACAGCTCGTACCGGATGGTCTTGAAGGTGCCTGCCGGTGTTTTGACATCCTCGCGCTGCTGGGCCTCCACTTTCGCGGTCACGCTCTTCTTGCCGTCGCTTACCGGCACCTGAACGCTCTGGCCGGGCTCCAGGGTGAGCGTGCGGAGATAGTAGAGCCCTCCGGCGATCTCGTGGGTGCACTGCGGGATATCGATTTCCTGCGAGAGGAGCGTCGTGTTCTTCGCCCGGTCTCGCTCCAGGTAGCTGGCTTTGCACGCCTCGGAGTCGAACGTGGCCTTCGTTTCGCGCTGGCGGTTGCCCTCGTGCGTGGTCATCTGCAAAGACTGCACGCACAGCGACTGGTTCAGGTTGGCGCTGTAGTCGTCTTCCACCTTGAAGAACTTGGAAACCAGTCCCACCGACTCCAGGTGCAGGTTCACCTGCCAGCCCGAGCGCGGCTGGGACGCCGCGCTCCACTCCACTTTCGCCTTTCCCGCGGTGATCAGGCGCCACTCGATGGTGTAGGTCAGCGTCTCTTTAGCGGGTAGCTCGCTGCTTTGGGCCACCGCGGCGGGACCGCCAGCCAACGGCAACAGCCAGAGGAGCTTGGCAAACATGCATCCGCCAGTTTCGCAGATGCGGCGACGCGGGCGCAAATCCGTGCTACAACGTGAGGCATGACCGATGCCGTCCTCCACCGCACCTTTTCGGCCCGGCTGGATTGCCAGTACCTCGTTCGCGCCCCGGCGGCGGTGGATTCCGGCACGCTGCTGGTTGTGACGCTGCACGGTTTCGCGCAAACCCCCGAAGCCATGCTGCAGCTCACCGGCAGGATGTTCCACGCCCGCCACGTGATCGCCTCCATCCAGGGGCCGAACCAGTTCTTCGTGGATGCCAAGGCCCAGGACGTGGGATTCGGATGGATCACCAACCGGCGCCCGGCGGCATCCATCCGCCTCCACCACGACATGGTCCGGCACGTCCTGAACGAAGCCGGGGACGAGTACGACATCCCTCCCCAGCGGCGCATCCTGGCCGGCTTCTCGCAGTCCGTGTCGCTGAACTACCGTTTCGCGGCGACCGTTCCGGACGCGGTGCGCGGTGTCGTCGCCGTCTGCGGAGCCGTGCCGGGCGACTGGGAAAGCGGGTCCTACCAACCCGTGAAGGCCGCCGTCCTGCACATCGCGCGCCGCGAGGACGAATTCTATCCGCCGGCGGTCACGGAACAATACCCCGCGCGATTGCGTCTCCGGATACTGGACCTGGAATTCCATCTCCTCGATGGCGGCCATCGCATGCCCTCCGGAGGGGCGGCCATCATCGAGGGTTGGCTGGGACGCATCCTGCGATAATCGGAACATATGTCATCTGGCGCTTTCTTTCGACGCCCGGCCGTACTGCTGGCATTGGCGCTCTGCTCGGTGGGCGGCGTCGTTACGCTCCTCGGGCGCCTGGTCAGCGGCCCGCCGGTGGAGCAGAAGCGCGTGCCGCTCTCGAGCGAGGCCGGAACCAAAGCATACCCGGCGTTCGCTCCCGATGGCCAACGCGTGGCTTACAGCGCGCGTGGCGTGTCCAAGGTCGATGCGTACCACATTTTCGTGCGCGCCACCGGAACCGATACGCCTCGCCAGTTGACCGAAGGCGCGGCGAACGACGTGAGCCCGGCCTGGTCTCCCGACGGTGGCAACATCGCGTTTCTGCGGATCAGCGAGGGTAAAGCGCAGTACATGGTAATCCCCGCCGCGGGCGGGACCCAACGCAACGTGGCGGAGTTTCCCGCGGCGGGCGACGAGACTCAACCCTCGCCGGCCGTGGCGTGGACGGCTGACGGAAAATCACTGGTCGTCGTTCGGGCCGCCGAGGGCCAGCCGCCTTCGCTCGCCGTTGCCGCAGTGGACGGCGGAAACGTGACCTCCATCAGCCACCCGCCCGCAGCTTCCGAGGGCGATTCCAGCCCCATGGTTTCTCCCGACGGCTCCACCCTGGCCTTCGTTCGCACCAACAGCTCCGATGCCGCCGACATCTTCCTCTGCGACCTGGCCGGCAACGCCACGCGCCGATTGACCTTCGACGATCGCGGAATTCGCGGCCTCTCCTGGACGCGCGACGGCCGCGACCTGGTCTACTCCTCCAGCCGTGTCGGCGGATGGCGGCTGTGGCGCGTGCCTGCTTTCGGCGGGAGCCCGCGCGAGTTGATCGTTGCCGGCCACCGGGCCGAGTACCCCGCCGTGGCGCCCGCCGGCTACGCCATGGCGTACGTCGACAGCCCCTCGGTTTCGGCCATCTGGCGCGCGACCCTCGGCAACCTCGATTCCCCGGACGAGCGCCCGCTGCTGCGCTCTTCCGGCCGCGAAACCTCCGCTGCTTACTCGCCGGATGGCAACAGGATCGCTGATGTCAGCGATCAGACCGGCAACGACGAGATCTGGCTCAGCGACGCCGATGGCGGCAACCGTGTCCAGTTGACCAACCTGAAGGGGCCGCCGATCGGCCGCCTGCGATGGTCTCCGGACAGCAAGATGCTCCTCTTCGACGCCCGGGGAGATCGCGGGTACGATCTGTACACCATGGCCGCCGCGGCCGGAAGCAAGCCCAATCGCGTCGTCCTGGGCGGTTCCAACGCCTCCTGGTCCAACGACGGCAAGAGCCTCTACTTCAATTCCCGCGGGCAGATCTGGAAATCGTCCGCCAATGGCGGCAACCCCGAGCAACTCGCCGGAGGCGGGGCCCAGCCGGTGGAGTCGCCCGACGGCAAATTCGTCTATTTCCGGGGCCGGCGCAGTTTCTCGCGCATCCCCGTGGCCGGCGGCGAGGTGGAGGACGACGTGATCGAGCCCGAGCACGACCTCATCTGGTCTACCACGCTCCAAATGACGAAGAAGGGCGCCTACTACGCCGAATTTCAGCGGGGCGCGCGAGCCTGGGTGGTCTCATTCTACGACTTCGCCACCAAGAAGAATTCGATCGTCTTCCGGCTCAAGAACACGGACTTCGGCCAGGGCCACATGTTTTCCGTGTCTACGGACGGCAAGTATATTCTGTATCCTCGGGTGGACCAGAGCCAGACCGACTTGATGCTGGTGCAGAATTTCAGGTAGCCCTCAAAAACCCGATGGCGTAATCCAGAAACTCTCCCGCCATTGTCCCCCGGGCGGAATGCTCTGCAGTTCAGGGCACACTCCCGCATGCGCCAGGTTGAACGCGTTGGTGATCGCCGCCATGGGCTCGAAGCAGATGAATTCGCGCGCCGCCGGAGCGTAAACCACCGCCACCGGATACCGCGGGCCGTAGGTCACGGTGATCCGCTGCGCCGTCCCCTCCACCTGAAACTGCGCGCGCCCGTCCGGCCCGCGAACCAGGTTTGTGAACACGTCGTCCAAATCGAGCGCCGCTAACGTCTGCGAATCGGCGAGCTCTACCGGCTTGCGCTCGCCGGTGGGAATCAGCAGGCTGTCCAATACGAGCCGCTCGCGCGCCGCCAGGTGAACCTTCCACCGATCCCGGGGAGCATCCTGCAACTGAAAGTACGGATGGTAGCCGATGGCCACGGGCATCGGGCTGTCCGAGTGATTCTCCAGCGTGGTCTCGACTTCCACCTCGGCGTTCGCCAACCGGTAGGTCATGGTGATCGTGTGGGCGAAAGGAAACTGCGCCATCAGGTCCGGGTGCTTCCAGAATTCGATGCGGCTTGTGGCGTACGCGGAGTGTGCGTCAGCCTCTATCGCGGCCAGCGCCCACAGGGGCGAGAAATTCAGCAGGCCGTGGATCGGTTTCTGATGATTGTCCCGCCGCAGATTGCCCAGCTCCGGGTTCAGCAGATATTTCTTGCCGTTCACCCAGTACGATTCGCCGTCGATTCGGTTGGCCCACGGCGCCAGGAACGGCACGCCGCACAACCGGGGTGCGGCCTCGAGTTCGCCGGGGCTTCGGAAGGGAAACCACAGGATGTTTTTCCCGCCGGCTTTGATCTCGTACGCCATGTTGCCAATGGATGGAGCGATCGACATCTCGAGTTGATGGGCCTCGTCGGCCAGCCGCACCACTTCGATGCCATCGACAACAGCCTGGCGGGCGTTCACTTCGCGTCCGGGTCGAGCAGATCGAGTGTGGTTTCGCCCTGGCAGCACACGCACGGTCCCGGCGTGTACGCGCGGACCGAGCAGACGTCGCACCAGTAGGTGATCAGCTTCAGTTTGCCGTCCCGCCGCACCAGCAGCGAGTGATGGTGGCTGGCGTCGATGAGGAACCGGTCGGCGGCCGTGAAGTGGCCGTGTGCTTCGACTTCGAACCCATTCAGCCGCACGTCGGCGAGGACCTTTTGGGTGGTGTCGTCCCCGTCGAGCGTCACGATTTTGTGGTCCGGCGTTGCCAGGGTGGCCGGCTTGCCCGCTCGCACGCTCAGCTTACCGCGCAGCGTTTGGCTCGAATTCAGATCGGCGGCGCTCAGGCAAACCACCGCCGCCAGCAGACACAGACAGAAACGCATTTAGTTCTATTGTAGCGGAGCGAACGGGCCGCCTGCCCGCGACCGCACCGCCCGCCGCCTCCATTCCCCCCCCGCAATCCGGGGTAGAATTCAGATGGAGACATCCGATATGCGAAAGGCCATCGTCTCGATTCTGTTTTGGAGCGTCGCCGGGTTGGCCGGGTCGCCCGGGGCCATCTCCCTCCCTAAGCCGAGTGCCAAGGGCGGAATGCCGTTGATGCAGGCCCTCAGTGAACGCCAGAGCACGCGCGAGTTCAGCACGGATAAGCTCTCGCCCGCCATCCTCTCCAATCTGCTGTGGGCGGCCTACGGCATCAACCGGCCGGATGGAAAACGCACGGCCCCGTCCGCGGTGAACCGCCAGAGTATCGACATCTACGCAGTGATGGCGGATGGCGCGTACGTATACAATGCCAAGCAGCACAGCCTGGACGGGGTGGCGTCCGGCGACCTGCGGGCCCTCGCCGGCCGTCAGGCCTTTGTGGCGGAGGCGCCGCTCAACCTCGTTTACGTAGCCGACTATTCGCGCTTCGCCAATACGCCGGACGACGACAAGGCGTTATACGCCGGCGCCGAGACCGGCTTCATCGGCCAGAACGTCTACTTGTTTTGCGCCTCCGAGGGCCTCGTGACCGTGATCCGCGCCATGATCGACCGCCCCGCTCTGGCCAAGGCGCTGCAACTCCGGCCGGACCAGAAGATCATCCTGTCCCAAACCGTCGGACTTCCCAAGCGCAAGTAACACGGGCCTGCAACGTGCCTGTAGCGATCAGTCCGCGCTACGGGCTATAGTACTCATCGGAGGACGTCATGACCAAAACGCTCGCAGTGACCGTCTTCGCCGCGCTGTCGCTGGCGCTGACGGCTTGCAGTGGCTCTCGTCACGAAGCCACGGAGAAGTATTACCTCGTGACCGTAAACACCAAGATCCCGTACTGGCAGGTTGCCGGCCAGGCGTTCATTCGCGGCGCCAAAACCCTGGGTCTTCAGGCCGAGGTGGTCGGTCCGGAGACGTACGATCCGCAGGCTGAGGTCCAGGAGTTCAAAAGCGCGGCCGCCAAGAAACCCTCGGGCATTCTCGTGTCCGCCGCCGATCCCAACCTCATGAAGGAAGCCATCGATTCCGCCATCGCCCAGGGCATCGTGGTCATTACCATCGACTCCGACTCTCCCGCGAGCAAACGCCTTACCTTCATCGGCACCAACAACTACCAGGCCGGCCTCATGGGCGGCCGCTTGCTTGCCGAACGCCTGAATGGCAAGGGCAGCGTGGTCGTGTTCACCATACCGGGGCAGGCCAATCTCGACGAGCGCCTGCAAGGGTACAAGAATGTCCTCTCGGCTCACCCCCAGATCAAGATTACCCAGATCGTCGATACCAAGGGCGACCGGCGCGTCGCCTTCGACACCACCACTGAGATCGTCGGCAAGAGCAGCGTGCCGGACGCTTTCGTGAGCCTGAACAGCACCTCGGGCCAGGAAATCGCCGACGTGCTGGACCGCCACAAGGTCGAGGGTAAGATCGTGATCGCCATGGATACCGACGCGGACACGCTTAATTGGATCAAGAAGGGAGGGATCGCCGCCACCATCGCGCAGAAGCCTTTCACCATGGCGAACTTCGGCATCCTCGTGGCCGACGCGCTGCACCACTTCAATCTTCCGGCCCTGGACGGCAAGTTCGCTCAGGACACTCTTTCGCCCGTTCCCCTGTTCATCGACACCGGCGCCACCCTGGTGGACAAGAGCAATGTCGACCAGTTCATGAAGGAGCAGACCTCGGCGGGCACCAATTGAACGCCGGGCGCCGGCGCCCAGGACCAGAACGGGCAGCGGCACCACCATCCAAGGCCCCGAGGACGGCGCGAAATCGGCGCCATGTCCGCCCGGGAACTGGTCCGGGCGGTGGCCGGCCTTCGGCCCTATGTCGAGGAACCTTAGCTTCCCTCAGGAATACTTCTTCATCAGCGCCTTCAGCCTGACCCAGGCATCCTCGCGCGCTTTCTTGTTCGCGTTATTGGCGTCCGGCTGTTCTCCGGCCCGCATGAATCCGTGCCCCGCACCCTCATAGGTCACCGGATCGTAAGTCTTGCCCGCCGCCTTCATCTCGGTGACGGCATCCGGAATCGTGGCATCGATCCGCGCATCGTTGCCCCCGTAGAATCCGAAAACCGGCGCCTTGATCCGCGCCATCGTGTCCGCCGGCGGCGGCGGTCCGTAGAACACGAAGGCCGCCGCCAGGTCGGCGCGGTTCGTGGCGAAGCGGAAGGAGTTCCCGCCGCCCCAGCAGAACCCCGCGACGAACACCTTCCCGTTGGAGGCCGGCAGCTTCTTGCCGTAGTCCGCCACGGCATTCAGGTCCGCGGTGATCTGGTCCGGCGGCAGCTTGCCGATAGCCGGTCCCACGCCTGCGGAGTCGAAATCCTTGGTGCGCCCGCCGTTCGGCGCCATGCCCGAGAGCAGGTCGGGCGCGATCGCGATGTATCCCGCCGCGGCAAACTCGTCCGCCACGTCTTCCACCCAGTCCGTCATTCCGAAGATCTCGTGGATCACCACGATCACCGGCGCCTTGGAACTCACCTCCGGGTAGGCAACAAATGTTTCGACATTTCTGCCATCGTGCTTCACCGTGACCCATTCGCGGTGGCGTGGCGACTTGTCTACAGTCTGGCGTGCCCAATCCTGCCCCCAGAGCGCGGACACACCCAAAACAAACAGCATGGAGATTCTTGTCATCTCACCTTTGTACACCAGAAAGCCGGCTCTGGTAGCATGGCGGTGGAGGGGTTTTGTATGAAGCACCGCCCGTTGCGCTCCCGGACCCGCGACCTTCTGGACCGGATCAAGCGTCTCCTGAAACGCGAGCCGGAGCCGCCCGAGGATCCGTACGCCATGGTCGGCGCGCCGAAGAAGCCCGGGCCGCCCGTTCGCAGCCGGGCAGCCGAAGCGCCTCTGGATTAGGGTCCCCGGCGCCCTCCTACTTCACGCCGCCCGTGGCCGCCCACTCTGTGCCCCGCGCCAGCGTCACGCGGAATACCTCGCTCTTCATGGCGTCGGGATCGTGGCCCAGCGCGGTAGCGAACACCCGCCCTTTACCGTAATCCACGGTCCACAGCATCGGCTGGTTCAATCCCGCCCCGGGAATGGCCTGCTTCTCGTTCGGCCGGTAGAGCGAGTGATCGTCCCAGGCAGTCGCCAGGACGTGAAAACTGCCCTCGGGCTGCCAGCGCAGATTGGCGTACAACTCGTCGTTGGGCTCCGGGTAGGAGGCCGCCAGGCCGCGCGTGATGGGGTGCTCCTTGTCCTTGATATCGACCTTGAAATCGTGGCGCGCGGAGTGGTGGCCGTTGTTGGGCCGCCAGTTGCCGCCGCACATTTTCTCGAACTCCGTCCAGCCGTCGAACGCGGCGGCGGAGAAATGATACAACACCAGTCCCTTCCCGCCGCGGACGTAGTTCATCAGGGCTGTGTCGGCGCGCTCGCCCCAGCGCAGTTCGGGCTTGCGGCTCTCGTAGTAGTTCAGGAGCACGACGTCGTACGGCGCCAGCGTCTCTGGCCCGGCGCCTCGGAACTCCTCGGTGACGCGCACCTCGAACCTGCCGGTCTGCTCCAGCAGCGTGCGCAACACGGGCGTGGTGGCGCGCCAGTCGTGGCCGTTCTGGCCGGTGATGATCAGGACCTGGATCTTCGGCGCCGGCGCCTGGGCGGGCGCCAGCGAAACAGCTCCCAGCAGGAGCGCGCAGAGAGTCAGCGGTTTCAGAATACTACCTCCCGAATTGGCGATTGTAGCGCGTGGCGCGCACGCGCTTGTCCTACCAGTTGGTGATCGAGCCGTCCGGCCGGAAATAGGTCTGGGCGCGATTGGTGGCGTACTGCGTAATCTCGGTGACCTGCTTCAACGGCTTCATGTCGAGTTCCACGCCCAAGCCGGGCCGGTCGCTGGGGTACAGCTTGCCCTCCTTGAAGTCCAGGCCCACGGGCATATGCGGGATCGTGCGCCCGCCGTAGTTGTACTCCATCAGCACCGGCCCCGAGAAGGTGCCCAGCGCGTTCACCAGAGCCGCCGTCGAGATCGGGCCGGTGAAGTGCGGCACGATACCCACGAAGTGCGTCTCGCAGATGGCCAGGACCTTCATCATCTCGGTGATTCCGCCGACGTTGGGCAGGGTGGCGCGCAGGTAATCGATGTCGTGGCCTTCGAGCAGCTTGTTGAAGTCCCACCGGTTGCCCCACTCTTCGCCCGCCGCCAGCGGTACCTTGACGGCCTTGCGTAGAATCGGCAGGTCCTCCTGGAATGCCTCGGTGCGCACCGGGTCCTCTACGAAGAACGGCGCCAGGTCTTTGATCAGGTCGCAGCCGCGGATGGCGTCCGACAGGTCGAAGCGCTGGTGGAAATCGATGCAAAAGTCGCCGGTCTTCCCTACGCCCTCGCGCACCTGCACACACTCGTCGTACACCTGGTTGATCTTCTGGTGCGTGTTGTAGGTGGTGTTCGCGGGCGTGTCGGCGGCGCCGAAACGAAACGCGCGGTAACCCGCCGCTATGGTGGCCTGCGCGCGCTCCTTGATGCTCATCCCTTGCCGGATGCCCGGAACGATTCCCGCCGTGTTATAGCACTCGCAGTAGTTGCGCACCATCCCGCCCAGCACCGCGTGTACCGGCTGGTTGAGGGCCTTGCCGCGAATGTCCCACAGGGCCAGGTCGAGCGCGCCCAACGCGTGCATTTTCTCGCGCCCGGCAGGATAGAAGTAGGCGCGGAACATGTCCTGCCAGAGGCGCTCGATCAGCGAGGGATCTTTGCCGATGAGCCTCCCCGCGCACTGCTCCAGCGTGTCCTTGGAGCCGCCTTCGCCGATGCCGGTGATCCCCGCGTCGGTTTCGATGGTCACCACCATGTCGCTCTGGTTGAACAGAGGATTGGGATTGGGCGGCGCGTAGGCGCGCACCCGCGTGATCTTCATCTTGGGAACGGCGGCCTGCACCGGCCGTTCCGGCGCGAGCCCGAGGGCCGTCGTCGCCGCCATGGACTGAAAGAACGATCTGCGGTTCATCTCTGTACTCTACCCGATCCGCCGCCCTTGAGCAGGCCCTGCACTTCTTCGAGCGTGAAGCGGCTGAAATCCCCGGGGATGGAGTGCTTCAGGCAACTCGCCGCCACGGCGAATTCGAGCGCGTCGCGGTGGCTGGGCAGCTTCTGCCACCCGTAAATCAGGCCCCCGGCGAAGCTGTCGCCGCCGCCCACGCGGTCCACGATGTGGGTGATGTCGTACTGCCGGCTCACCAGGAATTCGCTGCGGTCGTTGAGGCAGGCCGACCAGCCGTTGTGCGAAGCGTTGTACGATTCGCGCAGGCTGATGGCCACCGCCTGAAGATTGGGGCAGGCCTCCAGCACCCGCGCGGTCAACTTTTCGTACTGCGCGGGATCCAGCTTGCCGGAGTGGACGTCCACCTCGGCCTGGATGCCCAGCGTCATCTGCACGTCTTCTTCGTTGGCGATGGCGATATCGACGTGCTTCACCAGCTCGCGCATCACCTCCACCGCGGGCGTGCCCCATTTCCAGAGATTCTTGCGATAGTTGAGATCGCAGGAGACGGTGAGCCCCTTCTCGCGCGCCTTCTTCACCGATTCGAGCGCGAGATCCGCCGCGGTGGCGCTGATGGCCGGTGTGATGCCGGTGATGTGGAACCACGCTGCGCCGTCCAGAGCCTGCTCCCAATCGATATCGCCGGACTTGGCGATGGCGATAGCGCTGCCCGCGCGGTCGTAGACTACCTTCGAAGGACGCTGGTTGGCCCCGGCCTCCAGGTAGTAAATCCCCAGCCGGCCTTTGCGCCGCACGATCTTCGAAGTGTCGACTCCCATTCGCCGCAGCTCGCCGATGCAGGCGTCCGCGATGGGATTATTCTCCGGCAGCACGGTAACGAAAGCCGCGGGATGGCCCAATGCCGCGAGCGCAACCGCGACATTCGCCTCGCCGCCCCCGAACGTTGCGACGAACTGGGGGGTTTGCAGAAAGCGCTCGAACCCCGGAGGCGCGAGCCGCAGCATGATTTCACCGAAGGTGACTGTATGTTTGGACATGGCTGTTTAGCGGAACGAACCCGTATTGTAGCTCCGGACCCGGCGGGGCACGTCCATCAGGCGGCCTCAGGTATCCTCACCTGCCAGAAAACGCCCGAACAAGGATGGCCGCCGATGAACGCCGATCGGAGAATAGTAGGTCTTATCCGCGTTCATCGGCGTTAATCGGCGGCTCAAAATCTTTTTTCCTCACCCCTAATGCCCCACCGCCCTCACCCCGTGCAGCGACTCCGCCTTGCTGAACTTCGGCCAGTTGAAGCCGTAGAACGCCACGAACGCGAAGCAGAACATCGGAACAATGAACCCGCGCGACATATTGGATTTGTCGGCGACGTAACCCATCAGTTTGGGTATGATGGCGCCGCCCATGATGGCCATCACGATGAAGGCCGATGCCTTTTTCGCCCGGGCGCCCAAGCCGAAAATCCCCAGGGCGAAGATCGTCGGGAACATGATCGACATGAAGAAATAGGTCAGGAACACGCACACCACCGACAGCCAGCCCAGCTTGCAGAAGATCAGGAAACAGATGGCCACGTTGGCCGTCGCGTACAGCCCCACGATTTTGTGAGCGGAAAACTTCCGCAACAAACCGGCGCCGCTGAAACGCCCAATCAGGAAGCACAGCAAGCCCAGCGATGCCGCATTGGAGGCGCCCTTGTTGCTCATAGTGAGAACGCCGGCCGCGTTGGTTTCGAACCAGCCGCGCAGCCAGTCGTGCAGGAAACCCGAGTTGGCCGCCAGTTTCGTCATGGTGGCGTCCCACGAGCCGGGAATCGCGGGAACTTCGGCAGTCATGTAGTTGATGAAGAAGCTGAAGATTCCCGCCTGGGCGGCCACGTAGAAAAACTGGGCCGCCACGGCCATCACGAAGTGCGGGTGCGACCATATGGAATGCGAAACCCCCGGCGCGGCGTCGTCCAGGTGATAATCGTCCTCCATCTTGATGTCGGGAACGTTGGCGAAGTAGAAAATGGCCGCGATCACGATCACCCCGAAGGCGATGCCCACGTACGGAATGTAGAGCGTCTGGCTGCCCGTGTTGTGGCCCGCGGCGTCTTTGGAATAGAAATACATGCTGCCCACGATCGGGCCAAGAATCCAGCCGACCCCGTTGCAGGATTGCGCGAGATTGATGCGCGTGGCCGCATAGCGCAGGTCCCCCAGCACCGTGGTGTAAGGATTGGCGATGGTTTCCAGAAACGTCAGGCCGGTGGCGATGGCGCAAACGCCGGCCAGGAACGCCACAAACGCCGTGGTGGCCGACACCCGCCCTTCGTGAACCAGCGCGTTGATGTGGGTGGCCGGGATGAACCAGAATCCTCCAATCGCCACGATCAGGAGGCCGGCGATGATCCCGCCCTTGTAGCCGAGTTTGCTCGCCAGCCACCCCGCCGGTATCGACATCAGGAAGTAGCCCAGGTAGTGCGCGAACTGCACCCAGGCGGATTGCGATTTCGACAGGCCCAGCTCCTCCTGGAAATGCTTGTCCATCACGTCGATCATGCCATTGCAGAATCCCCACAGCAAAAACAGCGAGCTCACCAGGATGAACGTGAACATCAGGTTCGTCCCGTCGCCGGCGATAAAGAGGCCTTTCTTGTCGGTGTTCATGGTTTCGCAAACGATTCTAGCAGCGTTGCAGCAAAAACCGCTCCCTTACGGTCGCGGCTCGGTAACGCAACAACTGAGACCCCCGGCCCCTTTTCCCTGGCTATCGATGATACGGAAGGGAGGGAAAGGGGGCCTCTGGTAAAACGGGGCCCATACTTGCCTCCCGCTGGTCGGTCCTAAGCCGATGGCGGAGAAGCGCTGTGAAAAAACTCTTGACAGACCGGCCCTCTCATGGAAGCCGCGCACGGCAGTAAGCGGTGTCTTATCGGAGGCTGTCGAGAGTTTTCCGGCCTGTTCGCCAAACGGTTCGCGTCGATATTCGGCGTGAACCACAGCATCTGCCGCTTCAGCGCCGCCTGCAGAACCTCGTCCGCAGCAATCGCCCGGAGTTTCTCGATCGAGCTGAATCCCAGGGCCGGCTCCGCGAGAAGGACCCCGCCGATTCGCCGAAGATCGTGGCGTTTCCGGATCGCCGCCGAACGCTGCGATGTTGTCGCGCAGCCACCGCAGGGCCGCCACCCGGTCCAAAAGGCCGTAATTGCCCGACGCGTTGTGCCCCGACTCTTTGGCCTGCTCCGGCCCCTTCCCCACGACCGCCGCCTCGGGCATCCAGAGATTGAGATACAGGCAGTTTTCGCTTGGCCCCACGTCGTGGAAGATCATGTCCGAGTAGACTCGCCCCTGCATGCAGCGCGGGCCGTAATCGACGGATTTCCGGACGCCCGTCCAGGACGAAGCGGGCTGCGGCGCGCGCCAGCGCAAGGGCCCCACCGGCGGCGCGGGAAAGGGAATGCCCTTGAACGTGCGCCCCTTGTTGTCCGCGCTCACCACGCCTTCCACCACGCCGTTTGCGGTCCGCGCCTGCACCGTCCGTAGTTGCGGCTAGGCCGCGAGCACCTGCGCGCCGAGCGTCAATCCTGTCCAGAACACGCTTGAAGGCTTCATCGCTCCTCCCCGGAATCGCCCGCTTTGATCCAGTCCTCGTCGAAGCGGGCGTGCTTGATCGACTTGCCCTCGGCCACGAAGTAGCTGTAGGTCACGTGAATCGCGCCGTCCTTCGCTTGGATGACGGAAGGGTAGTGATACTGGCTGACGACCGCCGCGGTGGGCCTGCCGTCCAGGTGCCGCTTCCATTTCCACGTTGCGCCCTCGTCGTCCGACAGTGCGGCCACCAGGGAGTAGCGGTCCTGCTCAATATCGTTGTATACCAGGATCCAGTTGCCGTCGCGCAGCCGCACGGCCTCGAGGCTGGTGCCCGGATTGGGAATCTCGGTGTCCCGCGCCGGCGTCCACGTCACTCCATCGTCCTGCGAGAAACTGATCTGCGCCCGCTTGGGCGGAGGACCGTTGTCGCGCAAGAACGCCACCAGGGTGCCGTCGTTCTTGCGAATCACCGACGGCTGAACGCCGCCGATGCCGACGATGGGCTCGCTGGCGTTCCACGTGTACCCGCCGTCGTCGCTGATGGCCATGATGCCGAACGAAAAGCCATCCGAGTACATCGGCACCAGGATCCGTCCCGAAGGCAACTCGATCGGATGGGTGCGCGTGAACCAGCCCATGCGCGAGAAGTACTCGTCTTCGGAGTGCTCGATCAGCCGCTTCGCGCGCTCGGCCATGGGACCGGATCCCGCGGCTTCTTTCCCCGCCAGTTCCTTGGTGCGCTCCACGATGTTCTTGGGGATCAGCACGATGTTGTCCTGAAACTCCCAATGCGGCGGGCCGGACGCCTGCTGGTAGTCGGTCGAGATGCGGTACTTCATGAGCGCCGTCTCCCACCGGTGAGCGATGATCAGGGGCCACAGGAAAAACAGCCGCCGGTGCGAATCGAGAAACAGCACGGGATTGGTCTCCGGGAAGCCCGGCGTATCGGCCATGGTGAACGGCGCGGTCCACTTGCCCGTGGAACGGTTCCACCGCGCCCCGCTGATGAGCACGTCGTCGGCCGTGCGTTCGCCCGACCCGTGAAACCAGCAGACCAGCAGATCGCCGTTGGGCAACTCGACCACGGACGACGAATGGTTGTGCCAATGCTCAAGCGGAAAAATCAGCTCGCTGCTGTGTTGCGGCGCGCCTAGGGCACACGTCAGGCTAAAGAGGCAAACCGCGATTGTGCGCATCGGCCTCAGTATAGCGAGGAACGGTGTCCGCCGCCGGGGCCGTCAACCGCCGATCTGAAGCAGGCACTGCTGCCCGCAGTGGGCGTCTTCGGGCCAGCGGGAGCACTGCCGGACCAGGAGTTCAGGTTCGCCCAGGGTATGTTTGCGTACGGCGTGCCAGGTGTCCAGCGCGATCAGGGACGGGGTCCCCACGGCGGGACAGGTGACCTGCCTGGCGATGCGCATCTTTCGCCAGACCGGCACCAACGCCAGGGACACCGGTATCAGCAAGGCGAGAACCAGGTAGCAGATGAATGCGTAAACGGCCCACATGGGATTCATCTCCTCACCGCCGCCGCTCCACGGTTTCCGCATCCCGGCGGCGATTGAAGTAGCTCGCTGACGACGCAGCCAGCCAACTCGAATATAGAACTGATGAGCCCGAAATACAAGGCCGCTAGGCCGGAGTTGCGGTGCGCCGGGTGGCGGCGGTATTGGCCGCCCCGGGCGTCCGTTCCGCCTAAACGGCGCCGACCTACGGGCGTCGCCAGGCTTCCACTTTCGTCAGGGCGGCAATCAGCAATTCCCGGCAGAATGGGGCAAACTATTGGTTACCAGCCGGGCCTAATGTGGCCATCAAATGGGGCCAGACCGGGCTGCCGAAATCAAGTGACCGTGACTAGGACGGACTGGCTGGCACAATAACCCGGTACGCTTCCGGAACATCTGGATCCGGCCGCTGTGAGCCGGGTGGTGGAGTCCGCAACGAATTCCGGGCAGGATGATTTCAGACTCTCGCCGACTTAGCCCTAGGATGGGCCATCCGTGGCCGGGATCACCCGCGTCAGGTCTTCGCTCAAGATGGATGGACACCAGTCAGCCTCGATGTGCTCGACGACCAGATCGGTGCCGCGCGCGTGGCTGACGAAAGGGCGCTTGCGCGGGTCGTACATCGCGTCGGTCAGATCCCGTGCCACCACCACGTTGAAGCCGAGGCGCTTCATCGCGCGGACGCCGAAGGCGCGGTTGAGGATACAGATGTTGGTGTGGACACCCATGAGGGCGATATTGGTGATGCCTTCCTGCTTACAGAAGTTGTAGATCTCCTGCCCGCTGTCGCTGATGCCATCGTAACCGGCGATCTCGATGGCCGGGTGCTCCTGCTCCCATGGATACACGCCTCTTGTCGTAGACGGCGCCGGCCCAGTGAAGTTCTTAAAGATCGGGTCATCACAAGCAGCCGCAGGCATCTTGAGCTGCTCTTCCCGGTCGGGCTCGGTAGCCCGAACCGGAATGGGTGAGGGAGCCATCGGCGCACGCTGCATTCTCAGCCGCTGGGGTCTTCCCTCGTAGAATTTCATCGTGTCGCTGGGAGCGTGGATGATCATCACACCCCGGCTTCGGGCGGCATCGACAACCTGGTTCATCCGCGGCGCCATGGCGGCAACACGTTGCGCCGACGTATGGCAAGTATGGGTGTCCCACATGTCAATGATAATGATGGCGGTCTGAGCCACCTCCCAGCGCAGTACCTCTTCGGAGACCAGGATCTTGCCGCTCCCGGGCGGCTGCTCGCCGCGCCGGCGTGCCCGCAGGCTAAGTGTCCCGGGGACTTTGGGGCGATTTGGCAGGGATTCGCGTTCCGACTGCGGGGCCTGCGCCATGGCCATCCCAAGCGCTCCCGGCAGGATGGTTAAAAAAGATCGTCGGTACATAATCCTCCTCTTAACCCAGCAACCATTTCGGAAAGGCCTTCGTAAGTCCAACGCTGTTCAGGTCGATCTGTTTAATCCCCATCTTCAGTGCCGGCGACTCAGGCTTCAGCCGAAAATTGCCTGGCTGCAATGCCACAAACATCGGGTCCGCATACACGTCGGTGGCGGAGACACCTTGCGCCCGAAGCGTCTGGAGAAACTTAGGCGTCGAAGTCTCCTCCACGCCGCCACAGTAATACAGATTGTGTTCGATCTTCGATTTTGCCACCTGTTGCGGTCCGACGGCGAATGTGTAGAATACCGCAGCGCCGTTCGAGCTGTAAAAAATGTTCCGCTCCAGCACGGTTCCGTCGATTTTCTCCCCCGGACCGTCCCGGAAAATCCGGAAGTAGCCTCTGGGAAGGACATCGATGGCATAGTTATTGATGACGCTGTTGCCGCCCTTGTGTTCCCATGCGCCGGCGTTGGAGCGGTAGATGACGTTCTCTTCCCAGGTGGTTCCGCGCTGCCAGTCGTCGGTGCGCAAACAGCCGCTCACCCACTCGCTGGCGAAGATATCGTGGACGTAATTGCGCCGGATGATGTTGCCTTCGCCCGCGCCAGTGACGTTGATTCCCGCTCCGTCGCCCAGTTTCTGCAACACGCGCTCCACTTCGTTGTGCTCGACGAGGTTGTTCCTGGTGTGCAGAAACGGCATCACCTCGTTCCATGTCTTGCGTTCCCCGATCTCCTGCCAGCGCAAACTCCCGCAGATTTCCCGGCTCCCGCAGCGCTGCTCGAAATAGGGCACGCGGACGCCGCTCAGCGAGATGGCGTGGCGCGGCATGTGGTGTATGTAGTTGTTGGCGACGTGATTCCCGCCGCTCTGCCACAACATCAACCCGACCGAATGCCAGTAGATCAACCCGCAATTGTGGATATGGTTGTTGAGAATCTCGTTCTGCTGGTTGACATCCTTCATGCCCGGCCCGTATCCGATCAGCATGATACCGCCCTGGCCCATGTAACGGATCTCGTTGCCTTCGATCCGGTTCTTCTGCGCGTAGAGATCCAGCCGGATGGCCGTGCCACCGCTGTCGCGAAACCTGCAATTCTGCACGGTGCACTTTTCGGCGCCGCGCAGGCGGACGAGAGCGTCGGGCTTGTCGACCATCTCCCAGTCGTGCTGGATGCCGATGTCGTCCCGGGACCATACATCGCGGTCCGCATGGGCAAACGTCAGTCCACGGAAGACCAGGTTCCGAACCGGTACGTCGGCGGAACCGGCGGCATCATTCTTGCCTTCGATGCGGATCAGTTCGCGCAGACGCGGCGCCACGATCCCTTTTGGCGCCTCCCCGCGCGGCCACAGGTAGAGCTTGCGGGTGTGGGTATTGAGCACCCACGCGCCGGGGTGGTCGAGGACCTCCAGAACATTCTCCACCCAGGCCGACGGGGTTCGCTGTTTGGGTTGAAGCTTGCGCAGGGGATAGGTGCCGGGCAGGCTGGTGCGGGCCACCAGCGCCGTTTCGTCCACCGACTCCAGCGCCAGGATGTTCATGGTCGACGAATATCGGATGACGATCTCGACATCATCCAGGTTGGTCCAGTTGCGGATCGCACCCGCCGGATAGTACAGGTTGCGCAACCGGCCGGCCCGATCCGTGCCGTCGGCGCCGGCGGGCGGATCACCCGGGACGAAGGCGTTCCCCTGCGCCCGGCCCAAATGTCCCTGTTGGTCGTACAAGGTGCAGAAACGGCCCAGCGATTCGGGAACATCCGCCACCCACACGTTGCCTTCGGCGGGAACCGGCAGATCGCCGAGCATGGTGTCCGGTCTCTTCCAGCCTTCGATTTCCACGCCGGAAGTCAGGATGGGCTCCTCGCCAGGAACCGCCTGGTAAGTGATGGAGCACTGGTCCGTGCCGGAATCCTCGGGTCCGAAGACGAGGGTATCTCGCAGCGTGTATGTGCCGCCGCGAATCCAGACGGTGACATTTGCTTTCAGCCCCGCCGCAATGACCTTGCGGACCTCGTCCCTGGCGCGCTGGAGGGTAGCAAAGGGCTTGGGCTTATTGCCGGGATTCTCGTCCCGTCCGTCGGGAGCGACGTAGAACTCAGCGGCGCCGGAGGCGGGCCCCCCCGGCGCGGCCGCAACCGCGGCTGCGGCCAAGCCGCTAGTCAAGAACGATCGGCGCTTCATTCTGCCTCCGTGTGCTTTCCTGCCGCACCCACAGTCTTTACCACCACAACCGGACCGTAGAACACAGTCTGAAATCGCAATTAATCGTAGCCCGATTGCCGAAACGGTGTCAATCAGCTGGTTGGCTGGACCCCTTTATTGGAAGGCCTGGACCGCGTGGCACCATGGAAATCGAACGAGCCGCCTGGTATTTCCATGGCTGCTGCCATATCAGTGCTGGCCGATCTCCGAGAGCGCTCGCTTTGTCCTTGCGAACCCGGGCCACGGGCTCCCGCGCCGCCCGATTCACCTCCGGCCGCTCCGGCTTTAAAACGTCAACCTCAAAGTGAGTTGAAGGTCGCGCGGCGAGTTCTGAGAGTTCTGAGTGCTCAGGATGCCGTTGCTGCCCGGCGCAGGAAGGCCCGGGTTGTTCAAGACCTGGAAGAAGTCGGCATTGAACCGGAGTTTGACAGCCTCCGACAGAGAAATGGCCTTGAACAACGACGCGGAGAGATTGAACGTCCAGGGGGCCGGCTCGAACTGATTCCGCCACGGGTTGAGGTTCGTGTTGTAGGTGGTCCGGACTACGGTGCCGTCCTGCAGCTTTACCCAGGCGGTCTGGGTCTCCCAGTATGTCGAAAGATTGGTGCCGGAGGGCGCGTTGGCCGGCAGAGCCGTCGCGCCGTAGGGAATTAACGGCAGGTTGGATGGGGTGTAATTGGCTGGTATGCCGCAAATCCCCGTGCACTTGCCAGTCCCGTCGGTTCGGTTGATGAGCGGCGGTGAAATGTATCCGTTCCAGTAAAGGTAGCCCGGGACGCACTGTCCGCTCGAGCAGTCCTGAATCGGGTATTTGGTTCCGTACAGCTGCACCTGCCCCATCGGGCCGAAGTTGGTGGTCGGCAGGGAAAAATACCTGCTCTGGTAGGAACCTGTGCCGGCGATCTGCCAGCCGCCGATCAAGGTGTTCAGGAGTTTTCCGGCATGGCTGGCCAGCAGTTTGTCCCGCCCGAACGGAAGATCCGCGACCCAGTTCCATTTCAGTTGGTGATGGGGGATTGCCGTATCGCGAGCGTAATTGAGGAACCGGTTCATCGCGTCGAGATCCGTTGGGACAGCGCCTGGCATATAAGTCGAGGCCGGCGTCAGGGTCGTCCCACCCCCATTTCCCACCAGGGTTGACTCTGTGAACGCGTTGGTCATCACGTAGGAGAACTCGAATCCGTAGCCATGGAGGTACCTCCGCTGCACTTCGATGGTGGCGCTGTTAGCGTTGGAATAACCCCTTTTGATGTAGTCGGTTATACTGCCATAGGTGGTCTTGTCGTAGGGGTTCTCCCCGGTCGAAGCATAAAGGCCGCTGGGCTTCGCCAGACCCGTCACCGTGTACCATATGTAATCGTTCGGGGCAGCGTTGAAATTGTACTGCTCCGGAAGGTTCGAAGCGTGCGTGCCCACATAGCTGCCCGTGGCCACGATACCGGGGAGCACCTCGCGGCCGATCGAGAAGTTCCACTCCTGGTCGATGGTGGGTGGTTGATGGGGGTCCATGTACTGCAGCGCGCAACATCCGGGCGAGATTTGTGCGAGGGCGGGATTGTCGAGAACGTTCCGGGTATTGACGCCGGCCACGTAATAGGGAGCCGACCGCACCTCAAAATTCGGAAGGCCGTCATTCACGGGAACACCCGGGCCTGCCACCACTCCCGCCAGAGCCTGGTTGCTGACGTAGTACTGAACCGGGTAACCATAGGGTATCCCGCTGCCGGTGAGGTTGTCCCACGTGCGCAAGGCCGTCTGGGCGTCATAGATGCCCCAGCCTCCGCGCAACATGAAGGGCTTCACGCCATCGCCGACCCGGTATGCGAATCCAATGCGCGGCTCGAAGTTAAAGGGCTTGCCATATATCAAGCCCGACGGAAGACCGGCTTGCTGCGCCGTCTCGAATTTTACGCCGATGCCGGGGCCTCCAATGTTCTGCAATGAGTTGATAAGAGCTGGAGTCGTCATATTGGCTGCGTACATGTCCGGGAGGGGGCGAGCGAGCACCATCGAGTCCGTCTTCTGATCAAACCCAACCGCATAATTACCAGCCGTGACCTCCGGCGGCATCCACTCGTAGCGCAGGCCGAAATTCAGGGTCAGCCGGGAAGTCGCTTTCCAATTATCCTGAATGTAGCCGGCGGCCTCGCGATCGCGCAGGTCGAATGCGGGGCGCTTAACCGTATCCTTGAAGGTGCCCACGTCGCCGAGGAAAAAGCTCGCCCCCGAAAAGCCGGTGCGCGCCGCGGCGCTGTACGCCGATCCGCTGGTCGGATCGAACAGCGACGTGAATCCGGAATCGTAACTGATCGTGGACGTCGGCTGGTCGATCCACACGTTAAGAAACTCCAGGTGGAGTCTTCCCCCGAACTGGATCTGATGCCGGCCGAACATACGCGTAAAATTCTGGTTCACCACAAAAATATTGGAGGTGTTCTGGCGCGCTTGCTGCATCGAAAAGTTAACGCCAAACCCCATGCCGCTGGTTTGATACGCCGTCAAAGGATCGTTCCCCAGATTCGGCATACCCAGATAGTCGGCCATGTTTGGGATGTTCGAATCGTTAGGGGAGCCTGTGAACTTGTACTCGTGCGAGTAAGAGATCTGCGTCTCACTGAGGAACGTGGGGGAAAACGTGTGGGTCCAGGACCCGACGGCGCTGACATCGCCGTAGTAATTATAGACAAGGTTCAGAGGGCCGCTCAACGCCGCCACGCTGTTTTGTCCGTAAGTGTTATGGTCCCGGTCGACCGAGAATCGGCCGAACACCTGATTCCGATCGCTGATGCGTTGGTCGATGCGGCTGGTGCTCATGGAGTCCGAAGTGGCGTTGCTGAGAAGGCCGAAGTAGTTGTTGCCAATGTTGGGGTTGACATTGGGGAACGTGGGCTCCGGCATGATGCTGTAGAGGTACTTGGCATTGGGGCTTTCCCGAACCGTTGGGATTGTGTTGTTCGGAAACGGCGTGCGCGTCCACGTGGGGCCCGGTCCGGTGCTCAGGGGATCGTATATCGTGGTCAGCCGGCCGAGGCTGTCGACCAACCCGCTGTAGTCGCCGTTCCGCATGGCGTCGGTCGGCATGGTCGTGCTCGAGGTCGAGGCGCTGACCTGGCGCAGGAGTTCATACGAAGTGAAGAAAAACGTGCGGTTCTTTCCGTTGTAGACATGCGGAATGAACACCGGGCCGCCCACCGATCCGCCGAACTCGTTGCGGACATAGTGGGGAGGCTTGGTGTAATAATCCTGGCGGCGGCGGGCCACCCCCACCCCGCTGTTCCGGTTCGTCTCGAACAGGCTTCCGTGGAGGTTGTTGGTCCCACCCTTCGTCGAGAGGATTACCGAGCCGGGCCGGTCGAACAGTGCCGAGGAAAGGCTGGTCTCCACCCGCAACTCCTGCACGCTGTCCACGCCGGGGAGCCGTCCGGCCCAGTCCCCCACGTCGCGGTTCTTTTTCACCGCGCCATCCTGGTACAATTCCACCGCGTCGCGCAATCCGCTGTCGATGGGGTTAATGGCGCCGTCCTGTCCCCCAACTAAACTCGGCGTGGCCATCAGTACCAGATTCGCGATACTGCGCCCGTCCACCGGCAATTGCTCGATGCGGGCATGTTCGAGATTCCTGGAGATGGTCGCGTCCGATGTCGAAACCAGGGGAGCGGCGTCACCTATGGTGACCTGTGTGGTCACCGCCCCCACCGTCAGGACAGGGCTGATTTCCAGCGTCTGCCCAACCGCCAACAGGAAGGAACCCTTCCAGGTCTCCATGCCTGGCGACGTCGCGGTGATCTCATAGGAACCGGGCTGGACCGGCGGAAACACGAAGAACCCGACCTCATTGGCGGTCGTCGAGTACTCCCTCATGGTCGCAGTGTGAACCATGGTCACTTTTGCGCCCGCTACCATGGCAGAAGTGGCGTCCCTAACCACGCCTTGAACCGTGCCGCTCCCGGTCTGAGCCGTTAACGTGAGAGCGGACAAGGCAATCAGCAGCGCGAACCGGTATACTCGGTGCCAAACCATAGCTTCTCTCCTCTGGTGCCCTGGCGATTTTCACCACCGCCATGCGGCGTCCCCGCTTATCGGCGAAGAGCCGGCCCATTCCAGGCACTAAATCTGATATCGCAGTCCATAATAATCCGCTTCACCCAAGGCGTCAATAGCCTATTGCTTGAAAACTCGCAGCTTCGCCAGAGTGACTCCAGCCGCAGGAGAAGTGATCGCGAAAAGCGTGGGTAGCGGCCCCGAGGGACGTCCCACCGCGCAGGCCTTGCCATCGAAGGAAACCGTTCCGTATGCTTGCACTGCAATATCACGCTAGGCAGGAGCCCATGGGGCCGCGGGCGAGCGACGGGCGCGGCACGTTTTCGATCGAGGGGGGATCGCAGCCGCCGAGACCGGCGCTTCTCCGGCGTCCTCTTTCATTTCGCGGCGGGCTGATGCTGGAGCATCCACTGTGCGGCGAGCACATCGAAGATGTAAGAGCCGGCGCCGTGGATTACGTATTCCGTCTGATTGAAATAATAGGGGAAGTTCTTCAGGTCCATGAACCCCGGCCGCATAAACGAGGCCCCTGAGATCACCCCTCCGGGAATGTACGAGTAGTCGTCCCGATTAAAACCATAGGCGATCAACTGCGAGTTCGCTCCGACTCCGGAGACATAACTGGTATTCGAAGCCGGGTGGCAGCCGAGCACAAAATTGACTACGTTCAGCAGAGTGTCGGCGCCAAAGATCTCCGGCAGATTCTTGTGATAGAAATAATCGCGCATGGCGTCGCTCTGCAGATCCCATCCAAAGCCCATGATGGAGTTTCCTCTGGCCTGCTCGGGCGAGTCCAGCTTCCAATCCGATCTCGAGACAAAGGACGGAAAACGGACTCCGTAGGGGTTGGCAGCTTCTACTGCGTCCGCAGCAGCTCTCCACTTCTTCGCGATCTCCAGAACCAGGTTGCGATATTCCGGATCGGAGACCTTGGGCAGCAAGCGAACGAGCGTCCATCCCGGCCCGCGGCCCACCTGCTCCGCCGGCGTGGAGCGTATCTGCGGCATCAGGGCATAAAGACGCTTCTGGTATTGCGGATCGTCCGTCGTGAGCCACAGCTCCGCCGTGGCGGCAATTTCGTCGCCCGGGAAGCTCCCGCCGCGACCCACGTAGGCGCTCGGAGCATACACGGGCGGATTCGTCTGCTCGTATTCCCAGAGCTTGCGGGCGGCCGCCAGGCACTCATCGGCGAGTGCGACTTTCTTCGGCCGCAGCACGCGGCTGGCGGCCGCGAGGGTTTGGGCCACACGGTATTCGAGGCCGGTGTTCCGGTTGGTGAATGCCCAGCGGTCATCGGGTTTGCCGGAGCGCTCTCCGCTTACCTGATCCGGCTTCAGGCTGCTGTCATAGATGTGGTTATCGGTGATGTTCACCGGATCGCCCGTGACGTCATACTGTGGCTGCGAGTTCTCGATAATCCCGGGGAAGATATGACCTGACGCGCGGAACGAGCCCAGCAGGCCTTCCACGCCGTACTCGACCTGCTGGAGAAGGTCTTCTTCTCCGTCCGGGACATGCAGCAGCACCTCGCGGGTGGCCCGGCGGACGGTGGTCAGATCGATACCCGGCTTGAACTCCTCCTGGGCCAAGGCCAGGGCCAAGGTGGTGTTGGAGATGCTGCCGGCCGGCAAATCGTAGTCGCCGGCATCGTGCCATCCGCCCCAGCTCAATCCCGGAATGTGCTCGTAATCGGCAAACTTCGTTTCACGCTCGCCCTGCTGATACCCATCGATGTGCCGATGCCCGGCCGGAGCCTGCAGCGCGTCATCCAGATGGCACGCTCCATGCCAGAAACGATTGCGATCGCGGACCGCCACATGGCACATCTGAACGGGTAGGAAAACCTCCAGTGTCGGCTGCCAGGCCTCATCATATACCTGGGGGTCGATGCGGAAGGGCCCGGCCGTCTGTCCCCGGTATTCGATGACGTACGCTCCGGTGCTTAGGACATCGGTGAAATCGAATATGGCGTACCGATAGTTCAGAAACGGTCCCCAAGGCTTCGCCGCACCGGACTTGACGAGTTGCCTGTCGCCGGTGAGGGACAGCTTGAACAGGTTTACGCTTCCTCCGGCAGCATCGCGCGGATCGAGCTCCAGCACTGCCCGCTTGGGCTGCTTGGGATGGTATCCCACCTGCGAGATGCCAATGACCGGCGGGCGCCGCCACTGCGGATCGATCGAGGGACGGATCTCCAGTTCCATCCCGGTGTCGCTCGAGCCCGGCTCGATGGCGGCGGTCACCGAAAACCAGCCGGTCGGGTGGTTGCCGCGCTCGTCGCCAAGCTCGAGCACGCCGTCGCGCCGCTCGAACATCAGGGTGTGGGACGGGTCTTCCTGCGCCAATCGCAAAACCCGCGTGGACTTCAGAAGCGTCCGCCGACCGCTATACTGCCGCGGAAACATGCCGGTCATGGAGTCGCCCTGGAACGATTTCATGAAGTACGCGGGAGGGTACAGGGACATGCGGAATGAGGCTTGCCGAATCTTGCTCGCATCCAGTGGCCGGTCGAACTTCACCGTGACGAACATGCGATCGCCATCGGTGCGGCATATCAACTGGTAACCCAGGCCCAGGCCGGACACCTCCCCGATGATGGTAGCCGTTTTCCGCTCCCGGTCCACCACGCGGCGCACGATGCGGGCAGATAGCCGGGTGGAGGAGTCCCGGCCGGTGACCTGCAGGTCGTCGGAAGCCAGCAGCCACTCGCCGTTTTGCATCATCTGGAGCCCACCGCGGGTCAGCGAGCCGGCGTTGTGGTATACGAGGAAGGCGAATCCGGGCGCTTCGAAGTATTCTTTCTCGCCGAGCGCGATGGCTCCCGGCGCGGCCTCGAGGCACTTCGCGATACAGGTTACTGCAAAGACGATAACGCCGGCGTTTTTACAGACCTTGGACACACAACCTCCTTATCGACTGTCTGTACGGTCGAGTTTGGGCTGGCAACAAGCTCCGCGCGACGATCAGGAGAACTGCCAGCCGCGTGCTTTATCAACCTCGGTGCGGCTCCTGTTCAAGTACGGCCTTCGCTCTTCCATGCCGTACTGCCGGGACAGCGCACGCGCGCTGACTCCGGGACGCTTGGCTTTGAGTACGAAGCATCCTTCCATCGGCAGCCATTTCTCCTCCTCGACGTCGTCGCCGCGCTCTTTGAGCAACTTGGCGATCCGGGCAGGACGGTTGAGATCCTGGTGAAAGATGCAGCGATCCAAGTCAAACACGAAACGCGTGATGTTGAAGTCTCCCGAGTTGGCCTTTTCGTGTACAAGCTGCTCGCCATCGATGTCGAATACCAGGCAGTCGGGCACCCAGGTTGCGCTCATGACATAGTAGCTGAAGTCGATGGCGCGGGCCTGCAGCGTCCTCCCCGCCGAATAAGCGCTGGGCCAGATCACCAGTTCTGCCCCAAAATCGGACAGGCGCTGCCAGAGGGGCGCCCAATTCACGTCGAAGCAGATGGCGACCCCCAGGCGGCCGAAGTCGGTTGAGATCACCGTGACGTTTTGGCCCGGTTGGACCGTCGGATGCCGCGTGAACTCGTCGACCCAGAACGGGTACAACTTGTCGTAGACGCCGGCGATTCGCCCACGGCGGTCCAGGATGACGGCGGAGTTCAGCCGCCGATCGCCGTCTTGCCGGTCGATCGGAGCGACGATGTACGTCCGGTGTTTTTCGGCCAAACGAGCGAGCGCGGAAATCGTGGGACCATCCAGCGTTTCCGGTGTTCTGTCGTCCTGCCCCCGGAAGGTCTCCGGCAGAGCGATGAGGTCGGCGCCGCGCGCCCCCTCTTTATCGACCAGGCCCGCGATCCGTTCGAGCGAAGGGCCCGGTGTGAACCCGATGCTCACCGCTCGAACCGGCCGCCCGACAGCGCCCGACGCACTCCCGCCGGCGGCGGTCTCCTGCTGCTCGGTCACCGCGCGCGCCGCTTCGGCAGACGTCAAGGAAGTTAGCGCCACGGTCGAGTTTCTGATGAATTGTCTTCTGTCCACGTTTGCTTCTCCTGCCGCGTTTACCCTGGCTCTATGGCCAGCGGCAACACTTTACCAGTTTATCTGATATCGCAGTGATCTTAATCCGATTCGCACAAGCTGTCAATAGGGGCCTAATCGCTCGCTCACGGCGGGGGAAGCCGGACGGTTTCACCAGCCAATTGAGAGGCTTGCAAACGTGCGCGCATGCCGATGCGCAGGGAATCACTTTGGCGGCGGCATGAATTTCCTCCACCGCGTGAACCACTGGCGCCGAGGGAAACCGCCGCCGAGGCGCACCTCGCGGCGTGGACCGGGGGGGCAAGAGACCGTTAATGCCGAGTTTTTCTTGACATTCACCGTCACGCGGCCCGATTGTGGTTCCCGAAGTGATATGTCAGAGCTGAGATCGCGGGTGCGGTTTCGCCTTTTTCTTGGGCCACCCTAACCGGGAAGCTTAATGCCGGACGGGAGACCGCAGGAGGATCGACAACGTCAAGGACGTGGAAGCAATGAAGAGAGGACGTGGAATTGCAGTGTGGCTGCTTGTCATAAGAGCGCGAGCGCGTCTGAGCTGTGAACTGGCTATTTGTGAGGGTGCGTGGGATTGTTGAGCCCGGCGCTCATCAAATCGGTGGAGGGCGTCGACCGCGATCGTCAGGCGCGCCGCCGAGCGGTCCTTCCGGGGTGGCGCCGATCCAGGCCGGCCACTGCTCTCGCTAAACACGCCGCGGGAGGTGATATATTCTCTGGGAAGGAGTCTGCCGATGGAGCCAATGAGACCTAAACTCCCACGCGAAGCCATAGAACTCTATAACCTCTTTATTCACGGCGAGATCAGTCGCCGCGACTTTATGGACCGTGTGCAGCGATTTGCGGTGGGTGGCCTGGCGGCGACAACGATTATCGAAGCGTTGATGCCGAACTATGCTCTGGGGCAGCAGGTGTCCAAGACCGATGACCGGATCAAGGCAACATACGAGACTGTCGCGTCGCCCGAAGGCAACGGCAGCATCAAAGGATATCTCGTTCGGCCTGTCAGTGCCGACACCCGAGCAGCGACCCCTGCGAAACTGCCCGGTATTCTGATCGTCCACGAGAATCGAGGTCTGAATCCTCATATCGAGGACATCGCGCGGCGGCTCGCTCTCGCCAACTTCATGGCGTTTGCCCCGGATGGGCTCACCTCTGCTGGCGGCTTTCCCGGTGACGACTACCACGGCGGCCAGTTGTTCAGCAAGGTCGATAGCAAAAAGATGGGCGAAGATTTCGTGGCCGCCGCGGTGTGGCTGAAATCGCGCGCCGACTGCACTGGCAAGATCGGAGCTACCGGTTTCTGTTACGGGGGCGGCGTTGCTAATACGTTGACCGTCCGACTGGGAGCCGATATTGCGGCAGCTGCGCCGTTCTACGGCGCCGTTCCCGCCAAGGAAGACATTCCGAAGATCAAGGCGGCGATTCTGGTCCATCACGGGGAACTCGATACGCGACTGGCAGCGACGTGGCCGGCTTACGACATGGCCTTAAAAGAAGCAAACGTTCCGCACGAAGGCTATATCTATCCTGGCGCTGTTCACGGCTTTAATTGTGATGCGACGCCTGAACGCTACAACAAAGCCGCGGCGGACCTAGCCTGGCAGCGCACAATTGATTGGTTCAACAAATACGTGCGCATCTGATTGCTTCCGTACTTCGCGAATGGATCAAGCCCACCTCGAATCGGAGTCAAATTGGGAATTCAGGTCTGACATTGCGGCGGCGCAAGGCGAGGCCACGCCGGTCGCTTTGATGAGCATCAGCCAGCTACCCACATTTGCCGGATCAGGAAGGCGCAGGCCGGCTTCAGTATTTCCCCTCAAACCGCGAGCGGGTTTCCGCCCACAGGCGAAGGGCGCGCGCCGGGCTGGCGCGGGTTCGATTCGACGCGTCCCAGCCGCGGGCGCTTGCCGGCGCCCAGAGCGCGTTTGACGCCGGCGGCGCGCGGCGTGACATCGCGCGATCATGCGGAGTAAACGCCGGCGGCGAAGCGTGCGCCACCAGGCTCGAGAAGCCCATCGTGCCTGCGGGCCAATCGCGCGATCGCGCGTTGGAAGGGCGACGGGATCGACCGCCGCGCCGGTTGCGCAGGATCGAGCGGTCCGCGGCGGGCAGTCACGGTTCTGGTTCGGCGTGTCCCAACCGCGGGCGCTTGCCAGCGCCGAGAGCGCGTTTGACGTCGGCGAGGCGCGGCGCGCCATCGTGCGACCACGCGGAGGGAGGCGCCCGAGTCGAGATTCCTCGCGCTGCCGGACTACACGCCAAGAAGCGCGCGAGTGTACAACAAAGAGGGGTTTTGGTACAGGGAATGTTCCAAAAAAACACCTTTTCGGTACAGTGCCCACTAACACATTGAAAACACGCAGAAAGCGATGGATTGGCGGCGAAGCGTGCCGCGCCACCTCGATTCCTGTGGGCGCCGGTGGGACAATAACAATGGGCGAATATATGTTTCTTCGCTCGGGTTCGAACGAAGCCTGCTGGCAGCATCGATCCGCAGAGCACCCCGACTGATGGAGCAGTTATGATCGGGCGATTCACAATAGTTGCGGTGGTTCTCGCGATGTCGAGCCGCGCTGATACGCTGCGTCTGCGCAGCGGGTCCATAGTAAACGGAAGCTTCTTGGGCGGCACGGCGGACGACATTCGCTTCCTGGTAAACGACGACGTGCAGCACTATGCACGCGCCGAAGTGGCGGAGATAGTCTTCAATTCGGACACTACGCCCTCCGCCAGTCCCGAGACGCCCAAGATTGATATGGTGCCCGACATTGCCGGCGCGCCATTTTTGCGCGGTTCATCCGGGTACATCCCGCTCGAAAGAGAGATCGGGATGATGTCGCGCGGCGGCGGAATGTATGGCATGGGGGCAACCGTCTACCGCATTCAAGGTCCGCGCTCGCCCGTGCGGGTCCAGCAAGGAGACCGGCTGGTATTCGTCGTGCGATTGAACGCTGGCGGCGACCCGCGTCAATTCCAACTCTACCGTCTGGAATCGAGAATGGGTTACCGGCAAACCCAACCGACTATGGGCGGAACTCCGCCGGCGCTGCCGGTTACCATCAATAAAATCGGCGTCTCGGTTTACGAAATTACTCCCGCGCGCCCCCTCTATCCGGGCGAATACGCGGTTAGCCCCATGAATTCGAACGAGAGTTACTGCTTCGGCGTCGACTATTGATCCGAAGACGACTACAGTCCGCTTGGTCCCCGGACGGCCCGATCGGCGGCGATGACGATGGTACTTAATGGTGGGTGAAACACGGGCTCACCGCGTCTTTTCGTTGCGTAAATTCGTGAAAACGAGGGGGCCCCGGTTCCCTTCCCGGAGTCCCCGAATCAGCCCTTCACGGCCGGTCACGCTCCACGAGCCCGGCGCGCCCGCGGGCCAATCGAGCAAGCGCGCGGCGGAAGGCGCCCGGGACGAGATTCCGCGGTGGCCGACTCGTATGAGAAGCCGGGCGGCGTCGACCGATGTTGCGGCTCACGAGCCTAACGCGTTCCCGGGACAATCGCGCGAACGCGGGCGGAAGGCGCCGGAATCGACCGCAGGCTACGCAGGCGAGAGCGGGCGCGGTTTGAGTTCGGTGCGCCATTGCGCGATCACGTGGAGGAAGGCGCCGAAGGCGAACGCCGCGCCACGTTCGCCCGAAGTTTGCGGGTCATGGGTCCATAGCAGGGTCCGCGGGCCAAGCGCGATCGTACGGCGGAGTGTCGCCGAGCACCGCGCCGGCTGCGCAGCGTCAACCCGGAGAGAAATGGGGGGCCTGTCCCGGCTACGTGGTGGATCACATCATCGCCTTAAAACATGGCGGCCCGGATGTGCCGAGCAATATGCAACGGCAGACCACAGCGGACACGAAGGCAAAGGACAAAATTGAATGACCACACCTTCGGCTGAAGCACGGCGTACCGGCATGAACAACATGATCTCCCTGATCGTGCCTCTCCTGGCGATCGGTGTCGCGACATTAATGCCCTCTGCGGCCGGTTCTTCTGCTGCCTGACAAGATTCTGGATTGCCTCACAGCGCGGGAGATGGAATCGATCGTGGCGCACGAGCTCTGCTACGTCCGGCGCCGTGACAATCTCGCCACCGTGATCCACATGGCAGTCGAGGTGGTGTTCTGGTTTCATCCCCTGGTGTGGTGGCTAGGAGCACGCCTGATCGGAGAGCGCGAACGGGCCTGTGATGAAGAGGTGCTGCGAAACGGCGGCGAGCCGCGCGCATACACCGAAGGCATCCTCAAGATCTGCGAGTTGTATCTGGCTTCGCCGCTCGCTTGCGTAGCGGGGGTGACGGGCGGTGATCTGAAGAGACGAATCGAAGCGATTATGAGCAATCGCGCGGCACACAGACTGAATTACGCAAAGAAGGCGATCCTGGCGGATGCCGCGATAGCGGTCGTTGTGACCTCCTATCGTCGTTGGCATCACCAATACGCCTGCGGTCCGGGCTCAATCCTCCCCTCCTGCTCCATCCGCTTTCACGCCGAGATTCGAAGTGGCCTCCATCAAGGCATGTAAGGGTGAACCTGCCGCTGCCGGCCGGGGGCAGAAGGGAGGAAACGGAGGGGCAAGCTCCTCTCCGGTTACGTTCAACCTGCCTTGTATGCCGGTGAGGTTTTCATCAATCTTGCATACGTCATCTCGAATTCTCAACCCGACGCCGTGGGGGCTGAAGCTCCGCACCACAAGGCGTGCAAAGCTCAGCCAATGAGGTTCCTCCGGGTTTACGCCGGGAAGAGATTCGTCATCCACGCAGTCCAGGCGGACTGGTCGCGCGCCACGACGGCCGCTGCCGTGTCGCCGTAGAGATAGAAGCTCACTGTGACGAATGCTTTCTCGCCGGCGGGGCACGCGGTGGCAAACACCGCACCCGGAGCGGGCAGATCGACGCGTAACAGCGTGTGTGGATTCCCGGCAGTATTGACTGACTCCACGATGCCGCTCAATGGAGGGGCACCGCCGCCCGCATGGCGCCGCTCGCCCGGCGCTGCCCCCGCGAGATTCAGGGCACCCGCGAGCTTCTCCCATGCGCCCGAGGCCGCCGGCATCGCTAAGAGTTGGATTTGCGAACTCGGCTGGCCGGCGAAGTGCTCCAGATACAGCCGCAGAATGCTGAAGAATGAGGGCCAGCCGGATTCAATACCGGTCAGTTGATCGTCCCAATCATCGGTTTCGGCGAAGAGGCTGTGCACCACGCGCACTATGCACGTGCCACCGCCGCGGGCCTCCACAATCCATTCGGTGGCCACGGTGGGCGCGTTCGGCCCCCAGGACCCTTCCTTCGTGAAGCGATGCGGCGCGTCCCATTCGGTGATCGTGGCGACGGAGTCCATGCCCCCTCCGAAGTGGGAAGTGACGGTGCCGCCGATGCGGCCATCGACCTCGGTGGGCACAAACCATGCGCCCACGCCCGGACCGGTGGCGATTGCTTGCCACACCTGTTCCGGGGTGCCCGGTACTTCCACTTCCACCTGCACCGAACGGCGTCCGTTCGCTTCTTTCTTTACGCTCATACTGCAGTCTCCTTGTTTTTTTGGGGTAACGGGTGCGCCACCAGAACGAGGCGGTGCGTGCGTCCGCCCAGGGCGGAAGCGTCATGATAACGCGCCGCGAGCTGAGTGATCGCGGCGGTGAGTTCGCTGCTGAATTGCGCGCGCTCGGCGGCCGAGCGGAAGCGGATCTCGGTGTCGATCGAGAGCGTGGCGAGGCGCTGGCCGGTTTCGCGCGCGCGGGTGGCGAGTTCGCTGACTTCGCGGACGACACGGGCCGCCAGCGCGATCAGATAGCCCGCCGACAGGCGGTCGCGGCTGCGCCCAGGGTCGGACGCCGCGGGGCCCATGGCGGCGGGCGACACTACGTAAGACGACGCGGTGGCTTCCACCAGGCGCTCTGTGATGCCGCCCCACTTGCGTTCGCTGGTTGGGCGCACGAGGTGGTGGCTCTCCAGGGCGCGCAAGTGGTAGTTCACTTTTTGGCGTGGAAGGGAGAGGCGTGCGGCCAGGGTGGCCGCCGACGCGGGCTCCGACAATTCGGCCAGGAGCCGCGCGCGGACAGGGTCGAGCGCGGCGGCGGCGGCCTGCGGAGACTGTATGACCTCGACATCCAGCACGAGAATATTAGAACATTGACAAATTAAGTTGTCAAGAGAGAAACCGCGACGCCGTGGACTGGGGCACGATTTTCGGCGACCCGATCATCGCCACGGCGATCCTGGACCGGCTGTTACACCACTCGACGACGATCAACATCCGCGGCGAGAGCTACCGGCTGAAGGACCGGCGGCGGGCGGGATTGTTGATCTCGCGGGAGCAGGAGGACGCGCCGGGCACCGGCGCCGCTGCGGACGGGACTCCGGCCAAACCACGCGGCTCGGGCGTGCGGAAAGGGGTTTGAGCATGGAGAGCCAGTGGGGGGACTTCGGGGCGGTGAAAGCGACGGTGAGTTTCGCCGAAGTGCTGCGCTACTATGGGGTGGAGTGGCTGCGAGGCCGACGGCCGGGACAACTGGAGGGCCCCTGCCCGATTCACCGCGGCGGAAGGATCGATGCCTTTCATGTCAGTTTGAGTAAGAACGCCTTTCAGTGCTTTGCCTGCCAGGTCCGCGGCAACGTGCTGGACTTTGTGGCCGCGATGGAACGATGTTCGGTGCGCGAGGCGGCGCGACGGTTAACGCAGAGATTTCCCGTGCCCGCCAGCGGGCCACCTCCCGTTTTGGGTGGGCCGGCGGATAACCCGAACTGGTTAGGGAAAAAGAAGGGGCACAATCAACCTCTTTCCTTTACTCTTCGAGGAGTCGATGGGACGCACTCGTACCTGCGGGCCTGGGGGATTTTTCCGGAGACGGCCGCTCGGTTTGGGGTGGGTTTCTATGCTGGCCGCGGCCTGATGAGCGGGCGGGTGGTGATCCCGATTCACGATTCGCTACGGGCAACTGGTGGGGTATGCCGGGCGCTCGCTCGATGGGGCGTCGCCCAAGTACCGGCTGCCAGCCGGCTTTCGGAAGTCGGAAGTGTTGTTCAACTTCCATCGGGCGGCCGCGTAGGAGGCCACCGCGGTGGTTGTGGTGGAAGGATATTTCGATTGTCTCAAGGTCCACCAGGCGGGCTTTCCGTCGGTGGTGGCGTTGATGGGCGCGCCACGATCGAGCCAGCAAGAGGCACTCCTGCGAGGGCGATTTCAGCGAATCGTCCGGATGCTGGACGGCGACGACAGCGGCCGGAGAGCGGCTGAAACGATCGCCGCTCAGTTGGCGGGAAAACTCTCCTTCCAACTCGTCCGAGTGCCCCTTGGCCAGCAACCGGACCAGATGAGCCAGCCGGAGATCGCGGCCTTACTGAATCCAAGCCACAGCCAAGAGGAGGCAGCGGTGTGATCCGGGTGGGGAATTTTCGACCGGAACTATGGGGAAATTTCAACCCGGTATTGACATGGGCACCCCACCACTGATCCCGGCTGCCGAACAACTTACGTTGGCGTTGGCATGACTTGGACAGGCCGCGACACTTCAAACCGGAGACCTCAACCCGAATAGCCCACCGGATTCCCTCCAAGACGCGTGTTTTCAGCAGACCAAGCTACAGGTCTGTCCTGTTTTGGACAGGAGTGGTTGCATGATGGCATATTGCCAACTGATCCGGCCTCGGGTGCCCTCAATACTGCCGATCGCGTTGGGACCCCACGGTCTTCGTGTACACCTTACTGAACTCAGCACCCCAAAAGAATAGCTGCGCCGAGTAGTACACCCACAGCAACACGACAAGCGGCGAACCGGCAGCACCGTACGTCGATCCGAAGCCGGTGTTCGCGAAGTACAGCCCCATGAATTGGTTGCCGATCATGAACAGCAATGAGGTGATCATGGCACCGGGAGCAACATCGCCCCACTTCAATCTAACGTCTGGAACGATCTTGTAGAGGGCTGCAAACAGCACAGCGATTACCAGATATGACATCATGAACGTGGCAGCCCGCGGCACGGAGATCCTCATTGCCACGATCCAGGCGTTCAACACCAGAGATACCAGTAGCAGGAAACCTATGCCCAGCACCGTCGCGAACGAATAGAAGCGATCCTTGATCAGACGAATGACTGTAGCGGCATTGGTTCGGTCGGGGGGAAGTGAGACATGCCAGATTGTGTTCATCGCGTCGTGCAACTCCACAAAAATGGAAGAGGCGCCAAATGCCAAGGTCGCCAGGCCGAGCAAGGTCGCAATCGCGCCTGTCCGGGGCTGGTAGGCGCGTATGATGATTTCCTGAATTGTCCGTGCTACGTCAGGTCCGGCAATCCCCTGGATTTCCGATGCCAGCCGCCCCTCGGCGGCCTCCTGCCCGTAAACAACAGCGGCCACAGCGACGGCTATAACAATCACGGGAGCCAGTGACAGCAGGCTATAAAAAGCGACGGCGGCGCCGAGGCGCGGGGCATTATCGTTAAACCATTCGGTGGATGCCTGCCTGAACACTCGCGGCAGCGCCTCGAGCAGAAGCCACGAGGATCCGCTGGTGCGGCCAATGGGGTTTGGCCGCGGTCGTTTTATCTCTCCGCCCATCTCAGACCCAAGTCGGGCCGCACCCAGCCGATGGCACGCAGCGCGGCGGGCAGAACCGGATCAGGGCCGCACCGAGGCGAACAGCTCACGGGCCGGGAGTTGTCACCTTCGCCTCTCCGCGCAGTGCAGCGATCCGGTTCTGCAGCGTCCGCAGGCTGATCCCCAACATCTCCGCGGCGCGCTTGCGATTGCCGCCCACGTGCTCGAGGGTGAGTTTGATGTAGGCTTCCTCGAGTTTCATGAGGGGCTGGCCAGCCTGGAGCATTATAGGGCCCTCATAGCCAGATGATGACCGCGCATAAGGGCCGGGGCTTACGCCGAACTCAGGGAAAGGAAGGTTCGCCAGCCGGATCACACCCTCGCCTGCAATGATGGCGGCTCGCTCGAGGACATTCCGTAGCTCCCGCACATTACCGGGCCAATCGTAGCGTTGAAGAAGATCGAGCACTTGGGCATCCACGCCTGTGACTCGCGTGCCGTGCTTCTTGTTCAGGTTCTGCAGCATGACATCGGCGATCGGGGGGATATCTTCTTTATGTTCGCGCAGCGGCGGAACCACGATCTGGAATACACTCAACCGATAATAAAGCTCTTCGCGCAAATGCGTTCCGAGCTCCTGACTGGTCGCGGCAAGCACCCGGGCGTCTACCGCGATCTCATGCTTACCGCCCAGGCGCCGCACCCGCAGGTCCTCGAGAACGCGCAGCAGCTTTGGCTGCGTGGACGCCGGCATCTCGCCGATCTCGTCGAGAAACAAAGTACCCCCGTGAGCCTGCTCAAAGCAACCGGCCGAACGCTCCATGGCTCCCGTAAACGCGCCCCTCTCGTGGCCGAACAACTCGCTCTCAACCAGAGTCTCGGGTAAGGCGGCTGCATTGATCGCGACAAAAGGCCCATCACCCCGGGGGCTGCACTTATGGATCTCCCGTGCGACCAGTTCCTTCCCAGTGCCGCTCTCTCCACGGATCAATACAGGCGCTGTAGTGGGCGCTACCTGCCTGATGAGCGAGAAGATCCGCTGCATCGCCTGGGAGGTTCCCACCAGGTCTCCGAGCACGCCGCGAAGGCTCAGGTCCCGCGTGAGCTCGCTGTTTTTTTGCAGACTTCTTTTGAAGCGGATCGCCCGTTCCAGGAGGGTCCTGAAGGCGCGCGGTTCGACCGGCTTCTCCAGGAACCAGAAAGCCTTGAGGTCATGAACAACGGACAAGGCCTTTTCCATGCTGCCGAAGCCGGTGAGCGCGATCGCCGGAGTGAGGTCGCCCTGTTCCTTCAGGTGCCGGAGCAGTTCAAAGCCGTCCATGCGCGGCATGACCAAATCCGCAACGATGACGTCGGCGTTGAAGGCGGTGAGCCGTTCCAGCGCTTCCTGCCCATCGCCCGCGAGTTGCGTTTCAAAGTCGGAATCGGAAAGTATGGCAGCCAAAGCGTGGCGCTGGCGCTCGTCATCGTCGACGATGAGGATCCGGCCCGAAACTGAAGGCAATCGGGGCATCGCCTCCTATTCTAGCAAGCCGCCGCGGACGGCCCGGGAACGGAAACAGTAGCGCCACCGTGTTGAACGAAGTTGAGGATGTCGAAGCGCCTCACCGCCCGATCCGGAAAGAAGCTGTTCACCGCTTCCTGCTCATCGTCGAAGAACTCAAAGGCGATGGCCAGCCTGGTCAACAAGAAGAGTTTCAGGTGCGACCGATTGAGGTTCAGCAGCGCCAGCCCCCCGCCGGACCTGCGCAGCCTAGCGAGTCCAACAACCAAAGTTCCCAGTCCCGTGCTGTCAATTTCGCTGACGTCTTCGAGATTCAGCACGATATTGACCTTGCCGGATTGATCGAGCGCAGGCAGCCGGTCACGCAGTTCCACGTCTCCATGACCTAGAGTAAGCGGGCCCTTCAGGTCAAGAATGATGATGCCTTCGCATTCCCGCTGCTCGATGTGCAGGCTCATGGTAGAACCCTTTCCGGCGGAGATTGGGGCGCCCTCATTGCCTTCGGCGCAGTATCTTGCGTTTGAGATCCGGCCAGAACTCGGCGCCGAGGTTGCTGGCGAAACCGAACCCGAGCCCGAGGGATCCCTGCAATACGTCGAGGCGCACGGTATTCAGCCGGTCCGGATACCACTGGTTGGAAAGATAGGCGGCGCCGTATGAACTGCCCAGACGCCAGATGGAAAGTGTTTCGCCGCCGTGGTCGGTGCGCGTCAGTATGGTTCCGCGGAGCGCATGTGCCGTCCTGCGCCAGAATCCCGTGCTGCTAGATCGAAAATAGCGGGGGTCCTGGTGCAGCGTCGAGTCCAGGCCGAAAGCAAGAACCTCATAGATCGCCGTGCATCCCACCGTTGAAGCGAAACGCTTCCCGTAGGCGCCGGCGCCCTGTCCCCACTCTTCCGGCGTGCCGATCCCCTGGAGGATTCCCGCGTATGCAGCGGATCCCGCCATCGACAATGGGCTATAAAGGGTCTCGACATGAAAGCGCAGTTTGCCGCTCAGATCAAGCGAATCCACGGGCTGCGCCAGGGCGACAACCGGAACGGCACACAGCAGAACCACGCTTAGCACTGTCATTTTGGGGCGCCAGTCAAACTGCACCGACTCATTGCGTGAACTTATAACTGGTTATACGTCCCCACATCCCGACCGCCTGCAGGACCCAAATTGCAACCGCAACCACGACCACTACATTCAGAATGGTCTTGATGCTGGAGGCCATGGGGATGAAGTTGTTGATCAGCCACAATGCGACGCCTACGACGATCAGCGCGATGACGATGTTTATCAACGGCATTTTCTTTTACGCTCCTGACTTATTGAGTAGCAATCCGCTGCCCAGTCGCCGGCTGGTGCAGGTGCGTGCTAACCGAGGACTCTACGTCCTTGAATCAAACGAAACACCAGCATTATCAAGCCAACGACCAACAGGATGTGAATCAGCCCGCCGGCGGTATAAGAAGTTGCCATTCCCAACGCCCACAGAACCAACAGGATTACGCAGATCGTCCAAAGCATCTTATTTGCTCCTTCGCGATGCATGATTGCAGGCGCGGGCCCAAAGCGTCGCGGTGGGCTATATTGGGGGGCTGCGGGTCAGACGGGCCAACTGCCGGACGGGGAATTCCCTGTCGCAAGGTGCAGAAGCTGCACCCAACCCGGCATTTGCTGCAGGTCAAGCGTTCCGCTGCGACGATGCATCTGCCAAGGATCCGGTGTCCGCGCACTTGGCACCAGCCGTGCAAACAGGCCCGAGGCCGCCCAACACCCTGCGAGTAGGGGTGCCGAGCCCGGACAGCATATAGAATTCAGGGAGAGGCTGCGCATGAGCAAACCAGACAAGACGCTGGACCGCTTCTGGGATATGCCGCAGCGGGACCTGCTCGAACTGCTGCACGCAACATCAGCCGGACTGACTTCCGACGAGGCGAAACAGCGGCTGCGGGCGCATGGTCCCAACAGCCTGATAGGGGAATCTCGATTCGCCGCACTGATCAGTTTTCTGGGCTTCTTTGCCAATCCCCTTGTCCTGATTCTCCTGGCGGCCAGTGTCATCTCGATCGTGCTGGGTGATCCGGTCGGCGGCGCGATTATCATCGCCATCGTGCTGCTCAGCGTGGTCGTGAACTTCTACGTGGAGTTTCAAGCCCGGCATGCGGTGGAGGACATTCGGAAGCAGGTTGCCAGAACCGCCGCGGTTATGCGCGATGGACACGAACTGGAACTGCCGGTCGCAGAGCTGGTGCCCGGGGATATCGTCCGGCTCAATTGCGGGGACTTGGCGCCAGCCGATGCCCGTTTACTGGACTCCAAGGACCTGCACGTGCGCGAGTCCGCGCTCACGGGAGAATCTTTGCCGGTCGACAAGGCGGCGAATGATCTTCCGGCGGGGCAACACGGCATCGCCGACGCCGGCAACAGCGTTTTCCTGGGGACTGCGGTTCAGACGGGAATCGGCACCGCGGTCATCGTTCGCACCGGCAGAGACACCGCCTTCGGCGAGATTGCCCAAAGGCTGGCCATGCGGCCGCCGGAGACCGAATTCGGCCGTGGCATACGCCATTTCGGGTTGATGATCACTCGCGTGATCATGCTGCTGGTGCTCTTCGTCCTGCTGGTGAACATCGTCTTACATCGTCCGTTGCTGGAATCGTTCTTGTTCTCGGTCGCGCTTGCCGTGGGGATGACGCCCGAGATGATGCCGATGATCATCACGATCACGCTGGCGCAGGGCGCTCGGCGGATGGCCAGGAAAAAGGTTCTGGTCAAGCAGCTTTCGGCGATCGAAGATTTCGGCAGCGTGGAGATTCTTTGCAGCGATAAAACCGGGACGCTGACCGAAGGCGAGATCGTGCTGGACCGGCACGTTGACGTTCACGGGCAGGACAACGAAGACGTCCTTCGGTATGTGTATCTGAACAGTTACTTTCAAGCCGGCATCAGGAGCCCGCTGGACGACGCCATCCTGAAGCACGAGCACCCCGCCATTGTGGAGTATCAGAAGGTGGACGAGATTCCTTTCGACTTCAACCGCAAGCGCCTCTCCGTGGTGGTGCGTCATGGCGGCGAGCGCCTCCTCATCACCAAGGGCGAGGCGGAGAGCGTCTTTGCCATCTGCGGGACGGTTATCATCGGCGGCGCTCCCCAACCGTTCGATGAAAGCTGGCGAGCCCAGGCGGCGGAGACCTTCAAGAAATTGAGCGCCGACGGATTCCGTACCCTCGGAGTCGCGATACGAAAGGTGGAGCAGCAGGATGCGTATGCGCTGGCGGCCGAGCAGGAGATGACTCTGGCCGGCTTTGCGGCATTCCTCGACCCGCCCAAGGAAGGAATTCCCGCGGTCCTCGAAGCGCTGAAGAAGAACGGCGTTTCCGTGGTCATCATGACCGGCGACAATCAGTACGTGACGCAGAAGGTAGCCCACGATGTGGGGCTCGCTGCCGACTGCATTGTCACCGGGAGCCAGATCGACACAATGGACGACGCCGCCCTGGCTTACCAGGCGGAACACGGCGCCATCTTCGCGCGCGTGTCTCCGGAACAAAAGAACCGGGTGATTTTGGGGCTGAAGGCGCGCGGGCGCGTCGTCGGGTACATCGGTGACGGCATCAACGATGCTCCGTCGCTGCACACCGCGGACGTCGGCATTTCCGTAATGAATGGCGTGGATGTGGCCAAGGATGCTGCGAAAATCATCCTGTTGGAGAAAGACCTTGCGGTATTGAACGAGGGGGTCGTCGAAGGACGGCGGTGCTTCGCCAACATCATGAAGTACATCATCATGAGCACCAGCTCCAACTTCGGCAATATGTTCAGTATGGCCGCGGCATCGCTTTTTCTGCCCTTCCTGCCGATGTTGCCGACTCAAATCCTGCTGAACAACTTTCTCTACGACACTTCCCAGGTCGCCGTTCCCGGCGATAATGTCGATCCGGCCCTGCTGCACCGGCCCAAGCGGTGGCAAATCGGGTTCATTCGCCAGTTCATGACGATCATCGGCCCGATCAGCTCCATCTACGATTTCCTCACCTTCGGAGTGCTCCTGTGGATGTTCCACGCTTCCACCAACGCGCCGCTGTTCCGCACCGGCTGGTTCGTGGAATCTCTCGCTACGCAGACGCTGGTAGTGTTTGTGATCCGGACCGCGGGCAACCCGTTCAAGAGCCGTCCGAGCGGCCGGTTGTTAATCGGGGTTGTCGCCGTCTCCGCCGCCGGCGTCGTGTTGCCGTACACACGCCTCGGCGTCTTGCTTGGATTTACTCCATTACCGCTCTCGTTGCTGGGTGCGATTTCACTGCTTGCCCTGACCTACCTGTTTCTGGTGCAAGCGGTAAAGACCTGGTTCTATCGACGGCATGCTTTGTTATGACCAGAACGGTAGCGCGCGTGCTCTAACAATTCCTGCGCTTTGTAATTCCGTTGAAACCGGTAGCCCCTGGAAGGAGATCATGAGGACATATTCATCTGCAAGAATTACAGGATCCGTCTTAACGACTCTCCTCTTCGCGTTGTCAGGATTCGCTCGCGACCACAGCGCCCTGAACGGCACCTGGACCCTGGTGCCCGCCAAGAGCGATTTTGCCGGCCAGTCCGTCGTCCAAACCGGCACGGTGACCATCAACGATCGGCAGGGTAACATCGCTGTCTCTCGCAGTTTCGTGTATGAAGGGGCCGCCGAGACCTTTTTCTACAGCGACATCACCGACAGCGAGCACAGTGCCACGATTCACACCGCTAAGGATCTCAAGAGCAAGACTCGGTGGGATCACGACGTGTTGAAGGTGACCACCACCCAATCCGGCGCGATAACTCTCGAAAGCTACACTCTTGCCGCGGATGGCACCATGATGGTGAGCGTCGAGAGACCGGATCACAAGCCGATCACCCTCGTCTTCCAGCACAAATAGCGCAACTGACCGCAGGCTGTTTTTCTCTGTTCCGGGTCCGGATGGCATTGGCGGCAATTCAAGTCCCGGTTGCGGCGGTTCCGAACAGCGCCCCGACGCCCGCGGTCGCTGCCATTGCCAGGGCACCCCAAAACGTGACGCGCATTGCTCCCACCGCCACGCCTGCGCCCCCGACGCGCGCCGCCACCCCCCCCAGAAGCGCCAGGAAGAACAGTGAAGTTCCGGAGACAAGCGGGATCAACGCCGCTTGCGGGGCTATGGCTGCGACCACGAGAGGCATCGCCGCTCCGCCGGCGAAGCTGCCGGCCGACGCCAACGCGGCCTGAATCGGACGCGCACTGAAAGACGAGGAGATGCCGAGTTCGTCGCGGGCATGCGCGCCCAAGGCGTCATGGGACATCAGTTGGTCGGCAACCTGCTTGGCGAGTTTGGGGTCGAGCCCGCGCGCGACGTAGATCGCCATCAGTTCCTTGCGCTCGCCCTCATAGTCTGTTTTCAGTTCCGTACGTTCCAGCTTGAGGTCGGCCTTTTCGGTGTCCGCCTGTGAGTGCACGGACACGTATTCACCTGCCGCCATCGACATCCCGCCGGCGACCAGGCCGGCGACCCCCGCGACCACAACGTTGCTGTGAGTCGCATGCGCGGCTGCCACTCCGAGCACCAGACTGGCTGTTGAAAGAATCCCGTCGTTCGCGCCCAATACCGCAGCTCGGAGCCAACCAACGCGTCCGGTGCGGTGTCGTTCCGTTTGGCGTGCAGGCATTCGTGGCATACTGTGGAGCCGCCGTCGTCGGCTACATCTCGACAGTGATCGCCATTCTGACGCTCGGATACCTGCGGTCGTAAAGGTAGTATCCGCCGTCATAATCAATGTAAAGGTCGTCGGTGTCGTACCAGTTCGCTGCCCAGTTTTCCGGCCAGGGATCGACGAGCAGGAACGAAAAGCCGCCGTACTCGAAACGAGGATACCCCATGTAGATCGTGGGGAGATTGTGCATCCGGAACTCGTGTTGACTCCCGAAATAGAGACTGAAGCGGTCCTGAGGAATGTAGTAACCGCCATAGCCTCCACGCTGCGCCCAAGTGCGATGATCGCTGGCCCAGTGTTGAGCACGATCCTGCTGAAATGTACTATGCCCCTGCCAGCCGCCCTGCTTTAGCCATCCCCGCTGCTGCTGCCACGCGACTGCCTGCTGCTCGGTACGCTGTGGCTGCGGTTGTTGCCGAGCTTGCTGGGAGCGTTGTCCCTGCTGTTGGGCCCGCTGTTGCTGCGGTTGTTGAGCGGGTTGGACGCGCTGCTGCTGCGGCTGGTTCGGCTGTTGCTGTCGTTGTCCCTGCTGTTGCGCTTGTTGCGGCCGCGTCTGTTGAGTCCGCTGCGGCGGCGGCTGTTGAGCCGGTTGCGCGCGCTGGGGCTGCGGTTGGTTCGGCTGTCGAGCGGATTGCGTACGCTGCTGCGGCTGTTGCTGGGCCTGCTGCGGACGTTGTCGCTGCTGCTGCTGCTGCGGTTGTTGTTGCGGAGGCTGTTGGGCCCGCTGCTGCTGCGGTTGATGAGCGGGTTGCGCGTGCTGCTGTTGTGGTTGGCTCTGCTGTTGCTGTCCGCGCGCCTGCGGTTGCGCGGGACGCTGCTGTTGTGCGGCCGGCGGCGCGCCTTGCGGTTGCCTGGCCTCCTGCTTTTCAGGCTTGCCCTGATTTTCTTTCTGCTGGTCGTGCTGCGCGTACGCAGGGACAATCGTCCCGAAAAGCAGAAACAGGGCAGTGGTACTGGTAGCTCGAACAAGTTTCATAGTAATCGTCTCCGTTAAGGTCGCTATTGAGTATGCACAAAGATCAATCCGGCACCTCTGCCCGCGACGCTGGCAGGAGGCGAGTGCAAGTTAGTGGTGGTCGTCGCGATGTTGAGTGCCGGCCTGGCCTTAGTGCAGGAACCCTAACAGATAGATTACGAGGAGAACGATGAGTATGGTGCCTAATCCCACGCCCGCACCGCCGCCATAACCCCACCGGCTATGCCCGTAGTACCCTCCGCCGCCGCCCAAAACCAGTAACAGAATGATAATCAGTAGCAACATGTGCTTGTCCTTTCTTTTCCAATCCTCAGCCTCACTGCCGAACTGGCGGAAGCTAAGCTATTTGCTTCCTGCCTGCCACCAGGATCAAAATACCGCCGGTCAGCGCCAGCGCGCCCCCAAGGGGCGCCAGCGGTATGTTGTGTGTCTTTTCTCGAGTCGCGTGAATCGGTCCGATGTCCACGAGCTTTTCATTGGTTGTGTACGAAAGCCCGCCCCACACAAGACCGGCTAGGCCAAGCACAATCAGTATGATGCCAAGCGGGTAGCGACACATCATTTCCTGACTTCTTGAACGGCGCATTCGACCGTCTGTGGGACAGGCGTTTCGACGCGATCCGTGACGACGACGGCAGCGGGCGCCCTCTCGGTCGGCTTGTCCGTCGTCCCGTAGTCGGCGGCAGACTCAGAACCGGAGGAGATGCTCTGGGCGCCAGTGTCTTTGAGGGTTTTCTTCGCCCGGCCACACCATTCCGGACTGTCGCAGTGAACGGACAGAAGGATGCCTCCACGCCTGATTCTGCCCGCGTACCTCTTGGCCACGTATTCGGACAGGCGCCCGCCAGCCAGCAATCCGACCATCCAACCCAGCGCCCCTCCAGCGCCGGCGCCGGCGAAGGCGGCCAGCACGGGTCCCGCCGGGACCAGCGGCGCCAACACGGCGATGGTCACAGTCTGGATGGAAACGAGCCAGGCCAATGCAGCGCCAACCACCGCTCCCGCAGCCGCCCCCGCAGCCGCGCCCTCCAGTGCTTTAGTACGTTTCTCATGCGCGAAATCCTTTGAGCCTTGGTTGTCGGACGCCAGGACCGAGATGTCCGTCGCCCGATATCCCGCTTTATGCAGGACGTTGATGGCTTCCGAAACGGTTGTGCGATCCGAATAGATTCCCATCACCGATGTATTTCTTGTCATGTAGTGGCCCTTCCTTTTAGACCTGTCGTCTTGGTGTCTGTGCACGAGTCGGGCCAAGCGCCGCAGGGCGGCGGAGTGCCGGGATACGGAGCAAGGCAGCACGGGCAAGTGCAGAATCTGCCTACAGGAATGCACATTTGACTGCGGCCGGCCGCGGCATCGCCGCCACCTCGTCCCCATGAGGCTCGTTGAAATTCGAACGGCGGCAAACGTGCCACGGCTAAGTTACGCCCTGGAAACCGGCAAGGAAGCAGGAGGAATCATGAATTGGGACCAAATCGAAGGCGAGTGGAAGCGATTCGCCGGCTTTGAGCGCGAGCGCGAAAGTCACGCTGCCACTCGCCTTTAGAAGTCACGCCTCGGAAATCGATGAAACCACCACAAGGGCGACTCGCGCATCTCTGGTGCAGGCTGATGCACACGGAGCCAATGTGGCCCTCGCACGGCCAGTACGAGTGCCGGACGTGCGGGCGGCGGCATCCGGTGCGCTGGGAGCAACCTGCGCCGGGTGCGCCGCGCCTGCTCGTAGTGCCGCGCGACGCGCAGGCCCAGAACGGCTTGGCACGGACACCTGAATCGAGGATCCAGTGTCAGTGACAACAACGGTGTCCGAGCCGGGCGAAGACCGAAAGAATCGGATGATGATGCAAGCTCTCGTCTATCAAGGGCGAGGTAAAAAGGTGCTGACGGAGCGCCCCGTCCCTGAAATCCAAGCTCCCACGGACGCAATCGTGAAGATTGCCAAAACGACGATCTGCGGCACCGACTTGCACATCCTCAAGGGCGACGTTCCGACGTGCGGCCCCGGGCGTATCCTGGGGCACGAAGGCGTGGGCGTGGGCGTGGTCGAGAAGACAGGGCCCGGTGTCACGGCTTTCCATCCAGGAGACTCCGTGCTGATCTCGTGCATCTCCGCTTGCGGCAGATGCGAATATTGCCGGCGCGGCATGTATTCCCATTGCACCACGGGCGGCTGGATACTCGGCAACCAGATCGACGGAACTCAGGCCGAATATGTGCGCATCCCGCACGCCGACACGAGCCTTTATCGGATCCCGGAAGGCGTCGACGAAGAAGCCCTGGTCATGTTGAGCGACATTCTGCCCACCGGCTTCGAGTGCGGCGTGCTCAACGGCAAGGTCCAGCCGGGCAACTCGGTCGCTATCGTTGGCGCCGGCCCGGTCGGCCTTGCGGTGCTCTTGACAGCGCAGTTCTACTCGCCCGCCGAGATCATTATGATCGACTTCGATGATCATCGTCTGCAGGTATCCACGCGCCTCGGTGCGACGGCGACGATCAACGCCGCCAGCGGCAGGGTCGCGGAGACGGTGATGCAGATGACTGGCGGCCGAAGTGTCGATACCGCCATCGAAGCAGTGGGCGTGCCGGCGTCCTTCAACACCTGCGAGGACATTGTGGCCCCGGGCGGCACCATCGCTAATGTCGGCGTGCATGGCGTGAAAGTGGATCTTCACCTGGAACGCTTGTGGTCGCGGAACATCACGATAACCACCCGGCTGGTGGACACTGTCACGATGCCCATGCTGCTCAAGACCGTGCAATCCGGCAAGATCGATCCCAAGCTCTTGATCACTCACCGCTTCAAACTCGACCGCATCCTCGACGCTTACGGCACGTTCGAGCGGGCAGCCAGCACCCAGGCGCTCAAGGTCATCATCGAACGGTAGCCGCGGAGAAGCTTACTCCGCACACGGCATCAAGCCAGATTCGCCGGCCATTGGGAAGCCCGTTGACGGCTGAATCCTTTATAGGGTCCTTCATAGCGAATCCTGCATGACCGGCGGCAACAATTGCATCAGGTTGCGGCAGATGAGTCATGAAACGCCCGATTCCAGGGGCTTTCCGCGTTGGTGCCTAATCTGCCTTAGAGACAAATTGAACATCGAAAAGGAGATCGGTGAATAATTCTATGAAACATTTCCGAAGCATTGCATTCGCGGCCTTCACGGGTTGTATCGGCCTTGCGATGATACCAAGCCTCCAGGGGCAAAATTGGAACAAGAAGACCACGCTGACCGTCAATGAAGCGATCGAGGTGCCGTCCTGCTGCGCGCCCGGCCACACGGTAACGCTTCAACCGGGCGAATATGTCTTGGTGCTGGTAGACTCTCTCTCAGACCGTCACATCGTCCGGATCTTCGACAAAGATCAGCAGCACGTCATGACGACGGTCCTGGCGATACCGAACTATCGCCTGCAGCCGACAGGAAATACCGTGCTCCAGTATTGGGAAGTCCCCGCGGGGCAGCCCAGAGCCCTTCGGGCTTGGTTCTACCCCGGTGACAACTTCGGGCAGGAGTTCGTATACCCGAAACAAACAGCCGCGCAGATTGCCGCCTTTGTGAAGGCGCCCGTTCCCGCAATCGAAGTGGAAACGAGTGCCGTAGAGGATCTGAAGACGGTGCCGGTTGTGGCAGTTGACGAAAGCGGCAAGACCACCGAATTGGCCGTGACTTTGCCTATTCAGTCTCCAGAAACCTCCCTGCAGCCCACACTGCAGTCCACGCCGGAGCCTACATTGCAAGCCGCGGTTGAAGTGCAGCCGGTTCCGATGCAGACGGCTGATCGGATCGTTGAGGCCGAAGCACCCGCGCCGCTGCAGGAGCTGCCTCATACCGCGAGCGCTATGCCGCTACTCGGCGTGGTCGGACTCGTGTCGTTAGCCGTGTTTGCCGCTCTTGGACTTTTCTCCCGGCGCCGACGTCTCTGCAAGGCCTAGGGCCGGGCGCCTGCAGTCCGCCGTGGTCGCCTTCAAGCAGGCCACGGCGAGGGAGCGACAGTGCTAAGAAACATTCTCATCCTCGGGTTGGCAATGATCGTGCGGGCGCTCCCTGCGCAGGTCCCCGCGGTTGAGCCATCCGAGCAACCTTTCAAGCTCAGCGCGACGGCCGAACTCGTGCTCTTGGATGTAAGCGCCACAGACACGGCGGGCGAGCACGTCTCGAATCTGGGCAAGGACAACTTCAGAGTGTTCGAGGACGGGAAGCTTCAGAACATAACACACTTTGCGAACGAGGATGTCCCGGTCACGGTTGGCCTGGTTATCGACACAAGCGGAAGTATGCGCTCGAAGTACAGCCATGTCGTAACGGCTGCGCTGTCGTTCATCCAGGCGAGCAATCGGAAAGATGAAGTGTTCGTCGTGAATTTTGGCGACAGCGTCCACAGCGGCCTCCCGGACGGCGTTCCCTTCACGGCCAACGTTGGGCAACTGCGCACGGCCCTGTCGTTTGGGGTGCCCGCGGGCCGGACAGCTCTCTACGACGCGATTCTGTTCTCCCTGCATCATCTCGAGAAGGGCAAGTGCGAGAAGAAGACCTTGATGCTCGTCAGCGACGGAGGCGACAACAGCAGCGTCCATGGGTCGGATGAGCTCATGCGAATGGTTCGAGAGTCCCGCGCGACGATCTACACGATTGGGATTTTCGACACGAACGATCTGGATCGGAACCCGGCGGTGCTTCGGCGGCTTGCCCAAGTAAGCGGCGGGGAGTCCTTCTTTCCCAAGGAGCTTTCCGAAGTTATTGGCATCTGCCGGCAGATTGCCAGCGACATTCGCACGCGGTACACAATCGGCTACGTTCCGGTTCGCTCCGGCGAACAAGGTTCGTCGCGGAACATCAAGGTGATCGCGGCCACGCCCGGCGGGCACAAGCTGGTAGTGCACACGCGCACAAGCTATGTTCTTCCGCCCGCACGCCCATTGGTCGATCAGGGTGGCGAGCGGAACCGGAAGCGAAGCCTGTGAGACTTCGTATCATCATCCGATACTTTTTCCTGGTTGTCGCAATCGCCTGCCTCGGGGCCTACGGATACGCACATCTCGAGCGGGTCGTGTACCAAACCTACGAAAGCCGGGAATTCGACCGGACCCCGGACCGCAGTGCCGCTGCCTCCGCCGCTGCTAATGCCGAAATCACGCCGAGAGTCCGCGCCAGGCGCTCGTCCCGAAAATCGTCTCCAACCGCGCTCATCGGACGACTCTCGGTGCCCAGACTCCATTTGTCTGCAATGGTGCGGGAAGGCATCGACCGAAACACCTTGCAACTCGCCATAGGCCACATTCCGGCAACGGCGCTGCCCGGCCACGCCGGAAACGTGGGCGTGGCGGGTCACCGCGATACCTTCTTTCACGGGCTAAAGGATCTGAGGACCAAGGACGAGATTCAGTTCTCGACGTTGAGCGGGGATTTCACATACGTCGTCGAATCGCTCAGTATCGTCGAGCCGGACGATGTAGGGGTACTCGCCCCCTCTTTGGAGAACGTGCTGACGCTGGTGACCTGTTATCCCTTTTCCTATGTGGGAGCCGCGCCCAAGCGGTTTGTCGTGAGGGCCCGGCAGGTGTCACCGCAAACGGCGCCGCCATCAACTGTGGAATGATGAAACGGGGAGTGAGCTTGAAAGATGCGTCGGTGGTTCCCGCAGCCCGGATTCTTGTCATTGAAGACAACGGCTCGGACGTCTTCCTTCTCGAGCGGGCGCTGAAGAAGCAAGATCTCCGATTTGAGCTGCTTCACCTGCTGAGCGGAGGCGAAGCCCTCGCTTTCATCCGCAGGCAGGGGACCTATACGGATGCGGCAATTCCAAACCTGATCCTGGTGGACTTAAACCTGTCCAAGTATACCGGCGAAGACATCTTGCGCGAGATCCGAAGCGCCAGACACCTCGGCGGTGTTCCCGTGTGCGTGTGGAGTTCTTCCCGGTCGCGGCGAGACGAGGCCCTGTTGAAGGACCTCGGAGTTTCCCAATTCATCACCAAGCCTTCCGGTTTGAATCAATTCATGGAGATCGGCAAGATCATCAAGGATCTGCTCGCAGGTCCCCTGGCCGGATGACGGAGGTTGGAAGCCTGCCGTGCCCCGGGAGACAGGTTACAATTCGGTCAGTTGGCTGGGCGCCACCGCTTGGACCAGACACCGGCGTGAGATTGGCACTGCACGTGCACTGTGGTGGCGTTCCTAGTCCAGCGGCGCCCGTTCGTACCGGCGAGAAAGGTAATGGTGGCGTGTGGTAAAGAAGACCGGCAATCGGCGGCCGGGCGGGATCGCGGGTACTGTGCGCGTGCCTGAATCACTCCGCCCAAAGCGACGTACCACCCCGCCGGGGAAGACCTCCACAGCAGCCGTAAGTCCTGTCTCCTCAGCAGCGATCATACACCCATCCGCCGAAGAGCACGTCGATGGCAGTTCGCTGCCCATGGTTGTCGGCGTCGGCGCCTCCGCCGGCGGACTGGAAGCATTCACGGAGTTGCTCAGCCATCTGCCGGGCGATACCGGCATGGCCTTCGTGCTGATTCAGCACCTCGATCCGAGCCACGAGAGCCATCTGGCTGAGTTGCTTTCCAAAGCCAGCAAGATGCCTGTCTCCGAGGCGAAGGGCGAAACCCGCGCCGAGGCCAATCATGTTTACGTGATTCCGCCGCGATGCAATTTGGGTTTTTCCCGGGGAGTCCTTCGTACCTCGCCCCGGCCGGACAGCGGCCGCAACATGCCGATCGACTCTTTTCTCCGCGCTCTGGCGGCAGACCAGGGCAGTAAAGCGCTCGGCGTTGTTCTGTCGGGAACGGCATCAGACGGGACCCTCGGCCTCCAGGCGATCAAGGCCGCGGGCGGTATTACCTTCGCCCAGGAAGTGCGAACCGCAAAGTACGAGGGCATGCCGAGAAGCGCCATCGCCGCCGCTGTGGTGGATTATGTCCTGCCGCCGGCCGGAATCGCCCGCCAATTGGCTGCTATCGCGCGGGCTTCTCAGGTTCTTGTCCAGCCGCCGGAGCCGGACGAGGCAGGGGATGCGGAGTTGGCCAAAATACTCCGGCTGGTGCGGAGCGCCACGGGAGTGGACTTCACCCACTACAAGCACAGCACTCTGGCGCGGCGCATCAAGCGGCGCATGGCCCTCCGCGGATTCGAAAGGCTGGAGGACTACGGCCGGGATCTCGAGCAGAATCGCGAGGAAGCAAACGCGTTGTGCGAGAACTTTTTTGTCACGGTCACTGCATTCTTTCGAGAACCCGCGGTCTTCGAGGAGCTGAAGACGAGAGTGTTCCCGGCTCTGCTCGAGAAGAGAGCGCCCGGGGATCCGATCCGGATCTGGGTGCCTGGGTGCGCCACGGGCGAGGAAGCTTATTCGATCGCTATCTGCCTGATGGAATTCCTGGAAGACAAGAAGGCAAGCGTTCCGTTCGAGATCTTCGCCACCGATATCAGCGAAACGGCCATTGAAGAAGCCCGCGCAGGCACTTACAAGGACTCCGCGTTGGCCCATGTCTCTCCGCAGCGGTTGGCCCGGTTCTTCACCAGAACGGAACGCGGGCACCGGATCGCGAAGATCATCCGTGACGTTTGCGTTTTTGCCAGGCACAACGCGGCGCAGGATCCGCCTTTCTCCAGGCTGGACCTCATCAGTTGCTGTAACGTGCTGATCTACCTTGGAGCCCTGTTACAGCGCAAAGTGTTGTCGATCTTGCATTACGCCCTCAAGCCAACGGGCTTCCTGGTGCTCGGTCCATCGGAAAGCATCGGCACTCTTTCCGAGTCGTTTCATCAAGTGGAGAAGACCCACAAGATCTATTGCCTGCGCCCGGCTGCGGACAAGCCGGCGGCAAGCCTGAGTGAAGGTCGCCGCGCCGAAGGCCGGGTGGATGTCCGGCAGAGAATTGCCGAGGGCCGGGCGGGGCCCGATGTGCTACGGGAAGCCGACCGGTTGGTGCTGGCCGAGCATGCGCCCGCCGGCGCCATCATTGACGATGACATGAACATCGTTCAGGTCCGGGGCCGCACAGCGCCGTACCTCGAGCTTTCGCCGGGTGAGCCGACCCAGAATCTCCTGAAACTGGCGCGCGAAGGCTTGATTGCGGGTCTGGGTAAGGCGATCCGGAGTGCCAGGCACAGGAACGCCGTGGCCGTAGAAGACGGCTTTCGGATTGAAGACGGTGGGCAGTTGAAGGAAATCACCATCAAGGTAACCCCGTTCAGGGGCTCGTCCGCGTCCAAAGAACGCTATTTCCTGGTCCTGTTCCAGGATGCCGAGCCGAATGGCGACCTGAGGGCGATCCACAAGCCCGTGATACAGGACAACGAGGGAAGCGCCCGGCTGCGGCGCGAACTTGTGGCAACCAAGGAGTATCTGCAATCCATCGTCGAGGATAATGCAACCACCCTGGAAGAACTCAGGGCAGCGAACGAAGAGGCGCAGGCGGGCAACGAGGAGCTGGAAACCGCGCAGGAAGAGCTGGAATCAGCCAACGAAGAATTGAACACGCTTAACGAAGAGCTGAAGATCAGCAACGTGGAGTTCAGCAAAGTCAACCGCGATCTGGCCAATCTGCTCGAAAGCATCAGCATACCCCTCGTGATGGTGGGGCGAGACCTGCGCATCCGCCGCTTTACCCGCGCCATTGAACCGATGTTGAATCTGATTGCCTCCGATGTCGGGCGGTCGATAACCGATCTTCAGCCTCAGATGGAACTACCCGACCTGCGGCGGTTGCTTTTGGATGCAATGGAGGGCGGCGATCGGAAACCGCGCGACATCCGCGACGCGCACGGCCATTGGTATTCCCTACGCATCCTGCCGTCCGTGGGACCGGATGGCAAGACCGACGGCGCCGTGTTGATGTTGATCGATATCGATGCCGCCAAGCGCGGTCTCGACTTCGCCGAAGCTATTGTCGAAACGGTGCGGGAGCCATTGGTGATCCTGAACCAGAACCTGCAGGTCGTGAAGGCCAACAAGGCGTTCTACGAGACGTTCCATGCCGTGCGGGAGGAGACCGAGGAGCATCTTATCTACGACCTTGGGAACGGACAGTGGAACATCCCGAAACTGCGCGATCTGCTGGAGAATATTCTGCCCGCGCACGCGACGTTCCGGGACTTCGAGGTGACACACGAATTTGAACATGTCGGACACAAAGTGATGCTGCTCAATGCGAGCGAGATTTTCAATCCGAATGCGCAAGCGCGGGCGATCCTCCTCGCGATTGAAGACGTGACCGACCGCAAGCAGGCTGAAGAAAAGCTCAAAACGACCAATGCCGAACTGCAGCATTTTGCCTATGCGCTCACGCACGACTTGCAGGAACCCATTCGGATGGTAGTGAACTTCAGTCAACTCCTGGCGCTGGAATGCCAAGGGAAGCTGGGCGAAGACGCGGACAAATTCATCTCCTATTCGGTGGAGGGGGCCCTGAGAATCGAGGCCTTGCTGAAGGCCCTGCTTGCCTATTGGGAGGTTACCGAGCGGGGACGCGACGGCTTCGCCTCGACGGATTGTGGCGCTGTTCTCGCCAATGCGCTGATGAACCTCCAGGCGGCAATTGCGGAGAGTGGCGCCATCGTAACCTCCGATCCTCTTCCAACTGTGGTAGCCGAGGAAGTGATGCTGACTCAGCTTTTCCAGAACCTCATTTCCAATTCGATCAAGTTCAGAGGCACGGAAACGCCGAGAATCCACGTCTCAGTGGAGAGAATTGCGGAAGGATGGTTATTTTCAGTGCGGGACAACGGAATCGGTATCGATCCGCATGACGCCGACCGGGTGTTCGGCATGTTCAAACGCCTGCATGGAAGAGAAATTCCCGGGACCGGCATCGGTCTTGCGCTTTGTAAGAAGGTTGTTGAACGCAAGGGCGGGCGGATCTGGGTGGAATCGGAAGCCGGGCGGGGCGCTACGTTCAAGTTCACCATTCCCAATGGCCGCCCGGAGTCCGAGCCGCGACGCACGGACTGAAAATGGGCAACTCCGGCCAAGCCCGCACGGAAGACGAAATCGAGCGCTTACGCAAGGCGCTCGACGCGGAAACTCGGGCGTGCCTCGACGTTCAGCGCCAGTTAGACCGGGAGCGGGCGGAATTTGAGGAGTTTGTCTCCATGGCGGCTCACAATTTACGCGAGTCTCTCCGGGACGTGGCCTCATTCAGCCAACTGATGGCCGAGACCTATGCCGGCCGCCTCGATTCCGATGCCGGCGTATTCCTGGAGCGTATCCAGGAGGGGGCGGCCAGAGCGCAGGCACTGCTCACCGGCGTCGTGGACTACTGGGCCATGGGTGCCGGCGGCTGGCAGCCCTCCTCGACGGACATGGAAGCGGTCCTTCGCCAGGCGCTGCTCTGTACGGACAGGCAGATCACAGAACGGAACGCAATCGTTACCCATGACCCTTTGCCGCGGGTGTCCGGAGACTTCGAAATCCTGACCAAGGTCCTGCATCACCTGATTCGAAATGCCATCGAATACTGCGGCACGCCTTCTCCGCGCGTTCACATTTCATCCAGACGAGCGGATCTCGATTGGGTATTTTCGGTCGAAGACAACGGCCCTGGCATAGACCCGGCATTCCAAGGCCGCATCTTTGGGGTGTTTAAGCGCCTGCACGGGAAAGAACACCCCGGGAACGGACTTGGGCTCGCATTCTGCAAGAAAGCGATCGAGTGGCATGGCGGCCGGATGTCTATGGAATCGACACCTGGGGCGGGATCGAAATTCTATTTTACCGTGGCTCCTGCAGATTAACATCCTGTCGTTGCCACCTTCAATACGCTGGGAGGGGATTCCCTCCCAGATGCGCTCTCCAAAATGTGACTTCTCGCAGCAACCACCTACCGACACTTTTGTCGAGACGCCGACGGTCAAGTAATGCACTCGAGTGCAGGATTTGCTGGCCCCGCGTAGCCGCTCTGTGGCGTTTCACGTGTTTGTATACGGCCACCCACGTGCATTACTACAACTTGAGTGACAATATGATCCAACCGCGAAAGACACATCACATCTTGCCGGCGCTCGTGCTCTATTCCTCATGGGCAATTAGCGCCTATGGGCGACCCTCCTCTTCGTTCCGTTCATTGACGGGACAAACGGGAGAGACTATGTCCTTCCTGGCTTGGATGGGCCTCGGCCTGATTGCAGGCTTCATCGGCAGCAAGATTGTAAACAGGAGAGGTGAGGGCATCCTGCTCGACATCCTTTTGGGCGTTGTCGGCGCTTTTGCCGGTGGCTGGCTGTTCCACATTTTTGGAGCCCCTGGCGTAAGCGGACTCAACCTCTACAGTCTCTTCGTGGCGGTCATCGGCTCAGTGGTTTTCCTGGTCCTCTATCACGCCATCAGACGGAGAAGAGCTTGGTAAGGCGCCTAGCGTTGGATTGGTTCCCAGTTTGGTACTAGGAAAAGGAGAGCGTGTTATGTTTCTTAAGCGATTGATCGGATTGGTTTTTGCCGGCGGGCTGCTCCTCAGCACCGCGGCGGCTGATGTTTTTGTTCGCATCGCGCCCCCGCGAGTGTTGGTCGAGAGGCGGGGTCGTCCACCGAGCCGCAACCATGTGTGGGTTCAGGGATATCACAATTGGGATGGCCGAGGTTATGTATGGGTGCCAGGCAGGTGGGAACAGCCTCCACGGCCGCGCGCCCACTGGGTAGCGCATCGCTGGGTTCACCAGAGGGGCGGCTACGTTCTAGTGGAGGGGCACTGGCGCTAAGTGCCAGTTGCGCTTCCCGAGCAAACTCCACATGCCGGCAGACGGTGCTACCGGCATGTGGCTCTTGAATCGGCCGGGTTTCGGCGCCGAAAGAGTACATCTTGGCTTATATCGGGATACGCCTATTCGGCACGACGGTGGTCGCGACGCGATGCCCGGCGTCTCGTGCTGATTTCTGTGCCAAGCGCTGGCCTTGGGCAGCAACAGTGATCGGGCGCGGCATCCGGTTTGTATTCACGGCAATACTGCTCTGCCAGGCGCCCGGCTATGCGCAATCGGGACCCCAGCCGCCATGCGGAAGGGAACCCGTTCCTCCCTATCCTGACCTGGATGATCCCCCCATCGTGAAGTTCTGGAGCGAGTCTGATTTCGGCCACGACTGGAGGCCACCCGGGTGCACCAGTTGGGCTGGGGTGGGCTTTTCGACCTTGATCACCACCGTGGCGCGGTTTCGTTACACTTCGGGAGCTGAGGGCTTGCTTCGCCACATTGGGGCCACTTCAGAACTCGCGGGCATGCGCTACTGGTCGACCACTCACAAGCAGTGGCAGACATTGATCGTGAAAGCCCACGCCTTGACCGGCTCCCAGCCAAGTCATCCACGCCAGGACTTCACGCCCGATGAGATGAAGGAAGGCGCTGTACTCTACTTGGAACAGGCTGATAATCTTTCCGGCACGGCCATCTACCGAATGCACATTGCAGAGGCTTCGGAAGACCGGCTCGTCTTCGACGTCGAGAATGTCACCGTCATGCGGTATGTCTTTGTGACACTCTTCCATCCGGGTGAGATGCAGTCGATCTACTTTCTGGATCGCGAATCGGCCGGCGTCTGGCGCTACTACAGCATGACACGCACCGGACGGAACGCGAGCCGGCTGGCCACGGGACACGAGTCTTCCTCGATCAACCGGGCCGTTGCGTTCTATCGCTCCCTGGTCGGAATTCCCACCGACCAGGAACCTCCGGCGGCGCGATGATCGGGCTCATCGGGAAGCAGGCGCGCCCGCCGCGACAACCGCAGGATGCCGCAGGTCCACGTCCACGGACTGCAGTTGACCGAGTTCTTTGAGCACCTTGGCCCAATCGTCAACGTTGGTCTTGGTCGAAATGGGAACGTCTAGATCTTGGTAGAAAGCGAGGATATCGCTTCGCAGCTCTTCCGGCATTTCCGCGTAGTGGCCCTGCAACTTGTGTAGCAGCTCCGAGTAGGCGGCATCCGTCAGTTTGTATTTCCCCGCCGTGGTGAACGCGCCCACGTCAAGATTGTCATTCGGCAACTTGAGACGGTCCGCATTCTGTTCCGAAAGCAGTTCCCGATAACGGCCAATCGTCGAATTGAAGCTGGCCATGTACATCAATTCGGTCTCGGGTGTCAGCCTCTTGAATGACAGCGCCCGGAGCGGGCCGGCCTTTGGCAAGATGCGGAATACAGATGCCAGTAATTTCGACCGGATCCCCGGCCGCTTGTAGGTGGAGCCCCAGCTCTTTTCGTAGCTGGAACGAGATAAATTGTAGAGGAAGTTCTTGCGCGTAGCGCTGGGAGCATCCTTGCGGATTTCCTGTTTCCTGATTTGCCAGGCAACTCTGGTGAGAGCCGGAAGAACCGACCCAACCGCGCGGCGATACGATCCGATGGTGAGATCGACATTCAGGAATACTTTTTCCAGTCTCATTCCATAGGTATCCTCAAAGGCCCGCGCGAGCAAGGGTTTTGCGACTTCAAAGCCGATGAAGCTTTTGTAGGCAGCGGAGGCGTAGCGGCCCTTTGCGGCCTGAAAGACATCAAACGCGAATTCCGTTTTGCCGTGGGAATAAGGGTCGTCGGCATACGTTACCAGCTTTCCGAACTTCAGTCCAAGCTCCGGATAGAACAGCGGAACTGCGCGGTTAACGGCCATTGGGTGGCCATTATTATCGGCGGCATAGTGCGACAAAGCGCCTAGAGCGAAGGCGTACTCATTGAGGTCTTGAGAGTCGCGGATCAGGTTGAGGATAAAATCGCCGCCCCGGACGTAATGTGTCAGATCACTGAAGAACTTGCTGCCGAACGGATAATACCCTAAATCCTGAATAATGCACCCTCCGTAAGCGTACGCGTGCGCCTGCGTCAACTCGTCGGCGGTGGCAGCCGGGAATCGCTTGAGGAGCAGTGGCCTGATCGCACTTTCCCAAGTCGAATCGATTATGGCTTCGTGGGTGAGAACGGAATATGAGTAAACGGCCGGGGCTGGGAACAGGAGCAACAGCCCAAGAGCGGCTGAGTGCCGAAGTTTCCGGAGCCGACTCGCAGCTTCACGTTGTTTCATGGCTTCCTTCCGGGAGACTTTGTAGCGAGCGCCGGACCACGGTCATAATACCTGGCGCTCGCGCGAACTTCCTGTCATTTCTTCTCGTCATTCTCGACTGCCTTGCCGTCAGTCCCTTTTTGGCGGGAGGCTGGCGGACCGGCCCCATCCCGTTGTTCCGGCTGCGGCATGGCCTGTGGCGTGTTCTGCCGCGCGCCGGTGGCCGGCGACCGGCCATTCTGACTCGGGGCGCGATTCGATCGAGACTTATTCCGCCGGTGGCTCACCGCGGGCAGCGCAAAAGGACTCGGCCGTTGCTGATCGATTGGCGGCTGTGGGCCCGGCTCGACGGTGGTGGAACTCGTGCGGCGTATGCGCTGGACTCGACTCGAGTCCCGGCCGCGAACCCGAGCGCCCCGGGCCGGCGCATTCAGGCCCATCTGCTGGACGTCAACGGGAGCAAGCAAGCTACCGGAATTCCGCTTCAGTTCCGCTTGCTGCTTTTCGGAATTCAGTCGTCCCACGTTGCCTGGCGATTGCGCCGGTGTTGCGAGGAACGCTGCCGAGACAGCGATCAGCAAAATGGTTAGTCCTGTATGCCGCATTATGCCTTCGCTTGGGTGAAGGCACGTTCGTGACCACGTCGGCCTCCGGTCACACTATGGGGGGATGTAGGAACTAGAAACGCACCAGCAAATTTCGCACGCTCAAGTGCAGATATTGCATCACGTTGCCGGTGGATTTCCGCTAACCGCACGCTGGCTCAGCGGCCTCATCCTCCAAACGCGGGGGTTCTGCTCTGGACCATCCCGTGCAATGGACGGTAGTCAACCCGAAGCACGAAAGGGGACCCTCATGAAGGCAGCGCGTACCGAGATGAACGGGGTCAAAGAGACCCTCGAACGAAAAGAGGCCGAACTGGTTCAAGTACTGCGAAAGCGGGACGGCATCGCAATCGAGAAGAGCGCGGACCAAATGGACGAGATTCAGTACGCGTCGGAGCGAGACCTGGCGATTCGAAACGTGGACCGCGAGTCCACCCTGCTGCGTCAGGTAAAAGCCGCATTGCGACGGATTCATGACAGCAGCTTTGGTACCTGCATTGAATGCGAATCGGCGATCAGCCCAAGACGCCTGATGGCCGTGCCTTGGGCGTCGCGTTGTATCCAGTGCCAGGAGGCTGCCGATCGCGATGGGCGGGAAGGAGCGGAATCTGCCGGGGAGGCTCTCGACAATGCCGCGTGAATGAGCGGTTCTGCGCCTGGCCCGTCGCTCAACATCACCATTAGATGAACCGTCAGCTATTGCGATGGCCAAGACAAGGAATCAGGTGGGTCCAGTTTTGAAAACAGAATCCAGCATTCGAACTATCGCATTTCTCGGCGACTATTTGCCGCGCAAGTGCGGCATCGCCACCTTTACATCCGACTTGCTTGGGGCTGTGGCGGCTCGGCATCCCAGAAGCCGATGCTTCGCGGTGCCGGTGAACGATATCGAGGGGTGCTATCAGTATCCGGACGTCGTTCGCTTTGAGATCGAGGAGCAGGATCTGGGGTCTTACCACCAAGCCGCAGACTTCCTGAACACCAGCAACGTGGACGTTGTCTCGGTCCAGCACGAGTTCGGAATTTTCGGCGGTCCGGCCGGCAGCCATTTATTGGCCCTGCTGCGCGAACTGAGAGCGCCGGCCGTCACCACTCTCCACACCGTTCTTCGCAAGCCGAACGCCGACCAGCATCGCGTGATGCAGACATTGATCGCGCGCTCAACCCGGCTGGTGGTCATGACAGAGCGGGGACGAGCCATCTTGCAGGAAGTGTACCAGGCGCCACCGGCCAAGGTCGATCTCATTCCGCATGGTATCCCCGACGTGCCATTCGTCGCCCCGGATCATTACAAGAACCAGTTTGACGTGGGCGGTAAGACAGTATTGCTGACGTTCGGGCTACTGTCGCCGAACAAGGGGATTGAGCACGTTCTCAATGCTCTCCCAGATGTCGTGGCGGAGTTTCCCGACGTGGTCTACATCGTGCTGGGCGCCACACACCCCCATGAGTTGCGCACGCGAGGCGAAGCCTACCGCCTGGGCCTCGAGGCCGTCGTCAAAAAGAACAGACTCGGTAGCAACGTCATCTTCCACAACCGCTTTGTGGACCTGAAGGAACTGACCGAGTTCATCGGAGCGGCCGATCTCTACATTACACCCTATCTGGACGAAGCGCAGATTACGTCGGGAACGCTGGCTTATGCGTTTGGCGCGGGCAAAGCCGTGATCTCGACGCCGTATTGGCATGCCGCCGAACTCTTGAGGGACCAGCGTGGCGTGTTGGTGCCATTTGCAGACCCGAGGGCGATTGCGCGTGAGGTGAGCGGGTTATTACGCGATGCCACGCGCCGGAACGCCATGAGCGACACCGCCTACAAGTTGGGCCGGGAAATGGTGTGGAGCAAAACCGCGGGAGTGTACATGCGCTCCTTTGAGCTGGCACGGCGGCAGGGGGCGACACGCGAATCTGCTGCCGCGAGCAAGTTCGGCAACCGGCCGCATGTATCGCCGGAGTTGAATCTGGATCACTTTTACCATATGACCGATTCGACCGGCATCTTCCAGCACGCGAGCTTCACTGCCCCGAATCTTTCCGAAGGCTACTGCACCGACGACAATGCACGCGCATTGATTCTGACCGTGTTGCTTGGCCAGTTGGAAGAAGCTCCGAAGCGCGTCCGGGCGCTGGCCACAACCTACACCGCATTCCTGGACCTTGCCTTCGACGCCAAAACGACGCGTTTCCACAATTTCCTCAGTGTCGACCGGCGCTGGCTCGACGAAAAGGGGTCCGAAGACTGTCATGGCCGAGCGATCTGGGCGCTGGGAACCGCGGTGGGGCGCTCGCCGCATTGGGGTTCGCACCCGATGGCCGCGCAACTCTTCGCGCAGGCGCTGCCGGCCGTGACGGAGTTCACTTCGCCGCGGGCTTGGGCATTCAGCCTGATTGGCATTCACGAATACCTGCGCCAGATAAAGGGCGACCGCATGGCCAACAATGTCCGCGATGATCTGACCGGACGGTTGACGACGATCTTCGACAAAGTCGCCGAGCCTGGCTGGATCTGGTTTGAACAAGGGTTGACTTATGACAACGCCAAGCTGGCTCACGCCCTGATTGTCAGTGGACGCGCCACACGGCAACCGGGCGTGTACGAACGAGGCATACAAGCCTTGCGCTGGCTCGTGGGCGTGCAGACCACACAGCAGGGCCAACTGCGGCCCATTGGCAGCAACGGACTTTATAAGCGTCACGGCGCACGCGCGGACTTCGACCAGCAGCCCATCGAGGCGCAGACCACTGTCTCGGCTTGCCTGGAAGCCTACCGCGCTACATCCGACCCGTGGTGGTATGAACAGGCACAGCGCGCCTTCGACTGGTTCCTCGGCTGGAACGATCTCGGGCTGGAACTCTATGCCAGTCAGACTGGCGGCTGCCGCGATGGGCTACACGCGGACCGGAGTAACGAAAACCAGGGGGCGGAATCCATGCTGGCCTTTCTCCTGTCGCAGGCGGAAATGCGGCTGATTCACAACACCGCGGCTGGCGTTCAACGAGCCGGCCTAACAGCTCCCCTGACCCAATGAAACAAATCGACGTAAAACGCAGCACCGTCACTTTGGACCCGGATCGCACGCATGTGCTGGCCCGGCCTTTTCGTCTCATGAGCGACCAGCGCTCCATTAAGATCTCCGCCCGGGTTATGGCCCTGCCCGAAAACGAAGTCCATACTCTCTTGCAGGGGGTCCGGGCCGAATTCGGCGACCGGCAACTGAAGATCGACGACTTCCTCCGTCGGCGGTTTGATGCGGTCAGCCCCTTTCTGCTCAATGGACAAAGACTGTCTGACGAGCGGAAGTTGTTGCTGGGCGGGTATTTCACTCACGAGTATTCGCTAGAGGCTGCGGCGCTGTTCAATCCCTCGATGGTGCCGCACCCGGATCAGTCGGACGTTCCGCCCGGCTCATTGCGTTTCATCCTGAGCCTGCGCGCCACGGCCGAGGGGCACGTTTCCTCGATCGCTTTTCGCAGTGGACTATTGGACGGCAGCAGCAACATTACGATGGACGTGCCCTCCCGCTACAGCCAGGAGCCGATGCAAGTGCCCAACTCGACGTTTGAGAAACCCCTCTTTGAACGAAAGCTTCAGGAACTCCGTCTCATGGGCGACTTCAACCGGGAGGTTCTTAACGGCTTACCGGACGCGTTCACGATGGAAGAACTGCGCGCCAGCATTGGCCGCGCCACGAAGCAACTTCCGGAGCTAGAGCAGGAAACCACCAAGAGCATAGCCAGAGAAACCCTGATGCTTGCCCGATCCAACTACGAAGTACAGTTCACGCCGGATTCGCGTTTGTCGGAGCGGGTTTTGTTCCCAGTCACTCCTTCGCAGAGCAACGGGATCGAAGACGCTCGCTTCGTCCTGTTCCACAAGGAAGATGGGACGCACACCTATTATGCGACTTACACGGCGTACGACGGAAAAATGATCCTGCCGCAATTTCTCGAGACGGCTGATTTTCTTCGTTTCAAATTCATCACATTAAATGGCCCGGCCGTCGAGAACAAAGGAATGGCGCTCTTCCCCCGAAAGATCGGGGGGCTCTACGCGATGCTCGGCAGGCAGGACGCGGAGAATATCTACGTGATGTTCTCCGATCATCTCCATTTCTGGCACACTATGCAGCTCATTCTGGAGCCCGCGTTCCCCTGGGAATTCATCCAGTTAGGCAACTGCGGCTCGCCCATTGAAACGGAAGCAGGCTGGCTCGTGATCAGTCACGGCGTGGGGCCAATGCGGAAGTACTGCATCGGCGCTTTCCTGCTCGACCGTGGCGACCCGACAAAGGTTATTGGCCGCCTGCCTGAACCACTGATCAAACCAAATACTAGCGAACGCGACGGCTACGTGCCAAATGTCGTGTACTCGTGCGGCAGCCTCGTGCACGGCCGGCAGCTAATTATTCCCTACGGGATCTCCGACTACGCCACAACGTTCGCTACGATTCCGCTGGAACAAGTGCTGGCAGCAATGGAATAGTCGATGACATCGCGAGACAGAATCGCTTCAGCTTGGGCGCCAACCGCGGACGATCGTGGATCTGCGCGCAACTGCGGCAATAACACGGGCAGGAAATCATACTCTAAAGGAGAAGACAATGGCATCAAGCACCACATCGTTAGGGCTACACACGCGGACTGAAGATGTATTATCGCATTTGCCGATCTCCAGCACCACCGAATACGGCAAAGGTCAGATGATCTACGGCCCGGATAATCTTTCAAGTAGTATTTATCTGGTGGTTGCGGGGAAGGTGGAGATCTCGCAGATAGCCGACGACGGCAGTGAAGTGCTACTGGAAATCGTCCGGCCCGACGAGTTGTTTGGCGAGTCGGCCTTCCTCGACGTTCCTCGGCGCTCCGAACAAGCCACCGCCATCGAAAAGGCTAGGCTGATGACCTGGGCCATTTCCGACATGGAGTACCTCGTCATGAAACGGCCACGCTTGGCGGTGGCGTTGCTGCAGATCATGGCGCAACGCAACGCCGAGGCCTCTCGCCGGATTGAGAGCTTGTCGATTGACACCATCGAAAGGCGGCTTGCCCGTTCGCTCCTTCGCTTCTCCGAACGACTGGGCACGCCGGAGGAAGACGGATCCGTGCGGATGATGCCGTTTACGCACGATATGCTGTCCCGGTACGTTGGTACTTCGCGCGAAATTGTCACTCATTACATGAGCCGGTTTCGGAAGCAAGGCTATGTGATCTACTCACGGCATGAAATCCTGCTCTATCGCGATCCGTTAAAGGCGGTGCTCGACAGAAGTGATCTTTCCTCGGCCGAGACAAGTAGTTAGGGAACGCGCGCTTTGGCAAACAACGTGCCTATTTGATTTTCGTAAGCATGGCAGTTGAAGAAAAGGACGCGACTGGTGAGAACTAAAATGATTTTATTGATGTTGTTGGCGCCGGTGTAGGCCGGACGGGTCCAGTATCCGTCATGCCACTTATAGTGGTTGCTTAGCAGGGTACCACCCAGGTGTATCCGGCGCCGGGACTCCTGGGCTGAACCCCGAGTACGCGTACCGGTGGCGGCGCGCCGATCCTGACTCCGATGGACACTTGGGCGAAGATCGCTCCCGCTACAGTAGCCTTCAAAAAAGCGGGTTCCATCATGATGCGGTTCTACCCAGCGTGCGCGGGACCGTGAGCACCGGGACTTCAGCCGCGACCACGAAGCAACTAAAGATCCGTCCGGTCAGACGCTGGGTCGCAGATTAAGCCGCCGCCTGCCGGAGTAAGGAACCCGATGGAAGCGACCTGTGCCGGCACGAACACGGCGCATTAGCCAGATCTGGCGGCATTGCCCAACGCAGAACCTGCACTTTTCCGTAACGGAACCTGCATCCAATCCCCCTCCCCCGCTCTTTCACCAGCGCCAGTAGCCTTATCGCAGTTGCCGGATTCTCCCCGCAACCCCTTACCCTGCACGGTAGCCGCGTCGTCCGTCGCCGGACGGTGCGACGATGGTGCCAACCGTGCACTAGCAGAAGAGTCGCGACAAATCAATGCGACAGAAGAGGCGAGGAAATGAAATTAGTAATCGTGGCCGGTTTGGTCTTCACCACATCGTTGCTAGCAATCGACAAGGCCCCTGCCAAGCGGTTGGGCGAGGCTGCGGCGGTGTTCTCGGAAGTAATGGCAACACCCGACAAGGGGATACCGCAGGATCTACTCGATAAGGCGCACTGCATCGTCATTGTGCCAAGTCTCAAGACGGCGGCTTTCATAGTTGGCGGCAAATACGGAAAAGGGTATCTGTCTTGCCGGAACCACAGCGGCGAAGGCTGGTCGGCGCCCGCTACAGTTCGCATCGAGGGCGGCAGCGTTGGCTTTCAGATCGGCGGCTCTATGACAGACCTGATTATGTTGGTCATGTCGGAACGCGGAGCGGATAAACTCCTTTCGAGTAAGTTCACTCTGGGTGCCGAGGGATCGGTTGCAGCCGGCCCCGTTGGACGCACGGCGACGGCTCAGACCGACGCACAGATGCACGCGGAGATTCTCTCGTGGTCGCGGTCCCAGGGCCTGTTTGCCGGTCTTGCTCTGGAAGGAGCCACGCTGCGGGAGGATCTGGATGACAACGCCACACTCTACGGCAAGAGACTCGAGAACCGGGACATCGTGACCAATGGGAGACCGGGGCCGAGATCGGGCGAGGCCCTCCTGGGTCTGCTGAACAAGCAGTCCCCGCGAGAGAGTGGCGGACGGCCGGGAAATGAACAGTAGAGGACACAATGAAGATCATCAGCACATTTCTGACGGTATGCGGACTCATGGCGGCTCAGTCGGCGCAAGCTCCGAACCCGGCTCAGCAGTCAAGCGAGAATGCGGCTAGGATGGCCGCCGGCGCGACGCCTATCTATCGCGTCACCGTGATAGCCAGGACGACGAAAGCGATTAACTACAATCACCGCAGCGGACCCACGAACATCGATTTCCGTGGGACGGCGCTCTTACCCGAGGCCCGCGGCGAAGCCAGAGTGGAGAGCAAGCAAGGCGTGATCAAGATCGACGCGCGTATGGAGAAACTGCAGCCCGCCACCAAGTTCGGTCCCGAGTATCTGACCTATGTCATGTGGGCCATTACCCCCGAGGGTCGCGCCACCAACGTTGGCGAGGTGCTTTTGAATGGTGACAAGACCAAGCTGGACGCCACCACGGAACTACAGTCGTTTGGCTTGATTGTAACTGCCGAACCCTATTTCGCCGTGACTCAACCGAGCGACGTCGTAGTCATGGAGAATTTCGTCCGGCAGGACACGACCGGAACTATTGAACAGGTCGACGCGAAGTACGAGCTTCTACAGCGGGGCCAGTACACCCTGAACGTGAACCCAGCCGAGATCAAGCCCCTGCGGCTGGACTCGAAGGTGCCATTGGAACTCTATGAGGCGCGAAATGCCGTCCAGATCGCACGCTGGACCGGGGCTGAGACGTACGCCCACGATACGTACCAAAAGGCAGTCCAAGGCCTGGAGAATGCGGAGGGCTATCTGAAGGGTAAGGCGGGAAGGAAGCCTATTGGCACGGTGGCGCGTGAGGCCGCCCAGATGGCCGAAGATGCTCGCATCATCACAGTAAAGAAGATCGATGAGGAGCGGTTGGCTAGCGATCGCCAGGCTGGGGCAGATCGTGAGGCGCGGGCCGAAAGCGAACGTGTCGCGGCGCAAGCCGACGCGGCGCGTGTGACTCGGGACGCGGAGGCGGCGCAGGTTTCGGCGCGGTCTGAAGCGGACCGCGTGAGGCAAGAGAACGACGCAAGGATGGAGGCTGCCCAGAATGCTGCGGATCGTGCGAGGCGTGACAACGCAGCACAGATGGCAGCCGCGCAGAACGATGCCGACAGTTTGAGACGCCAGAACGACGCCAGGACGGCTGCCGCCCAGATCGAAGCGGAACGGCTAAAAAAAGACAGCGATGCGCAGATGGCTAGCGCGCAGACCGAAGCCGACCGCTTGAAACGCGAGAACGACACCAGAACGGCTACCGCCCAGACCGAAGCGGAACGGCTGAAGAGGGAAAGCGATGCGCAGATGGCTGCCGCACAGAACGATGCCGATCACTTGAAGCGTGAGAACGACGCCAGGATGGCTGCCGCACAGACCGAAGCGGAACGGCTGAAAAGGGACAACGATGCGCAGATGGCTACCGCGCAGAACGAAGCGGACCGTCTGAAACGCGAGAACGACGCGCAGCGGGCCAGTTCCCAGGCGGAACTGGATCGCGCAGCCACGGCGAGGACGCAAGCAGAAGCGGAGAAGGCGGAGTTGCGGGCTCAGCTACTGACGCAATTCAACGTTATTCTGCAGACGCGCGACACAGCACGAGGTTTGATCGTGAACATGTCGGACGTCCTTTTCGACACGGCCAAGTATTCCTTGCGGCCTGTCGCTCGCGAGAAACTGGCCAAAATAGCCGGCATCGTCTCGGGGCATCCGGGTCTGAGGCTGGCTGTGGAAGGCCACACCGACAGCGTCGGCGGCGACGACTATAATCAGAAGCTTTCCGAACAACGCGGCGGGGCTGTTCGCGACTACCTGACCCAGCAGGGAATGCCTCTTAGCTCGGTCACGGCGAAGGGCTTCGGCAAGACTCAGCCGGTGGCTTCCAATGACACCGCGAAAGGACGGCAGCAGAATCGGCGGGTGGAAATAGTGATCTCCGGCGAGGTGATTGGCACGGAGATCGGCACGCCGATCGCAGCCAGGTAATCGGAGGAACTGACCGGATGCGGGGTCGGCAACCTGCTGGCGGGCCCCGCAGCCCCGGTGTCAGGGCCTTGTGGAGGCATCATATGATTAACGTCGGGATCATTCTGCCGATCGATCCGATCACTTCCATGGCGCAGATGCTGAATGGCCCACGTTGAGCCCCCGGGGTCCAGAGGATCACCTTCACCGCCTCTGCTGGGCCGCGCGAAGCGCGTCAGGGTGGACAGGGACATCACTACCATGCGTCGACGGCGCGGGAACGCCGAAAAACATCGAGAGCCGGATCAAGCGACTCCGCGCCCAAGTTGAAGAAACTACCTCGGACTACGATCGCGAGAAACTGCAAGAGCGGCTGGCGAAACTGGGCCGCGGCGTGTCGATCATCAGAGTCGGCGCTGCGACCGAGACCGAGATGAAAGAGAAGAAGGCGCGTGTCGAGGATGCCCTGCATGCCACTGCGGATACGCCTCCGTACCCGACGCTCTCGGCGGCTGCCACCAAGCGCCGCATCCGTTCGTCCAAGAAGACCGACAAGGAGCGGAAGCGCTGCTGAATGTCCTCGTGGTTCACTATCACGGGTATAAAACAAAATCATTTCAAGTTGTTTTAGTATTTTCTGACAAGCCCTTAGTACGGTGACAGAATCTCCCTTGGCCGTTTGCAAGGCTTCATAACTGCTCACCTCACCAGATTATAAGCACCTTGCAGCAGTCCGCCCGCAACAATTGTTTGCGGAACTCCGATCGGCAGGAGGAGCGTGGCCGAACTCTCGCAGTAGCGTTCGGGCTGTTCGGCCGGAGTGCCGCCCATGAACTGCGTGATGCCAGGAACCGGACAGAACTTCCTTTCCATCGGCTGAGCGGCGGCTATATCCGGAAAGAGGACTCGACCGGGGCAGTTTCGGCCGGGCGGCGATCCAGTGCACGAGTTGTCCGCCGACCTACCACGCGGTTGAGGCCCAACTGATTGGCCCGCACGATGGTTCGCAGGAAGTCCACGCCCGCGGCTAAATCCAGAAAGCTGCCGGGCCATCCGCCGCCAGCATTGCCAGCGCGCCGGTACTCGAGGTTCCAGGTAGCGGCCCACGCCTCGGCCAAGGCCTCGGCCAGAGGACGGAGCGGGTCGAAGGACGTGTCGCGTGAGTCCCGCGCGGGAAGGCGGTCCTCGTATCATCCCCGTGCACCAATATCACAACGGGATGCGGCCTTTTTCGGCAAGCGTAACTCACCGAACTGTAAGGCGTCCTAGCGATAGGCCAGTTTGCCATCGGCAGCGGCAACAGGCTGCTTCCTCAGGTTGGCGGGCTGGATGCCTTGTGCCCGATCAAAGCGCAGCCCACGAAAACAATGAAGATTAGCTTGATCACGGCCATTCGCAATATTGTATGTTGATGGCGGCGGGCGAAGGGGCCATTATGGTGGGGCCACGCCGCCAATGTTCGGTGGCGGCGAGTGGCCCTGGCTGCCTGCTCCGGCAGCAGCGCGAGATGGCAGACGGATCTGCCACACAGCCGCGCGCGCGCCGGGCGTGGGGTCACTTGCGGCAGTGAGTTGGCGCGCGGGAAACGACGAGAGCGCAAACTGGTTCGGGAAAACTAAACTGGCTACGGAAAGAGATCACACGTTAGCGTGTCGCTGGCGGTCCAAGAGCACATCCGAGAAGGCGAGGAGATTCCGCGGCCAAGCAGGATGCGGCATAGCCGTCGGAACCGCGGCGATCACGCTTTCGGACTAACAGACCTGAATAGTGTACCGACTGCCACACGCAAGCGCCGGGCGCGGTACCACCGCATCGGCAAGCGGGAGTTCGAGCGGCGGCACGGGTTTTGCTTTGCGGGCATCGGCGGTACCCTCGGCGAGTAAGCGACCTTACCTTTAGGGGCCTGCATGCCACAGTGAGAGATATGAAGTACCCAGTTGCGTTGATGCCAACCGACGAGGGCTACAGCGTCTATTGCCCTGGCCTCCCCGGGTGCTGGTCGCAAGGCACCACTGAAGAGGAAGCTTTGGCGAACATTCAGGACGCGATTCGCGAATACCTCGACGTCGCCAAACAACTGGCCGGTCAGCAGAATTTGAGGGAAGTAGAAATCTTGGCGTAGCGCATGCCGAAGATACCCGGGATCATCCCTCACCTTCGGGCCGTGAGGGCGCTTGCGAAGGCTGGGTTCCACATCGCCCGGCAAGGCAAAGCACATCGTCATGACCGACGGCAGGCGGATCCTGACTATTCCAAGGCACGACCCCGTGGACGCGCTCACCATGGGCGGTATTGTCCAGGATGCCGGCCTTACACCCCAGCAATTCCGCGAACTTCTCTGAAACTGTTAGCGGTCATCAGAAAACGGAGTTTTTGAATAGCGGCCGGGCGCCTCCTTGCTGATTGGCCTCTGCGCGTGGCCCAAGCCTGCGGAACGGATCGACCCAATGGCTGCGACAGCCGCAGATCGAGCACTTGGGGACGCCAGGCGGGCTGACAACGCCCCACACCGTGATCGATCGGGAAACCCGATCCGTTACGCGGGGACGACATTGCCGGCGCCGATAGGCCGCTGGCGAAGGCGGTGCCTTTGTTTGCCTGCCTTCTTGCGTCCGTATCGGCGGTTGGCCGCACGCCGTTGCAGCCGCCGAGCTCCCCGCTCAGCCGGCTTGGCTGCAGTAGCGTTGACCACGATCGCAATGGCCTCACGCGAAAGAGAGGGCGCTGAATCCGCCAAGCAGCATAACGGCGACATGCCCCGGAACATATTGTGAAGATTGTGACGAACGGCCGATCGAAACCCGGCCCCCGGCAGACCGAATCGCAATACGACAAGTGTCCAGGGTTGCTCCAGAGGGACTCTCGAAACGTGATAGCTGGAGAACAAAGAGCGAAGCCGCCAGAAGGAGGACTCCGGCAGTTGGAGGCCGCATCTCAAAATGGAGTTCCAGATACCTGTCAGTCAGGTATCACTACACCGGGAAGACCACTACGGTCAAGAATCCAGAGGAGCAAGCGGCACTCGGAGGCGGCTGGGCCAAAAGCCCTACGGCATTCGCTCAATATAAGGGCCCAGGCGAGTCGCGCCAGAACACAATCCCCGCGAATGGGTCGAGCAATGGCCAGTTGAAGGCCTGTCTGATGCCCATCGAAAAAACATCAAGGCTCAGTTGCTTAAGGCGCACGCGGCCTTCTGGAAGGGGCCCGATGCTCCGAACGCTGACACTGAGGCTATGATACTCGCATTTGATCGAGTAGCCCATATCCTCTTTGATGCCGGACTCCAGGACATGTTTCCCGAGGAACTGAGGCACTATTGGGTTTGGCGCGACGACAGCCGAGACTGGAACATGCAAATTCGCTTCCGAAGTCGCCGAATGGCAACCGAAATTGCTGGAAGTTGTCGGCGAAGAAACGGCGCATCCCCACCGGCCAGAAGGCCCGGATCTGTACTGGGTGGCCGAAGTGACTCCTGGCTCCCAGCAGGCCGATTGGATGGCCCCGGCCGGGGCGGGGCAGGACATTAGGCCAGCCGAGCATCAAGCGGCGGAAGGTGTATCGGACCAAGCGATGCGGCTACCGTCGACCGTTACAACCCTAATTGCTGCAAGGCGTCTGGAAAAATTCATGGAGCACAACAACATAGGGCAGACCGACTTTGCTAGGGTTTGAGCTGGAGCAGGTTCGCCAATACATCCGCCACCAGGACGCCGCGGATGGTAGCGGACAATTCTGAAGCGTAAATTAAGGCGCGCAACGCGCGACGTCTAGACCCATGCCCGACCGCCTTTGAGGCGGCCCAACTCATCAAGCCACCCGGTCTGCGGGGGGTGTCTGACTCCGCAGGAGTTCTTCTCGGAGCCGGCCAGCACCTCCCGCTCTGCCGCGCCGTGGAACTCGGCGATATGATCGCGAACAGCGCAGGCGGCGTGCCCTGCTGGGTCTGCCGATCCGGACACTGATCGCCATTCTCGGGCCGCGCGCAATTCCCTCCTGCGCGGCTTCGCTCCGGCTCTGACGATCTGAACCGCGCGATGTGACTCCAGGGCCGGAGAGGTGTGTGCGAGTCCCTCTGAGCTCTGAGCTGCTCATACAGTTTGGACGGAGAAGCCCTCTTTGTTGGCAGCCTCCGCCAGTCGGCTATCCAAGCAGACGAATAATCGCTTGCGAGGAAGCTGTTTCGACCAGATCAAGGCCGCAGACAGTTGCATAGCATCCGCGGCACGGAGCGGGTGCCGTTGGAGCAGCATTTCGGCCAAGTCGCGCAGTACCTCGGTAGGCTGAACCTCGATCCAGCGTCGGCGTAACTCGGTGAGGCGTGCCATGGCAACCCGGAAATCCCGCTGGTCAATCTCCTGGTTGCGAAGCAATCGGGCAAAGGCGCTGGTCATCTCTACCGGAGAGTTCCACCACACCACGATAGATTTGAACTTCGACGCCGTTCTCACCAAACTGCTGGTGCTCTCTGCTACGCACAGCGGCACCAAAGCACTGGCGTCCCAGAAAGCATCAATCTTCTTCACGCTCTTCCTCAACCGCTGCTCTCAGCTTGTCGACGGCAATGTTGGGCGCTGGCATAGCGAAAAATGACCTGAGATCCAGGCTCCTCTCTGGCAATCGGAGTTGCCCCTGCGCGGCCAACTCCAGCAACTCCTCGTCAAAATCTTCGGTCTTCGAGAGTGGAACGAGCTTGGCCACGGCCAGGTTGCGATCCCTGATCAAGATCTCTTCTCCACCGCGGACTCTGCCTAGGTAGGCACTCAAACGACTTCGTAGCTCGGCCACATTGACGGTTCGCATGATATGTACATTATGTACATGATTGCAGCCCATTTGCAAACGCGCGTCGACGGCGCATCGATGATTTGTGCGAGACCACCTGTGCAATCCTAAGCTACAGGTCGGCAGTTCGAATCTGCCCGTCCCTACCACTTAAGCCGTCGGCGCCTTTACTGCCAAAAGAAGACCTGGGACTCTACCGTTGCGGTAGCTGTGGCTGTTGTCACCGATTATCGAGGGAGCAAAGGCGCGCCGATGTCAGAAGCGGCCTTGGTCCCAGGTCGTAAGGGAAGGAAAGTTGATGCTGGAAGGCTTGGATCAGGCCCGTGTTGAAGGCACGGGCTAGGGATACTTCACTCAGACGCAAGGCGTCCACCTCAACTACGGGCTTCCGTTCCGCCCATCCGTTGGGACGTGCCCGAAAGTGTACCCAGCCAATCTTCGCGGACCGCGCGGTCCAATGATCGAGGTGGCCGATGTCACGGTACAGTTTTGCGTCTGGCCGCACTCTTCTCGTGCACGGCATAATTCCGCCCATGGATGAGAGTTTCGTATGCTTTATACTGCCACGGCCCGAGGGGCCGTGGCTGTTCAATATTGGTCACTCCGCCACGCGCTACAATCGCGCTCCATGGACGGCCCCATCCACTCGTTCGGCCCCTTCCGCTACGACGCCGGCCAGCGCGTATTGTTGCGCGACGGCGAGGTGGTGGCGCTGGTTCCGAAAGCCGTCGACACCTTGCACGCCCTGCTGGAGCGCCGCGGCCAGATAGTGGAAAAAGCCGAGCTGATGAAGATGGTGTGGCCGGACACAACGGTCGAGGAGATCGGCCTGGCGCGCAATATCTCGCTCCTGCGCAAAGCCCTCGGCGACGACAATGAGACCTACATCGAGACCGTCCCCCGCCGAGGCTACCGCGTCGCCGCGATCGCCACCTCCGCCCCTCCGCCGCGCCGCCCTTGGAAATGGCTGTTGGCCCCGGCGTGCCTGCTGGTGGCGGCCGGATTCCTCTACTGGCAGTTCTACGCGCCGTCCCGGTACCTGCCGCGCCGGGCGGATGCCGCCGGACTGGCGGTGGTCCCGTTCGAATGCCTCGGCTCGGCTGAGCCCGCCCTCTCCCAGGAATTCAACGAAATCCTGGTCGCCGAAATTTCGAGGTTGCCCAGCGTGCAGGTGATTTCCCCGAGCACTGTCCGGCGCTACCAGCGGCTGGGAATATCAAGCGTTCATGGCGCGGATCCTCGGCCTGCAAGTCATCCTCGAGGGCACCATCCGGAGGACCTCCGGCCGGACCTCGGTCACCGCGCGCCTGGCGGACGTCCATTCCGGGAAGCTGATCTGGGCGGATAGCTACGAAGCGGCCGGCGATCCCGGCAAGGAGGTGGCCCAGGCAATGGCTACCCAGGTGGGGGCGCACCTGGCAATCCACGGTCAGTTCAAGGCCGAAGCGCGCTGAAAGCCTTCCGAAACAACGCCGAGACCTTTCCGAAGCTCCTTTCGCGGCCTGAAACGGGCATTCTGTTGGTGAAAGGAAACGCAGTCCATGAAACTTCTAACGCAACTCGCCATGCTGGCCCTGATGGCCGCACCGATCCCGGCGCAGACGGCGAGGGTGGGCACCTTCCACAAACCGTCCGTCGTGGTGGCATTCTACCCATCCCCCCAGTGGGCGGAAACCCTGAAGGCCAAAATGGCGGAGATGGAGGAAGCCAAGAAGGCCAACGACTCCAAGAAGGTCGAGGCGCTCGAGAACTGGGGCAAGGCACATCAGGAGCAGGCCCATCTGCAGTTGACGGGCGAAGCGCCCATCGCCAACATTCTCGAAGCCCTGGCGCCGGCGTTTCTCGAGATCGCGCGAAAAGCACAGGTCTCCATGATCGTGGCGGACCTGCCCTATTCGGACACTACCGTGTCGACGTCACCGATCTGGTGCTGGATTGGCTCAAGGCCGACGATCGGACCCGGGCCATCGTCCGCGAGATCCGGAACCATCCGGGTCCCTTGCCGGCGATCCATTGAGGCCCCCGTCGGTCGTCGAGCGGGCCGGGGGCCGGTCCTACTATAATGGAAGCAACCCACCTCCCCCCGGAAGAGCGCGAACGATGCCCTTTGTTCACCTGCACTGCCATACGGATTATTCGCTCCTCGACGGCGCCTGCGATATCGACCAGCTCATGAAGCTCGCGGTCGCGCAGAAAATGCCCGCCGTGGCGATGACCGACCATGGCAATCTCTTCGGTGCAGTCAAGTTCTATAACTCCGCCAAAGCCGCGGGCGTTCACCCGGTCATCGGCTGCGAGGTTTACGTCTCGCAGCAGGGCCACAAGACGCGCTCCGATACCGACCGCTACAACCACCTGGTGCTCCTGTGCGAGAACCAGGAAGGCTATCGCAACCTCATCCGCATGGTCTCGACGGCCTATCTGGACGGGTTCTATTACAAGCCGCGCATCGATATGGACCTGCTGGCGTCGCACTCCAAAGGGCTGATCGCCATGTCGGCCTGCCTGCGCGGCCACATCGCCGAAACCGTGCTCGCCGACAAGTACGAGGACGCCCGCCGCCTGGCCCACACCTACGCGGACATTTTCGGGAGGAACAGTTTCTTTCTCGAAGTCCAGGACCACCACCTGGAGCAGGACAAGCGCCTCACCCCCGCGCTGGCCCGCCTCTCGCACGATACCGGCCTCCCGCTGGTGGCCACCAACGACTCCCACTACCTGCGCAAGGAGGACGCGCGCGCGCACGAAATCCTGATGTGCATCCAGACCGGCAAGTTCTTCAGCGACACCAGCCGGATGCGTTGGGCCACTTCCGATTTTTATCTGAAATCGCGCGACGAGATGATGCAGCTTTTCGGCGAGCTGGAGGATGCCGTCGACCGCACCTGGGAGATCGCGCAGCGCTGCAACGTCACCCTCGAAAAAGTGAAGGAGCCCTTCCCCAAGTTCGACGTCCCGGAGAGCCACTCCACCGACACCTATTTCGAATACGTCGCCCGCCAGGGATTCGAAAAACGCCGCCCGCGCCTCGAAGCCTTGCGCGCCAGGGGGATGCTGAAGCACGACCTGGCCGAGTACTCGGAGCGCCTGGACCGCGAAATCCAGATGATCCAGCGGATGAAGTTTTCCGGCTACTTCCTGATTGTCTGGGACTTCATCCGCTACGCCAAGGCCGAGGGCATCCCGGTGGGTCCGGGCCGCGGTTCCGCCGCCGGCAGCCTGGTGAGCTACGCCATGGCCATCACCGATCTCGACCCCCTCCAGTACGGTCTCCTCTTCGAGCGCTTCCTCAACCCCGAGCGCGTGAGTATGCCCGATATCGACGTGGATTTCTGCATGCACCGCCGCGGCGAGGTGATCCAGTACGTCACCGAAAAATACGGCCGCGAGCAGGTGGCGCAGATCATCACCTTCAACACGCTGGGCGCGCGCGCCGCCGTCAAGGACGTGGGCCGCGTGCTGGAGATGCCGTTCGCCGAAGTGGAGCGCGTCACCAAGCTGGTGCCTGCCGTCCTGAACATCTCGCTTCCCGAGGCCATGCAGCAGGAACCGGCCTTCGGCGAAATGGCGAAGAAGGACCCGCGCGTGGACGACGTCCTGAAGGTCGCCCTCCGGCTCGAAGGCCTGGCCCGCAACTGCTCGGTGCATGCCGCGGGCGTGGTAATCTCGCCCCAGCCGCTGAAGGAGCTGGTCCCGCTATATAAAACAAACCGCGACGAAATTGTTACGCAGTTCGACGGCAGCGACCTGGAAAAGCTCCAGCTCCTCAAGATGGACTTTCTGGGACTGACGACCCTCACCCTGATCCAGGATGCCATCCGCCTCATCGAGAAGCGTCACAACACGACCCTGGTTCCCGAAGACCTCCCGCTGGACGACAAAGCCACGTACGAGATTTTCTCCAAGGGTTTCACCAGCGGCGTGTTCCAATTCGAATCGCAGGGCATGCGCGATATCTTGCGGCGCTACCAGCCGTCGCGGCTCGAGGACCTCACAGCGTTGAATGCCCTCTACCGCCCTGGTCCGATCCAGGGCGGAATGATCGACGACTTCATCGAGCGCAAGTGGGGCCGCCGCGCGGTGCAATACGATCTCCCCGAGTTGAAAGAGCTGCTCGAAGAGACCTACGGGGTGATGGTCTACCAGGAGCAGGTGATGCAGGTCTCCAATCGGCTGGCCGGTTATTCGCTGGGAGAAGCCGACCTGCTCCGCCGCGCCATGGGCAAAAAGAAGCCCGAGGAAATGGCGAAGCAGCGCGAGCGTTTCATCCAGGGCGCCACCGGGCGCGGCTTTCCGCAGAAAAGGATCGAGAAGATCTTCGACCTCATGGAGCAGTTCGCCGGCTACGGCTTCAACAAATCGCACTCCGCCGCTTATGCCTACCTGGCATTCGTGACGGGCTACTTGAAGGCGCACTACCCCATCGATTTCATGGCCGCGCTGCTCACCTCGGAAACCGGCAACACCGCCAAGGTGGTGAAGTACATCAACGAATGCCGCGAAATGGGCATCCGCATCCTGCCCGCCGACGTGAACCACTCCGACTGGAATTTCACTCCCGACGGCGAGGCCATCCGCTTCGGCCTCGGCGCCGTCAAGAACCTGGGTCAATCGGCGGTGGAGGCCATCACGCGGGCGCGCGCCGAAGTGGGGCGCTTCCAATCCCTCCACCACTTCTGCGAGAAGGTGGACCTGGGCTCGGTAAACCGCCGCATGATCGAAAGCCTGATCCGCGCCGGCGCCATGGATTCGCTGGACGGCACGCGGTCGCAAAAATACGCGGCGGTGGAAGGCGCCATGGAGGGCGGCCAGCGCGCCTGGCGCGACCGCGAGCACGGCCAGGAAGGACTCTTCGGTGAGCTCATCGCCGCCGAAGAACATCACACCGGCCCGCTGCCTGACGTCCCCGACTGGACCGACAAGGAAAAGCTGGCCGGCGAAAAAGAACTGCTCGGCTTCTGGGTCACCGGGCACCCTCTGGATCGTTACGCCGACAAGATCGCCGAGCTGGCCACGCACAACAGCAGCAACCTGGAAGGCTTGAACAAGGGCGCCGAAGTGATTCTGTGCGGCGTTCTGACCAGCATCACGCGCAAGCGCAACAAGGAAGGCAAACCCTGGGCCGCGATGACCATCGAAGACCGTACCGGCTCCGTCGAAGGGATGGTGTTCGCCGCCAGCTACGAGCGCCTGGCCCCTCTGGTGGTTGAAGACCAGGCCGTCATGATTCGAGGCCTGGTTCTGCCGGAAGAAAACGTCCAGCCGAAGATCTCGGTGCAGGACATCGTGGGGTTGGACAACGCGCGCGTCGATCTGCCGTCGGTGATTTCAATCCGCGTCTGGCTCGGCCGCAACGGCGGCACGGACCGTGCGCAGGCCCTGGAGGAAGTGTTCCGCAAGAAGCCCGGCGAGACCTCGGTCCGTCTTCGCCTGGAATTCCCGCGCGACTTCTCGGTGCTGCTGGATGTGCCCGCAAGGGTGCGGCCCGACCGGGAATTCCGCGCGGCCGTGGAAGCCATCTGCGGGGCGGAAGCCATCGAGAGGGTGGCGGGGTAGGTCACCGCCTCCCGGCTTGCTGACGCGCGCGGCTTCCATGAGAAGGCCGGTCCGTGTCAAGCTGTATCGCCATAAATTAAACTTCCTTGCTGCCGCAGGCTGACAGGGGGATTCGCAAGGGGGATTTCAGCGGGGCGCTTTGAAATCCCTCTTGCGGGGGGAGCCGCTGCACGGGGCGTGCCAGCGTAGTTTGCTGGCGCGACACGTGTCGCGGCGTGGGGGGAACCCTCCCGCCCCGGCTTTCCCCCGGAGGGGGAAACGGGAAAGGGGGCGTCCCAATTCCTTGCTGCCGCAGGCCATTGTTTCCGATCTTCTCGCATCTTCGTCTTCGCCCCATACCAACGGGAGGCGCTCCTATTTGCGTCCGCCCCAACATTCACAACCGCCGACTCGCCCGGCTTCCATTCGCACTCTTTGTGGAGCTGTTGGCTCCGGTGCCAGTTGGTGTCCTCAATCTGAAACGGGTGCTGCCATCTCGGTACCGAACTGAACCGCCTCTGTTGCCAGGGGCGGCTCGTTCCGCCGCGCGCTCGCAGTCACCCGAACTCGGCGATTTGCTTCAAAACTTAACAAAACTTCAATCCGTTATGCCGCCACCTGGCTCCGGCTCTGCTTCGCCGCCTGATTCCGTAGCGGCTCGTAAACTTCACCCCTGACCCACAATCGGTGCAGTAGGATCGCCAGCTTCCGTGCCACCGCTACGATCGCCCGCTTCTTCGCATTCCTCCCACCCCGTTCCGCCAGCTTCAGACCCCAGCGCTTCAGATCCGTATCCGGCCCGCGATGCCCCAGAATGTAGTGGGCTCCCTGCACCAGCATCTTGCGTAGGTAGATGTCGCCTTCTTTGGTGATCCTCAACTGCGGCTGTCTCTGGCCGGAATCGCTGCGCTTGGGACGCAGCCCCACATAGCAGCCCACGTCCCGGCTCTTTTGAAATCGCTCCCGGTCCTCCACCGTCAGCACGAACGTCAGAGCGATCAGGGTTCCCACTCCGCTCACCTGTTGCAGGAGCGTGGTTTCCGGATACTCGGTCCGGGCGATCTGCTCGATTTTGCGGTCGCTTTCGTGGATCTCTTCGGTTAACGATTCTACTTGCTGGAGCAGCGGCTCCAGCGCTTCCCGCAGCTCCGCCGGCAGCCCCTCCATCCGGGCTACCCGCAGCTGATCGGTGTCGCATTGCACCAGCCGTTCGCCGGTTGCTTTGGCCAACCCTCGCGCCGTGTTCACCAAGCTGCTGCGGGTCTCCACCAGTGCCGCTCGCACACGGATCAGCATCAGGTGCCCCTGGGCTTTCTCGCTGCGGTGCTGGATCGGCCGCAGCAACTGCGGATCCACTCGCGCCAGCCGGGCCAGAGTTTGTGCGTCCAGTCGGTCGTCCTTGCGGCTGCTCTCGCTGATCAGCTTCACCTGCCTGGCATTGGCCACGATCACCTCATACCCCAAACTTTTCAGCAGACGGCTCACCCACGGCGAATGGGTACCGACTTCGATCGCGATCCGGCAATGTTTCATCGCACCGAACGTTCGCAGCATCGCCTTCTTGGTTGTCGCGACGCCGCATTCCCGCACCACCTCGCCATGTTTGTCCAGAGTGCAACACTGGCTGGTCTTGTCTCCCAGGTCCATCCCGATCGTGAACGGTCCCTCTTGTTCGGGCGCCTTGCTGGCCCGTTTCGGACTCAGCTCACTAGTGTTACGCTTTTTCATAGCCGGTCTCCTTTTTGCACTTCGAGTGCGTATCTACTGGGGAGCTTAACGCATCCCGTGGGAGACCGGCCTTCTCATTCCATCTCGGAAGCGTGGATATCCGGACCGGCAAATCGTATTACCATAAGCCTGGGTCCAGCTCCCGGCAGGCGGCCCTGCGGTGCGGCTTCTTCGCGGCCCACGGCCTCAACCGGCTCTCGAGAAAGGGAATTATGCACAGCGGGACTAACCTTCGTGCCGTGGGTTTGTTCGTCACCGTCATTCTTCTTCAATTCCCGCCGGCAAACGCGGCACCGCTGATCAAAATCGACGCTAGGAACCTTATTGTAACGGTCGACGCGGCCACTTGCCGCTGGTCGGCGGAAGTCAAAGGCACGCCGATGAGGCTCAACGATGCTTTCTTCCTCCCCAATGACGACCCTTCCGGCTGGACCGTAGTAAGTTCGGTTAACCAGAACGACTCCAGCAAGGTCAGCCGGGGATATTGCAGCCACAAAGTCACGATGCCTTCGGGAAAGAGCTTCGACGCGGAGAAGCTGCTGATCGCGCTCCGCGCAATGGAACACCAGGCGGACCTGATCGCGATTGCGCACGACGCGCGTCTGAAGCAGCGGCGCCCAATCGATCTCAACGACCAGGGACTGGTCGCCAACAACTATAGCCGCTTCCACGGATGGATGTCCGGAGGCAACGGCGTCGGCGGGCAAGGATGTGGAATAGAAGGTCTTCTTTTGACAGGCCCGGCCTCTGGTCGGGGGGCACAGGGGCGGGAGCGAAGCGCGGTGGGAAGGTGCCACGTGCCGGACAGTTCCGGACTGGCACGTGCGGGATACCGGCGCCGGGCCGTAACAGGAAAGGAGTGCGAGAGATGAGACGTTTTCGCTGGAATGAGTTGAGCCGGCGGGCGATGCTGAGTCAGGCTGCGTTCGCCAGCGGTTTTGGCGCGATCTTCACTGCGTCGGCCGCGGGGCAGCAAGGAGGCGCCGCCGGCCGCGGAGGCGCTCCCGGCCAGGTTGGGCCTCCCGGGGGTGCCGGAGGCGGCCGCGGCGGGGGCGGCCGCGGCGGCAATGTCCACTATGGGCCGATCAACAAGTTCTCCTCACCCAGCGACCTGAGGATCACGGACATCCGCGCCCTCAGGGTCGCGGCCAATTTCGACTACCCCATCATCAAGATCTTCACCAACCAGGATGTCTACGGGTTGGGAGAAGTGCGCGATGCCGGGAACGAGAATTTGGCCCTCGCCATGAAACCCCTCCTGGTCGGAAGAAACCCGCTGGACATTTCGGGGATCCTCCAGAGCGTGCGTCCGTACGCCGGCCCCGGACGCCAGGGCGGAGGTTACAGCGCCCTCGATATCGCCCTGCACGACATCACCGGCAAGGTCTTCGCCGTGCCGGTCTGGCGGTTGCTGGGCGATAAGAAACGCGATCGCGTGCGCATGTATTGCGATACAACCGGAACCTCCGACCCCAAGAAGTACGGGGAACGCATGGTGGCGCGCATGAAGATGGGATTCACTTTCTTCAAGATGGATGTGACCACCAACTTCGTCGGCGTCAAACCGGGTAATTTGGACACCGCCGGTGTTCCAACCGACAAAGGGCTGGAGTACGGAGGCGAGTTGATCGGGGCCGTGCGGGACGCCATCGGCTGGGACAAGCCGCTGGCGGTGGACGCCGCCAGCCTCCGCTGCGGAACGGTCACCGATGGCATTCGCGCCGCCAAGGCGTTCGAGAAATACCGCCTCTCGTGGCTGGAAGATCTGTTCTACACCGGCGGCTTCTGGCGTTGGAAGGATTTCAAGGAGATTAAAGCTCACACCAGCACCCCGTTGCTCACCGGCGAGGACGGTTTCGGGCTGGAGGAAGGGTTTCAGGCGCTCATCGACAATCGCGCCGTCGACATTATCCATCTCGATCACGGCACCTCCGGGGGATGCCGCGAGACCAAACGCATTGCCGACTACGCCTACGCCCGGGAGCGGATCCCGACGGCCATTCACATGGCGGGGTCGCCTTTGGCCACTATCGCCGCCGTTCATACGGCCGCCACGCTGGAGTCCTACATTGCCATGGAATGCCATGCGGTGGATTTCATCTCCTGGTGGTCGCAACTGGTCACGGGTGTCTCGCAGCCCATCATCAAAGACGGGTACATCACCGTTCCGGATGCCCCCGGACTCGGCGTGGAACTGAACGAACCGGTGGTGAAAGAGCATCTGCGGGTGCCCGGCTACTTCGATCCGACCACGAAGTGGAACGACAGCTTCACCGGGCGGGGCCCCGGCGGTCCGTGGCCGCATTTCAACGTGGACGGCGTCTGGGTAAACGAGCGGACCTCGGATTACTGAGGCCGCTGCGGTGGGCCCTCGTCTTCCGGATATCTCCGCATAATGATCGGTATGATCCTGGAGACGGAACGGCTGATCCTCGACACGTGGCAGAGCGCCGACTGGACCGCGTTCCGCCCGATCGCGACTGATGTCGACGTAATGCGCTATATCACCGGCGGCGTGCCTTGGAGCGATGAAGAGATCCGGTCGTTCGTTAACCGCCAGATGGAGTTGTATCGCACTCGGGGCTTCTGCCGCTGGAAGCTGATGCAGAAGCCGGACCGGAACCTGATCGGCTTTTGTGGCGTGGGCTTCTGGCGCGACGCGCTGGAACCCGAGATCGGGTGGTGGCTGGCACGCTCCTCTTGGGGTCGTGGCCTGGCAACCGAAGCCGCCATGCCAGCGCTACGCGACGCCTTCGAGCGGGTACGAATGGACCGAATCGTTTCGATTGCGATGACGGGAAATAGAGCGTCGACGCGGATTATGGAAAAACTCGGACTGGAATTCGATTGCGAATTCGAAAGCGAAGGTGTCCGTCTGGTGCGGTATGCGATTGATCGGGCGCGGTATTCGGCTCGGTCATCCGCGGAACGCGGCCCTCACAACGCCGCGTAGACGCCGTAAGAAACCGACGCGTTGGTGAGATCGACTTCACCCACGCCGTAGGCTTGCACTCGATTCATCCACAGGTAATCGGCGTGCGACGTCTGGAATCGCGGGGCCGTGCGGATCCGGAAACGGGGCGGCAAAGTGCCGTTCAAGAATGCCTCGTACGCATTCGGGCCGGGGTCCAGCAACCCGGTGTAGGCGGTGTAGACCAGCGCGCCGCCCTGCATCTCCATGGTCGCCCGCACGTCCAAGACGCCTATGCCGTCTTTGCGGAGCAACAACCAATCCGCGCCGGCCGGAAGTATTTTACCGGAGCATCTGGGACCGCTGATACGCCGCCGGCCGGTAGAAATTGACCCAAATCCCTTCGGCAGCCGGACCGATTACTTCGGGAAGAGGTGCGCAAGTTGTGGTTGTTCATAAACTTAATCGTGCGTCTCCGCGACCGGCCCCAGATGGCGGTCCAGCCAGGCCAGGCTCGCGCGGGTGGTTGCGGGGAAACCGACCGCAGCGTGACCTGCCTCGAGGAGCATCAGCTTCTTGTCGGCCGGCCGAGCGCCCAACAAGTTCAGCAAAGGGCGCTGGCTGGTTTCAAGCCCAAAGGTCATGTCATAGCGGCCGTTTATCATCAGCGCCGGACATCTGGCGCGTGGCGCGAAGTTGAACGGATCGATCTCCGGAGGATAGGAGCGGAGGCGCTGGCGAGAGTCAGCACGCGCTCGATGGTGAAGTCTCCGATGGCTGTGCCACCGTTTTGTGCCTGGAGCGAATAACCGGTTCCGAGAAACACGGCCACCGCGCCAAGAAAAGCAAACTGTTTCATCTTTCTCCTCTGAGTTAATTCCAGGCTGGAAGGCCTGTTCAACCGGAGACGCGACGTCCGGGGAGGAAAGCCCTCATGCATTGGCCGCCGTTCCATCCGCGCTTGCTACCATGAAAGAGAACACTCCGAGGGTGACGCCTGCGAGGTCCCGTGAATCGTCTTTCGAACGAAAAAAGCCCGTACCTGTTGCAGCACGCCCACAATCCGGTCGACTGGTTCCCGTGGGGAACGGAAGCGTTTGAGAAGGCCCGGCGCGAAGACAAGCCGATCTTCCTCTCGATCGGCTACTCGACCTGCCACTGGTGCCACGTCATGGAGCGCGAGTCCTTCGAAAACGGGCAGATCGCGGAACTGCTGAACCGCGATTATGTGGCGATCAAGGTGGACCGCGAGGAGCGTCCCGACGTCGACCGCATCTACATGACGTTCGTGCAGGCCACCAGCGGGAACGGCGGCTGGCCGATGTCGGTGTGGCTGACGCCGGAGCTCCAGCCGTTCTTTGGCGGCACGTATTTTCCGCCCGAGACGCGATGGGGCCATCCCGGCTTCGGCGCGATCCTGGGCCAGATTGCGTCCGCATGGCGCACCGACCGCGACCAGATCGTCCGGTCGGCGGCTGACGTCGTGGCGCAACTGGAGAAGCACGTGACCGTGGAACCGGGGCGTGTCGCGTCGATCGACACGCGGACCCTGGACAGCGGCTTCTTCGTGTTCCGCCGGGGCTTCGACAGCGAACTGGGCGGGTTTGGCGGCGCTCCCAAGTTTCCGCGGCCCTCGGTCCACAATTTCCTGCTGCGCTACTACGCGCGCACCAAAAATCGCGAAGCGCTCGACATGGTGCTGCTCACGCTGCGCGAGATGGCCAAGGGCGGCATGAACGACCAGTTGGGCGGCGGCTTTCATCGATACTCGGTGGACCAGCGCTGGTTCGTGCCGCATTTCGAAAAGATGCTGTACGACCAGGCGCAGCTGGCAATCTCCTGCCTGGAGGCGTTCCAGATCACCGGCGACCGGCAGTACGCGGAGACGGCGCGCCGCACGCTGGATTATGTCTTGCGCGACATGACCGACACCGCGGGCGGGTTCTACTCGGCCGAAGACGCCGACAGCGTCATCGATCCGGAAGAGCCCGAAGAGAAGGGAGAGGGCGCTTTCTACATCTGGCGGGCCGAAGAGATTCGGAGACACGTGGAACAGCCGCAGGCCGAGTGGTTCTGTTACCGCTACGGCGTGGCCGACGACGGCAATGTGGCCAGCGACCCGCACGGCGAGTTCACCGGCCGCAACATCCTGTACCAGGCGATGACCGTGGAGGAGACCGCGCAACAGTTCGGCCGGCCGGTGGAAGAGGTGCGCGAAGGTCTGCGGAGCGCGGAAGGCGTTCTGCTCGAAGAGCGCTCGAAACGCATCCGGCCGCACTTGGACGACAAGATCCTGACTTCCTGGAACGGCCTGATGATTTCCGCTTTCGCGCTCGGCGGCGCGGTGCTGGGCGACGCCCGTTACGCCGGGGCGGCGCGGCGCGCGGCGGAGTTCCTGACCGGCGCGATGTACGATGCGTCCAGCGGCGTGCTGCTGCGCCGGTACCGCGCGGGCGAGGCCGCGATCCCCGGCTTCCTCGACGACTACGCCATGCTGGTGCAGGGCCTGCTCGATCTGTACGAAGCGCAGTTCGACCTCGGGCACCTGGAGCTTGCGGTGCGGCTCACGGACAAGCAGAGGGATCTGTTCGAAGACTCGCGGAATGGCGGATTTTTCAGCTCCGCCGGGGACGACACCAGCCTGCTTCTTCGAGTGAAAGACGATTACGACGGGGCCGAGCCTTCGGGCAATTCCGTGGCGGCGATGAACCTGCTGCGCCTGTCGCAAATCGCGAATCGCGCGGATGTTCGCCAATCGGCGGAGCGGACGCTCGCCGCCTTCGAGCCGCGGCTGAGCGCCGCTGTCATGGCGCTGCCGCAAATGCTGGCCACGTGCGAATGCCTGTTGAGCGAGCCGCGCCAGATCATCATCGTGGGTGAAAAAGACGGCGCCGATACGCGAGCGCTCCTGGACGCGCTCTATTCGCGCTTCGTGCCGAACCGCATCGTGCTGCTGGTGGATTCGGCCGAGACCCGGCGCGCGCTTTCGGCCGGCATCCCCACGGTGGCTTCCATGGAAAAAGCCGGGGGCCGCGCCAGCGCGTACGTCTGCCGCGATTACACGTGCCAGTTGCCGGTTTCGGAGCCTGACCGGCTGGCCGAATTGATACAATGATGGCTTCAGCCGAAAACATACTGGAGGAGCAATGGAAAGACCAGGAGCAACGACTCTGAAAGGGAACCCCCTCACCTTGATTGGACCGGAGCTGCGGCCCGGCGACACGGCTCCCGATTTCAAACTGGTAGACACCAGTCTGAAACCTGTCACTCTCAACGATACCGGGAGACGCGTCCGCATCGTTAGCGTGGTGCCATCCCTCGATACGCCGGTCTGCGACGCTCAGACCAAGCGGTTCAACGAGGAAGCCGCGAAGCTGCCGAGCGTGGATATCATCACCGTCAGCATGGACCTCCCGTTCGCGCAGAAGCGCTGGTGCGGCGCGTTCGGCGTGGACAACGTCAAGATGCTTTCGGATCACGTCGACGGTTCCTTCGGCGCCAACTACGGCACGTTGATCAAGGAGTTGAGGATCGAAAGCCGCGCCATTTTCGTGCTGGACGCGAACAACCACATCCGCCACGTGGAATACGTGAAGGAAGTGGCCGACCATCCTGATTACGAGTCGGCGCTGTCGGCCGCCAGGAGCGCGGGCGCGGCGACGGCGTGACCGAGGGAGGCGAGGCCGGAAGCGCCGTTTGGCCGGGCCGGGCGGCCTTGCCGGCGGTCGCCGTAGCGAACAGCCCGCTGGTGCGCGGCGGCCTGACACTGGTCGCCGGCTTGCTTGCCGGCAATGTCCTGGGATTCGGGCGCGTGGCGCTGACCGCGTACCTGCTCGGCACCCACAGCCGCGCCGATTCACTGGCCGTGGCCATGGGGCCCACCGACACTCTGAATTCCGTGCTGATCAACAGCGTGGTGTTCGCCTTTGTGCCGATGCTCACGGCTTCCACGGGCGCCCAACGGAACGCGCTTTTCCTCAAGCTGAGCCGCCACTTCTGGTGGGTCTCGTCGGCCATCACGGCCATCGTGATGTTGAGCGCGCCGTGGCTCATGCGCGTGCTGGCGCCGGGCCTCGCGCCGGAATATTTCGGCACGGCCGTGACGGTAATGCGCATCCTGTCGTGTTCGACCATGGCCGCGGGCGCGGCCGCGGTGCACTTCGCCCTGTTGTACACCGGCCGGCGGTTCGGGCCGACGGCATTCTACCAGGCCGCGCTGAACCTCTTCACCATCCTGGGAGCGGCGAGTCTCTGGAAATGGCTGGGGGTCTACGCATTCGCGGCGGGATACGCGGCGGGCGCGTGGGCACAACTGGCCATCGTGTACTTCGCAACGCGTTCCCACAGGGCCGCCGCGAAAACCGCCGTATGCGACGTCCACTGGCGCGAGATTCTCTCGAAGCCTGTTTTCTTCGTAGTGTACGCGGTGGGACTGGGGCTCAACATCACGTTCACGCGGGCTTATGGCACCCACGCCGGGCCGGGAATGGCGGCGGCGCTGGATTACTGCATGCGAGGCGTCGGCGTGCCGCTGGCACTTCTGGTGAGTCCGATTTCGAACTCGCTGCTGCCCGAGATCGCGCGCCTCCGCAGCCTTTTCCGGCTGCGCGAAGCCTTCCGGCTGATCGATCGCACGCTGGCGCTGGCCGGACTGCTGGCCGCCGGCGGCTGCGCCTTCGCGCTGGTGTTTCGCCGGCCGGCGATCGCTTTTTTCTTCCAGCACGGCAGCTTTACGGCCGAATCGACGAAACTGGTTTCCGCGGTGTTTCTAGGTTTAGGGCCGAGCCTGCTGGGCTGGAGCCTCCTGGAAATCGGATCACGCTCGTTGTTCGCGCTCGACCGGCGGTGGCCCGCGGTGATGGCGGCAATGGTCCCGGTGATTCTGAACGTGACCATCACCCTGCGCGTGCGATCCTTCCGGCCGGAGTTGATCGGGTTGGGTTCTTCCATCGGCCTGGCGTTCGGCTTCGCGATATTGTTCCTTATCCTGCACGTGAACCGCACCCGCTGGCTGGCGGAAAAAGGCGCCTAACCGCAGATGAGCCCGGTACCAAACACGCTTCAGTCCTGCGAGCCGGCCGCCAGGAGAGTCTCCCTGGAGGGCTTCGTGTCCTGGTGGGCAGGATCTCGCGATGCCGGCCGCCAACGCCGCCGTGTGCTGGTCGTGTTGCTCCTCCTGGTGTGCGTCGCCGTGGCGGTCGTGGGAGTCCCGCGCCTGCGCCTCTACGGGCATGATATCTTCGTCTCGCTGGACGGGGGCTGGCGGGTCCTCAACGGCCAGCGGCCGGGGGTGGACTTCTACGCCCAGATGGGTCCGGCCAACTACCTCTTGCACGCGGCGGGGCTTTGGCTGGCGGACAACGACGCGCGCGGCCTCGGTTACGGCAGCACGCTGGCAACGGCGCTGATCGGTTTCTGGGCCTTCTTCCTGCTGCGGCCGCGCATGAAGCCCGCGCCGCTTTTCGTGGCCTGCCTCTTCCTGGCGCTGCTGGCCGCGGCTCCGTTTCCGCTCGGCACCCATCCCCGGCAGGCGGCTTTCTCCATGAAGCACAACCGCTACGGTTTCGCGCTGACGGGGATGGTGCTCCTGGAATCGTTCCTGCCGGCGGACTCCCGCAATCGCAGGCTGCAGTTCCGCGGCGGCTTCTCTACCGGACTGGCGTGCGCCTTGCTGCTCTTCCTGAAGATCAGCTTCGGACTCGTGGCGGTGACGATTGCGGTGGTCTCCGCGCCGCTTCGCTCCTCCGCACGCATCCGCCTGGCGGGTATGGCGGCGGGCTTTGCCGCCTTCACCGCGCCCATGATGGCCTATCTGCGTTTCGACCTCCCCGCGTTGCTGCGCGAGTACCGGCTCCTGGCCGGCGTGAAGGGCGGCGGCCTCAGCGTCCTGGCGGTGGCCGAGCGGCTCTACCGGGATCGCTTCGAGATTGGGCTGGTCGTTCTGCTGGCCACGCTGGTGAGCCTGCTGCCCGGCATTCCGATCCGCCGCGGCATCACGCTGCTCGTTGCGGTGGCCATGGCGGCGCTCGGCGGCACGCTGCTCCTGCTCACCAATTCGCAGGGCTATGGACTGCCGCTGTTGGGGTCGGCGGCCCTGCTGCTTTTGAACGAGGCGACCACCACGGTTCCCGACGGGGCCGCGCCGCCGCACATAGCCCCGCTGCTGGCGATGGGTCTACTCGCGGTGGGAATTCCGATGTGCCTGGACGCCGCCGGCATTGCGGCCGCCATCGAAGACAAGGTGGTGCGCTCCGAGCCGGGCTATCGCATCGAAGAGCCGCATCTGGCTTCCATCGAGTTCGTGGACTGCCCGACTACGTTTTTCGAATCGGGGTGTGTCCCAAACGACAATGGGGCGAACTTCGTCCGGTATACCGAGGAAGGGATCGCCCTGGTGGAAGCCAGGGGCCGTCCCGGCGAATCCGTGCGGGGCATGGGCATGAGCAATCCGTTCTCGTACGCGACGCTGCGCCCTCCGTCCCATGGAGGGGCGGTCAACCTAAGTAGGACAAACGTCAGCGAGGCGGTCGTGCCACCCAAGCAACTCTTGATCGGGGACGTGGCCCTCATCCTGATGCCGAAGTACCCGGATAGCGAGAGACAAACTCTGGATACGATCCTAAAGCGCTACCCGGAGGTGCTGAGCGAAGAGTACTCTCCAGTAGCGGAATCGGCTAACTGGATCCTGTACCGGCGGGTGCGATAATTAACGCGATGTCCGAGATTCCCGCGCCCGGACTCGAACTTCGACGCCTCCGCTGGACCACCGCCGATCTCCCCGCTGTCATCGGCATGCTGGTCCTGATCGCAATCGCGATCGCCCGGGTGGTTCCAACCTATATCCTGTTCACCCAGACCTTTGACGAGCCGTCTCATATCGCATGCGGAATGGAGTGGTTGGATCAGGGAACCTACACCTACGAGCGCCAGCACCCGCCGCTCGCCCGAGTCGCGGTGGCCCTCGGCCCATACCTGATGGGAGAGCGGGGGCACGGTTTGGACAGTCTTTATCGGGAGGGCAACGCGATCCTGTATGCGAAGGGAGACTACTGGCGAATTCTGCGGGCAGCGCGGCTTGGGAATCTGCCTTTCCTGGTTTTGGCGTGCGTGGTGATTTTTCTTTGGGCGCGCCGCTGGTTCACGGTTGCGGCCGGTCTCTGGGCGGTGCTCTTGTTTCTCAGCCTCCCGCCAATCCTCGGCCATGCCGGCCTGGCAACCAACGACATGGCGTGTGCCGCTTCCGTTGCGGCTGCCCTGTATCAGTTGATGCGCTGGCTGGAAGAGCCGGACTGGCACCGGTCCATCGGCTTCGGCGCGGCGCTGAGCCTCGCGTTACTCACCAAGTTCTCCGCCCCGGTGTTCGTTGCTTGCTGTGGCGTAGCGACCGTACTCTATTTCGCGCTGACCCGGCGCGACAATTTGCCCTCGCACGTCAGGCTCCGGCCACTGCTCCAGCGCCTGATCATCGTGGTTGGCGTGACCCTAGTCCTGGTGTGGGCGGGCTATCGCTTCAGCCTGACCACGCTCGCTCGCGGCGTGGGGCCGCATCCCTGGATCGACCGGCACATCCCGTCCGAAACACTTCGCAGTTCGGTGGATCAACTCGTCGAGTTGCCTCTTCCGTTGGCCGATCTGGCTCGGGGTTTCGCCGCCGTGTACTTCCACCAGGAAAGAGGACACGAAAGCTACCTTCTGGGCCGGTTCTCGCTCAAGGGGTGGTGGTACTTCTTTCCGATCGTCGCAGCCATCAAGACGCCCATTGCCTTCTCGCTGCTGGCAATCGCGGGCGTCGCAATCGTGTGCCGGCGGATGAGACGCAGTCCGTGGCAGCATTCGCTCACCGCCCTGTTTCCGGCGGCCATCCTGTTGATGTGCCTGAGTGCCCGGATCAATCTGGGTGTGCGTTACATCCTGCCGATCTACCCGTTCCTCGCGCTGATGGGCGGCCATGCCGTTTCAGTTGCCTTCCAGAGCAAGAGGCGAGCCTACGCCGCGGCCGCGGTCTTGCTGGCCGGCTCGACCGTGGCTGTCTCGTGGATGGCTCATCCCGACTACCTGGCCTACTTCAACCCAATGGCTGGGAGCAAGCCGGAAAGGATCCTGTGCGATTCCGATCTCGACTGGGGTCAGGATTTGAACCGGTTGAGCCAGCGACTGAAGTCGCTCGGCGTGGAGCAACTGACGATCGGGTACTTCGGCACTGCCCTCCTGAACGCGTCTGATCTGCCGCCGCACCACGTCCTGGCGCCCGACGAAAAAGCCACCGGCTACGTCGCGATCAGCGCGCGATACCTGTATCTGGACTACGCGAGGGACGGATCGTACGAGTGGCTCAGGCGCCACGAACCGCTGGAGCGGATCGGCAGATCGATCTACCTGTATCGGATACCCAACTAGGCGGAGGCAACAGCTATAATTCCGGATATGTGGGCCGTGTATGCAGAATGATCTCGACCGGCGCCGGTTCCTGAAGCGGACGGCCGCCCTTGCGTCTCTCGTGCCGTTGCGCGCGCAGACCAATCGCACCGTGAAGACCTTCGACGTGCGCGACTATGGCGCCGCGGGCGATGGCGCCACGCTGGACACGCGGGCGTTTCAACGCGCCATCGATGCCGCGGCGGCGTCGGGCGCGCCCGCGCAGGTGCTGGTCCGCGGCGGGAAGAAATATCTGGTCAGCACGCTGGTGCTGAAAGGCGGGATCGACTTTCACCTGGCCGACGACGCCGAACTGGTAGTGAGCACCACCCGCGCTCATTACCCGGCGGACTCCGATGGCGTGCTCACGGCCAATGGCGCCAAGGGGCTGAAGATCACCGGCACGGGCAACATCAGCGGGCGCGCCACCGAGTTCATGACCCGATTCAACAAGGAAGGCGAAATCTGGGAGTTCGGCGAGTTCCGTCCGAAGATCTTCGTCCTGACCGCGTGCCCGGGGCTCGAGGTCCACGACATCAGCTTCAGCCAGGCGCCGCAGTGGGGCCTGCACATGATCGGTTGCGAACACGTGCTGGTGGATGGCCTCAAGATCCGCAACAACCTGGACGTGCCGAACTGCGACGGCATCGACCCGGATCATTGCCGCGACGTGGAAATCCGCAACTGCAACATCGTCTGCGGCGACGACGCCATCGTGGTCAAGGCCACGCGCCAGGGCTCCGATTACGGGCCCTCGGCCAACATCACCGTGAGAGACTGCGTGCTCGAGACCAAGGACTCGGGCCTGAAGATCGGCACCGAAACCACCGCCGACATCCACGACATCCGGTTCGAGCGCTGCGAGATCCGCTCCTGCTGCCGCGGCCTGACCATCCAGCTTCGCGACGAGGGGAACGTCTACGATATCGATTTCTCCGACATCAAGTTCGTGGCGCAGTACCAGGCCGCGCCCTGGTGGGGCCGCGGCGAAGCCATCTCGCTGACCGCCACCCCCCGCGCCAAGGGTGGCAAGGTCGGAACGATCCACGACGTGCGGATCCGCAACGTCACGGGTCGCGCGGAAAACAGCATCCGGGTTAGCGGCACGCCGGAAAGCCGCATCGCCAACGTGACCCTCGACGGGGTGTCGGTGATGTTCGATCGCTGGACGCAATACCCGGGAGCGGTGTTCGACAACCGCCCCACCACCGCCTATCCCGATATCGAGAAGCACGACACGCCCGGGATCAGCATCCGCTACGCCGACCACACCGTGGTGAAGAACTGCAGCGTGGCGTGGGGACCGAACCCGGCGGATTCGTTCACGCATGCATTGGAAGCCGACCATGTCACCAGGCTGGAGTTGACGCGATTTACAGGCGACGCGGCGCATCCGGAGCGGGATGCGGCGGTGGTGGTCCGGTAAATGTTGGAGAAGCCTATGAGATACACCTTGCTTTTGGCGGCGGTCCTCGCGCTGCCCGCGCTGGCGCTCGACCGCCCTGGCACTACGTTCAAGATCTTCCAGTTTCCGCCGAACATGATTCCGCGAATCGACGGCAACGCCGACGATTGGAAGATGGTTCCGGACGACTACGCCATCGGGATGGATCAACTGGTCGACGATTCGAACAAAGACCGCAAGCCCGATCCGAAGGATCTCGACGTGAAGGTCAAAGTGGGCTGGGTGAAGGGCCTCAACCGCCTCTACTTCCTGTACGAGGCCTACGACAACTACTGGGACTTTTCCAAGCCCGGCCTGCACAACGACATTTTCGAGCTGGTGGTGGACGGGGACCTTTCCGGCGGCCCCCTGATCGAGCGCTTCCAGCCCACCAAGGAGCTGAGCGAGCGCGATGCGCACTTCTCCATGCACGGCGTCCAGGCGCAGAACTACCACATCATGACGCCGCCGCTGGGCAAGGACTGGGCGCTGGCCTGGGGCTGCAACTCTTACGTCAAGAACCTGCCGTACGCCAATGCCGCGTACAACTACAACTTCAAGCCTGGCGAGTCCGGCAGGCTGACCCTCGAATTCTGGATCACGCCGTTCGACTATGCGGGCTGCGAAGGGCCGCAGCGCGCGGTGGAATCGGTGCTCTCGGAGAACAAGCTGATCGGCCTGTGTTGGGCCATCCTGGATTACGACGACGCCAACAGCGAATCGCACGCCTTCTGGAACCTCTCGCGGCAGCACACCATGTACGGCAAGGCGGACGAGCTGGTGGCATTCCGCCTGATGCCGCTCGAACCGCAGTTCCGCAAGTTCGACGCGGACTGGTCGTTCCGGGTGATCGACATGGACCGGCGCGTGGTGGCCTTCAAAGACGAGACGTCGGGCAAGGCGACGTCGTGGAATTGGACCTTCGGCGACGGCGCCACGTCCACGGAGCAGAATCCGGTGCATGCGTACCCGCGCGGCGGAGATTACATCGTGGCGCTCGAGGTGGAAGGCCCCGAAGGCAAATCGCGGCGCGAGAAGATCTGGGACGTGGCGGTGAAGTAAGGCCCTTCTGACTTCCTCGTCTTCTGACTCCCATATCGCGCAGCGATATCAAGGGCGCAGCCCGTGGCCAAATTGCGCCTGTGCGGGAACTGTGATCTCATAAAGATTGAGACCACTTGGCATTGCGAACAAGGCCGATAAGGAGGATCCGCGGCCTCTCCTCGCGCTGCACACCGCTTCGGATTTCGACGGGCACTCGTGCGCCGGGCGTGCCGGATGCGGCTCGACCTGCCTTTAAACTGATGGAGGCCTGTTGGTAAATGGCGATTCCCGTGGAAGTGCCGAAGCTTGGCAACACCGTAGAAGAGTGTCTCATCGCAAAATGGCGTAAGCACAAAGGGGAGCAGGTTTCCGCCGGAGAAGTGGTGGCGGAGATCGAAACGGACAAAGCGACCTTCGAGATCACCGCGCCCGTAGACGGCACCGTGCTGGAGACGTTCTTCGAGGAAGGAGCCCTGGTGCCGGTCTTCACCAACGTTTTTGTCATAGGAGAGGCGGGCGAGAGCGCCGACGCCTTCCGGCCTCAGGGTGCCGCGCCCCCGAAGACCTCGGCGGCAACGGAAATCGCGGCGGCAACGGAGCCGCAGTTCATCGCAACGCCCAAGGCGCCAAACGTCGATCGCCTGGCGGGATCGCTCAGCCCGAGGGCCAGAAGGTTCGCCGAGGAACACGCCTTCCGTCCGGCGGCGGTAACCGGCTCCGGCCCGGGCGGCAGGGTCTTCGAAGAGGACCTTCGCAAGCAGTATTACTCTTCGCCGCGAGTGTCGTCTTTGGCCAAGAAGCGCATCGAGGAGGGCATGGAGGTTGGCGGCGAGGGTTCGGGGACGGCCGGCATGGTCCTTTCCAGCGACCTGGTTCCGCCGGCGACTCGCATATCGGGCATCCGCGAGAAGATCGCGCGGCGCATGCGGGAGTCGCTGGCCTCTACCGCGCAGTATACGCTGCACACGTCGGCCAACGCGGGCGGCCTGCTCCTGATGCGCGCGAAAATCAAGTCTTCCACGGGCGTGCCGGATATCAATATCAATGACCTCGTGACTTTCTGCGCCATCCAGGCGCTCGTCGAGATCCCCGATCTGAATGCGGAGTTCATCGATGGCAAGATCTACCGGCACCGGGAGATTCATATCGGGTTTGCCTGCGACACGCCGCGCGGATTGATGGTTCCGGTGGTTCGGGACGCCCATAAGCTCACCGCCGGCGGACTCTCGGGCAAGATGAAAGAACTGACCGGTCAGGCGGTGCAGGGGACCATTTCCGTGGATGACCTGTCGGGCGCGACCTTCACCGTCAGCAACCTGGGCGGTCTGGGGATCGAGTCGTTTACGCCGCTGCTCAACCCTCCGCAAGTGGCCATTCTGGGCGTGAATGCCATCCAGTTGAAACCGGTCCGCCGGGACGGAAGAGTCGAGTTCATCGATGCCATCGGTCTGTCGCTCACGCTCGACCACCAGGTGATCGATGGGGCCCCGGGTGCGAGATTTCTAAAGGTCGTCAAGGAGAAAATCGAGAACGTGGAGTCGCTATGTACGATCTAATCGTGATCGGGGCCGGTCCGGGAGGATATGAGGCCGCCGCTCACGCCGCCAGAATGGGCAAGAAGGTCGCGCTGATCGAAAAAGAGCGCTTGGGCGGCACGTGTCTGAACGTCGGCTGCATTCCCGCGAAGACGTTTCTGCGGTCCTCCAAGCTCTTCCACGAATGCGGCCAGGCCGCCAGTTTCGGGGTGCGCCTCGGCTCGATCGAATTCGACATGCCCGCAGTGGTGGAGCGCAAGAACCGCGTGGTGGGTACGCTTACCAAGGGCGTCGAGGGCATGCTGAAACGCGCGGGCGTGGAGATGATTGCCGGCCAGGCGCGGCTGATAACTCGCAACGTGGTGCAGGTGGGCGCGGAGCGCTACGAGGCCACCAACATCCTGCTGGCCACGGGCTCGCGGCCGGCTCAGCCGCCGATTCCGGGAATCCGCTCCGAGGGCGTCCTCGATTCGGACACGGTCTTCTCTCTCACGCGCATTCCGGAGAAGATCGCCATCATCGGAGGCGGCTACATCGGCCTGGAGTTCGCCTGCTTCTTCAACGAGGTCGGCGCCAAGGTCGGCGTCTATGAAATGCTGCCGCAGATCGCTGCCGGAAGCGATCTCGAAATCTCCAGCCGGCTGCAGCAGATCATGAAGCGGGCAGGCATCGAATTCAACCTGTCTTCGAAAGTGCTGGGGATCGAGGGCGACACCATTCGCTACCGGGCGGCCGACGGTTCCGAATCCAGCGCTACAGCCGATTGCATCCTGAACGCCACGGGGAGAGCGCCGGTGGTGGATGGGCTGGGTCTTGAAGAAGTGGGCGTCGATTTCGGTCCCAAGGGCGTGAAGACCTCCGACGCGGGGAAGACCAATGTCGCCGGCATTTGGGCCTGCGGAGACGTCACGGGACGGCGCATGCTGGCCCATGCCGCCACGCGCGAAGGCATCGTCGCCGTGAACAATATGTTCGGCAAGAAGGACCGTATCCGCTACCACGCGATCCCGGCGGTGATCTACACGCATCCGGAAGTCGCCTCGGTGGGCAGCACGGAAGAGGAAGTCAAGACGCTGGGGATCGAGTACAAGAAGTCCGTTGTGCCCATGGCGGTTGCCGGGAGGTTTCTGGTGGAACACGAGGGCGGAACGGGAATGGTAAAGGTGCTGGCCGGCTCGCGGTTCGGCGAAATCCTGGGAGTTCATGCCATCGGCGACGCCTCGAGCGAGTTCATCATCGCGGCCGCCGCCATGATCGAAACGGAGATGTGCGTGTCGGATGCCAGCGAGATCGTGTTCCCGCACCCCACGGTTTCCGAAGCCTTGCGGGAAGCGATTCTCGGAATTCATTAGCGCAGTTTGGAGTCAGGCGGAATGCCCAAATCGATCATCATAGAACCGGAAAAAGTATTTGCCAGAGGCACGATCCATCTGTCCGACATTCAGGTGAACGCCTATCAGCGGACGGAGGAGGAAGAGCTTGCGACCTATTCTTCCGAGGAGTTCCTGGCCATCTGGCAGGACATGTGCGCCATACGGCAGTTTGAGACCATTCTCAACGAGATCAAGACCAAGGGGGCGTTTCAAGGCCTGGCTTACAATCACGCCGGCCCTGCCCACCTTTCCATCGGGCAGGAGGCGGCCGCCGTCGGCATGGCGTTCTCCTTGACTTCGGACGACCATATTTACGGATCGCACCGCAGTCACGGCGAGATCCTGGCGAAAGGATTCGCGGCCATCCGCCACTGGACCGAGGCGCAACTGCTGGAGATCATGAAATCCTACCGCGGCGGCGCCTTGCTCGGCCCCGTCGAGAAGGGATACCAGGGGACGGTGAAGGGCCTCGCCCTGCGGTTCTTCGTCTATGGCGCGTACAGCGAGATTTTCGCGCGCGAGACCGGGTTCAACCGCGGGCTGGGCGGCTCGATGCACGCGTTCTTCACGCCGTTCGGAATTTACCCCAACAACGCCATTGTGGGGGGCTCCGGATCGATCGCGCCGGGCGCGGCGCTGTATAAGCGGGTCAATCGGAAACCGGGGTTAGTGGTGTGCAACATCGGCGACGCCTCCTTCGGCTGCGGCCCCGTGTGGGAAGGCATCACGTTCTCCGCCATGGACCAGTACCGCAAGCTGTGGGATGCCTCGCTCGGCGGCGGCCTCCCGATCATCTTCAACTGCATGAACAATTTTTATGGGATGGGCGGCCAGCCGGTCGGCGAGACCATGGGAATGCAGTTCATCGCGCGCATCGGCGCGGGCGTCAACCCCGAACAGATGCACGCGGAACGCGTCAACGGCTACGACCCCCTGCCGGTCATCGACGCCTTCCGGCGCAAGCGCCGGGTGCTCGAAGAAGGCCGTGGGCCGGTGCTGCTCGACACGGTTACGTACCGCATCAGCGGCCACTCGCCCTCCGACGCTTCGAGCTACCGGTCCAAGGAAGAGATCGAACGCTGGCAGCAGGCCGATTCGATTCCCGCATTCCGTCACAAGCTGCTGGAGATCGGGGTGGTCACCGGGGACGCGCTGGACAGCGCCAAGGCCCACATCGAGGCGGAAGTTTTCGAAATGTTCCGGCTGGCCGCCGATCTCGAGGCCAGCCCGCGCGTGGGATCCGGCTCCGAACTGGTCGGCTCGGTCATGTTCTCGAACCGGCGAGCCGAGAAGTTTGACAACCGGCAGCCCGAGTTTCTGCAAGACCTCTCGCAAAATCCAAGGGTGCAGCAGATCAAGCAGAAAGTGCGCACGGCTACCAAGGATGGGAAGCCTGTACCCAAGATGAAGCTGTACAACGTTCGGGACGGCATCTTCGAGGCCATGCTGTACCGCTTCGCGATCGACCCCACCATGGCGGCCTTCGGAGAGGAGAATCGCGACTGGGGCGGCGCGTTCGCGGTCTATCGGGGCTTGACCGAGGCGCTGCCCTACCACAGGCTGTTCAACTCGCCGATTTCAGAGGCTGCGATCGTGGGTGCGGCCGTGGGATACGCGCTGGAGGGCGGCAGGGTGGTGGCGGAGCTCATGTATGCCGACTTCATGGGCCGCGCGGGCGACGAGATATTCAACCAGCTCTCGAAATGGCAGGCGATGTCGGCGGGACAGCTCGACATGGCTGTCGTGCTGCGCATCTCGGTGGGCGCCAAGTACGGCGCGCAACACTCGCAGGACTGGACGGCTCTGGCGCATCACATCCCGGGGCTGAAAGTGGTCTATCCCGTGACGCCATACGATGCCAAGGGGATGATGAACGCCGCGCTGGCCGGCACCGATCCGGTGGTCTTCTTCGAAAGCCAGAAGATCTACGATTACGGCGAGATGTTCGCGGAGGAGGGCGTCCCGGAGGGATATTACGAGATCGATCTGAGCGAGCCATCCTTAAAGCGAAAGGGCAAGGATCTGACGATCCTCACCTTCGGGCCGGCGCTCTACACCGCCGTGGCGGCCGCCGAGGAACTGCAGGCACGATTCGGGATCTCGGCCGAAGTGATCGATCTTCGCAGCGCCAACCCGCTGAATTACGAGCCTCTGATGGCGTCGGTCCGCAAGACGGGGAAGGTGCTCCTGGTGTGCGATGCGGTGGAACGCGGCTCGGTGATGCAGACCGTCGCGGCGAGCCTGACGCAGCTCTGCTTTGACGATCTCGACGGCCCGCCCGTGGTGGTCGGCTCGCGGAATTGGATCACGCCCGCGGCGGAGCTGGAGACCCTGTTCTTCCCTCAGCCGGCATGGCTGCTGGATGCGATTCACGAGCGGATCCTGCCGTTGAAAGGCTATCAGCCGCAGACCAACCAGACGCTCGGCGAACTGCTCCGGCGCTCGCGGCTGGGAATATAGACCAGCCCCCATGTGGGGCACGGTCGAAAACCTATACCGATGCACCCGCAGTAGGGACGGGTGGAATGACCTGATAGCCCAGGGATCGAAGTTCCCGCACGAACTTGGCTACCCGGTT
>Ga0316363_10000124_pt1 | contig 117611 bp, 104 predicted proteins | sample Sb_taG_3_FD_200459 | JGI IMG/M metagenome (GOLD analysis project Ga0316363, IMG submission 200459) | Peat soil microbial communities from Weissenstadt, Germany - Sb_50d_a_PC metaG (v2) (version 2) | ecosystem: Environmental > Terrestrial > Soil > Wetlands > Peat | place: Germany: Weissenstadt... | reverse complement strand
TACCTTCCATTCCTCTGCTCTGCTACTGTTCTTCATTGGCTGGTCTCCTTTTTGCACTTCGAGTGCGCTGCGGACAGCATCTTAAGCTCGTTCCGCGAGACCAGCCGTCTCATCCCATCTGAAGCCGAGACTGTTCTGCCGCACTTACGGTATCGCTGAAGCGATACCCTGATACGAATCGTGAGTTCTTCAGCAAACTGTAAAGCCGATTCCGTGCCACATGCTGCCGTGGCACGCCTGAAGGAGTCTGTGTCATAGCCTTTCTTTCGCCCCTCCGGGGCTCGCACATTTCCCACTTAACACCCATGGCTTACGCCATGGGCTGCATTCTATCGCCGCTTCGCGGCTTGGAGCGCGTCCTTTCCTCCACTTTTTGAGATGCGATTGAGCTATGACACAGACGCCTGAAGGCATGCCCTGATAACGAAGCCATTCTCAAAGTGCACCACTACCCCTGTTCTTCTTAATTGCCAACTTCCCCAAACAACTCTGCCCCGTTTCCCTGGCTGCGTGGCATAATCTTCGGCAACATCCTCCGATCAGGTGCCAAGCGATGCGTCCTGTCCTGATTGCCGTTCTTAGTTTGTGCGTTTGTCCCTTCCTCGTGATCCTGCCTTGCGAGGGAGCCCCGGCCCCCAGCACCAAATCGCTACAGATTTATTTCATTGACGTGGAAGGGGGGCAGGCGACGCTGGTCGTGACCCCGTCGGGGCAGTCGCTCCTGATCGATACTGGTTGGCCCGGCTATGAGGGCCGCGACGCCGACCGGATCTTGGCTGCAGCTCATCAGGCCGGGATCACGCAACTGGACTACGTGCTGATTACGCACTATCACCGCGATCACGTTGGCGGCGTTCCGCAACTAGTGGACGGAATCAAGGTCGGAACTTTCGTCGATCACGGGCCGAATCTGGAGGATTCGGAAGTGACGCGCGTCGATTACGCCGCCTATGAGAAGGCCATCGCCGGGCACGCTCACGTAGTCGTCAAGCCGGGATGGGGGCTTCCGATGAAAGGCATCGAAGTGCGCGTCTTGACGGCTGCCGGGGACCACATCACAAAACCGCTGCCCGGGGTCGGCGAAGCGAATTCCTATTGCGCCTCTGAGCCCGCCGCAGCTGGGGACGACACCGAGAACGCCCGTTCCGTGGGCGTTCTGATCACTTTCGGGCACTTCCGTTTTTTGGACCTTGGCGATCTCACGAAGAAGAAGGAATTGGAACTTGCCTGTCCGAATAATCTGCTCGGTACGGTTGACCTTTTTCTCGTGACGCACCACGGCATGGATCTTTCGAATACGAAGTCGCTGGTGTGGGCCCTGCATCCGCGGGTGGCGATTCTCGACAATGGTGCTCGCAAAGGATCGAGTCCCGCGGCGTGGCAGATCGTCCATGATTCCCCCGGGCTGGAAGATTTGTGGCAGCTTCACTACGCCGCCGAATCGGACAAGGATCATAACGTCGCGGACAAGCTCATCGCGAACGTAAAGGAAAACTGCGAAGGGAAGTTCATCAAAGTCACTGTCGAGGCAGACGGCACGTTTACTGTTGCCAACGGCCGCACCGGCTTCGAAAAGACATACTCCAAGAAGTAGGCAGATCAGAAACATCCACCCATGATCGTGATCGTGATGGGAGTTGTCGGCGCCGGCAAGACCACCATCGGGCGTCTGCTGGCCGAGCAACTCGGATGGACCTTCGCCGACGCGGACGACTTTCATCCGCCCTCGAATGTGGAGAAGATTCGGCACGGGACTCCCCTCAGCGATGACGATCGCTGGCCTTGGCTGGAGCGCCTTCGCACAGCCATCAACAGCTGGATCGCCGAAGGGCACAATGTCGTGCTGGCGTGCTCGGCTTTGAAGCTCACTTACCGGCGTGAACTCGAGGCCGGGTCAGAGGTCAAGTTTGTTTATCTGAAGGGAAGTGCGGACCTGATCGCAAAGCGTCTTAGAGCGCGGGAAGGACACTTCGCCGGCGAGCAGATTCTAGCCAGCCAGTTTGCCGACCTGGAAGAGCCGGAAGCCGCGGTGATTGCCGATATCGCAGCGACACCGCAACAAATCGTGGCCAAGATTCGGGAAGGGCTCGGCTTGGGGTAGAATCCTCGCACGTCAAAACAGGGTTTTCCGAATCATCAGAAAGAGCTCTTGGAAACCGCTCCCGACCGCCTCGAATCCGCCGTTGTTTCCCGACTGATGTGGCGGCTCATGCCGTTTCTGTTCCTGCTCTACATCGTCGCCTACCTCGACCGCATCAATGTGAGCTTCGCGGTGCTGCAAATGGGCGGACCACTTCATCTCACGGACCGGGTTAAGGGGTTAGGCTTCGGAATATTTTTTGCGGGCTACTTTTTCTTTCAAGTACCAAGCAATCTGGTGTTGCAGAGGATGGGCGTGCGCCGCTGGATTTCAGGCCTGATGGTGACCTGGGGAATCGTGTCCTGCTCGATGATTTTCGTCCGCGGTCCGGTCAGTTTCTACGTCTTGCGGTTTCTACTAGGCGCGGCCGAAGCGGGATTTTTCCCTGGAATGATCCTCTATCTCAGGCAATGGTTTCCGGCACGCGCTCGGGCACGCGCCGTTGCCTGGTTCATGACCGCGAATCCCCTGGCCGGGGTCATTGGCAGCCCTATCTCTGGTGCGCTGTTAGGCCTTCACGGCGCTGGACTGGCGGGATGGCAATGGTTGTTTCTGGTGGAGGGTACGCCGGCTGTCATTCTAGGCGGGACGGTCTTCTGGTTCCTCGCGAACACTCCAAGAGAAGCGCGGTGGCTGGCGGAGGAACAGCGCGACTGGCTGGTGGGCGAGTTGGAACGCGAGCAAAAGAGGGATTCAGCCGGGCTGCGCGACGGCTTGTGGTCGGTCCTCACCAATTGGCGGGTCTGGGCGCTGTCGCTCGTGTATTTCGCACTGCCCGCCTGCATGTACGGGGTTACGGCGTGGCTGCCAACCGCCGTCCAGAGTTTGTCTAAGCTTACCGACCAGATGATTGGTTTCGTGGTCGCCATCCCTTATCTGATCACAGCAGTCGCGATGGTTGTGGTCGGGCGGCTTTCCGACCGGACAGGCGAGCGGCGATGGCACACCGCGCTACCGGCTTTCGTCGGAGCCATGGCCTTGTGTATCGCGGCCTGGGGTAAGGCGCCATTCCTCGTGATCGCGGGCATGAGCCTGGGAATGCTGGGGGCGCAAGCGATGTGCGGGCCGTTCTGGGCGATGGCTACCTCGCAAATGAGCGGCAGGACGGCTGCCGCCGCGATTGCAGTCATTAACTCCATCGCCAACCTCGGCGGATACTTTGGGTCCTCGATCATCGGACTCTTGCGTTCGCCGAGCGGAGGCTTCACCGGGGGGCTGCTGTCGATCGGGGCGGTCATGGCGGTGAGCGGGGGGATCGCGTTGATCGTGGGGCGTCGGCCCGCCTCCGAGAGGGCGACTGGACCCACGTGAGCCGGATCCTCAAGTCGTAGGTTCTGGGGAGGGCGACGCCCGTTCCAAAATAGCCAACAAACGAGCGGCTTCCGCTTCGTTCCACCCCTTCAATTGTTTACAATAGGAGTTTCGTCTGGCTATTCGTACGGGAGCCCCGTAGAGGGACGAACAGCAATTTTGCAACAGCTAAACCATAATTCCAGTACGCCCCCCACCGTCTACTGGCGGGTAGAGGGCAGTCTGCTTGACCTGACTGTGGTCGAGCCGGTGGCGTTCTTTACCTGGAACGCCCAGACGTTCGCCGAGCGCTTCCGCCGGCGTGGGCAAATCTTTCTGATGGCGCTGCTGCGTCCGTTTCTGTATTCCACGAACCGCAAGTTTGCCACACGCGCGGTGCATACCGTGTTGCGTGGTGTAACCCGCGACCGCCTGGATCTGCTCGGCGAAGAGTTTTTTCTATATAAGTTGAAGCCGCGGCTGAAAGAACGAGGCGTGCGCAAGGTGCAGGAACTGGTGCAGTCCGGGGCGGAAGTCGTGCTGGTGAGCCAGGGACTGGAGCACGTCATGCGTCCGCTGGCGCAGCATCTGGGCGTCAAGCGCATTGTGGCCAACCGCTTGGAATTCCGCGACGGTACAGCGACGGGCAGGTTACTCGTGCCGGTCATCCGGCCACGCGGGGCGTTCGCACGAATCCGGGAAGAAAATCCTGACGGTCGCCGGGCCCCGAAGACGCTGGCACGGCAACTGAACATTTCCGTAGAAGACCTGCGGGCGGCGGTGATTTCCGCCGAGCGGCGGGTTGCTGTGCCGACGCGGCCGATCGTCCATTTTGAGGGCCAGAGGCAGGCGCAGGGGTTTTCCGTTCGCAGGGCTTTCAGTGGAAAGCATGTGATGCTGATCGGCGTTACCGGATTCATTGGCAAGGTCTGGTTGGCGAATACGCTTCTGGATTTGCCCGGAGTGGAGCGGATTTACTTGCTGATTCGGCGGCAGAAGTCGAATCCAGCAGAGCGGCGTTTCGAGAAGATGGTGGAAGATTCGCCGGTCTTCGATCCGCTCTTTGAGCGGTACGGGGACAGGCTTCCCGATTTTCTGCGCGAGAAGATCGAGGTTATCGAGGGCGACGTCACCCAGCCCGGACTCGGACTGAATGCCGAGACGGCGCGCCGCTTGCAGAAGAATCTGGACCTGATCGTCAATAGCTCGGGCCTGACGGACTTTAATCCCGACCTGCGCGACGCGCTCGCAACCAACACCGATGCCGCGGTCAATATTCTCGAGTTTGTCCGATCGGCGGACCACGCGGGACTTCTGCATCTCTCCACGTGCTATGTGGCTGGAGAGCAGGATGGGCGAGTCGGGGAGAAGCTGACTCCGAACTACAATCCGCGCGGGCTGGCCGATTTCGATGCGGAGCGGGAATGGCGGTCTCTCCAGGAATTGGTGAAGCAGGCTGAGGAGCGAGCCGAAAGTGAAGAAGTCACGTTGGGCTTGCGCAAGCAGGCGCAGTCGAAAGAGCATGCGGCGAGAGATCTGCACGGCGCCGCGCTGGAAAATCAGATCCGCAAGAACCGTGTCCGCTGGCTGAAGACTTATCTGACTGAGGCGGGGACGAGGCGCGCCAAGGAGCTGGGCTGGCCGAATACTTACACGCTCACCAAGAGCCTGGCCGAGTCGCTGATCGCGAAACATGGTGCGGGATTGCCGGTCGCGGTGGTGCGTCCGGCGATTGTGGAAACCTCGGTGGCTAAGCCTTTCCTTGGATGGAATGAAGGCATCAATACTTCTGCGTCGTTGTCGTATCTGTTGGGTACATATTTCCGGCAGTTGCCCTCGAACGAAAGCAAGCGGCTCGACATTATTCCCGTGGACGCCGTTTGCAGTGGAATGACCCTGATTGCCGCCGCAGTCATGGAACGCAGACACGACACACTCTACCAGCTGGCGACTTCGGTGACGAATCCATGCGACATGGGGCGGTCCATCGAGTTGACCTCCCTCGCGCACCGGAGACACTACCGAGCGCAGGAAGGGCTGGAATCCTGGCTGCGCCTGCGATTTGATGCGATTCCGGTTTCGAAGACCCGGTACAACCGCATGTCCGCGCCGGCGCAGAAGGCGATTGTGAAATCCATTCAACGCATCATGTCGCCGTTGCCGTTGAAGAAAGCGCCGCTGGTGAAGACGGAAAGAAGCTTGGAGCGGCTGGAGAAACTCATCGAGCTGTTCGAACCGTTTATATTGCTGAACGAGCATGATTTCGCGGCGGAAAATATCGAAAAGCTTTCCTACGCGCTCGTGCCCGAAGAGCGGGACATTTTCGCTTACGATACGCGCGGGCTCGATTGGTGGGAATACTGGATCAACATTCATATACCGGCGCTACGTCGCTGGACGTATCCCTTGATTGAGGGGAGACCGTTGGAGGCGCGGCCTCCTCGCGACATTCAACTTGCGCCCGCAAACGGAGACGCCGTGAAGACGGGGACCAACGGAGCCACGTGGCGATATTCCTGACCGGGTCGACCGGATACATTGGCGCGCACGTTGCCGCCAACTTGCTCGACGGGCACGGCGTTTCGCTGAATCTGCTGGTGCGCGCGCGTGATCCGCAGGAAGCGCAGTCGCGGCTTTGGCGGGCGTTGCAGCTGCACCTGGATTTTCCGCGTTTCTATGAGTACTTGCAGACACGGGTGAGGGTTTTTTGTGGAGACCTGACTTCCAAAGGCTTCGGCCTGGGGCGCGATGATTACGACCGCTTGGTGCATACCACCGATTCCGTGATTCACTGCGCGGCATCGCTGAACCGGAAATCGGAGAAGGCCTGCCTGAACGTGAACCTGCGAGGCACGCTCGAAGTCCTGACCCTGGCGCGGCAAGCGGAGCATTATCACGGTCTGCGGCGGTTCAGCGAAGTCAGCACTGTTGCGGTGGCGGGTAAGCGCAGTAACGAAGTGGTAACCGAAGATCGCTCCATCGAGTGGGACCGGTCCGATTACGATCCTTATGCGCGCACGAAAAAGTTTTGTGAGCACATGACGCGCGTTCTGCTGCCCGACACGCCCAAGACGGTGTTTCGTCCGAGCATTGTGTTGGGCGACAGCCGGCATGCGGAAACGACGCAGTTCGATATGGTCAAGGCGTTCGTATTTCTGGCGGGACTGCCGGTGTTGCCGTTTCGTCCCACGGACAAGATCGACATTGTGAATGTGGATTTTGTGGCCGACGCGATTGCGACCCTGCACCAAAAAGAGCAGCCACAGTACGAGACATATCATCTATCGTCAGGGACCGGCTCGCAGACGTTCCGTGAGTTGACGACTGCGCTCGCTGCCGCACAACAGAAGCGTGGCCCTATGTTTCTGCCGTTCGCTGAAAAGCCCTTCGCTGGTTCGGTTAACTTCCTGTCAAATCGCAAGGGATCGATGGCCAAAGGCGCTTCGCTGATGAAAGTATTCATGCCCTACCTGGTGTGGAACACGGTGTTCGACAACACCCGCGTGACCTCTGAGTTGGAACGCAAGCCGGTTCCGTTTTCGCAGTACAGCTTTCCGTTGCTGAAATTCAGCCGCGAGAACAACTTCGAGTACAAGTACCAGCCGTGGCCCGCAGCCAAAGGAGGGACAGCCGCATGATGGACTTCATTCTGGAAGCGTGGGTCAGCACCAACATTGAGCGCGCCAAGGCGGGCTGGATGCTCGGGGCAGCGAAGCGGTGGCAGCCGGGCGAGAAACTCAAACTTTTGTTCGCCGGATATAACGGCTCGCGCAACATGGGCTCGGATGTGCGAGTGGAAGAAATGCTGCGCCAGATCCGCCACATTCTTGGCTCGGAGCGCGTGGATTTCACTGCCATGACATTCGACTTTGAGCGGTCCAGAGGCTATTTCGAAAGTACTGCGCAGGTTCGCCTGCCGGATATCTTTCCGCCATTCCTGTCGGACGAAGTGCCGCGGCATCACGGCGTGGTGGCTTGCGAAGGCTCCATGTTCAAGAGCAAATTCGCCAATGCCCTGACCACGATGATGATTGGTTCCCTCGGCATCGCCGCGGCGCAGAACAAACTCTCCGTCGGCTACGGCGGAGAAGCTGGGCACATGGACCCGTTGCTGGCCAAGATGTGCGGGCGCTACTGCAAGAATTCTCTGGTCATTACGCGCAACGAAGAGTCCCGCACCGTGTTGCGCGAGTTAGGCGTTCCGACGGAGTTGGGGACGGACACCGCATGGACCTTTGAGCCGCGCCCCGCCGAATATGGCCAGAGCATTTTGCGGCAGGTGGGGTGGGACGGGCACACTCCGGTGTTGGTGGTTTGTCCGATCAATCCGTTCGAGTGGCCGGTGAAAGCCTCGGTGGCTAAGGCGGCCCTGCACAGTCTGACCGGCGCTTACAAGAAGAGCCACTATCGCGGTCCTTACTTCCACAACACGGGACCGGCCGCCGATCGCGCTTACGAACATTACCTGACATCCATCGTCAAAGCGGTGGACGCGTTCCGCAAGCAGCGAAATGTATTCGTGATTCTGGTGGCGACGGAGCGCCTGGATGCGCGGCCGGCCAATCGGATCTCGGAGAAGCTGGGCGGAGTGCCGATTCTGACGTCCGATCAGTACAACATGTACGAGATCGTCAGTATTCTGCGCGCGTGCCACATGATGGCTTCGTCGCGCTACCACGGCATCGTGACTTCGATGCCGGCGCTCGTACCCTCGGCGGGGATCACCATGGATGAGCGCATCCGCAACTTGATGCGCGAGCGAGGACATCACGATTTGCTGATGACGGTCGATGATCCGGATCTCGAGCAAAAACTGCTGGTAGCGCTCGAAACACTGGCCACGCAAAGCGAGCGCATCGCCGACGGTATTGCCCGCACTGTGGTGAAGAACTTGAAGGTGATGGCGCGGATGGGAATCCTCTTCGAAGAGGAAGTCCAGCGGCGGTATCCGGAATTCCCGACTCGCACGGGCGAATGGAGTTGGGAGGATTATCTTCCGCCGATGAGCGCCTCGCTGCGGCAGTTGGTGGCCGCTTACAGTTAGTCACATTCCAGCACATACAACCATGCCATTTGTCGGCGAAATATTTTCGCAACTCAACACGGCCACGGACACCACGGTGCTCCAGGAAATTCGCGACGGCCAAATCACGGGTGTGACGGGCGGCGAGTTTCTTGAGTTGATCCGCAAGGCGCGGACGTTTCTTGCTGCGAAGGGACTGCGCAAGGGCGATCGATGTGGATTGCTGGCGGCGAACAGCATCCGCTGGATGGCAATGGATCTGGCGGCGATGGCCGAGGGATTGATTGTTGTCCCGCTGTATTTTCGTCAGGCTCCAGCCGAGTTGATCGCGATGATGAGGGACAGCACGCCGTCACTAGTCTGCTGCGGCGACGCGACGTTGCGAGATGGAATTCAGAAGAACTGGCTGGGGCTAAACGAGCCTGAAGCGCCGCCACATTTTCTGTTTGACGAAATCTTTGCGGGCGCAGACGGAATCGCGTTGGATCGCCTACAAGTCCGCGAAGCCGATCCCGTCACTATCATCTACACCTCGGGCACTTCCGGCGAAGCCAAGGGCGTCGTGCTGACCGCGGCCAACGTAGGATTCATGCTGGGTTGTACGCCGGTGCGTTTGGATTTGCTCATGGGGGGCCGATCAGGGCGGGACAGCATTTTCCACTATCTCCCGTTCAGCTTCTGTGCGTCATGGATCGCCGTATTGACGTTCCTGCTGCGCGGGAGCCTGGTGACGTTGAATACCGACCTGACGAAGATTCCGGACGATATGTCGTCGGTGGCTCCGCACTATTTCCTGAATGTGCCGCAGTTGCTCGAGCGCATGCGGCGCGCAGTGGATGAGCAGATTGCACAAAAGGGCGGCATCGTGCAGGCGATTTATTCGCGCGCCAAGGCGACACGGGCACGAAAAAAGGAAGGGCGATCGCAATCGGGCGATGCCATCTGGCTGTGGCTGGCCCATACGCTAGTTTTGCCCGCGATCCGCAAGAAAATGGTGGGCGAGAATCTGAAGGCGCTGATCTGCGGGTCGGCGCCTCTTACTCCGGAGACGCAGGACTATTTCAGCATGCTCGGTATCCCCGTGCTGCAGGTCTACGGGCTGACGGAGACTACGGGGATCTGCACTATGGATGATCCCAACCATGTCGTGCCCGGGCGCGTCGGACCCGCGATCTCGGGCGTTGAGATGCGACTCGCTGACGACGATGAGATCGTGGTGCGCGGGCCGAATGTTTTTCCGGGCTACTGGAATCGGCCGCAGCAGACGGCCGAAGTGTTGCGCGACGGATGGTTTCACACCGGCGACCAAGGCGAAATGGATGCCGCTGGCAACTGGCGAATTGTGGGGCGGATTAAGAATCTGATCGTTCTCGGCTCCGGCCACAAGATTGCGCCGGAGACGATCGAAGACGAGATTACGAGTCATCTGGCGGGAGTGCAGCAGGTGGTTGTGGTGGGCAATGGCCGCGGGTATCTTTCTGCGATTGTCACGGGGAATGTGAGCGCTGAACAGGTGCAGGCGGCGCTCGACGCGGTTAACCCGGAGTTGCCGCACTACAAGCAAGTGCGGGCATTTGTTGTGCGGCCCGAGCCGTTCTCCATTGAGAATGGAATGCTAACGGCAAACGGAAAGCTGAAGCGCGACCTGATCTCAGCGCGGATGAAGAGCGAGATCGAGGATATGTATCGGGTAAAGCAGGCGGTTTAAGAGTTGGGGTGCGAAAGGGAATTGGGCGTGAAGCAATTCAAGGGACAGGCGCTCTCCTGGCAGGTGACGAGCGGAGTCATCGAGCTTGCGCTCCACCGCGGGCCCTGCAACGAACTTGGGTCCGTCGCGCTCGGGGAATTGGAGCATTTCACTGCTGCGCTTGACGACCTGGAGCAAGATGCGCATGCGCTCATTATCTACAGCGAATTGAAGTCCGGTTTCTGCGCTGGCGCTGATTTGCGTGAGCTCTATGCGCGATCGCAGACGATCGAAAGAACGCAGGCCGTGCTGGGCGTGCGCGATTTTCTGGAGCGAATTCATCACGTACTGAATCGGATCGATGCAGCGCCGTTGACTACGATTGCCGCCGTCCACGGAGTGACGTTTGGCGGCGGGTTTGAACTGGCCTTGGTTTGCGATTTGATCATCGCCGACAAAATGGCCCGGTTTTGCTTTCCGGAACTCAGACTGGGACTGATTCCCGGATTCGGTGGAATCCCGCGCCTGAAGCGCGATCTGGGAAACGCTGTAGTGCGCGACCTATTGCTGACCGGGCGCAGTTTCAATGCCACGAAGGCGCAACAGATCGGCCTGGTGAGCCAGGTCGTGGCGGAGGGGGAAGCGCTGCGCGTGGCGCGGGCGACTGCTGCGCAGATCGGGAAATTCGATCGGGAGACCGCGGTTGCTGCCAAGAGATTCATCAAACCGATTCCGCATGACGAACTGCGGCACGAGATCGATGTCTTCTGCGAGCTGTTTTCGCGGTCTGCAGTGCAGGCCGCGTTGAAGAAATTTGTGGAGAGCACGGACGCGCAGCCGTATTTGCCATAGTCCAGACTGGTCACAGACTGAATTAGAATGACTGCTTATGGAAACCGCTGAAAAGACTCTTGACGAGATACTCGCGCTCGCGGCGGCGCACTTCAAAGTGCCGCGCGAGAAACTCTCTCCCGATGAAGACTTCTTCAAGGCGCTGGGTATCGACAGCCTGCAGACGCTCGACTTGCTGACCAAGCTGGAAAATCATTTCCGGGTTGAGCTGCCGGACTACGAACTCCAGGGCGTGACCGACTTTCGCACCCTGGCGGGCAAGATTCAGGCGCGGCTGTAGATGGAAATCGTCCACGTTCCAGGATCCCGAGGCGGCCTTCTCTGAGGCTTAAGTTCAGAGCTAGCCTAGTGGGTAACCATTTGATAACTAAAGCGCTTCTCCGTGTCTCTGTGCCTCTGTGGTGAAATAAGTCCTGAATGCTCGATCTCCGCCAATACACATGTCTGGGCGCTGCGTTGCGCGACGCACTCGACCGCTTCTCCTCCGAAACATGCCTGATCGAGGCGGATCGCGATCGCGAGAAAGTGCGTCTGACGTATTCCGATTTCAAAGAAATTGCGCTGCCGCTGGCGCGCGCCCTCGAGGACGCCGATTACGATGCCGGCGATCGCGCGGCCATCATCTTGACGAATCAGTCGAAATGGCTGATCTCGGCGTATGCGATCTTGTATTGCGGCGGGGTGCTGGTGCCGCTGGATTACAAGTTGACCGCGGCTGAACACCTGCAATTGCTCGCGCACTCCAAATCGAAGGTGCTCGTTGTCGAGTACCACCTGTGGCGGGCGATCATGCAGTCCGCCGACTTTCAGAAGATTGGGACGAAGATTGTTCTCGTTACAGAAGCCCCGCTGGGCGCGGATTTGGCCGGGGCCTTCCGCTGGGAGGACTTCAAGCGCAAAGGTGCTCCCGACTTCGTCAGGCGGCAGAAAGACGATGTAGCCTGCATCGTTTATTCGTCAGGAACCGGAGGCCGGCCCAAAGGCTGTGTGCTAACGCACGAAAATTATCTGGAACAGTGCCGGGCCTTAACCGCGTGGTATCCCTTCTGGCCGGGAGTCAGGTATTTGAGCATTCTCCCCACCAATCACGCGATTGATTTTATGGTGGGATTCATCGGGCCCTTCGTTTGTGGAGCGTGCGTTGTGCATTTGCGCACGCTGCGTCCGGAGTTCGTGCGCGATGCGTTCGTGCGCTACCGGATTACCTATGTATCGCTGGTCCCAATGATCGTGAAAAATCTGGAGCGCGGCCTGCGCGCGAAGTTCGACGAGTTGCCATCGTGGAAGCGGGCTCTCCTGAACGCCATGATCGCGACCAACAAACTGTTGACGCGCCGCCGGCCGAAAGTGAAGCTCAGCCGTATGCTCCTCTCCGGTGTGCACCGCGGATTCGGCGGCGAGTTGCTGGCGCTGATCACCGGCGGGGCTTTCATGGAGCCCTCGACGATGCAGTTCTTCTATGATCTCGGCGTTCCGGTGGTGAACGGTTACGGCCTCACCGAGGCCGGGACGGCGCTTACGCTCAACGATCTCAAGCCGTTTCGCGCTGATACGGTGGGCAAGCCCCTTCCGGGTGTCGAGTTGAGAATTCTGAATCCCGACTCCGAGGGAGTGGGAGAAGTGGCGGTTCGGAGCAAGACGGTGATGTCGCACTATCTCGACGATCCGGAACTTACGTTAGAGACGATCGTCGACGGCTGGCTTCTGACGGGCGATCTGGGCCGGTTCGAGCGTGGCGGCCATCTGCAGCTCTTCGGGCGCAAGAAGAATATGATCGTCACCGAAGGCGGAAAGAACATCTATCCTGAGGACATTGAAACCGTTTTCGACGGCCTGCCAGTGAAAGAGTACGGCGTGTTTGCCGCGAATTACGTCTGGCCGAAAAAAGAACTGGGGCAGGAGACCTTGGTCCTCATACTGCGACTGGAGCAGAACCAGGAATTCGACAGCAAGCTGCTCGAAGAGATCTCCGCGCGAAATCGTCGGCTGCCCGATTTCAAGCGGGTGGGCGGATACCTGCTCTGGGACAAAGATTTTCCGCGTACCGCCTCGATGAAGATCAAACGGCAAATGTTGGCGGAAGAGATTGGAAAATCGGTGGAGCGGGCAGCAGTGGTGGGACTGTGACCAGCCACTGAAATCGGGCTCGCCATACGGAGTTCTCGCAGAGGAACCACACAGTTCGTGTGAAATGGATCCAGGACCCTTGGGGAAAGACTATCTTGCGATTGTGAATCCGGCGGCAGGAGGTGGGCGGAGCCGCAAGCTACTCGGCCCGGCGCTGGATCGTCTGCGGGCGGGCGGCCTTGAGGTCAAGGTGGCAGTCACTCACGCTCCGGGGCAGGCGACCGAGATTGCGCGCGAAGCATACGAACGCGGCGTTCGAAACTTTATTGCAGTCGGTGGCGACGGAACTTCCTACGAAGTAGTGAACGGCCTGTACCCGGAGGCTCTAGAGGGCGAGCGCCCGTCCTTGGCATTCCTGCCCTTGGGCACGGGGAATTCGTTTCTTCGCGATTTCAGCGACCGCGGTGTTGATCACGCAATCGAGTCGCTGCTGGCCCAGCGGACCCGCGCATGCGACGTGATGCGCTTGCGGCATCGCACGGGCATCATCCATTACATCAACCTGTTGAGCATGGGCTTTTCCGCAGACGTCGCGACGTTGCGCGCCCGGCGTTTCAGTGCCTGGGGAGAGCTCGGGTACGTGACTTCGATTTTCCTGACGCTGGCGCGGTTTAACCGCCGCCCATTTCCAGTTCGAGTCGAGGGCGAAGAAGGATTCGACAGCCGGCGGTGTTTGTTTTTGACCTTCAACAACAGCAAGTTCACTGGCGGCACCATGATGATTGCCCCCAAGGCGGAGATTAATGATGGTCTCGTGGAATATGTCCGCTGGGGACCGATTGGGCGCTTGGGGCTGATCCGCAATCTGCCGGGACTCTACGATGGCACGCACATTCAACATCCGCTGGCCGAGCGGAACGCCGTGCGGCGGGTTGAGTTCAACCTGGATGCTCCAATCGATGTCATGGTCGACGGCGAAGTGTTGACGCTGCATTGCGAGGAACTGGACGTGCTGCCGGCGGCGCTGAACGTCGTGGCCTGAGCACCGCGAAATAAGATCACCGTGGTATAAGGATGAATCATGTCTGAAGAACGGCGAAAGCGGCAACAGGAGCGCCAAGGCGGTTCGGGTGACGGAAAAACAAAGAAGATATTCCTCTATGGCGGCATCCTCGTGTTGCTCGCAGGCGCATACCTCGCAGCCTGGTACCACAAGAATCATAAGTACGATGCGTTTGCCCAGTGCCTGGCTGCGAAACAGGCCAAGATGTACGGTCTGTACTGGTGTCCGCACTGCATCGAGCAGAAAGAAATGTTCGGCGAGGCCTTTCACAATGTGCCGTATGTAGAGTGTGCAGTCAAAGGCTCATCGGAAATTGCTCCGCAGTGCAAGATCGCGGGAGTCAAGTTGTTTCCCAGTTGGCAGTTTGGGATGGATCCGCCGAAAGAAGGAGTCCTATCCCTGGAAGCCTTGAGCGACAAGACCGGGTGCAGACTGCCGTGACGGATTCGGTGACGGCTCCATCTTCCGATAGATCAGTGATGCAGGGTGCAACGCGGGTTCTCTTTGGAGTGATCGCGCTCCTGTCGCTGGCGGGTGTGATCGTGTCGGCGGTGTCGCTCGAACGCCACTACGCAAAGTCGGCGACCGCGTTCTGTGATTTCAGCCAGAAGTTCAGTTGTGACATCGTGAACCGCAGCGAGCAGTCGACTGTTGTGGGGATTCCGGTTGCGGCAATAGGGATCGCGGGGTATGCGGCGCTCTTTGTCCTCTCCACTTTCTGGAAATCGCGTGCCGAGACGCCGAACCGACTTCTGGGTGCGGCTCTCGCTGGGTTGGCCTTTGCCTTGTACCTGACCTATATCGAAGCGTATGTCCTGGAGACTTGGTGCATTTTATGTCTGACCTCGCTCGCCCTTATCTCGTTAATCAGCCTGTGCGCCATAGTGGTCAGTCTCAGATGCGCGAGAGCATGAACGATCCAGCTTTTGCAGGGCCAGCCGTTGTATTCTGGTAGTGCATTTTTCCTGATGGAAGAAATCCAGAAACCTGAAAACCAGAGGCTAGGCGCTGTCTCCGGCGTAATTCGCGCTGAACATGCGACTGGAGATTTGTGTCTGCACGAATTTCGCAGCCGCATCTTCCGTAACACTCGCTTCCTGCGCGTGTGGCTGCCTCCCGGCTATGACGATCCTGCAAATGCCGGTCGGCATTATCCGGTCCTCTACTTGAACGACGGTCAGAACCTGTTTGAGGCAGCGACTTCCTTCACTGGAATCGAGTGGCAGGTGGATGAGACCGGTGACCGTTTGATCCGCGAAGGCGTCATTCCGCCCATGATTCTTGTGGGACTGGACAACGCCGGCAAAAATCGCATCCGCGAATACATGCCGCACCGTTCGCTACATCCGATGATGTTGCGTGTGTATGGCAGCCGCTATCCCAGTTTCCTGATCAAGGAAGTCATGCCATTCCTGGCTCGCAACTACCGCGTCGCGAGTGGGCCTGAAAATACTGGGCTGGGCGGATCATCCTTGGGCGCGCTCATCGCGCTGTACACAGTGTCTGTGTGCCCGGGGGTCATCGGGCGACTGCTTTTGGAGAGTCCTTCCCTGTGGGCGTCGAACCGGCAAATCATTCGGCAGAGCCGCGAGGTCAAGCGCTGGCCTCAGAGGATATTCGTCGCGACAGGCACCAGCGAAATCGGACGAAAAGAGAGAGATCAAAGCGTAGTCGACGACGTACGCGAACTCGCCGGGGTCTTGCGTCGTGCGGGGGTGGACGACAAGCGGCTTCGGTTGATCATTGAAGAAGGCGCCACGCATCATGAATCGGCCTGGGCGCGGCGCTTTCCCGAAGCTCTGGCGTTTCTGTTCGGGAGGTAGGACTCCGGCCGACATAACGTGGCGCAAAAAACAATCTGTCGTCCAGAGCGGAGCGAGGGACCTGGGGTTGCGCCGGCACCGGCGACACGGGTGGCACCGGCAAACACCCAGATTCCTCGCTTTGCTCGGGATGACAGAATAGTGGGGGTAGAGGATCACCATTCAGCTTGTTGAGTTCGGATCGTGTTGGCGAGAGAGTCGCCAGATTACCCACGACGTGGCCGCCATCACAACGACCGAAAGCTGAACGTGGGTCCACCTCGCAAACGGACCCAGAAGTGGCAGCGCGTAGCTCAAATACAAAAGCGTTCCCAAACCGAGAGTCGGGGCACCGGTTCCGCGACCAACTTGCCGGCCGATCAGCCAGTCGGCCAGAAGAAGAAACGCCGGAGCCAGAATCACCAGGTCGTAAACTGTGAGATGCGGAGCGACCAGCACACTCGCCAGCAACAGCGATGAATACCGCACAGGAAGAGGTACGGACTGGCCGCGTCTCCAGACCGCGATCGTCAGCCCGAGCACGACGATCGCGCTTAGAATGTACAGGCCGAAAGAGAGATTGTGCCAGGGTATGAGCATGGACCAAAACGTCCGCAACGAGTGCGTCTGATAGGGCTTGGGCTCGAGCAGGGGCAACACTTCGCGCGCATTCCGCAGCACGCGTATCCACTGATGCAGCGGTTCCACTCCGTAGTAGAGAACTCCTGCCAAGAGTTGTCCAGCCGCTGAAAGGGCCGCGCCCGACAGAATTCTCCACGCACCAATCGAAACGAAGATGACCCCGGCCGCCAGTCCCAACTGCGGCTTGAAAATCAGACAGCCGAGGACGAGACCCGCAAGCAACTCACGTCTGTCGCGCAGCAGGAAGAACATCAGCGTGAAGGAAGCGAGCGCAAGGGCAGAGGTCTGGCCCCAGGCGATCAAATGAAAGAAGGCGGGGAATGCGGTTGCGAGAAGAACCACAGTCCCACCGTGATCACGCAGGTTCGGACAGGCGCGCCAGACACCGTAACAGCAAACGCCATAGAGAACGGTGCCGCAACTCCACCACAATGCCAACGCCCAGCCGTAGGATAAGCGCGCCAGAGGCGCGAACAGAATCGAAACCTGAGGCGGATAGAGCGGCAAGTATCGGATGCCCGCAGCTTCCGGCCCGCGCTGCGCGGCCAGTGCGGCCTGCGCGTTCATGTCGTACAAATCGGCCCCACGATGTGCTAACGCGAGTGAACCCAAGGTGTAGAAGTGCAGGAAATCAGTCCCTTTGAGATTGTCGTTACGGTCGCGCAGGCCCGGCGTGGCCAGATTCCAAACGTACAGCGACCACAAACACAAGGCGAGAATCGTGCCGTGAGCGCGCAAGCGCTTGACCGTCAGCCACGCCCTCGGGCTGGTTTTGATCGCCATTTAGGAAAGTCTGCGCAGCTCCCGACATGAACGATATCAGGATTCAGTTCACGGGAGGCGTGGTGCCATACGCTTCAAGCTTGGCAGCGGGATCGTCAGCGTCGATCCGCCAAGCACGGCGGTCTTTAAAGTAAACCAGCAGTTCTTGATTCTGGCTGTCGCCCATGTCGCGCGCCCACACGATTTTGGATGCGCCGATGTCGGCGCGATTGTAAACCCACTCGACGTGTGGGACATGTTTTGGATCGTAGTGCACGACGACGAGTTGCTTGCCTGTCATCTGCTGCAACTCGCGGATCACCGCATCCCTTTGCAGGTTGCCCCTCCACGTGGGCGGCTCCATCGGCACGCCGGCGACTGCGGCCGTTACGCGAAGCACGACCATCGAAACGCAAACCACGAGCACGGCCCGCGCCAATCCTTGTCCCATAGCCTGTCCGCGCCGCCCCCACAAACGCAGGTGTCGAATGCATTGCATCAGAAGCAGATAGAACAGGCTTAGCGCCGGAGCGACATAATGAACTCCCGTCCAGGCCTCAACTAATGAGCCGATTGTCACCGCCGCCAAAACGCACAGTGGAGCACGCATCTTCCTGTCGCGCAGTAGACGAGGAAACGCAAGTAACGGCAGAGTGAGAGCCGGACCCAGATAAAACACCCACAGCGCAAATGCTTTGCTCGAGAGCCGGTGCCGGAAGCCGAGAACTGTTTCTCCGGATTCAAAGCTGCGCAGCTCCAAGTCAACATAGAAGTTGCGCATCACTGCGTGATGGTACACAGGCTCGGGCCGCGGCTTCTGCCAAATGAAATACGGCGCCACAGCATAGGTTTGCCGATTGACCGTGTACGGCATGACAAACGCGCTGCCCGTGACCCGCCAAAAGTAATAGCTCGTCGCACTCCCAGCCACGCCCAGAAGCAGAACCACCGGCAAGACAACCCGCCGGAGGACTGTTGAGGTCGGGAACGTTTTTTGCCTTACGATCCAAATCAGCATCGCCGCAGCGATGGGCACACTGAAGACAAGGCCCTCATAAGGACGTGTGTTGGCAAGAATTGCGACACCCGTGGCCATTAGGATCGCATCGGCCACATGAACTTTGTGTTTTAGTCGTGGCAACGCACCCAGCACCAGCGCGCCGCCCAGTGCTGGAAGCGAGGCGCCGAAGTAGCTGTTCATCCAGTAACTCAGGATTCCCACCCGCAACACGGCCAGACATGCTCCCAGCAGCGCCCACCGCGGAGGGAGCCATCCCTGCAACATCCAGCACAAGGCGGAACACATCAGCGCTGTCACCAGCAGTTGACCCACCCAGGGATGTCCGAGGATCTGTCCCGCCGCCAGCACTAGACCCTGCCCGGGCGGGTACATCGACATGTACGTCGGGTGCTGGATGATGTGGAAGCTCTCGAAGTGAATCCACATCGGGTGTGTTGAATTCGTGAGTCGGCCGTGGGCGAAAGTGTCCGCAGCCAAAAGAAAACTGAATTCGTCATGCCACGCTGGTTGAGGTATTCCCCACAAGGGGATTAGCGCGACGCGGATGGCGAGTGTGGACAAGCCGACGACAACGACGGCAATTGTCTTTCGGTGGGCGAGGCGGGAAAAGCTGCTGCCCGCGGATAGAAACCTGTTCAGTCGTCGCGCGCGTGTTAAGTGTAAGAGAAACGTAAACGCCACTACGGCGGTGACGAAAACCGTTTCGATGATCAGCAGCACACTGCGACTCAGCCACAAGATCAGCCCCTGACCTTGCGAGAGATCAGCCAGCAACGTGCAGATTGTGCCTTCGTGTCGCACAAGTCAAACCCGTGGTGTTCCCCAGCAACCGAATCCTCCGCGTCGAGGCGCAGCAAGTCGGCCCCCTTGATGTTACCGTTGCGGTGGCAAGTCCTGCGGTTTCCCTCCGTAGAGCCAGCACAAGCACACCACAAGAATCGCGCCATGAGTGTCAATCGTCTGTCAGCCACGAGCCGGGATGATCGCGGGAGGCGTCAGCAGGTTGAATCTCAGTCTACGGGATACGGCTCAAGCTGCGGCGGGGATTCGTCACCCGACATCAGCCAGGCATGGCGATCATGGAAATAGCGCAGCAGTTCCACGTTCCGTTCCTCACCCATGTCGCGGGCCCAGACGATGCGTGCTCGGTCGATATCAGGGGCGTTATAGATCCAATCGCGATCGACATTGTGATCGGGCCCGTAACGCACGATCACAAGATGTGATCCTGGGACGGCGCTGAGCCGTTCAATAATGCGCACTCGATCCATGTTGCCCAGAGGCCAGTGGGGTTCGAGCGGAGCGTGCACTGAAATCCCCGCAAGGCGCAGAAAAATCATTCCGACGCACACCACGGGAACGCTTCGCACCAGAAGTTTTCCCGTCGGAGCACCGTTGTGGCACCACAGCCGGAGATGTCGCATGCACTGCACAAGCACGAGATAGACCAGGCCTGTGGCGGGGGCAACGTAGTGGGGAAAGGTCCATGTCTCCACCAGCCACCCGATACAAAAGACAGAGCCGGCAATTATCGGGAGTCGCATGCGACGATCCCGGAGCGTCCAGGGAAACGCTATCAGCGGCAACAGGAAAGCCGGGCCAACATAGAACCGCCAGAGCTGGACAAGCTTGTTGGCTGTCCTGCGCACGAAGCCAGTGAAAGTGCGAGCTTCGTCGAACTCACGGACTTCCCACCCTGCGTAGTAATCCCGCATCACTGCGTGATGATATTCGGGGACGGCGCGTTTCGAGAAGAACAAGAAATAAGGAACCACAGCGTAGGTCTCGCGGTTGACGGCATAGGTCATGCGAAACGGACTTCCCGTGACCCGCCAATAGTAGTAGCCAGTAGCCGCGGCCGCGATGATGAGAACACACGTTGCGGGTAGGAACAGTCGCGAAAACAACTGGGGAAACGGCGGCAGCCTTCTGCCCCTCAGCCAAATGAGAAGACCAGCGGCGACCGCGACGCAGAGAACCAAACCCTCGTAGGGCCGGCTGTTCGCCATCATGGCGAGGCCAACGGCGACCAGGATCGCCTCCCGAATCCGGGGACGGCTGCGCAGTCTGGGAATCGCGCCCAGTATCAGGGCGCCTCCAGTCGCCGCTAGGGCGGGGCACCAATAGCTATTCATCCAATAGCTGAAGGTTGCCAAGCGCAGGACGGAAAGAATTCCACCGAAGAGTGCCCATGTGGGCGGGAACCAACCCTGCAACATCCAGCAAAGCGTGGCGCACAAAACAGCCGTGATCAACCATATCCCGATCCAGGGATGCCCACCGAGCGCCAGGCCCGCCGCCATTACCAGACCTTGTCCTGGCGCATACATCGACATATAGCTCGGGTGCTGGATAATCTGAAAACTCTCGAAGTGGATCCACATGGGGTGCGTGGGATTCGTCAGGTGACCCGAGGCGAAGGTGTTGGCGGCAAGCAGATGGCTATACTCGTCGTTCCAGTCAGGGAGCGGAATTCCAAGCAGTGGGATTAAGATCGCACGAATGCCGAGCGCGAGAACTGCAACGAACCACACGGCCGCGGTGCGACGGTACGCCAGCCGCTGGAAGAGCGTTTCAATACGCTCAAAGTGAGTCCCGCTCTCGGATGCACGTTGGCGAAAAGAAATCCCTGCAGCCACTAGCACCATGATTGCCTCGGTGATGGTCAGCAACCAGGGTGCCAAGTGCCGGTAGATTTCGTTCATACGGATCTGATCAGCCGAGAGGTTAGATCACTCTCCAATCCGCTGCAGAACACTTTACTTGCCCGCAGCTTCCTTAACGCCGATCTCCTCGAAGAGGCCATCCACGATCTGAATCATTTCGTTGTCGACGACGCGATTCTTAGCGATCGCCTCTTTCAGCGGGATTGAGACGATCTTGTTTGAGCGCAGCGCGGCCATGCAACCGAACTCGCTGCGATGCACCATGTCGATCGCGCCCAGTCCGTAGCGTGTCGCCAGGACGCGGTCGAAGGCACTGGGGGAGCCGCCGCGCTGGATGTGTCCCAAAACTACGGCCCGTGTTTCGAAGCCCGTGCGTTTCTCAATCTCGCGGGCCAGGATATTTGCGATGCCACCTAGTTTGGCGTGACCAAACTCGTCTTTGCCCATGTCCTGCAGGATGGGAGACCCTGAGCCTTCCGAAGAAAACTTTGCGCCCTCGGCCACGACGACAATGGAGAAATAACGGCCGCGCTCGTGCCGCTGGCGAATTGATTCGGCCACCTTGTCGACATCGAACGGCCGCTCCGGAATCAAAATCACATCGGCGCCGCCGGCGATGCCGCTGTACAACGCGATCCAGCCCGCATCCCGGCCCATCACCTCGACCACCATCACGCGGTTGTGAGCTTCGGCGGTGGTGTGTACGCGGTCAATCGCTTCGCACACCACATTGCAGGCCGTATCAAATCCGAAAGTGTAGTCGGTGCCACCCAGATCGTTATCGATCGTCTTGGGGACGCCGACAACTTTGATTCCCTTTTCGTGGAGCTTTTGAGCGACCGATAACGTGTCGTCGCCTCCGATCGCGACTAGAGCGTCAATCTTGTGCTTGTCGATGGTTGCGACGCAGCGGTCTACTCCATCGGGGCGCTTGGACGGATTCGTCCGCGACGTACGCAGAATCGTTCCGCCGCGGGGCAGAATGCCGCTGACGGCGTCCAGGTCGAGGACCATGCTCTGATCTTCGATCAGACCACGCCAGCCCTCCATAAAGCCCACAAACTCGTCGTGATAGTGAAATACACCTTTGCGCACAACGGCGCGAATGACCGCATTCAGGCCCGGGCAATCGCCCCCGCCAGTCAACATGCCAACTTTCATTGTTTGCTCCTAGAGTTATGAGTTCGGAATGAATCCTTGGAATGCACCCCGGGTGCCAGGGCGGACGAAGTGCCCCGAAACGAGCGAGGTGACAGTCGTTCGGAAGGAATAGAGTAACACCAAATTGATCGCTGCCGAAACCGAAGAGTCGACGGAAAATCGTTCAGGTTCGGCCTTCTGCGCCGGGTCTGCGTCGCCATTGCGCTCTGGCCCAAGATTCGACACAATGCTCGACGGACATGAACAAGAGCTTGTCGATTGTCGCTTGGGGAATCGTTGGCGCACTCGGTGTCGTGGCGGTCGGAGTGGTGGCCGTCCGCCGGGGCGAACCCATTAACGCCCTCTGGCTGGTGGTCGCCGCGACATGCTGCTATGCCCTTGGATATCGGTTCTATAGCAAGTTCATTGCTGCGAAAATTCTTGCTCTCGACGCGCTTCGCGCCACTCCTGCTGAGCGATTGGAAAACGGACGCGACTTTCTAGTCACCAACAAGTGGGTCGTGTTCGGGCATCACTTCGCCGCCATCGCCGGGCCGGGGCCGCTGGTGGGGCCAGTGCTGGCAGCGCAGTTTGGATATCTTCCGGGAACTCTGTGGGTGCTCGCCGGAGCCGTCTTTGCCGGATGCGTGCAGGACTTCGTAATCCTGCTCTTCTCGGTGCGGCGCGATGGCAAGTCGCTCACCGAAATGGCGAAAGAAGAAATCGGCCGCGTCGGCGGCTTCGTGGCATACGCCGCGGTGATCGCAATTCTCGTTATTCTGCTTGCCGTTGCTGCGTTGATTGTCGTGAATGCTCTGAAAGACAGTCCCTGGGGCACGTTCACGATTGCGATGACGATTCCCATCGCCCTGTTGATGGGACTCTACCTGCGCCGGATTCGTCCCGGCAAAGTGCTCGAGGTTTCCGTCCTAGGATTCTTCCTCGTACTGCTGGCGATCTGGGGCGGGCAGTGGGCCTCGCAAAATGCCGCGATGGCGCGCGTGTTTACACTGCGCGCACCGAGTCTTGCGATTCTCATCATCATCTACGGATTTGCTGCGTCGGCGCTGCCCGTGTGGCTGCTGCTGGCGCCACGCGACTATCTCAGCACGTTCGTGAAGTTGGGGACGATTGGACTTCTGGGCATCGGCATCGTAGTGCTGCATCCTACGCTCCACATGCCCGCGCTAACTCGTTTCGTCGACGGCTCCGGACCCGTGTTCGCGGGAAAGATCTTTCCGTTTGCCTTCATTACCATCGCCTGCGGCGCGATCAGCGGATTCCACTCTCTGATCTCCAGCGGAACCACGCCCAAGCTCATTGCGCGCGAAACTGAAACCCGCATGGTGGGCTACGGCGCCATGATGGCCGAGTCTGCGGTCGCCGTCATGGCGATCATTGCGGCCTGCGTACTCCAGCCCGGCGTTTACTTTGCGATCAACAGCCCCGCGGGCGTGGTCGGACAGACCGCGGCCGCTGCGACCGGGACCATCTCCAGTTGGGGATTTCCTGTGACCGCCTCCGACATGCAAGCTCTGGCCCATGCTGTGGGCGAGCAGACGCTCTTTAACCGTACCGGCGGTGCGCCCGCATTCGCCGTAGGGATGGCGCACATCTTTTCGCAGAGCCTGGGCGGCGCGACCGTGATGGCGTTGTGGTACCACTTCGCCGTCATGTTCGAAGCCCTGTTCATCCTGACCATTCTCGACGCCGGCACCCGCGTGGCCCGCTTCATGATTCAGGACGCGCTGGGCCATATCTACAAGCCGCTGGGGCGGACGAGTTGGTATCCCTCGATTCTCGCGACCAGCGGTTTGGTCGTCGGTGCTTGGGGATACTTCCTCTGGCAAGGAGTGAGAGATCCGCTGGGCGGGATCAATTCGCTGTGGCCCCTGTTCGGCATCGCCAATCAATTGCTCGCGACCGTTGCCCTGTGCGTGGCCACGACAATCATCATCAAGCTGCACCGCGCCCGATATGCCGCAGTGACGCTGCTGCCGCTGGCATGGCTGGTCGCCGTCACCTTCACGGCGTCGTGGCACAAGGTGCTTGATCCCAATCCGCGAGTAGGTTTTCTGGCGCAGGCGCGCGTACTCGCGGCCGGCCCGGCGACCAGCGCCAGTGCGCAGCTGATCTTCAACAATCGCCTGGATGCCGCTGTGACCGCCGTTCTTGTCGTAATGGTCGCGTTGGTACTGATTGAATCGGTGCGGCAATGGGTCGGCGTTCTGAGCGGCGGGGAAGAGTCGCGGGTGAAAGAGGCACCGTTCGTGATGACACGGTTGGCGGAGGAGCGAGGATGAGCCGGAAGACTATGAGCCGCTTCGCCAAAGCAGCCCGAATTTTGCTAGCGACCCTGCGCGAGATTTTCGACGAGGCGGCCTACGCGCGCTTCCTGCTCCGAACCCGGATGACATCGTCGGTCGAGGCCTACGCCGCGTTCCGCCAGGAGTTCGAAGAAGCCAAAACGCGCCGACCAAAGTGCTGTTAGATGTGCTGCCTGAGATAAAATAAGGGCGAGTGAGGTGGACATGGCGCAAATGACTCCAGAAGTTTCCAGGCTGCTGGAACAGGCATTGTCTCTGTCCGTTGAGGAGCGGGAGGCGTTGGCGGACTCCCTTATCTCTAATCTCGATGGCAAGGTGGACGAGGGCGTGCAGGCCGCTTGGGAAGCTGAGATCGGGAAGCGAATTGCAGATCTGGATTCTGCCAAGGCGAAGACCATTTCATGGGTGGAATTGCGCAAGCGCAACTTAGCGAAGTTGCCTCATGCCCACTGATTTCGCGGTCTTTCACCAGGAAGCTGCCGCCGAATACGATGCGGCATTCGACTGGTACCTGGAGCGCAGCCCGGATGCTGCCCTCAAGTTCGATGCCGAGGTGGATCGAGCCTAGCGCAGATCATTCAGGCTCCGCAGCGTTGGGCCGCCGGATCGCACTCTACTCGCAGGTTCTTGCTCAGACGGTTTCCTTTTGTTCTGATCCACCGTGAACATCCGTCAGGCATTCAAGTCCTGGCCGTTGCCCACACGAGCCGAAAGCCTGGATACTGGAAGCGGCGACTATAGCCCGGCGCTCACAGTGATCCGTTAGCATCTCCGCCCTTTCCGCGCTAAACTGCACTCACATGCGTGTTCTCGGGATTGACTGCGGTGGAGAGTACACCGGATACGGCGTGGTCGAGATGCATCCGGCTGGGAAGCTGTGCTGCCTGACTTGTGGCGCGATCAAACTCTCTCCGCGCGAAGCGCTGCCGCGGCGGCTCTCGCGCATCTTCACCCAACTCGGCGAGATCATCACCGAGCACCGGCCCGATGAGGTCGCCATCGAAGATGTCTTCTACGCTCTCAATGTAAAGTCGGCTCTCAAACTCGGGCAGGTCCGCGGAGTTGCGATGCTGGCCGCGGCTGCCGCAGGACTGGAGGTTGCCGAGTACTCCCCGCTGACCATCAAATCGTCAGTCGTCGGTTACGGGCGCGCCGAGAAACAGCAGGTGCAGCACATGGTGACCCGGCTTCTGGAGCTTTCCACGCCTCCAGAGCCCATGGACGCATCCGACGCGCTCGCCATCGCCATTTGCCATCTGCACACGGCGGGAACGCTCCGCAAGCAGCGTGCCTAGATGCATTATGATGTTTGCCGTGCACCAAAACACACTTGTCATCCCGAGTGAAGCGAGGGATCTAGGTGCTTGCTTGCAGTGTCAACACGGGTCGCGCAGGCAGGGACCTAGATCCCTCGCTTCGCTCGGGATGACAGTCCGCGTGTTTGTGAGCCTGCTGCTCGGATGCCACTTCTTACTGTTGAGTGCTATGGCTCTTGCCGCAGACCCCGCCAATGTCACTTTTTCCCTCGATTTCCCCGGCTCTGACCCCGAGCACTATTCCATCTCCGTGCAGTCCGATCGGAGCTCCCGGTACGAGTGCTCCGGAAAAATCTCGCCAGACTCGGACGACCGCCAGACCTACGAGACCGAATTCATTATCTCCGACGCAACGCGGACCCGGATCTTCGGCCTCGCGGCGCAAGCCCATTATTTTTCCGGCAAGATCGATTCGGGTAACAAGAAGCTGGCCTTTACCGGCGCCAAGAAACTGACCTACAAAGACGGCCAGCGGAATTCTGCCGCGGACTACAATTTCTCCTCGGTAGCCGCAGTTCAGCAGCTGACTACCCTGTTTCAGGGAGTCGCCGCGACCCTGGAGTTTGGCCGGCGCCTGGCCCACTACCACCGCTACCAAAAGCTAGCCCTGGACGACGAGTTGAAGCGCATGGAACTGCAGGCTCGCGCCGGGGAACTCAACGAACTGCAAGCAGCAAAGTCGATTCTGCAGGAGATTCACGACGACAGTTCCGTCATGAATGTCGTCCGGGCACGAGCCCAGCGGATTGTGGACATGGGCAACGATACATCCGCAGGACGATAACCCAGAAACTACCTAAGGAGAGAATGGCGATGCGAAGACGAACGCTCTTGAAGGGTGCCGTGGCGCTAGGTGCATCGCTGGCTTTCAGCCGCAAAGCTGCTTTCGCATCGGCAGCCGACTCGCGCATCGAGGTACTTCTGGATGAGTCTCTGGGCACGATCTCTCCCGCAGTCTACGGACACTTCACTGAGATGCTGGGCGCGGTGGTCTACGATGGCGTCTGGGTCGGCGAAAATTCCAAGATTCCAAACACGGGCGGGATCCGCAAAGCAGTCATCGAGAAACTCCGGCAGATCAAGGCTCCCATGGTTCGTTGGCCCGGAGGCTGCTTCGCCGATAGCTACGACTGGGCCGACGGAATCGGTGCGCCGGCAAAGCGGCCCGAACGAGGAGCGTTCTGGCGAGGCGAACCTAACACGTTTGGCACTCCCGAGTTCATGCGCTTCTGTCGGCTCACGGGCGCCGAGCCTTACTTCGCCGCAAATGTTCGCAGCTTGTCTCCTCTGGCTTTCGATCGCTGGGTTGAATACTGCAACGCCCCTGCCGATAAGAGTTCGTTGGGACGGATGCGTGCCGCCGACGGCTCCCCTGAGCCTTTCAACGTGAAGTACTGGGGCATCGGAAACGAGGCCTGGGGTTGTGGCGGGAATCTTACGCCCGCCGAGTACAGCGAGGAATTTCGCAAGTTCACGGCTTGGACCCCGGGCTATCAGGGATCGCTGAAGTTCATCGCGGTTGGACCCGGCAGCGAAGATCCGGACTGGACTGAGCAGTTCTGCCTGGGCACCTTTGCCGGCAAGCGAGCCATCAATCCGAAGACCGTTTACGGATGGTCCGTTCACCATTACACCTGGGACTTGGCACGCGGAAGAACGCACGACTGGGATGCTGCCAAAGGCGACGCGCTGCGGTTCGACCTGCAGGATTGGTACGAAGTGTTCCGCGAGGGCTGCAAGGTGGAACACATCATGCTTTCCAACTGGGACGTCCTCGGCCAGTATGACCCGGAACACAACATTAAGCTGGTCGTCGATGAGTACGGCAGTTGGTACAAGCCCGGCAGCGAGGTGGATTCCTCCCACAGCCTCGGACAGCAAATCACGCTCCGCGATGCGCTGCTGACGGCTCAGACTCTGGACATCTTCAATCGCCACGCCGAGAAGATGGGGATCGGCGCCTGTGCGCAGCTTATCAACTGCCTCAACTCCTTGTTCCTGTCCCACGAGGACAAGTTCATCGTGACTCCGAACTTCTTCGTCTTCGACATGTACCAGTCTCATCAGGGAGCAACCGCGGTGCGCGCCGAATTCAGCGCGCCGCAGGTCACCTATCAGCGCGATAACCACTCTGCAACTTTTTGGGGACTCAACGGCTCCGCGTCTCTCAAGGACAAGACTCTAACGTTAACGGTGGTGAATCCTCACGCCACGGAACACCGCGAGGCCGAGATTGCGATCCGAGGCGGCTCACCGTTATCCGTCGAGGCAACGGTCCTGACGAATTCCGATATCCACGCCCACAATGCGTTCGATCATCCCGACACCGTTTCAGCCGTCTCACAGAGGGTTTCAGGATCAGTTTTAGAATCGGGCGGATTTATTCGCTATGTGTTCGCTCCGGCGTCGGTTACCAAGCTATCGATAACCCTTGCCTGAGTCATGTTCCGAGGCTGTTGTCCCGTCTAAAGAACTGGACTCCCCGTCGAGCCTTCCGGCCGCCCGCCGGTGCGTATCGGTGAATGTACGAGTGACCAACTCAGGGTGACCCAAGTTTTACAACTCCCGCACGGGAACCGTGTTCTAATAAGCAGGGAAGAACTTAGGGGGCTGCTATGTCCAAGGCATCAGTATCAAGGTTTGGTCTGGTTCTTCTAACGGCCGCTGCCTGCGCGCTTCTCGCGCTGCCAGCCCTGGCCGATTCGCAGGCGCGTATCGTTCGCCTGAGCGATGTGCAAGGGTCGGTTCAAATCGATAAGAACACGGGCATGGGATTTGAGAACGCGTTCCTCAATCTTCCCATCACGCAAGGGACTCAGTTGCGCACCGGCGACCGCGGCCGCGCGGAAATCGAATTTGAGGACGGCAGCACGCTGCGCCTGACTCCCAACACAACGGTTGAGTTCAGCACGCTCGGCCTGAGCGACTCCGGCAAACACATCTCTGTCGTCAATCTCGTCGAGGGCATGGCCTACGTCAACTGGCTGGGTAAAAGCGGAGACGAATTCAGCGTGAATTTCTCCCGCGAAAAGATCTCCCTCGACCACGCGGCTCACTTCCGGGTGAGCACCTCAACCGAGGTGGCAAAGCTGGCGGTCTTTAAGGGCGATGTCGACGTGGACGGTCCGTCCGGCAAAATCGATGTGGCCAAGAAAAAGACGGCGAGTTTTGACGCCGCGGATAACGACAAGTCCACACTCGCCGACAATGTTGAAGAGGCTCCGCTCGACTCCTGGGACAAAGAGGCGAACGCGTATCACGACCAGTACTCCAGGAATAATTCGTCGCCCTACGGCTACGGTGTCAGCGATCTGAACTACTACGGCGCTTACAGCAACGTCCCTGGCTACGGCATGATGTGGCAGCCCTACTTCACCGGCATCGGCTGGGATCCGTTCATGGATGGCGCTTGGTCATGGTATCCCGGCTATGGCTACATGTTCGCGTCGGCCTATCCCTGGGGATGGATGCCCTACCGTTACGGAAGCTGGATGTTCGTCCCAGGCTTTGGCTGGATGTGGCAGCCGGGAGGATTTAACGGTTGGGTCAACGTGCCACGTGTGACGGGCACGATGCCGATCCATTTCCACCCGCTCGTCGCGCCCACTGCGGGGACCGTGAAGACGGTCGCCGTGGGGAGGGGCGGCGCCGTGTCGACCCTTGCGCCATCTCGCCTGGTAGTGAACGCCGGCTCGGCGGGCATGGGGATTCAGCGCGGCTCGCTCGGAAATCTAAGCCATCTGAATCACCAGGTCGCGAGAAACGGGTTCGCCGAGGTTCGGCCCGCGCCGCAGTTCTCCACAACGTCAAGCAGGGCCAATCCAAGCTTCGGTGCCCCATCGCATAGCACTTCGACATCTTCGCCTAGCTTCCACAGTGCGCCTGCCTCGCACACTTCAGGCGGGACGCACCATTAGATTGAATCGGTCTCCGATGGGCCTGCTAAAGTCAGGCCCATCGAGCCAAGGCCACCATAAACGCCGTCAATCCGACGAACCACAACAGCAGCGACGTAGACGGGTGTGACTTCCGCTTCGCCTTACATTCCTCGCACATTTCTAGCCTCCTATATTGGTCGTTTCTTCTTGCTCCCGCGCAAGCGCCCGGCACGCAGCCCGAACAGCCCATTCCATGCCGATGATTGAACTTCTTGTGCCTCGGTAGTGGGACCAGCCATTTCTCTGCGCAGCTCCAGCAGACTGGCCAGCTCTGCCCGTTTCTTCCGCTGGTACCACACAATCGCTCCGAAGAAGGCAACGGTGAAGATCCACGCAACATCAATGCACAGCGAACTGAATAAAAGCCAGCTCAACAAAGTCTCGTGCCCCTTGATCGCGTGGTTGTAAGCCCAGCCCAGTCCGAATCCGACTTCGCACAAGAAAAGCCCGGCTGCGAACCAAAGGGTTGCCAGCACGCTCCGGCAGCGGCGCACCGAAAGATTCACAAATGCGGCGGTGTCGATCGCAGAGGGCGTCCAGAGTCCGCGATTCGCCGTTAGCACAAACGCCCAGGCCGCAGCCAGGAAAAGCCACGTGGCTATGGCAACCAACACAAAGTCCGTCCCTGGCGAGCGCAAGGCCAACGCCGTTGTGCCGCCTCCCATCACGATTGTCACGATCGTATCGGAGACCAACCCGATCTTCATAAGGCGCGACTGCCGCTCCACATTCCTGCGCAGGTTCAGAGGGACAGCGGTGTCCGCCTGCCATTGCTCACGCCAGACATCCAGTTCGACATCCGTGGTCATTTCCGGTTCTCCAGCAAATCGCGCAAAAGTTGTCGCGCTCGATTCAAACGAACGCCTACATTGCTCTCCGAAATCCCCAGCACTTCTGAAATCTCGCCGTATCCCAAACCTTCGAGCGTGAGCATGATCACCTGCCGGTAGGCCACGGGCAGGCGGTGGACGGCTTGCCTGAGCCTGTCGGCTCTCTGCCGTTGCGCCAGATCCGATTCAGGACCGGGCGCAGGGTCGTGCACTTCGATCTCTTCGTCTTCGATGGACCCGCCTGCTCGCGCCCGCGCCCTCGTCAGATGCGTGATGCCGCGGTTATGCGCGATTCTGAAAGCGAATGTTCTCTCCGAACACTCGCCGCGAAAACGGGGTAACGCCTGCCAGATGGCCACCGCAATCTCCTGCAGCAGATCATCGCGGTCGCTGAGCGTGTTGGTGTAGCTCGCGGCCAGACGCGAGAGCGCAGGGCCATTGGCCGCGAGAATGCGCTCGAAATGCCGCTCTTGAATGGCTCGGTCCAAGCTTGCTCGATCCAGCATGGCAGACGATCCTCCGTCCACCGTTGCTGCTTCAGTTTCCGTAAATGATTTCATCGCGCTGTAACCTGTTGGCGGCGACCAGCAAGATCAGAATCGCCAGGGCCACGGTCAGTCCTCCCAGCACGACGGGCTCAAAGATCGTGACTCCGCGCCCGCTCATCAGCGCTTCCAGCTGTAACTGCTGTCCCACCAGAGGCAGGAAACTACACCAGGCCCGCCTTGCCGCAGGACTGAACACCAGAAACATTCCGATCCCCATTGGAAGAAACACGATCAGCGAAAGATAAGTTTGTGCCTCCTTGACAGCGCGGGAGATCATTGAGATCAGCAATTGTATCGAGGCGGCGAGAAATGGCAGCGAGAGCAGGCCCAGAACAACAGGCAGGAAGATACGAGGCCCTGATGCAGTAACGTGGATTCCCTCCGTTGCGAAGACTGCCAGAAACCCCAGCACATCCACGACTAGCCCGGCCAGAGCAAAGAAGCTGACTGCTAGCCATTTCCCCAACACAACGTTTCGTCTCGAGACCGGGTTCAACAACAGTGGCAACAGGGACCGCCGCTCTCTCTCGCCCGCCACCGTGTCCATCGCGACATTCATGCCACCGACAAACGCCGATACCAGCGTGAAGATCGCCATCATGCCCGTCAGAACGGCCGCTCCCGATTCCGGCTTGGCATTAGAGCGAGTCGCCATCGAGACTAGTCCCACAACCGCCGGACCCATCAGGGCATAGAACAATGATGCGATCACCGATCGGACGTCACGCAAGCCGTCGACGATTTCCTTCTTTGCAATGGTCAGGGCCTGGTTCATAGTCAGTTGCTCCTCGTCGGACAAGTCAGTTCGATGAATGCTTCCTCAAGGGACGCGGTTGCCGCCTGCGAGCAGAGTTCTTCAGGCGAGCCCTGGGCTACGATTCTTCCGCCCGAAATGATCACCACCCGGTCGCACAGGGCCCGCACTTCGTCGAGCACGTGACTGGAGTACACGATGCACGTACCTGAGTCGCGCAGGCGTCTCAGCAAATCCCGCAGGGACCGAATGGTCGGGATGTCCAGCCCGTTCGTCGGTTCGTCCAGCAGGAGATGTTGGGGCGAATGAAGTAAAGCTCGGCCCAGTGCGGTTTTCATGCGCTCGCCCTGCGAGAAGCCCTTCGTTCGCCGGTCAGCAATCGCTTCCAGGCGGAGGATCGAGATCACGGACTCGATTCGCTCGGCCAGCAACTCGTTCGACATTCCGTGCAGTCTTCCGAAGTACGCGAGATTTTCTCGAACCGTCAGTCTGGTGTAGATCCCCATGTGGTCGAGCAGTGCCCCGATGCGACGTTGCCGGCTGAGTACGTTCCCGGAGTTTCCATCGTCGTCGACCGTGATGGATCCTGACTCCGGTTGCAGCGCGCCGCAGATCATGCGGAGTGTGGTGGTCTTGCCCGCGCCATTCGCGCCCAGCAAGCCGGTAATCGCCCCGTCCGGAGCCTCGAATGACAGGTCTCTCACCACAGGGCGGGCATCAAAGCTTTTTGCGAGTTTGTGAGTTGTGATCATGTTCGTAATGCTTAGGTAGTCCCGGCCGGACGGAATCCCTTACAGGAAATTTGCTGGCTCGGAACGATTGAAGTTGAAAAGCGAGAAGGGCGGCCACAAGGCCGCCCTTCTTGATTCGGTCAAGCAAGAATTCTACCGCCGCAGACTCACCGACGTGATCACCTTCTCGCACACCGCTTGCAGGTCCTGCGATGCAGCATGATCCGAACTGCAGCTGACCGGCACGACCTTCCCCCACGGCGTGAGCATCAATCCCAACACTCCATGGATGTCGGCGAGGTCGCGCTGGGTCGCGCTGAAATCGGTGATCAGCCCCGGGTACCCGTCGAGTGTGGCGCTGGCGAAGTTGGTTCCGATTCCCGGTTTAGCCGCCAGCCAAACATAGTTTGCGAGATAGTAGTTCGCCTGTCTCTTCAATTCTTCGTCTTCAGTCAGACCCTGAGAACGCCGGTCCAGTGCCGGACCTACTGAAACACTGACCAGAAGATCTCCCTTCTTGCCCAGGTACACGGCTTGCAGCGGTGTGTCTTCCTCAACCTGTACGTCTCCGGGCAAGGCTACCGAGACGGTCGCGCAAAACCATTCGTCCCGGCACAGGCCTTTCTCATAGCGAGTGAAACCTGCGGGCGTCGCCACCAGCGAGTCGGAATCCACCACGACACGGCTCGTTCTTTTCACGACTGCGGGCTTCGCGGCCTGAATCATCTGGTTGGGCAGCAGCGTTTTCGTCACCGGAACCGGAATGGTCCCGCTCTCAGGTTCGGGAGTTGCCTCAAACCTCTTCAACGCCGCCAGCCACTCGACCGACCGTTCATTGGGCAGAAGCCGGGCCCGTGCTTCTTCCTGAAAGTGGAAGGTCATGAACGGATAACGCCCAGGATTGTCCGAACGCCTGCTCGACATGTCCGGCGTAGGATTCTGCCAGTCCTGCGAATCATCCGGCTCGGCTGGATCGTCCGCCGGATTGCTGTCGTCGTAAGGGGATGCCAGCGTCAGCTTGTTGTCGATCGTCTGCGAGCGGTGCAGCCACGCCACGTGATGGCTCGCGGGGTCGAGCAGCAGCGAGATATGCAGAACGGCCGCGACGGCGTTATTGCCAGCGGCCGGCACGATGCGTCCACCACTCGCGGTGCCAACCGCCGGAAGATCGATGGGCGAGAAGACGTATTGCGACGTCACCCACGCGCAAGATTTTCCGTCGACCTGCACCAGATTCCTGAAGCGCAAGTCAGCCCCGCTCAGTTCGAGATCCTTCAAGGCGTGGTCGCGGGAATACGCGAACTGTCCTCGCGGTTTCCAGGAAGCGCCGTCGGCCACGGGTTGCGGCGAGAACTCTGTTTGCAGCAGATCCTGCGTCACCTTGCGCAGAAGGTCGCCGCCATCCCAATACTTGAAATAGCCGCCACCGCGGTGGCTCAAGGCCGTTTCGCCGTGCGGTCCCACGCGGAACATGACCGGCGACGATTGCAGGGCTGCGACTCGCTTCTCAAAATCGGCCGCAGAAAACAGTGAGCAGCGCACACTGGTTACGCGGGTTTCACTGTACGTCGCTTCGACCGGAGTGTTTCCGTCCTTGTCCGCCGCTTGCGGACGCAGCGTAACGATCGCTGCCAGCGCGTAGTCGCACGGTCCCCGTGGCGGCGTAAGCATCGCCCCACTGGCATCGGCGATCGGCAGGAACGAGCCAGCAGCCTCGAGTTCGTAGCGCAGAACCTGTCCCGGTTTCACCTCAGCCTGCAGCAAGATCTTGCGCTGTGCCGCCCGCGACTGGGCATGCATGTGCGCCGGTCCCATGCCGAGCAAAAACGCGAGGCTAGCGGTCCCGAAAATGGCGAGCAATTGCTTCATTCTTTTTCCTGTCCGATGTCCTTACTCTGGATCGTCATTGTCCGGGGGATCGTCATACCGCGGATACGTCGGCGGATCCGGATACGACGGATACACCTGAGGCTTTGCCGGCTGCAAGGTCTCGCTCCTCGCCGATTTTATGATCGCATCGCAAATGCTGTCGGCGACACTGGAGTCTTCCTCGTGAAAAACGCAGGCAAAGCCGAACTTACCGAAAGGCATACCTGCGACCACGCTCAGGCCACGGTACTTGATTCCACCACCGTTCACAGTGAAGTGAGTAATCGTCGCAGCACGGCCGTCGAGCACAAGGTGTTCATCGAGCACAATCCGCGCCGCTTGCCCGAAGTATTCCGGACGAGCGAACCATCCTTGCAGAAACGCCCGCTCAGCCCTTTCATACGCGTAAGTCCCGGGTAGCGACTCAGCAGCATAGACTCGGATGGCGCGACTGGGATCGTCTTCGCGGCCCAGCAGAGGGATGAGCACCGGTCTCGGTTCTGCGGCGGGTCGGCTCCACTTCGGGCTTTTCGGCAGCGTGATGGAGAGCTGGTAGCAGGGCGTCTGCGGACACAGGTGTACCCGCCAAACGCCGCCGGCGTCGGGACCGTCCTCGTCTTCGTTGGTGACTTGCTGCGCAGGAACGTGGCTGGCGGATGCGTGTTCTTTCCGCGTCTTGCGGGCAACATCGCCCAAAGACTGGCTAGAAGAAGATTGGCCTGAAGACGACTGCCCGGAGGAATCCTGTCCCCGTGCGCCAAGGCTTGCCCACAAGGCGAGCCCTGCGACTACAGCCCATCCGCGAGTTACGCGCAAAGAGAATGTCATCGCAGTCGTAGCGAATTCACCAAAGTAGTGCACAGCGCTTCCGCGTCGGCGAAGTGCTCTTCTGCCGCCGTGCATCCAACCAGAAACTGTCCACCTTTCATTTCGATCAGCGCGCGCTCCCCGATCCACCATTTCTTCTGGTCGCGCTGGTAGCGAAACCTCGTCATCAGCGCTGACTTGCCCTCGATGGTCAATTCCTGTGTGCTGACGCCGTCGGTCTTCTCGCGCGACCAGCCGTTCGAATTAGCCAGATCTCGCATGCGAATGTAGTCCGGATCGGTCATGCTGCGATAGGGTGCGTTCACATCCGCGGGTCCTGCGTAGAGCATCACCGGGTCGCCGTCCAACATGGCCTTGAAGATGTGTTGCCCGTTGATGCGCGATACCACCTCAGCTTTCTCGGGGATGACTACGGACACTTCCGAGCATTGCTGCGGATTCTGGCAATACTGCAGAACGAAAGACTGGAAGCCGGGTGGGGCCGTGCTCGCTCCTTCTGCGTTGTCGAGCGTCGCCTGAGCCATACCATGCGGCGTCTGCCGCGTTTGTCGCGCCAATTCGGCAAGAGACGCGGTTTGCGAATCCGATTGGCCCGCGGTGACGGGGCCTGGAACCGTCCCGGTCGTCATCGTCGCTGCCGCCCGGGGCGCCTTGCCCTCCCCGATCGAAGCCGGGTGCACCACAATGTCTTCCTTCAGTTGAATCGACGGGTAGATGATGTGATCGCAGGCCTGCCACGTCGTCCTCGCATCCGCGTCGCGCCGGATCATGGCAGCCTGCGTTCGTTGCACTTCCTCCCATGATGAATGGAGGTTATTGCAATTGTAAGAGCCATAGGCTCTGTTATAGGCCAGACACAGGTGTTGATCGTCCGCGGTCACGCACATCACTGGAACCATGCTATTCGAACCCACTACGAAGACCTCGCTCCCTACGACCTCACGTCCCAGCAGACGAGGCACACCATTCCAATTGCAGCGGATGGCCTTGTGCGAGCCTTGCGTGCTCGCGGAGCAATAGGGGTTAGGACCGTGTTGGTTTGCAGTTTGGCGCGCGAGATTGATTAGATCTATGTCTTTGGCTCCGGCAGGGATCGGAATCGGAGTGCCGGCCATTACCTCGGTATTCGTTACGCCCAGCTGCGAACCGAGCAGCACCGCTCCGCCATTCTCACGTCCCTCGATACTGAATGGGTAAGGTACGAACAACCGGTAGTCGCCGGCGTCGTAGTTCTTGAAGCCGATGGGCGCGTTCTCGGCTGCCTCCTGCTCCTGCTGCATCTCATCGACCAAGTCTTGCGCCCTGCTGGAATTTCCTTCGGGGCCAGTGGCATGCTGGGCGCGCGTTTGGCGGGCAAGGTCACCGAGCGAACCGCCCGGATTCGCCGAGTCCTGCGCCCACGCGAACGCGCTCATGCAGACGAACCACGCTACGGCGGCCAATACTCGACGAAGTGAAAGCAGAGCCTTCATGGCAATCGCAAAGATCCGATCAGGGCCGAGCAGACTGCGTCGCCGTCGGAGAAATACTCTCTCGGTGCCATGCAACCCACGACGAGATGGACTCCGTTGGCTTCGACTTCGGCGCGTTTGCCCATCCAGTCCGACATCCCTTTCTTGAATCCCATGGTCGTGATATTGGCCGGCCGCCCCTCAAGCATTGTCTGCTGGCTGCTGATCGTCACGAACGTGCCCGGTGCCCGCTTGCTCTCCGGGTCAACCAGTTGGTTCCAATGGACGAGGGTGGGATCACTCGCACTGTGCCCGTCGCAGCTATCGCTGCCGGCGCCTGCCAGCAGCAGAAATGGCGCGCCTTGAACCTTGACCTCGAAGACATATCGCTTGCAGTCGGAGTTGACCAACTGGGCGGTATCCGGAACGATGACCGACGCGTTCCAGCACTGAGTGGGGCTCTTGCAATAGTTGAAAGCATGAGCTTTGAAACCAGAGGGCACAACGTTCTGCACTACCGGGCTCTGGGCCGCAGGGGGCGCTTTTACTGCCTGTGCGGGGGACTGATGCAACTGGCGCGCGATGTCAGCCAGCGAGGCGGGTCCACCCGTGTTTCCTGTCGGGGCTCCACTTGCGGCAGGCGCGGGCATCTCTTCCGTTTGGGCCACTACCTGCTGAGTGGCTATTGGTTTGGCAGCCGTCACAGCCTTGCTCGTCTCCGTTTGCTGGCCGGGGTCCTCATTGAGGTGGATCGACTTGAGGACCGCATCGCACTTCTGCCAGATGTCTCTCGCCCCCTGGTCTGCACGAGTCAGGCTCTCCTGCGCATCCCTCTTCGGTTGGTCGCTGGCGTGAGCGTCGTTGAGGGTATCGCGTTCGCGACTTGAAGTGGGAGCGACGCAAAACACAGGAATGATCTTGTTCGACCCACGCACGAACACCGCATTGCCGCTCACCGAGCGCCCGAGCAAACTTGCACCTGCAAGTGTGCATTGGTAGGCGCTGTAGTTTGCGAGGATTGTTTTTGCGCACTTCGCGGACTGCGAGTAAGCGCGCGCCAGCTGGGTCGAGGCATCAGCAAACGCGTCGTCGTTCTTCCCCGATTGGAGAACGACTGGATTACCCACGAAGATCAGCGGCTGAGTGCTTCCGACTGGCGCAGCCGACAGCACGATTCCGCCGTCGTCGTGTCCATCTATCGTGTAAGGAGCCGGAATCCATAATCTGTAATCGCCCGCATTGTAGGTCTTGAACCCCGCAGGAGCATTCCGGTCCTCCTGGTCTTCCGCCAGTTGGTCGGCAATTTGTTGAGCTTGGCTGTTGTCCGCTTTGGGCTGGGTCTGTTTCTGAGCCCGCGCCTGCCGGGCCGCGTCAGCTAGGGAACTGGCTTGCTGAGCCTGCACCGGAAAGCCCGCCGCAACCAGGAGAAATAGTGTGGCGAGCGCCCTCCTGCCCAAGAGGCAAGAGGCTTGCTGAATCTGACCTTCTAATTGTGATCTTCGGTTCATGTACTGTACTCCCCTTGCTCAGTTCGATCCGGTAGGCGCGCTGGCCGGATGCAACGCGGCCTCAGGGACGTCGAGTCGCATAGGTGCGTTGTAATCGGAGAACGAAGTGCGCGAATTCTCCCAGTCCACCGTCATCTCGTAAGGAAGATGATCTTCGAGCCCTAGGCACACCGTGTCGTGTTCCAGGCCGCTGTATCCCCCTTTCATCGTGACCAGCCACTCACGGCAGCGAACGCCGTCCACCGTCTTTTTGTCGCCCTTCTGGATGATGCCCCGCTTGATCATGGTGGCGATCTGCGGCAGCAGATTGCTGTCGGTGCCCTGGGCGAGGTTTCTGCAATACCACTCCGCGGAGCTGGTGTTCTGGTAATACGATCCGCGCCAGGAGCCATCGCTCTGGCGGTCATACTCGCGGCCCTTTACGTACAGTTCGTCGCGGTGGAACTCGCCCGCATTCGACCCAGTCATCACCATGTGCATCTGGTGATGCAGGATGTCCCGGTTGCAGTCGACTTCCCAAAGCATTTCGTTGTGTTGAACGCCGACCTGATTGGTTGCGGAAGCTACGCGAAAGCTGTGCACCTGCTTCATGGCGTCGAGCGTTTTCTGAAATTCCTTCTCCCCGCTGCCTGTTCCCAGGTAACTTAACGCCCAGGCGATGATGGCCACACCCACAAGCAGACGGGCCCCTACCCAGAGCCAGTACCGATCACCCATGAAAAGTCCTCCCCAAGCAAGTTCTCTTGACAAGGTTAATAGGGGCTGTGGGGAGGAGAAAGTTACCTACGTGCTTGATCGAATGGCCGGAAACGCCCGTGTTTACAGGCTATCTCCGGTTTTTCTGGAACTTTGGAATACACAGGTGGGGACAGCCGCCTCGGCTGTCCCGCCTTGAGCCTGCCCTGAGCGAGCGATGCGAGTCGAAGGGCGAGGCGCGGCGGCAGCAACCACAAACCCAGATCACACCACCACAACCCCCGCATACCCCACAACCATATCCCGGTCCCCAGAGATATCCCCCGAGGTCGCATACTTCACCAACTCTGCCGACTTCGCACCAAGCTGTCGAGCCGCCGTCAGCATTACCACCGCCGGTCCAAAGCCGCACATGCTGATGTCCTGCTGCGTCACCACGTCAAAGAGCCCGCGCGGATCCAACGTGAGAATTCGCTCAATGGCCCGATGATCTTTCGCGCGCGTGACCGTGTCCGATTCGTAATGATTCATATCGCTCGACGCCACGATCAGGACAGGATCTTTCTGCGCCGCGACGACCTCGCCCAGAGCCTTGCCAAGCTGTTCCAGAACTTCGAACTGTCCCGTCCCCAGAGCAATCGGCACGAACGTCAGTTCTGGCTGCCGCAGTTGCAGGAAGGGAAGCTCGACTTCCGCGGCATGTTCGGCGCGATGCGCCGCCGAGTCATCCTCCAAAGCCGGGAATCTCTGCTTCAAGGCGCCGGCAAGTTCGGCATCAATCGGGACCTCGCCCAGCGGCGTCTGCCACGCGCCTTCGCTCATGAAAGCTAAAGCGCGGCCCATCCCCGTGTGGTTGGGACACATCACAATGCAGCGCCGCGGAATCTCCACCCGCGCAAACACCGCGCCCGCCACGTGTCCCGAATACATGTATCCCGCATGAGGAGCGATGCATCCCAAGGCCCGCACCGGAGCCTGCGTTACAGAACTGGATTGGGAGAGATAGCCGCGAACTTCCGTGCGTAAGTCTTCAGGATCACGCGGATAAAACCGTCCCGCGACTGCGGGATGACGAAGAATCGTAGTAGCCATAGGCCCTCCTTTTCGGTGAGCCGGGCCGTGCCACCTCATGCTACGAGCGACTCTGTGGGTTGCGCAAGGAGCGAAAAACAGCCGCGCTTTCTTCCAGGCTCAGCGTCTCAGCCCGCGCTGTACTTTTCACGTGGGCGTCAGCCAAAGCCCGTTTCAACTCTGCACTCTCGTACTTCGCCTTCAGGTTATTCCACAGTGTCTTGCGCTTTTGTCCAAACGAAAGCCGCAGAAAATCAATGAACCCGTCGCCCGCCACGCCCAATTTTTCCTGCTGGGGCTCAATCGTCAACCGCAGCACCGACGAATGCACCTTCGGTGGCGGCACAAACGCGCCCGGCGGCAAGGTAAACAGATTCTCCACTCGCGCGTACAGCTGCGCCGTGGCCGAGAGCATCCCGTAGTCGCGTCCACCCGGCTGCGCCGCAATCCGGTCGGCAACCTCGCGCTGTACCATGATCACAATGCTCTCGAAGTATTTGGAAAATTCAAACAGCCGCAGCAAAATGTCGGACGTAATGTAATAAGGAAGATTTCCCACAACCTTCACCGGCTGCGGCTTGAGCTCAATGCCAGGACGGCTGAGCCCGGGTTTCGGTCCGAACAGGGAATCGAAGTCAATGGCCAGAACGTCGGCCTCGATGATCTCCACGTTCCGCGACATGCCGAACTTTAGCCGAAGCTGCGCCGCCAGCACGCGATCGAGTTCCACCGCAATCAACCGCCGCGCTCGCTTAGCCAGCGGGAAAGTGAGAATGCCGCGTCCCGGGCCTATTTCGAGCACAGTACTCTGCGAAACGTCGCCCAAAGCATCGACCACGCGCGCAGCCAAGTCTTCGCTGGCCAGAAAATGCTGTCCCATTTTAGGCTTGGTTTGTGGACGGCGAGCAGAAGCGGCCTTTGGCACGTTGACCCTCACTGCCCCGGGAAGTAGACTTGCAAGTCGGTCCTCGCATCCTAGCTGCCGGACCCTCTTGGGCCCCGAGACATATTCATAATAGCGTGCGCCGCTAAAATCGCGCTCTGGAGGTTCCGCTCTCATGCACATCGCATTCGTCGCTTCCGAAGGTGTTCCGTTTTCCAAGACTGGCGGATTGGCCGACGTTGTCGGAGCCCTGCCGCGCGCCCTCGCTGCCCTGGGCCATCAGGTCAGTGTCTACCTGCCGCGTTATCGCCAGACCAAGCTCGCTGATCCGGCGACCGTGGTCCGCAGCATTACCGTTCCTTTCGACGACCAGTATCGCTTCGCTTCCGTTGTGACGACGGCAAGTCAGGGCGGTGTCCGCTTCTATTTCGTCGAATATCTGCAGTACTTTGACCGGGACGCCCTCTACGGCACGCCCGCCGGCGACTATCCCGACAACGCCGAGCGTTTCGCGCTGTTCTCCCGCGCCGTACTCGAAGCCTCGAAGATTCTCGGCGTTCCAAACGTGTTCCACTGTCACGACTGGCAGTCGGCGCTGGTCCCCGTTCTTCTCCGCACCGTCTACGCCGAGGATCCCGCCTTCCGCGACGTCGGTACGGTCTTCACCATCCACAACATGGGCTACCAGGGACTGTTTCCGCCCGATACGCTCCCCCTGCTCATGCTCCCCTGGGATCTCTTTACTATGTCGAAGATGGAATTCTTCGGCCAAGTGAACTTTCTCAAGGGTGCGTTGACCTATTCCGACTTCATCACCACCGTCAGCAAGAAGTACAGCCAGGAAATTCAAACCGCCGAATACGGATTCGGCCTCGAGGGCGTTCTTCGCGACCGAGCGGCGACCGTCACCGGAATCCTGAACGGAGTCGACTACGACGAGTGGAGCCCGCAGACCGACAAGTTCGCCGCGGCCAAGTTCTCGCCGCAGGACCTCTCCGCGAAAGCAAAGTGCAAGCAGGATCTGCTGGCGGCGTTCGGAGTTAAGAATGCCGACCCGAAGTTGCCAGTGATCGGCATCGTCTCCCGCTTCGCTGCCCAGAAAGGATTCGACCTGATCTCCCAGATCGCGGATCGCCTCGCCCGCGAAGAGATGATCATCGTCGCGCTCGGCGCCGGCGACAAGACCTACGAAGAAATGTTCCTTCGGCTCAATAAACAGTTCCCCAACAAGATTGCCGTCAAAGTCGCCTACGACAACGCCATCGCGCACAAGATCGAAGCCGGCGCCGACATGTTCCTCATGCCGTCGCGCTACGAGCCTTGCGGCCTGAACCAGATTTACAGCCTCAAGTACGGCACCGTGCCGATCGTGCGCGCCACCGGTGGCCTCGACGACACCATCGAGCCCTGGGACGCCCGCTCCGGGAAGGGAACGGGTTTCAAGTTCACCGAGTACAACGGCGAAGCGCTCTTGCTGACCATCAAGCAAGCTTTGCAAGCCTATCGCGACCAGACGTCATGGCAAGTGCTCATGCGCAACGGCATGAACAGAGATTTCTCCTGGAACGCGTCAGCTCGCGAGTACGGCAAGATCTACGAACGCGTCAAGCAGATCCGCGGAGCGCCAGTCGCGCCAGTGCTGGAGAAAGCCATGGCCGGTTTGTCATCCTGAGCGGAGTCGAAGGATCAGTACCAGCAATGCTAACTAAGAAATCGAGCTAGTACCTGCGATGCTCGACGCCGAAGAATTCCACGGGCAGTTCCTTATGTTCGTTTACGGAAGGCCAACCATGCGTATCCCAAGGTGAGGCCGAGTGAGCCGTAAACCGCCGCGTTCATGGGAGCAAGCAGGAAGAAGATGGCCACGAGCGAGGGATCGAACGTCATCTTTACGAAATACATCGGACACAGCGAAAACATGAGTTGAGGATCGAGATTCCAGCGTTGTGGAGCGAGATACGCCACGAGCGCCAGGAGATATGAAATTGCCGCGAAGCCACCGAGCAGTTTGAGGGGCGCTGAAAACAACTGTTCATCGTCCCGATCCTTCTTGCATGCTTTCGCAATCCACGAGCGGGGCAGCACCGCTACCGTCACGCTGAAAACGCCCACCAGTGCTAGGGCGACCACAAATATGACCCATTCGCTCTGAACCGGCAGGTCGACGCCCCGCAGCATCGCGTAAGGAACACTGGTGAAAAGCGAAATCAGTCCGCAAAGAAGAAACGTGATGCGAGATGTCGTCCTGATAGCGCGTCCGGGCACGAGGCCGATTCTAACAGCGGTGCCAAGTGAGTGCACCTGATTGCGCTGACCGGACCATTGCAAGAGCGGCTGCTAGAATTCTTACAGCATGGCTGCCGCCCACCAGCCCGCCTTCACCCGCACCATCTTCCACGTCGATATGGACGCCTTCTTCGTATCCGTGGAAGAACTCTTCGACCCCGCGCTGAAAGGCAAGGCAGTCGTAGTCGGCGGCCAGCGCGACGAGCGCGGCGTAGTCTCCGCCGCCTCCTACGAAGCGCGCAAGTTCGGAGTCCATTCCGCCATGCCACTCCGCACGGCGGCAAAACATTGTCCCCACGCGATCTTTGTCAATGGCCATCCCGAGCGCTACCGCGAGTGTTCCGAGAAGGTCTACAAAGTTCTCGGCACGTTCACCCCGCAGGTGGAAATGGCGTCCATCGACGAAGCCTATCTCGACATGACTGGAACCGACCGCCTGCACGGTCCTCCCCTCAAGGCCGCGCACGCGCTGCACCAGAGGATGAAAGCCGACACCGGTCTGAACTGTTCGGTAGGAATCGGAACGTCGCGCCTGATCGCCAAGGTCTCCTCCGCCCAGGCCAAGCCCAACGGCGTTCTGTGGATCATTCCCGGTGAGGAAGCGAAGTTCCTCGCTCCCCTCGACGTGCGCGAAATTCCCGGCGTCGGCAAAGTGATGGAGACTCATCTCCATGCCCTCGGCATCAAGAAAGTCGGAGACCTGGCACGCCTCGACGAATCAGAACTGAGCGACCGTTTTGGAAAATGGGGCCTGGCTCTGGCCGGTAAGGCCCGTGGCGAAGACGCCGGCGGATGGTTCGACACCGAAGTCGGAGCCGACGTCGGCGCCAAGTCGATCAGTCACGAGCACACTTACAACGAAGACAACGCTGACGTCAGCCAGCTTGAAGCAACGCTAATGCGGCTCTCGGAGATGGTAGGCCGCCGCCTTCGCGAATCCAATTTCTACGCGCGTACGATTCAGCTCAAGCTGCGCTACAAAGATTTCACTACCCTAACCCGCGCCCACACTCTCGCAGCTCCCACGCAACTCGACACCGAAATCTTCGAGCAGATCCGAGCTCTCTTCCGCAAGAATTGGAAACGAGGCGTGCCGGTGCGCCTCTTGGGCGTGCACGCGTCGTCATTCACGTCGCAACCCGACCAGATCAACTTGCTTGAAGGCACGCGCCAGCAGCGCTGGAAGGATGCGCTGGCCGCAGCTGACCGCCTCCGCGACAAGTTCGGCGAGTCCAGCGTAAGTCTGGCTGCGGGCCTCCGCGGAACCTTCCGCGAGCGCACCCACGAAAATCCCGCCGGGCTCCCCGGCAAGAACAAAGGCAAGACCACCTAGTCAGCCACCACAGATGTGGCCCTCGTTCCGAAGATTGCCAGTGTTGCGCAAGCGTTTGCACTTATTTTTGACAATTTTGTGCTTGTACTAATACGAATGTTCTGTATCTTTGTAGAGCTTGTCCCCCGCCGAGCCGACCTAAGCATCGAGTCCTTAAGGAGAACATATGGAAATCCCAGGCAGATTTATTGGAGCCGTTTCAGCGGCTCTGCTTCTGATTTGCGCTGTCCCGAGCGGCTACGCGCAAAACGCGGCACTCACACCGAAACACGTCAAAAAGCAACCCGTTGAAGTAACCACCGTCCGCTCGTTCGCCCCTAACTCGATTTTGACCCTAAAACCGGCTGCCAATTCCGCGGAAACCCGTTTGCCTTTGACGGTCGGCCCATCCGGAAATGCCTCGACCAGCGGCGGCTCCGGCGGCAACGTCAGCGGCCTCCAAACCTTGCCTACGTTCGTCGGTGCGTTTGCGCCGCAGAACGGACCAAGCCTCGGCAATATCTTCCCGTTCGTCATGGTGGGGAATGATCCGCTCGTGAGCGGCACGACCACAATTCCTGTGAACATGACGCAGGTCTCGCTTCAGCTGCTCAATGCGGATGGAAGCACCTTTGCGACCGTACCTTATGCACCGTTCTCGGCCATCACGACCCATTCTCCGAATTTTGAGAACTCGGTTTATGATTCCTCCGCCGTGCAGACGCAGTTTGGCGATGCGGTCCAGCGCGCCGAATTCTTCAGCACAGCGAAACCGAATTGGCATACGAAGCTGAAGACTCCAGCGATTGTGGACAACGTCACGCTTACAATCCCCAAAACAGTCCAGGTCCAGCTTTCCGATGGGACCATTATTACGGCCACAGCGTACTTTACCGGGACAGCGGCAGACGGATCGACGTTTGTGCTCATGTTGGATCTGCTGTTCAATGCGCTGTTCGACAATCAGGTCGTGAACGACATCAACGCCGGTAATTTCCCGACCGACGCCCTGAACTACGAGCTGTTTCCCAACACCTTCCTCTTCTCCCTCAATACGAGCAATCCCAACACGCCTGGGAGCTGCTGCGTGCTGGGTTTCCACACGTACTTCTTGGAAAGCGGTGTCACGCCTCAACCGCGCTGGGTGACGATCTTCGCGAGCTACATCTCGCCCGGACTCTTTGGCGCGGGGTTCCAGGATGTAACCGGCCTGTCCCATGAGACCGCAGAGTCTTTCAACGATCCGTTCCTCAACAACGCGACGCCAGTGTGGCAATTCCCCGGTCAACCGGCCAACTCAACTTTCTGCCAGGGCAATCTCGAGACTGGAGATCCGGTCGAGGTGACCGCCAACCCGACGGTTCCCATAACCCTGAAAGTGGGGGGCAAACCCTTCACCTTCCACCCGCAGACAGAAGCCTTGCTGCAGTGGTTCGAGATGGGCGCAACGTCGAATGCGGTGGATGGAGCGTTTAGCTATCCCAACGAAACGGTTCTCACAACATCGGCTGTGCCTTGTCCGTAGGCATTGTCTCGTCACAAAGGCGCCGGGGAACAATCCCGGCGCCTTTTCCGTTCCCAGCTTGATGGCTTCCAGCTCCAGTTGACCCTTATCCGCCCCGCGAACTAAGATTTTCCGTCTTTCTTTCCGACCGTTCTCTGGAGCCCAACATGCGCAAGCCGTTCGCGGTGATGTTTGCCCTGGCCGTCGTCTCGCTGTCGCTGATCTCGCCCTTCTCACAACCCGCGCTTGCCCAGTCCGATCCTCCGTTGCTGCTGCGTTTTCCGACCGTCAGCAAAACGCAGATCGTCTTCAACTATGCCGGCGATCTCTGGTCAGTCAGCCGCGACGGCGGCGACGCGCACCGCCTCACGTCTGGAGTCGGATTGGAAGTTCTCCCTCACTTTTCCCCGGACGGCTCGATGATCGCCTTCACCGGCGAATACGACGGTAATCGCGACGTCTACCTCGTCCCCGCCACCGGCGGAGTGCCGCGCCGCCTGACCTATCATCCCGCCGAAGAGTACGTCACGGGCTGGACTCCCGACGGCAAGATCCTGTTCAACTCCTGGGGCAACAGCTTCATGCACTTTGAGGATCAGCTCTACACCGTTCCCGTCGACGGCGGATTTCCCACGCAGTTGCTCATCCCGATTGCCGAGGACGCCAGCTTCTCGCCCGACGGCATGCACGTCGCCTACGTTCCACATCCCAAATGGCAGGCAGCCTGGAAGCGATACCACGGTGGCCAGACCACGCCCATCTGGATTCTCGATCTCAAAGATTCCAGCGTGGTGAAGATTCCGCGCGACAACTCCAACGATGCCAATCCCATGTGGGTCGGCGACACAATTTATTTCCTTTCCGACCGCAATGGCCCAGTCAGCCTCTTCGCTTACGACACGAAAACGAAGCAAATCTCGGAAGCGCTCCACAGCGACGGCCTCGATTTCAAGGGTGCCTCTGCCGGGCCCGACGCCATCGCGATCGAACAGTTCGGCGCCATCAAGCTCTACGACCTGCAAACGCATCAAGCGAAGAACATCGCGATTCACGTTACCGGCGACATCGATGCCGTTCGGCCGCATTTCGCCAAGGTCGACCCCAAGCGGATTCAGAATTTCAATATTTCCCCCACCGGCGCGCGCGCCGTCTTTGAGGCGTGGGGAGAAATCTTCACCGTTCCCACCGACAAGGGCGACATTCGCAATATCACCCACAGTCCTGCTGTAGCGGATCGCGATCCCGAGTGGTCGCCCGATGGCAAGTCGATCGCCTATTTCTCCGACGAGTCCGGGGAGTATGACTTGGCCATCCGCAACCAGAACGGCCTCGGTGCGGTTCGCCACATTGGCCTCGGCACTCCGCCATCGTTTTTCTACACACCGACGTGGTCGCCCGACAGCAAGAAGATTGCGTACAGTGACAAGCGCCTGCAGTTGTGGTATCTCGACCTCGACAACCCCGCGCCCAAGCTCGTCGACGCTGATTATTTTGGCGGCTTCGGCCCCACGCAGCTCAACCAGACCTGGTCGCCAGACAGCAAGTGGATTGCCTACACCAAGCAACTTCCCAGCGGCCAACATGCGGTTTTCGTCTACTCGATCGAACAAGGCAAGGCCTTCCAGGTCACCGATGGCATGAGTGACGCGCTCTATCCCAGCTTCGACAAGAATGGCAAGTATCTCTACTTCACGGCTTCAACGGACGTTGCTCTCTCCACGGCTGGCCTCGACATGTCGAGCGAAGAGCACCGCGTCTCGCGCAGCGCCTATGTCGCGGTGCTGAGTAAAGATGAAAAATCGCCGCTCGCTCCCGAAAGCGATGAAGAGAAGCCCAAGGAAGAAAAGAAGGCTGATCAGGACAAAGACAAAGCCAAAGACAGAGACAAAGCCAAAGACAGAGACAAAGCCAAGGACAAGGACAAGGACAAAGACAAAGACAAAGATCAAGCCAAAGAAAAAGACAAATCAAAGGACAAGAGCAAGGCCGACGACAAATCGGCGCACGACAAAGGCAAAGACGACAAGGATAAGGACAAAGACAAGGATAAGGACAAAGACAAGGACAAAGACAAGGACAAAGACAAGGACAAGAAGGACGAGCCGGTCGTGGTGAAGATCGACATCGACGGCATCGGCCAGCGAATTCTCGCGCTTCCCATCCCAGCCAAGAATTATGTCAACATGCTCTCCGGCAAGTCCGGAATTCTCTTCCTCTCCGAAGCGCCGCCGGTCGTTACTGAAGACGACCAGCAAAACTTGAATCAGACCATCCAGAAATTCGACCTTAGCAAGCGTAAAGTCGACAAATTCATGGACGAAGTCAACGACTTCACCATCTCTTTTGACGGCGAAAAAATTCTCTACCGCAAGGGCGATTCCTGGTCGACCGCATCGGCCGATGACGGTCCCGGTGGCGGCGGTCCGCCCAAACCCGGTTTTGGCCCACTCAAGCTTGACGGCTGGGAAGTCTACGTCGAGCCGCGCGCCATGTGGAAGCAGATTTACAACGAGACGTGGCGCATCGAGCGCGACTTCTTCTACGACCCACACTATCACGGCCTTGACCTTGACAAGGCCAAGAAGAAATACGCGCCTTACCTCGATGGCATCGCCTCCCGCGGTGAACTTACTTATCTATTCGAAGAATGTTTGGGCGAGATCACCGTCGGCCACATGTTCATCGGCGGAGGCGAAGCCCCAGAACCAAAGAAGCTCAAGGGAGGACTCCTCGGTGCCGACTACAGCCTCGAAAACGGCCGCTATCGCATTGCTAAAGTTTTCGACGGGGAAAACTGGAATCCCAGCAACCAGGCTCCGCTGACTCAACCCGGCGTCAACGTCAAAGCCGGAGACTACATCCTCGCAGTGAACGGCCGCGATCTGCACGCTTCCGACAATATCTACAGCTTCTTCGAAGAGACGGCAGGGAAGCAGGTCGTCCTGAAAGTTGGCGCGAATCCCGACGGCAATAGCAAAGACTCCCGCGACGTTACCGTCATTCCGGTCGAGAGCGAAGAAAATCTCCGTCATCTCGCCTGGATCGAGAGCAATCGCCGTCGCGTCGATCAAGCCACCGGAGGCCGCGTTGCTTACGTGCACGTGCCCAATACCGCAGGTGCCGGTTATACGAGTTTCAACCGCTACTTCTTTTCGCAGGTGGGTAAAGAAGGTGCCATCATCGACGAACGTTTCAACGAGGGCGGCCAACTCGCCGACTACATCATCGACCACCTGCGCCGTCCGATGACGAGCAAGGTCGTCACTCGCGAAGGCCACGACTGGTCGAGCCCGTCGGAAGCGATCTATGGACCGAAGGTCATGATCATCAACGAAATGTCCGGTTCCGGCGGCGACGCCTTGCCGTGGTATTTCCGCAAGGCTGGCATCGGTCCGCTGATTGGCAAGAAGACGTGGGGTGGACTGGTGGGTATTGGAGGCTATCCGGAATTGATCGACGGTGGCCGTGTCACGGCACCACGAGCCGCCATCTACGGTCTCAACGGCGAATGGGAGGTCGAGAATCACGGCGTCGCACCGGACGTCGAGGTCGATCTCGACCCAGTCGCCTGGCGCGCAGGCCACGACGCCCAGCTCGAGAAAGCGATCGAGGTAGTGATGCAGCAGTTGAAGGAGCATCCGCTGCCGCAGATTATGCGTCCGCCATACCCGAACTATCACGAGCACGACGATCTGGGCGCGAAGTAGATCGGGAATCTCAATGAGTGAAGTGGGCTGGTTTCGACACTTAACGGGGTGCCTTAGTAGAATGCTGTTTGGAAAAGAGAGCTGAGGTCTGCGAATGCCGAGTAAAAACAACATCCTCATTAGTCTTTCCGAGTCAGACAAGACGCAGTTCGGCAAGCAGGACTTCGCGACTCAATCCGCCCCTCAGCAAGTCTTTTCGTCAGTTTGGGCAGTGGAGGCAGAGGTCAACAACGGTGGATTTTCGCAGTACTTCCTGAATGACAGTTGCGAGACTGCGGTATTTGTCGCGAAAGCTCTGGACACGATAGGCGCTTCGCGAACTGCGGATATATGCAGGCGGGCCATCGCCACAGCTTTTCCAGCGGGATTACCGCCGACCCCCAAGGCTATTTCGACAGCTGCTCCAGATTTTCCCGATGAGGTTCTGGAGCAGTTGGGGGCCTTGGATAATGAGTTTTTTGCGTATCCTCACAACTTGACAGATTTGTTATTTGCCTACGTGTCGAAGCACCCCGAAGAGTTCGGAGAATTGCCAAAAGCTGACGACTAACCTTGGTTGGCGAAACATCGCCATAGCACTCATCGACCGGTTGAGTCCGTTCGGGCCGGTTCGGCACTTGGAGGACAGTACCAATATCTCCACGCGGCGGCGAACGAGACACATCCCTCGTTGTTCTGGTGAGCGCCCGAGCTCGCCGCGCTTTGACTTTCATCACCATGCCACCTACCATCATGGGTCTGTCGTCTGCCCGTGAGGTTCGGCCGTGGCGTCTCGCTCCGCATCGGAATCAGTGGTCACGGAGACCGTAGTTTCGTTCCTCAAAAACATCCCTCCGTTCCAGTTCCTTTCCACCACCGAGCTTTCCCGACTCGCCGCCCGCATGACGCTAGAATTCTTTCCCAAAGACACCGTCATCCTGAGCGCGGGACATCCCTCGTCAGAATCGCTCTATGTCGTGCACAAAGGCGGGGTCAAGCTCGCTCTCCGATCGCAGGTTGGCAAGCAGCTCGTGCTCGACATGCGCAGCGAAGGTGAGATCTTCGGTCTGCTCTCCGTCATGAGCAAAGATCTCGCCCGCCTTGACGTGACTGCCATCGAAGATACCCTCTGTTACCGCATCCCGGCGGAGCAAGTGCAGCGCCTCATTTCTTCTCACGCCGAGGTCGCGAACTATCTGCTTCGAACCTCGGTGACTCGCTACATCGATCGCAGCCTGCAGGAACTCCGCACCCAGACGGGACTCATGGGCGATACCGAACGCCTGCTCTATTCGCTGTCCGTCAGCGACGTGCCGGGTGTCCCTCCCCTGCTATGCAAGCAGGAGACAACGATCCGCGAAGCCGCGCAGATGCTCGCCAGTTCGAAAGCGACATGCGTGTTTGTTGTCGACGCTGCGGGCGCAGCCGTCGGCATCGTCACCGACCGCGATTTTGCCGAGAAAGTCGTAGCACAGGCGCTGTCGCTCGATTTGAAAGTGTCCGACATCATGAGCCAGCCCGTGGTTGCGGTCGAAGCCAGCGAGCGATTGTTCCACGTCTTGCTGGCAATGGTGAGCCGCAACATCCACCACGTATTGGTCACGAAGCAGGGAACTCCCATCGGCGTTCTCACCGCTCACGATTTGATGGTTTTGCAGGGCAAGTCGCCGCTGAACGTGGTGCGGTTTGTGGAAGAGCAAACCAACGTACGAGACCTGGCCGCGGCGCAGACCCGCATCAACGGTCTTCTGCCGCTCTTGCTGCGGGAAGGCGCGAAGGCCAGTCACGTGACCCGAGTCGTCGCCGAAGTGAACGACCGACTCATCGCGAAGATTCTCCAATTCGGCGAAGCCAAGCTCGGTCGACCTCCGGTTCCTTACTGTTGGGTCGTACTAGGCAGTGAAGGCCGCCGCGAACAGACGTTCAAAACCGATCAGGACAACGCGCTCATCTATGCAGACTCAGAAGATGAACCATCCGCCCGCGAGTACTTCGCGCAGCTCACCGCCTTTGTCCAAGACGCACTAGCTACTTGCGGCTACCCGCCTTGCCCGGGCAACTACATGGCCAGCAATCCGCGCTGGCGGCAGCCGCTCCAGGCATGGCTCAACCACTTTCGAGCGTGGATCACCGAAGCCGAGCTTCACGGCACCGAGGATGCCCTCATCTTCTTCGACATGCGTCCCGTAGCCGGCGACTTCTCACTTTTCCAAACGCTTGCCACCAGCGCGCGCGAGTGGTTGAAAGAAGCAGGCATGTTCAAGTCGGTGTTCGCCTGTATCTCGACCACGCACAAGCCTCCGCTCGGGTTCTTCCGCAATTTCGTCCTCGAGCGAAGTGGAGAGCACAAGAATCAGCTCGATCTCAAGCTCTTCGGTTCCGGTCCCATCGTGAACGCAGCCCGCTTGTTCGCCCTCGATGCGGGAATCGAGCCCACCAACACGTCGGACCGTCTTTCCGCACTGTCCGCGCCGGAGCGAGATCCCATGATCTTCCGGGATCTGCAAGAGGCCTTCGAGTTCCTGACTCTGTTGCGTATCGAATGCCAGCTTCGTCAAGTCCGCGACGGCAAGGAACTGGGCAACTACATCACTCCCGATAGTCTCACGCACCTGCAGAGGAGCGTGCTGAAAGAGGCATTCCGCGCCACAACCCGCGCGCAAGCCCTGATCGAAGAACAATTCCGGACCGCCATCTGGTCCCAACTGGGGCGATGATGCCGGATTGGTTGAAACGCAGGCTTGCGCTTGGTGAGAATGACCAACTGGTGGCTTCCAAGGATACTTCTCTTCATTCGCTCCGTTACGTAGTTCTCGATACCGAACTGACGTCGCTCGATCAACGCACCAACCATCTGCTTTCCGTCGGAGCCATCGCCATGCAGGGGCCGAGCATTCGACTGGGAGAGCAGTTCTATCGCATGGTCAATCCGCAGGTGTCGATTCCAGCGGAGAGCGTTGTCATTCACAAACTCCGCTCCGAAGATGTGGAAGGCGGCGACCAGATCGGGAAGACTCTCGATGAATTCTGTCAGTTCATCGCAGGAGCCGTGCTGGTTGGCCATTTCGTGGACATCGATTTGAAAGTCCTGCGCAAGGAGATGGCGCGAACCGGGTACGCGCTTGAGAACCCCGCTGTTGACACGGCTCGGGTTCATCACTGGATACTGCGCCACGGCCCGTATTCAGAGGATTTGCACATCCAACTGGAAAAGCTCGACCTCCCGACGCTCGCCAAGTTCTACGGCCTTGACATGCTAGACGCCCACCATGCTCTATCCGACGCATTCCTCACAGCACGGGTCTGGCAAAAGATGGTGTACTCGCTGCAGGCGAAGGGCATCGACAATCTGCGGAAATTATTGAAGGTGGGCGGAGCGTGAGCGGGCTTGCGACGCCGCGGGTGTCCCATGTTTCGCGTTGTTTGCGAGACGTGGGTTCTTCCCTTTAGCTCCTGCGCGACTTCACGGTTGTGTCGTCGCCAGCAGCGATCCTACGCCCGGCTTGTATCCGTAGTAATCGCCCACCAAATGCAGTTGCCCGATGATCTCTTCGTCGTAGCGCTGCTTGAGCGGCGCCGTCAGGATGTTGTGCTGAGCTTTGGGATCGGACGCGAGGTCGAAGAGATAACTCTGCGCCGGAGAATCGTAGGTCGTATACAAATAACGCCCGTCCGCGGTGAGAATCCCATACACCGCACGCGCGTCCGAGGCCAGCAGAAGATCCCGCTTCGGGTAGCCGTCGAGTTCCTGCTTCGCCTCTGCGAATAGAGGACGCCCATAGAGCGGGTTCTGCCGGATCGGCCGATGCCCCAGAAGGTAGTAGAGTGTCGGCGCGATGTCCGTCAGTGTCGACAGGCGCGTGTCGTCGTACACAAGATGTTCCCGCATCTTTGGTGGCAGATGGATGATCAGCGGCACACGCATGATTTCAGGCCAGATGAAGATCGAATGGCTGGTCCGTCCGAACTCACCCGTGGCTTCGCCGTGGTCGCTGGTTACGATGATGATGCTGTTGTCGTACATTCCGCGCTGCTTCAGGTAATTGAAAAACTCTCCCAGGCGCGCGTCCACCCAATGAACTTCATAAGTAATGCGGCCGTTCATTCCAATTGGCCACTGCCAATGCTGCGAAGTCGGCGACGGTACGTTGTTCCGCGCGAATTGGTGCACATTCTTGGGCTGCGCGTAGAAAAACACAGGCTGCCCGGCGTCCTGCGGCCCGTCGAGAACAGCCCGCGCTTGCTGCAAGGTCGATCCCAATTCCAGCTGATTCCACAAAGTCTTATCCGTGTCGAGCTTGACCACGCCGTCATCGGCGGGAAGCACGACGCTTAATACTTCGTCATTGCTGACCACCATGCGGTAATCGTCGGCGTGCAGCATCCGGTCAAGGCTGTTTAGTCGCGAGAAGGGCTGCAAATAATGGGCGTGCAGCATCATTGCTCCCGACCAGATAGCTGGTTCGGAAAGCGACGTCCCGGCATACTGCGAGTACACCTGGTGCAGAACAACGCTGTCGCGCGCGAAGGCATCGAGGTTCGGCGTGTAATTGACGCGGGGATTGTACGCACCGAGGTAGTCCGGCCGCATCGAGTCGATCACGAACACGAAAATGTTCGGGCGTGGACCGCGTACTGGCGTGAGCGTGTCGACCAGTTGCACGTCGACACGTGCCTGCGTGTCGCGGACATTCGTGTACTCGCGCAGGATGCGGCAAAGATCTCCGCATACTTCCCTGCGTCCGTTGCCCAGGAGGTGATGCGCCAGTTGAAACGAGCTGTCGTGCCCGCCATAAGCTTCGAGCACCAGCGAGATCTCGTCATCGGTTGCGCCTAGCGGCCTGCTCCAGAAAATCTCGCTCGCCTGCAGTGTCTTGTACGCCGCGCCGCTTCCCACCAACACGAGCAGGACGGCCAGCGCGGAGTATTGCACCCTCGCCGGCCGCAGACGAAACAGGCAAGCGGAGACTGCAATCCAGACGGCCAGGGTAACTGCGCCTTCCAGAAATCCGCTCCAGTCGGCTCCGCCGATCAGATAAGGGAACGCAACGGCGAGCGCGGCTGACGCTATGAGCACGATCCACGCGACGGTCCGTCGCGATATGCGTCCGTCGCGTGCCGGTTTTCGCTCGGCATCAAGAAACGGAAGAACAATCGAGAGTGCCCACATCGTAAGGGCCAAGGCGAGAGCGGCGGCATAAGCGCGGGCGGCCCATCCGGCAAAGCTCAACGCGTTATCGAGGAAGCGAGCTAGTGTAATCCACAGCGAGACGAACACCAGCGCGCCCACTCCGGCGCGCCGAAACCAGCGCGGGTTCGAGGTTTTGGCCGCGAGCGCAAGAATCAAGTTAATGATGGAAACGACCACGACGGCCAGCACAAGGTGTGAAACCAGACTCCACAGCGTCACCTCCGCGTCGGCCCAATGAAAGCCCAACGCCCGCGTCTCGTTATAGAGGCGCATCCTCGCTCCTGCCGCGTAAACCATGCAGACGACAAAGGCAATCAGCAGTGCTCCCGAATAGCCCAATTCCGCGTTGTCCGCACGGGTTTGTTCATCCGTTGGTACGTCGTCAATTCGCCTCCAGAGTGTAACGGCAACCAGAGGTAGCAACGATGCGAGGCTCCACCAATATGCTGTGCGGCTGTCGTCCAGAACTGCAAGAAATGGACGGAAGCTGAGGTAAACTCCCGTGACGACCAAAAAGAACGCGCTGACGATAAATCTGCGCCGTCGGTTGGCCCACTCCTCGCGTACGCGCCAGTTTGCCGCTACCGCTGCACTCGCTGCCGCGAAGTACAGCGCTGCTTGGTGACGGACAAACCATGGCATCCACGCATACGGCGGCGCCTTGATCAGAGAGAAAAATGTATAGGGCAGAAATGCCAGCAGGCAATAGAGCGACGTGAGAACGAAGTAGGTTCCCGACACCAACCGGAGCAGCGTGTTTAGACACAGTCTCAATTGACGGGCCCTTCTAGAGACACTAATCCTCCAGTGCTTCCATTTTCACGACTTTGTCTGATGCCCGCAAGTTACTGTCGCGCCGCCTTCGAGACAGGGTGTCAGGACATCTTTCGAGTCATCCTCTGGGGCCACGGTGCCAAGCTCATCAGTATCCCCGTTTTTTGAATTCAAGATCGAGATTGGCTCCCATCAGCTAGGATGATGAATGTTGTTCGATGTAGGCTGTTTCGAGGATCCTTGGGGATGCGTAGCCAGGCCGCAAGAAAGTCCGCTGTGCAAACTTCTGCCGTTGCTCTATTTGCCCGCAACTTCTTTAAGTATCCGTCCATGCTGGGTTCGGTGGTGCCGAGTTCTCCGTTTCTGGTGAAGAACCTGATGACGCAGATCGACTGGGAGCGGGCGCGGGTGCTGGTGGAATTCGGTCCTGGCGTTGGAACGATCACGAGGGAAGTGCTGAAGCGCATGCGGCCTGATGCGGTTCTGCTGGTTATTGAACTCAACGAAGATTTTGTGCAGTACCTGAGCGCGACCATCCGTGACCCGCGTCTGCGCGTGGTTCATGGATCGGCGGCGCATGTGCGGCGCGTCCTCGCCGAGCAGGGACTTGCGCCTGCGGACTACATCATTTCCAGCTTGCCTTACAGCTTGCTGTCGGAGCCCATGCGGCAGGAGATTGTCATCGAATCGCGCCAGGCGCTGAACGCCCACGGATCTCTGCTGGTGTTTCAGTACAACCGCACGTTGCTGCCTTACCTGAAGTCGAGCTTCGGTTCGGTCAAGCTCAACTTCCAGCTCTTGAACATTCTGCCTGCGCTGATCTTCCACTGCACTCCGTGAGATACGTCGTTAGTCGTCGGTCGTTGGTCGTTGGCTTCTGGCAAACGCTGGGTGTGGATTTCCGCTCGAAATAAATTCTTGAACGAATTGGCGCTCGGACCGTTTTTTCGTTTTCGGGGATCGAGTTTACTTTCTTGCCATCCCCACGCCCTTGGTCTATTGGAATCATCGAACTAGCGCGAAATCGCAAAGTTAATCTATGGGCTGCAACAACTTAGTGGCAAAATCTTGAGCCCGTAGCACTTAGGCCAATCGCCCATCAGCTCCCCAGACCGCGCGGGGGGGCTATGATCGGACAAAGTTGAGGCTGAAGGCAAGGTTGAATGTCACATCGGGGCTGTGGATTGCGACACTCACCGTTCGCTTGCAGCCCAAGGCGTTTGAGACGAGCAATGCAGATTCCATGATTGCGGGCTTGCCTTTCTCCTTGACAGCTTAGGAGTGATCGCGCTAGACTCCTAATCAAGTTAGGAGGGATGATGGCGGACCAAGCTCAGCTTCTTCCCGGCACTCTCGATCTTCTCATCCTGAGGGCGGTCGCACTCGGTCCACGGCATGGGTACGGCGTCCTACTACGCATCGGGCAGATCTCCGGCAATGCCCTGTTAATCGAACAGGGCGCGCTCTATCCCGGTCTGTTTCGCCTCGTCCGTCAAGGACTGCTCAAGGCGAGTTGGGGGACCTCGGAAAACAATCGTCGGGCGAAGTTTTACGAACTGACCGCCGCGGGCCGCAAGCGTTTGCAGGAGGAGACCGACGGCTGGAACCGCCTGGCTGCGGCCATGGCTTGCGCTCTTGCCGCCCAACCGGAGGAAGTATGAAACTCCCGGCCTGGTTCCGTTCCGTTATTTCCAAGTTCTTTCAGCGCTCTCAGATCGCCGAGGAGATGGAGGAAGAGCTTCGCTCGCACCTCCAGTTCCGCGCCGACGATCTTGAACGTTCCGGCCTGCGTCGCGCCGAGGCGGAACGCCGCGCGCGCATCGAACTCGGCGGCCGTGAGCGCATCAAAGATGAGTGCCACGAAGCTATGGGCGCAAATCTCCTCGATACTCTCCTGCAGGATGTGCGCTTCGGTCTCCGCATGTTGCGCAAATCTCCCAGCTTTACCGTGGTGGCGGTGGTGACGCTGGCATTGGCCATTGGCGCAAACGCCGTGGTCTTCGGTGTCATGAATGCGCTGATCCTGCGCCCGCTGAATGTGCCTCAGGCCGAGAACCTCTATGGGACCGAGTACGGAGTTGATACTGGTTTCCAGTCGTATCCCAACTATGTGGATCTGCGCGATCGCAACCACAGCTTCGAGGATCTGGCAGCATTTAACTTCGCCTTTGTCGGATTGGACACAGGCAAGGATCCCTCCCCTGCGTCGGGCTATGCAACGAGTGGGAACTACTTCGACGTTCTCAGGATTCAGCCGTATCGTGGCCGTTTCTTCCACAGCTCTGATGAGCACGGCCGCAACAGCTCTCCCTATCTCGTGCTCAGCTACGCCTATTGGCACAGCCGGTTCCAGGACGACGGGAGCGTGGTGGGCCGGACCATTCAGCTGAACAAGCATCCTTTCACGATCATTGGTGTGGCGCCGCCGGAGTTCCGCGGGACGCTGTTGTTTGTCTCCCCCGACTTCTTCATGCCGATCGTCAACCAGGAGCAGGTGTACGGAGGAAATCCCCTGGACGCGCGCGGGAACTTCCATGCAGTCTTTGAGGCGTTCGGACATCTCAAGCCGGAAGTAACTCCCGCCGAGGCTGTCGCCGATGTGAACGCTGTGGGGGCCTATCTCGACAAGACATATCCCAAAGAGTTCGCTCAAAGAAGTTCTTCCTTGTCACGTGTAGGGCTCACTTCTTTTGGCGGTGCGGTGCGGGCATTCGTGACGGGATTGATGCTGCTCGCAGGCTTAATTTTGCTGGCGGCATGCGCCAACTTGGGCAGTCTGTTTGCCGCACGCGCTGCCGACCGTTCGCGGGAAGTTGCTCTGCGGCTCGCACTGGGTTCGAGCCGCACGCGCATCCTGCGGCAATTGTTGACCGAAGCCGTGCTGATTTCCCTCGTCGGAGGCACGGCCGGACTTTTGGGAAGTATCGTACTGTTGCGCCGAATGAGCATGTGGCAGCCGTTTCCCGGGGCTCCCATCCATGTTCCTATCAGCCCCGACGCAAAAATTTACGCGGTGGCCTTGGTTTTGGCCTTGGTGAGCGGATTCCTCTTCGGGATTGTTCCGGTGCGGCAGGTGCTCCGCGCCAATCCCTACGAAGTCGTCAAAGCCGGATCCGGCGGCCGAGTCGGGCGGCGGCTGACGGTCCGCGACGCGCTGCTGGTCGTGCAGATTGCCATTTGTGCCGTGCTCGTTACCTCTTCGCTGGTTGCCCTCCGTGGATTGGAGCGTTCGTTGCACGCCAACTTCGGTTTTGAACCGCGGAATGCGATGCTGGTCAGCACGAACTTGAGCATGGCAGGTTACAGCGACGACCGAGTACTCCCCATGCAGAAGCGCATGATCGCTGCGATGGAGACCATTCCTGGCGTGGAGAGAGTGGGCTTAGTGAACAATTATCCTCCGCTCGTGTATGGGGCGGCCAGCCGAGCGAATGTATTTAAACAAGAAGCCGCCGATCTCAGGCCGTCGAATGCCTCTGCCACGCCATACAGGTACGACATATCTCCCGGATACTTCGGAGCGGCCAGCACAACCTTGTTGGCGGGCAGAGAGTTTGACTGGCATGACGACAAAAGCTCGCCCACTGTAGCCGTAGTGAATCGGGAGTTTGCCGCCAAGATCTTTGGCTCCGTCAGCAACGCCGTCGGCCGATATTACAAGCTGCAGGATGGAACGCGCATCCGGGTTGTGGGTGTCGTCGAAGACGGTAAGTACTTGAGCCTCACTGAAGATCCACAGCCTACGATGTTTCTCCCGTCCCAGCAAACTCCTTCGAGTCAGTCCTATCTGGTGGTGCGATCGAGTCGTGATCCTCAGCAACTTACTGCCGCTATGAGGAGTGAATTGCGCGAACTGGACGAAGGGTTGCCCGTTGACATCAACACGTGGAACACCCTGCTGGACGTGGTTCTGTTTCCCTCGCGTGTGGCGACGGTGTCGCTAGGTGTACTGGGTATGATGGGCGCGATGCTGTCGATCACCGGCATCTTTGGCATGGCGGCGTACTCGGTCAGCAAGCGGCTGCGGGAGTTGGGAATTCGCGTCGCCCTTGGCGCGCAGCGCAAGGAAGTGTTGCAGGCAGCGTTGGGACGGCCTTTTAAGTTGCTGGCCTTCGGTTCGGTGGCAGGATTGCTCCTTGGAATTCTGGCGACTCGGGTTCTGGCTTTCATCGTGTACCAGGCAACGCCGCGCGATCCGCTGGTCTTGGGTGGTGTTGTGCTGGCTATGTTGTCGCTGGGTCTGCTGGCGACGTGGATTCCGGCGCAACGCGCACTATCGGTTGATCCTTTAATCATGCTGCGCGAGGAGTGACTCGGCATTTCGGCATCGTTGATGGTGCAGTTTCTTCTGGGAACCGCTATTCGTGGCGGAGGGCTTCGATCGGATCCAGGCGGGAGGCGCGGAAAGCGGGGACCATGCCGCTGACCAATCCGACGGCGCCGAGAATGAGCGTGGAGGCGATCAGGGTTCCGGGTGCGATGATCAAGCGGATGTCGCCGGCTTCGCCGTTTTTCGCAAAGGCGCTGTACAGCGTGAGCCTTCCCACGGAAAGCGCGACTGCGTAGGCCAGTATCACTCCAAGCACTCCGCCGATGAAGGTAATGGTCAGAGCTTCGGCGAGAAACTGCAGCAAGATGTACCGCCGTGGCGCGCCCAGCGCTTTCTGCACGCCAATCTCACGCGTGCGCTGCGTGACCGAAACCAGCATGATATTCATCAGGCCGACGCCGCCGATGCCGAGGGTCAGCGTGCCAATGAAGCCCATCAGAACCTTCAACCCGACAGTGATGATTTCGAACTGATGGACTTGCGTCATCAGGTTGAACACTTCCACGGCCTGGCGGTCTGTCTGGTTGAACTTGTGCTCGGTCGCCATGATGGTGCGAACCGATTGCTCCAGACTCTCGTACTCGGGAGTCTGGTAGGTGAACCAGACGGAATCCAGGTAATGTGTGTTCTTCAGGTCGCTCATGGTAGTGAAGGGGACGTATATCACGCGGTTGATATCGTCATTTCCTTCTTGCATTTTTGGGCTCAGGACACCGATGACTTCGAAGCTGAGGCCGTCCACCCGGATGTGCTCCCCGAGCGCGTTGCGTCCGGAAAACAGTTTTTCCTTCGCTTCGGAACCGATCACCGCGACACGGGCGCGCTGCATCTGGTCTTCTGGGTTGTAGAAGCGGCCCTGCCCGAGCTTGAGGGCGCGGACGTCGATCACGTTTGGATAATTACCCGTGACAGCCCAGGTGAAGACCCTGGTGTCGTACTGGGTGCTGGCCTGCTTGCTGACTTCGGGAGTGATGTGGGTGATTTGGGGAAGGTTGGTGGTAAGTGTCTCTACATCATCCTGAGTGAAGCGGACTTGGACTCCTGCTTTCTGCCCGCCGGCCTGCATGGACGTACGGCCCGGCACCACGATGACGAGCTTGCTGCCGAAATTGGCGAAGATGTTGGCGCAGGCCTGGCCAAAGCCATCTCCATAAGCGAGGAGCATGACGACGGTGGCAATGCCCCAGGCCATGCCCAGCATGGTGAGTGCGGTGCGGCGGCGATTGTGCCGCATGGCGCCGTAGGCTTCCTGGAGCAGATCGTGGAACATCTCATCACCTCGCCTAGTGTCGCGTCTCGAAAGTACGCGAACAAAGTCGGGCATCAAATCTGAGTGGCTAAACAGTTTGCTGAAAACTCACTTCCTTGGCCGTAGCATCCCGCAGCGGCTGAAGCCGAGACTGATTCTGCGGCATTTACGGTATCGCTGAAGCGATAACCTGATACGAATCGCGAGTTTTTCAGCAAACTATAAAGCCGCGGTTCTTCAAGAGCGGTGTACGGCGCGGCTGGAATCCGCGCCCTTTCAAAGCCTCACCGACTGCTGACGCGAACTAACGGACACCACACCAGCATCACTCCTGCCGGAGGGCTTCCACCGGCTGTAGCATGGCCGCTTTGCGCGCGGGATAAAGACCGGCGACCACTCCAGCCAGCGTAAGGCTGCCAATCGCCAGCAGCGCTGACATCGGCACCAATTTGGGTGGATCAAATCCGCCGGGGCCCTGCACTCCTCCCAACAGGGCCATCAAGGCTGCGGCGAGACCCATACCGATCACGCCGCTGCCCAGAGTGAGCAGCAATCCTTCAAGAAAGAAATGGAACAGAATGCTGCGATTGGTGGCGCCCAGGGCCTTCCGCAATCCGATTTCATGAGTGCGTTCGGTGACTGCGACCAGCATAATGTTGATTACGCCGATTGCGCCCAGAGCCAGCGTGACCATTCCCACCGCTCCCAGGAACATGTTCATGACGTCGAAAATGGTGCCTACCATTTTCGATTCCTGGATCGAATCCCAGCCGTCAAAAGCATTTTCGTCGCTGCCATCGAATCCGTGATTGCGGGCAACGATTTTGTGGACGTCATCTTGCGCGAGCCGGTGTTCCGCGGTTACGCGCGGCTGATACTCAATGAAGGAAATGGAGTTTTGGTGGTTTTCTCCCTTGAGCGGGAAGTTCGTGGCCATCACCGGGAAAGGGATGTAACCACGCATATTCAGCCAAGTATTGTCGCCGCGGCCGAGGTGGGGCATGGTGCCAATGACTTCAAATCTTAGGCCGTTCAGCAGAACGAATGCGCCCAGCGCCGGGCGACCGGGGAACAGGGTCTTGAGCAGTTCGTTACCGAGGACGATCACATTCCGGCTCTGCGCCTCGTCCATGTCATTGAGCCAGCGTCCTTCCTTGAGTGGAAGATAACTGATCTCGTTCAGCTGAGGCTCTACGCCCAGGATTTCAACCCCGGCGGTGGCGAATTCGCTGACCTCATGCAGGTCGCTGCGAGAAAGCATAGGGCAGGCAGTGCGGACGTGAGGGGCTTCCTTGCGGATATCCACGTAATCCTGGTAGGTCAGCAAATACGGACGGGCGGAGTTCATGCTGCCCTTTACCACGGGTGCGCGGCCGGGAAAGAGAAACATGATGTTCCTGCCGAACTCGGCTAATTCGCGCTTGTTGCCCGAACGGAAGCCTTCGCCCACGCCCACCAGCAGGAGTAGGGATCCTACGCCCCAGGCAATGCCGAACATGGTGAGGAACGAGCGTAGCTTGTGCGCCCAGAGGTTGCGGAAGATTTGGGCGAAGATGTCGAAGACCGTCCGCATGGCCGCTACCTATTGTACGTTTTCTCCCGGAAGGAAGTTCCGGAGGAGGCATGGCCGGAGTAAGCGCGGGGCATGGAACTGTCTCCAAGATCACACCTCCAGTCGCAGCGACCAGAGCGGTCCGGGCAACGACGAAAACGGGGGGCTCGCCTCACTACCCAGTTAGACGCCAAAGGCGCAATGCGAGTTTCCCGAGGGCCTCTGGTTGTAATCAAGGTGTTTGGGTTCAGAGCAGACCGGCGACAAGAGGTGTCAGCGACCGTCGCAAAGAACGAAGGCCGGGTGTCCCGGAAGGAAGTTCCGGCTCCCGGCCCGCGTCTTACTTCAACTTGGAGTAGAGGTCGCGCCGCCCTCAGGGGCTGCAGCCCAAATTTCTTTCTTGCGGCTTGGGCGGCACGGCCAAAAGCCGTGCCCTTCCAAGACACTAGTTGCCCGAGCCCGAGTTGGCGGCAGCGGTGGTCGGAGCCGCGTTTGGAGCGGCGACTGCAGCGTACCGCGCCAATCGCGGGAAGAAGGGCGTGACTTCAAACGGCATTTTGTCACGCGCCGAGGTGATCGCGACCGGAGCCGTCTTCACCATTTCCGCCTTGTCGTCCCAGGGATTGATCTTCACGCGGCCGCCCAGAGGCAGGGCTGCGATCTGATCCAATTTGTTGTTGTCGAGCGCCGGACCTAGCGTAGAAAGCGCGGTCAAACGGTTGACCGTGCCACCTTCCGCCAGCGGGTTGCCCAGATGCGTGGTGAGCAGCGCGCTCAGTTGCGGAGCCCGCAGCTGTAGCGCCTTCAGGAACAAGCCCACGTTGTCCAGTTTCTGCGCATAGGGTGAGTTCTTCAGAAGATCCAGGGCCTTCTTGTCGGCGGCGGTTTCTTCTTCGGGAATGTGCTTGAAGCCCAGGTTCTGGTAGGTGGAATCGTCGCCGAACAGCATGCGGTCGTTGAACGCGTACTTGCTGCCCAGGTTGTGGCCGAGCACGATGTGCGCGAGTTCATGCGAGAGCACGGCAGCCAGGCTAGCTTCGTCCGGAAGGACGTCAACCAATCCACGGCTGATTACGATGGTATTGCCTACGCTGAAGGTTTCCAGAGGAGCCGTCAACAGCACGCGTGTGCGTACCGGCCGTGGCAGGTCAATGTTATTGGTGACTTCCAGGTTGTTGACGACGGTTTGGAGAATCCGGTCCACGTCGCCTTCGGGCGCCAGCAAGCCTGCGCTGGTCAGGCGCTCGACGACGTTGTCTTCTGCCTGCTGCTGCCATACGCGCTCAGCCTGCAACGGAGACGCATCCTGCGCGGTCGCGCTGCTGTCTTGCACCGAGTCCACGCGGATGTTGGTCAACTCGTCGTCTTTGCCACCCTTCTTCAAGTCGTAGCCCCAGATGCGGGTCTGCGCCTTGAAGGCCAGCTTGTTCTTGACGCCAGCGCTGAAGTCGCCTTCCTCGCTGTAGATGAAGGACGGAACCCAGTAGCCGGGGATCAGGTTCAAGCGCCAGCTATCCATGTGGAAGAAATAGGAATTGCGCGGCGCGGGAGCATAGGTCCCGTTCAGGCGCACGATGTTGAAATCCTGGTCTTCAACCCAGACACGGCCCAGGAATCGGCCACGGCCCGATTTCGGCTTTGGCGTGATGTCAAACACCAGGCAACGCACGTCGCCGAGAAATTCGCGGCGTACGTAGTGGAAGTCGTAGTGCTCGCGGTCGAAGTCGGTGCGGTCCGCGTACACCATCCAGGAGAATCCGACCGGCTGGTACTGGACCTTGTAGAGCTTCTGGAAGCCGCCGAGGAGGCGGGTCTGCATGCCGCCCTTTTCTTCATCTTTCAGATAGTCCTTGCGATCCACCGTCTCGCCCATATCCAGTCGGCCGAGGAAATAGTGGTCCTCGCTCGGCACCGGGCCCAGTTGCGGATCTGCGCTCAGATTCTGCAGATAGGTCTCGACCACAGGCGTACGGTTCGCCAGCATTTTGATCAGACCGTGCTCGCGCTGGATGAACAGGTTCACGACTTGGTCCATGGTGGTCGGAGCAGCGACGACCGCCGGCGGAGGAATCGGTGCCGGCTGCGAAGCCTGCGTCTGCGTAGGTGCGGTCTGCGTAGGTGCGGTCTGCGCGGGTGCGGTCTGCGCGGGTGCGGCTTGCGCGGGTGCGGCCTGCTCCGGCGCCGGCGTGGCCTGCTGAGTCGGTTGTGTCGTCTGCGTCGCATCGGGCGCGGGCGGCTGTGCGGACGGTTGTGACCCCGCCGCTTGCTGTGCGGCTGCGCTCATCGATGCCAGCAGAGCTGCAGTGAGTATCCAATTCCAAGTACGCATGACTCTTTTCTCCAAGTTTCTGTGACCCAGTTTCAATGACCCGAGTTCTTGTTTCGTTCCCTTACCCGTTAAAACTACTTCGCCAAACTTTTCAGTACGCCATCTGGAACATCACGTGAACGATCGCTGTCGAATCCACCGGCTGGCCGTTGCGCAAAGCCGGCTTGAACCGCATCTGCTTGGCGGCGGCCATGGCGTTCTCATCCAGCCCATGACCCAGGCCGCGGACTACACGATTCACCTGCAGCGTCCCAGTCGCTGAGAAGCTCACTTCGAGAAGCACTTCGCCTTCGAGCTTCAAACTGCGAGCCTCGGGGGTGTAGGCCGGATTCGGCTTGAACGTGATTTCCACCGGCGTGGTTGCCCCCGCATCCACCTGCACAATCTTCGGTCCCTGACGTACCACCTGTTCCTGCCCAAATCCGCCAGTCGCAACGCCTTTGCCGTTGCTGCGCCCGTCCCCGTGGCCACCGGTCGCGATGCCATTGCCGAAATCAGCGCTCGCGACGGTGCCTTTGATCCCGTTTGCGCCGCCCGATCCGTTGCCTTGTCCCGGACCGACCGGCATGTCAAAACCACCGGCCGCGGCCGCGTACAGCTTTGCGCCCTGCTTGCCGGTTCCCTTCAAACCGTTCGGATCGCCGAATCCGCCCGTCTGTACTTTCTCTACGGCGGCATTGACTGTCGGCTTCTGCGAACTGCCGCCGAAATCGCCCGTGTGCACCAGTTGGGGACGCGCCCCGCCCACCGCCATCTTGATCTGCGGAGCGACGAACTGGTTGACGACCACCTTTGGCGCCTCTACCGGCTGCGGAGCCTCGCGACGAACCTCGCGCGGCACCACCAGCTTCGGCTGCTCAAACACCGGGAGCTTCACGGCCGGAAGCAACTTCTCCCTTATCTGCGGCTTTACCTTGATCGGCTCTGGCACCGGCCGCAACGCCGGCATCGGAATCAGCTCCGTCACGTGGTAAGTGACGATTTGCAGCTTATCGGGCAGCAGCAGACTCAGGTTGATAAGGATGAGAATTGCCAGCGTCACCAAGCCGTAGCTGGTCGCCAGCGCCCGCTTGTTGATCTTGCGTTCGGGCAGTAGTCCTAATTGAAATCCGCGGTAAGCTGTCGCCATGCAATATCACTCCATTGGGACCCGGATGGGGAGAGCGCCGGGAGCTTGGAGTCTTCAAAATACGGGAGATAGGACAGGGGGTAAACGTGTCCACGGCTCTTGACCTTAGGTAACCGGGGAGATGTCCTTTCGGAGGAAAGGCCCAAAATGGGCGCGGGCCGGGCAGTTTGCGGATGAACCTCGGTTCCGTCGGACGAAACCGGCAAGAAGCACGGAAGTGCCGGAGGAAAACCGGCTCAAAGCTGTGGAAAAAATCTGGGTCACAGGAGTGTCAGATGGCCGTGGATTTTCTTAGCGTCCTCAGCGGTCAAGAGCTTTTGTTCTCGCCGCGCCGCCGTCGCGAGTGGGAAAAGTACGCAAACACGGGAATCCCCGAAAGGATCACTAGGAGTCCAAAGAAGGAGTTGGGCCGGTCGTTCCAGAAGGTGTAGCACAAAAGAGCGGTCGCCACGGCCACGAAGACGGCCGGTACGAGGGGATAACCCCACATCCGATAAGGTCGCGACGCTTGGGGTTCGCGCCAGCGGAACACAAAGACTGTGCTGCCCGCGATCATGTAGAAGAGCCACTCGGCAAAAATCGCCAGCGAAAACAATTGCCGGAAATTTGCTCCCAGCAGCAGGAGCAGAATCGACAGCACCGCCTGGACCACAATCGCCATCGACGGCGTGTGGAATCGGGGATGCACTTCGGCCAGCGCGCGAAAGAAGTATCCATCGCGCGCCACCGCGAAGGGCACGCGGGCGCCGCTCATGATCGTGCCATTCAGCGTGACCAGCATCGAGATGGCCATGCCGGCTGATACGATGCCGGCGCCCATGCGTCCCATGATCAGTGCGACCGCGTCAGATGCCGGACGGGGCGAGGCAGCAATGGCATTGGCGGGAAGCACGTATTGCACACCGGCATTCACCAGCACATAGAGCACGCCCACCGTGGCCACGCCCGCGATCAGCGCAATCGGGATGCTGCGCTCGGGATGATTGACTTCGCCCGCTACCATGTTCAGATCATTCCATCCGTCATAGGCCCACAGCGCTGCCACGAGTGCGCCCATGAAACCAGCGATTCCGCCCTTCGCGCCGACGAAGGTTCCGGCGAAATTGCTCCATCCTCGTCCTGTGACGTCACCAATTCCGCTGAAGCAGACCAGCACAATTCCGAGAATGATGGCGATTTTCAAGAGGGTGAATACGAGTTGAAATTCGCCTGCCTTCTTCACCCCGATGTAATTCAAGAACGAAATCAGAATGGCCGCGGCAATCGCGATCAGTTGTCCCCAAGTCACGGCGAAGGGCGCGGCGATAATGTTCACGGAGAAGAAAGAGAAGACCTGGAAGGTTCCCAGGATTCGCACCAGCCCCGTCACCACCGTAGCCACTGACGCGGGTTTGGCGATGACAAACCATGTCCACCCGTAGAGAAAGCCACCGAGGGGACCGTAGGCGTCGCGAACGTAGACGTACTCGCCGCCTGCCTGAGGCTTCATCGCTCCGAGTTCGGCGTAGGTCAGCGCGCCGGCGAACGACAACAACCCGCCCACGACCCAGGCCAGATACACGAGCCTGGCTGATCCCACGGCCTGCATCATCTCGGCGGGGACAAGAAATATTCCGCTTCCGATAATCGTGCCGACGACCACGGCGGCGGCGTGGCTCACGCCCAGGTCGCGAGAGAGTTCGGGACGAGCAGAGGGGAGCTGTGCGGCGTCAGCCATGTGGAGTTGGAGTATACGCGAGGAAGGAGTCCCCAGGAGCGCAATCTCTGTGCAGACTGGCCAGTGGATCAAGCTGAACGCCGCCCGTCCAAAGCGGGCTGGAATGGGCACCCGCGGGAAGATGTCCAGAGTCTTGGTCCTCAACTTCTCTGACAAACAAAGGCGATGCCTACCCACCGTCCGGGATGAGTATGTCCCTGACAACGCCTCCGCTCTTATCGAGCGGCCCGCGCGTCCGGTACTATACTTTTTCGAGTCTCGGAGGAATCAGATATTTTCCCACGTATGTCCAAAGGCCAAGCAGAACGAAAGTGCACGGCACCCAACAAACGAGCAGCCAAAGCCAGAATCTGACGCCAAAGGCGTAAGGAAGTAGCAATCCTGAGGCCCATGAAAACCACCTCATCGTTCTTTGGTATATATCTGAAACCTTGACGTACTGCTCGCACTGAGGACACTGGAACGTTGGAAGAAACGTCACGTCTTCAAGACTTAGGCGTGCCTCACAATATGGGCAAATAGTTCTTTTGGAATATGTTGCGGGTGCGAAGGTCACATCAGCATCTCTCTCTCTAAAAGCCAAAAATACCCCTCAGCGCCCATCGGACCGACTGAGTAGTGACACGCTGACGATCCATCCCAGGGTGAACGTCGTTGCCGTTCCGATCATGACCCACCATGTCCATGGAACATGCGTCCACTGCCACAAATACAATTCGACGGCGAACCCAAAGACCATCCCGACCATGGCCCCACGCTGATTTGCTCGGCGCGTCAGTACGCCTAGCAGGAAGACCCCGAGCAGCGCTCCATACGCCACCGAAGCGATCTGCAGTCCTACCTCGACGACCCGTCCGACTTTGTGTAGTGCGATCACTGCCAGCGCGAAGAGCACCATGGCCCAAGCCAGGGTCGCCAGTCGGGAGAGTCGCATCTTTGATTTCTCGTCCGTATTCGGTCGAAAGCGCGCGTAGAAATCCATGATCGCGCTCGACGATAACGAATTGAGCGCCGCGCTCAGGTTCGACATCGCTGCGGCGAGGATCGCGGCGATGAGTAGACCAGAAATGCCGTGTGGCATCCGAGTGACGATAAACGTCGGATAAATCCGGTCTGGCTTGCCAAACACTGTCGCGGGCACCCGGTAATATGCCCACAGCATGATTCCCACTGTCAAAAAAAGGGCAAACTGAAACAAGACGGCCACGCCGCTCGATACTAACGCAGTGGCCGACTGTTTCTGCCCACGCGCCGCAAGCAAGCGCTGCACGATGAGCTGATCGGTGCCGTGACTCGCTACAGTGAAGAAAGTTCCCCCAATCACTCCCGACCAGAACGTGTAGGGAATCCATACGCTGCCGCGAAAATCGAACAGCTGCAACTTGCCCGCGATGGCAGCCGCCGAATGAATTGCGGCCCATCCTCCTGGGACGAGGTGCACTATCGTCACCAGCCCCACCAGTGTTCCACCGACGTAGATCGCCGTTTGCACCACGTCGGTCCAGATCACGGCCGCCAGTCCGCCTTCAAATGTATAGATCACCGTCAATGCAGTGATGATGGCGATGGATGCCACTTCGCCGGTTCCGAGCGCGATCGACACCACAATCGACACCGCATAGACCCGCACACCTTCTGCAGCCGCGCGTGTCAGCAGAAACAAGCCAGCGGTCAGCGAGCGTAGGCCGGATCCGAAGCGACGCTCAATCAGTTGGTAGGCCGTGTACAGATCGCCGCGGAAGTAGTGCGGCAACAGCACCAAGCTGATGACCGCCCGGCCCACCACGTATCCCATGACCACCTGCAGGAAGGTGAAGTTGGTGTCGTAAGCCAGCCCGGGGATGCTGATGATGGTCAGGGTGCTGGTTTCGGCGGCGACAATCGAAAGCGCGATGGCCCACCAAGGAATGTCGCGCCCGGCAAGAAAGTAGTCGCGCAGCGAGCGCTGCTTCTTGCGGAAACGCAGTCCGAACAGAGTGATTCCTGCCAGGTAGAGGGCGATGATCGCGAAATCGAGATGGTTCAAGCCCATGGTAGAGAGCACCGGAAAGCCTTTGACCGCGACGTTCCCAAAGCAGAGGCCGTAGAGATCGCAACGAAACGGACATAGAGCCCGTCACGACGCGAGACCTTAAACTACTTTGCGGGCCACGGTTTCCGCTGGATCATATGATTCCGACGAAATCGCTACCAGCCACAGCGGGTCGTCGCCATTGTTGCGGACCGCGTCAGAGGCTCCCGGAGACACCAGCACCAGCACCGCGGTTCCACCGTTGAAGTCGCGATGCTGTGGCGCCGATGCCTCGCCTTCGTCCCAGTGCAGCGACCACTTCGGTCCCGGTAATACAACGATCGCCTCCCGCCGCCGCAGGTGATAATGATTCCCGCGCACTGCCCCAGATTTTGTGGAAGCCAGGTGCACGTCTGCCATGCGCCCGACGAAGGCAAGTGCATCCGCGGGTGCCGTGAAGCTGAGCCCTCGCGCGTCTCCACTGTTGGCGAGCTCTGTGATCTGAATCTTCTTCATGCTCCCTGGTCCCAATTATCGCGGCAAACTGGATTGCCCGCGAGTGAGACTTTGGGGACGGGGGCGGTCAGACCTCGCGGTCGGGAGTTGTGTGACAGACGGGATGAACCTTCCCCCAAATACCTGACCACTGACCCGTGTGTTAGAAATAAATCCGTGGCCTACTACCTCGGCATCGACGGCGGCGGTACCAAAACCACCTGTGCGGTCGGCGACGAATTGCAGTTGCTCGCCACCGCCACGGCGGGGCCGAGTAACATCGTCCGCGTCGGCGAATCGCAGGCGCGGGAGTCGCTGCAGCAGTCTGTGCGCCAGGCTTGTGCTGCTGCGGGCATCACCCCCACGCAGGTTTCGCGGACGTGCGTCGGAGGGTCCGGTGCCGCTCGGCCCGAGCTCGCCGCCGTTGTTCGAAGCATTCTCGCCGAGATTCTTTCCACGCCGATTGACGTTGTCGGTGACATGCAGATCGCGCTGGATGCCGCGTTCGATGCGGGCCCCGGCGTTATCGTGATCGCCGGGACCGGTTCCATCGCTTACGGCCGTGACCGGCAGGGAACTACCGCTCGCGCTGGAGGCTGGGGGTTCGCCGTCGGTGACGAAGGGTCAGCGCACTGGATCGGCCGTGCGGCGGTCGTTGCAGTTCTGCGCGCTGCGGATTTGGCTGGCGAAAGTCCCACTGGCTCCGTCAGGCTGTCGGACTCATCGCTTGCTGCGGCGTTGCTAAAAGCATGGGGAGTGACCTCGCTCGGTGATCTCGCCCGCGCGGCGAACTCGATTCCGCCTCCCGACTTTGCAGCGCTCTTTCCGACTGTTGCTGCGAGCAAGGACGAAGTAGCTGCGCCGGTTCTTAGCAATGCTGGCAGGGAACTTGCCCGGGTGGCTGATGTCGTGATCCGGCGTCTGTTCGCCAAGGACGAGTCGGCGTCCGTCCCTGTGGCCATGACCGGAGGTGTCTTTCGTCACGCGCCGCTGGTGAGCCAGCTTTTCTACAATGAACTTCGCGCGCTAGACCCGCGGGTGGAAGTGAGGCCGCATGTCGTCGAGCCGGTAGAAGGCGCGCTGCGCATGGCGCGAAGAGCGGCTTCGAAGTAGTCTCGTGCGAAAGGCCGACTCGGGCGTCCGTTGGCGCAGCGGATGTTGACGAGAGCCGTGATGATTCGGGAAGAATCGCAATCCGACAACGAGTTCACTGCAACGGCTCCGTCCGACTCGGTAGCGGCCGGAACTCAAAACGATAGCTCCTCTGAACTCGCCCTCACCGAAGATCTCGCGCTCGCCCTACTGAAACGCGCAGACGTGGCCGCGGAAGAGATCGAACAACTCGTCAAGAACTCTGCGGTGTTGAAATCGCGGAAAGTTCGTCTTGCACTCGCGGCTCATCCTCGTACTCCGCGGCGTATCGCGTTGCGGATGATCCGCGAGCTCTACACTTTCGATCTCATGCAGTTTTCGCTGATGCCTGGTGCTGCGGCCGACCTGAAGCGTACTGCCGACGAATTGCTGGTCGCACGAGTCGCCTCTATCAGTCTGGGCGAGCGTATTTCGCTCGCGCGTCGCTGTTCAAGGATTGTTGCCACGGCCCTGCTGCTCGATAAGGAAGCGCGTGTGTGGCAAGCGGCTCTGGAAAATCCGCGCTTGACCGAGGCCGCCATCGTCAAGGCATTGCAGCGACAGAATGCGTCTGCGGCCTTTGTCGAGGCGATATCCCATCACGCGAAATGGCGTGTGCGGCCTGAGGTTCGCATGGCCTTGCTGCGCAACGAAAAAACTCCACTCGCCTGTGCCCTTGAGTTCGCGCGCCGGGTGCCGCCCCGGCTACTGCGGGATATTCTGCATGTGTCGCGGCTGCCGGAGAAGACGAAGGCGTACTTGCAGAGAGAATTGGAGAAGAAAGGGCAGTCGGGAAGAGCGAGCAATTAGCCGTTGGCAGTTAGCATTTGGCACCTGAGGGCTACGGCGAGAAACTGAGGGGTTGATCGCCTCAACGTCCACCGCCAGTTTCTAGAATCGCGCCTGTTGTGTACGACGCTGCGGGCGAGAGCAGCCAGAGCACTCCCTCGGCTACTTCGAGCGGTGTGCCAGGCCTTCCCATCGGGATGGTCCCCATCAGCCGCTGTAGTCGGCCTGGTTCGCCGTTCGCGGCGTGAAGGCCCGTGTCCACCAATCCGGGAGCGACGGCGTTCACACGAATCCCTTCCGTCGCGACCTCGCGCGCCAGTCCGATGGTAAAGCTGTCGATTGCACCCTTCGACGCCGCGTAGTGTACCCACTCGCCTGCGGCTCCCGTGTGCGCTGCGCGCGAAGAAATGTTGACGATCGCGCCGCCTTTGCCTCCTCGTCGGGTCGACATGCGCCGCACCGCCTCGCGCGAGCACAATATCGTTCCAGCGACATTGACCGCCAAGACCTTGGCGATGGCCGTTGCTGACACCTCCTCGACTCGCGCGAACCCGCCGGTGACTCCAGCGTTGTTGACGAGTCCCTTGATCGGACCCAACTGCTGCTCTGCGGTTTCGAACATGCGAATGATCTGCTCTTCGTGTGAGACGTCGGCCTGGATCGTGATGGCGCGACCACCGCCAGTGACAATCTCGTCGACTACACTCTTTGCTTCTGCAGCGCCCGTCGAGAAATTAACGGCGACCGCGTATCCTCGCTTCGCGGCAAGCAACGCCACCGCCGCGCCAATACCGCGACTCGCGCCAGTCACGACGAGTGTGCCCAGGTTCAACGTGTCGATCATAGATTTCGGAAGGAAAACAACTGCGCGCAGAATAATCGGTGCCCGGCGACTGCCAAGAGCCAACAGCTCGAAGCTCTACTGCTTCACTGCTTCGCGCTTGCCATGCATCAACTCCAACACGGCCGCATACACGCGCTTGCGGGTTTCGTGCCGCTCGTAGGCGCGCGTGATGTAGCGGATGCTCACTTCGACACCGGAGCCGATCGGCCGTACGTTGATGGCGGGCGCTGCCGAGATCGACTGTACGCGGTAGCGCGTGGTCGTGCGCGACCACTCTTCTTCTGCCTTGCGTGCGTTCTCCTCGGTTTCTTTCGCGACCAGCTGCTGCAGGCCGTCGATGACCGTATAAGGATTCTGATCGCTCGGAATCGTGAGTTGTAACTCATCCCACATCCACTGGCCCGAGGTGGTGAAGTTGAAGAAGTGTCCTTCAATGGCGAAGCTGTTCACGAAAGAGACTCTGCGGCCCGTGGGATGCCCTGCGTCGGTCCAGTTGCCGGTCTCGAGAAGAATCGTCTTCAAGAGTCCTACTTCAATTACTTCTCCTGCCACGCCGTTGATTTCGACCCAGTCGCCGACGCGCAGGCCGTTGCGACCCATCAATACGAACCAGCCGAAGAATGCGACGATGAAATCTTTCATCGCGACCGTTAGTCCTGCGCCGGCCAGACCCAGGACGGTCGTTGTCTGGTTGGGCATGCCGAAAATCAGAAACGCAATCACGATTGCGCCTACGGCCTGCGCGGCAAATTTCACCACTGCCCGCAGCGTGTCGATGCGCTTGTTTTCCGCCGTCATGCCGGTGAAGAGGCGTTCGATCAAACGGTGTGCCAGGTACACCGCAAGCAGAACCAGCAGAATCCACAGAGTTGACTCGATCAAGTGGTGCAGCGCCGCGCGCTCACGGTTTTCGACGAGTGCGATCCAACTGGCGTAGATGTCGCTCAGTTCCTGCTCGTCCTGTATCCGTCGTCCGCGGTCGGCAAGATTCTTCTGATCCCTGGTGTACTGCTTCAGAGCATCCAGCGCGGCTTTGGCCGCCGCCTTCGATTCGTCTCGGGTCGCCGCCTTGGCACCCTTGGAAAATCCTTTGGCCTGCTGTTTGGCGGCTTCGCGGTTCTCTTTGTCTTTCTCGACTTGCTCCGCGAGTTCGGCGTGCTTCTGGGTTAAATACTCTTGTTTTTTGCCGGTCTCGTCGCGAGCTTGCTGCAAGAGCGCTTTTTTCTCGCGCAGCGCCCGCCAAGCCTGGAACACGCTCAGCAGCGTGTGCGTCTGATATTCCTGCTCGTGGGGGTCGGCTGCGGAGCCCGGGGCCGCAGTCGGGCTGTGGTCGCTCGCGTCATGCTCCGCTTTCAGCCGCTTGATTTTCGACTGCGGATCGCCGCCGGCCTGTTCCAGATCCTCCGACGCGTCGTCCAGTTCGTCCTGATCCAGATCCATCTGCGCTTTGGCGACGTCGATCTGGTCCTGCAGGTTGTCTTTTTGCGATTCGGGCACCGCCGCCAGTTTCCGCGTTAGCAGCGCAATTCCTTCCTGATCATCCTTGAGCGCCTGCTCCGCCTTGTTCTTGCGCTCGGCGAGCGCTTTGGCTTCGAGAGAGAGCGGTGGAGGATTTTCCTCTGCCGTGCGAAGGGCGTCGAAAAAGGCGAGATCAACTTCATGATCTCCAACTTTCTCCGCTTCGTGCGCCAGCGCTTGCTCTTCGGGCGTCGCCGCCGTCGCTGCCATCCGCTGAGCTGTCTGCAGAGGGCGTTGGTCCACCAGTGGATGCTGCAGCGCAGGCGCTTTCCGTCCAAGGAATTTCTTGGACGCTGTCGCCGATGCTTCCTCGTTCGCGGCCGGCAACTCCCGCGTCCACACCATTCCCGCGATGGCCGCAGCCACCAGCAAGAGCAGCGCAACCGCGGTAATCCAATGGCGGAGCTTCATAAAGATTCCGAAATCAATTTGAAGAGGTGCAGGTCGCTAGGTCCCTCTAAACGACGCGTTCGGTGCCAGCCTTCGGATGAAACACGTCGCATCAGATTACATCAGCAGACCACATAACTAGATCACTGTAGCAAGAAACTCCTTCTTTATGCGACGGTCAGAGGTCCTTGTGATTCTTGTCCCTTGCCAGACGGAGTGGTTTTCGGTCCGCACGATTCGGCACACGTTCGTAATCTCCACTGGGACAAATGCGGCGCAATAGAATCGTCAAAGGTACACATGTTCGAATCGCTGCAATCGATTCTCGACGAGCCATGGAAGCCAGTCTCCCGTGCTGCGCTGGTGGCGTGGCTACTGTTCTATGCGGGATTCCTCGTCTACGCATTCTTCGCCCACGGCGGTTTTCTCTTCATCGACAATGCGAACCTGGTCGTGCACGAAGGTGGGCACAATTTGTTCGGCTGGTTCGGGCCGACGCTCGGGCTTTGGGGAGGGACGCTGTTGCAGTGGCTTGTCCCGTTCTTGCTGGCGTTGTATTTCTTCACGCAGCGGCAGACCACGGGGTTTGTCTTCTGTCTTTTTTTCTTCTTCGAGAATTGGCTCTACACCGCGACGTACATGGCGGATGCGCGGGCACAGGCTTTGCCGCTGGTGACGACCGGAGATTCGGATTTTGTTGACACGACTTCTACGCCATCTTCTCCAGTCTGGGAGTTCTTAACCATGACACGCAGATCGCAGCCGTGGTGCGCGTATTGGGCTGGTGCGGAATGCTGGCGGTGGTTGGATGGTTCACGGTCCGGGCGCTAAAGACCGGAGAGGACAACGACCTGTAGCTGCAAATCAACAACTAGCAATCAAAACTCACCAATCGTCTAAGGCACCCAATCCCCAATAAAGATATTCGTTTCGTGTGGCGCCTTGGCGTTGCGGTTTGAGGCCCACACCAGTTTCTTTCCGTCCGGAGAAAACATGGGGAATCCGTCGAACCCGTCGCTGTAGGTGACGCGCTCCAGGCCACTGCCGTCGGGATTGATCAACCACAGCTCGAAATTTCCCATGCCGCCGGTGGCGTGTGTTTCCGGATCGTAGTTCGACGAGAAGATAATTCTCTTTCCATCCGCGGTGTACGCCGGGCCAAAACTCGCCGCGCCCAGATTCGTGATCTGCCGTTTGCTGGTGCCGTCGGCCTTCATGACCCAGATCTCGAGCGACGTAGGACGGATCAGGTTCTGGCTCAGGAGTTCCTTGTAGTCGGAAATTTCCTTTTCGGTCTGCGGATGGTAAGCCCGGTAGACGATCCAGTTGCGGTCGGGGGAGAACGTTGGGCCGCCGTCGTAGCCGAGTTCGTGCGTCAGTTGCTTGACGTTGTTGCCGTCGGCATCCATCGAGTAGATGTCGAGATCGCCATTGCGCACGGACGTGAACACGATCTTCTTGCCGTCGAGAGAGATCGTGGCTTCGGCGTCATATCCCGGCGAGTTGGTGAGTTGCTTCAGGTTTGAGCCATCGGGGTTCGCCGTGAAAATTTCGTATCCCGAATAGACCGCCCAGACATAGCCCTTGGAAAAATCGGGGCGCGGCGGGCACTCTGGGCTGGCCAGGTGCGTTGACGCGTAAAGAATCTTCTTGCCATCAGGATAGAAAAAGCTGCAGGTGGTGCGTCCCTTGCCGGTCGAGACCATGTGCGGGTCGCTGCCGTCGATGTTCATGATGAAAATCTGGTCGCATTTCACGTCGCCGTGCGATGACTGGAAAATCAGCTTCTTGCCATCGGCGGAGAAATAGGCTTCAGCGTTTTGCCCGCCAAACGTCAACTGATGCACATTGCGCAGGTGTTTTTCCTGCGCCGTAGCAAGATCGGGCAGGGGCGTCGCCTGTGCCGAAAGGGTGTGCGCGGCAGCGATCTCAAGAAAAGAGAAGAAGAGAAGAGAGAAGAAAATGCGTTTCATGGCGATGGGCGCTAGTGTAGCAAAGCGCTAAGAGCAATAACCACAAAGGGCACCAAGGCTCACGAAGGAAACCGCAGGTATCCTTCGCGCACCTTGGTGTCCTTTGTGGTTTATCGCTTCTGTCTGCGCTCGGCGGAGTAAAATGGGCGCGCCATGTACGGAGGGCGCATGAAATCGTGCACATTCGTTTCTGTCATCGCAGTTTGCGTAATTGTTGCCGGGATATTTGTTCTTCCTGGCAAGCTCTTCTCCACCTCGCCCGTCAAAGCGACGCCCGAGATGTTGAAGCTGCTCGAAGGCCAGTTCATGAGAGCCGCGGCCGAGAAAGGCTCTCAGGGATACATGTCTTACTACGCCGACGACGCCGTCGAAGTGCCGAGCGGCGAAGCCATTATCCGAGGCAAGATCAACATCGCCAAAACCATGGGTTTCCTCGACGATAAGAACAATCGCTTGACCTGGACGCCCGTGGGCGCCGATATCTCAAACCGGGGCGATCTCGGCTACACCTACGGCACCTACGAGTTTCACTCGAAAGACAAAGAAGGCAAGGCTACGGTCGAGTACGGCAAGTACACCAGCATCTGGAAGAGGCAGGCCGACGGGAACTGGAAGGTCGTCCTCGACATGGGGAACGCCGGCCCAGAGCCGAAGAAGTAGGCGCGACAGTTCTTGCTTTCGACAGCGTTAGCCGCGGGGAAAGCGGCTTACTCGTTCTCCGCCCCAGTCGCGACGCGAGCCAGGTTGGCCAGTTCCTTTCTGTAGATGGGGCGCAGGAGGACGCCCGCGAACGTTCTCTCGAGGACTCCCAGAACCCCTTTCTTTACCGGGATCTCGGTGGAGATGGTCACGTGGCAGTCGGCAGGAGCGGTGCCGGGATTCACAGTAAACGTGGTCACGGTGCCCTCGGGGTCCAGATAAGCTTCGACCAGCACACGGCCGGGATTGGGTTCGCTGATTTCCGCGCGGAAGTTCTGTTTTCTCCCAAAGAAATTCATCTGAAAACGAATCACCGTACCCGCGCCGACGCCGCCCTGCTCGACCACCAGTCCGCTGAACTGCTTTGGGAGAATTCGCGGATGCCCTTCATGGTAGTTTGCGATCAGCGAGTAGACGCGCTGCGGCCGCGCAGGGATCGATGCTGACGCGCTGATGACATGTTTGCCGTTCGATTGGTTGTCCATGTTCTCGAAGTATGTTTCCCAGGCTCCTGCTGCGGATTTTACGTCGGCGGATTCACTTGCGGAAGTGATTGCGGATCGCGTCGGCCTGCACCCGCGTAACGACTGCCGACAGTGCGGCTGTATCAGCCTGCTTCACCGCCTGCACACTGCCAAAGTGCTCCAGCAGGCGGCGCGTTGTGCTCGATCCCACGCCCGGGATCTCCAGCAATTCTGTCGAGCGGTCGCGGATCTGCCGGCGCTTGCGGTGAAAGGTCACGGCAAATCGATGGGCCTCGTCACGAATGAGTTGAATCAGATGCAAGACCGGCGAGTGATGATCGAGCGCGATCGGATCTTTCTCCTGCCCGTAGACATAGAGAATCTCCTCGCGCTTGGCGATGGCGGCCAGTGGCTGGTTGATGATCTCGAGAGAATCCAGCGCTTCCGCTGCGGCGTGCAGTTGGCCGAGGCCGCCGTCAATCAACACCAGGCTGGGCAGGGGCTTCTTTTCGTCCTGCAGACGCTTGTAGCGGCGCGTGACTACTTCCCGCATGGAGGCGAAGTCGTCGACTCCCTCAACGGTGCGGATGATGAATTTGCGGTAATCCGACTTCTTCATCTTGCCGTCTTCCCAGACGACCATTGAGGCGACGGTTTCTGCTCCTTGGATGTGCGAAATGTCGAAGCACTCGATGCGTTTGGGCAGCTCGGGCAGGCTTAGCACTTCCTGCAGTTCTTTCTGAATCTTTCGCGCGTTCGGTTTGAGTACGCGGAAGCGCTGGTCGTAGGACTGCTTGGCGTTGTTGCCGGCGAGGTCGATGAGCGAACGCTTGTCGCCACGCTGCGGGACGAGAATGTGCACCCGTGCGGCGCGTGAGTTTTCGCCCGCGCTTTGCTCGGAGAGCAAGTCTTCCAAAGCCGCACGGTCTTCGAAATCGACAGGAACGTAGAGATTGCGGGGGACGTAGGGCTGGCCAATGTAGAGCTGCTTGAGCAGAGCAGAGAAGAACTCGCCGGGATGAAAATCTATGACCACTGGGGTGTCATCCTGAGGCCCGCGTTGTTTGCGGGCTGAAGGACCTAGGGAGTCGCTGGCAGATTCGGTGCTGCCGGCAGAGTACATAGGTCCCTTCGACAAGCTCAGGGCAGGCTCTTCGCTTCGCTCAGGATGACAAGCGGACGAGGGCGCAGCGAGGTTAGGGATCGCTTCGAACTCATCGGTACTGTCGGCTGAATGCGCTGGCGAGCTTTGCTCGCCTGGGCGGACGAGGGCGTCCGCCCCTCCATGAGCCGATGCGATGTCTGCGTCCTCGCCTGAAGCGAACTCTGGCAGGTCTTCCCAAAAGAATTCCCTGCGGTCGACCATTTTGCCGCCGCGCATGTGGAACAGGTTCACCGCCAGCATTCCGTTCTCGTAGTGATAGCCGAAGACGTCGGCATCGTCGCCTTCGGCGGCGGCGATGCGCTGGCGTTCCTGTAATTGCTCGACGGTTGAAATCAAATCGCGATAGCGGGCAGCACGCTCGTACTCTTGCGCGGCCGCAGCCTGCTCCATGCGACCGTGCAGGGAGCGGCTCAGGTCCGTGGGGCGTCCTTCCATGAACAGGTTCACGTCGCGGACAGCTTCCTGATAGACGTCCGCTGCCGTCAGGTCCTTCACGCAGGGGCCCAGGCAACGCTTGATGTAGTACTGCAGGCACGGGCGCGGATGAAAACGCGTGAGGTCGACCTTGCACGAAGGAATCAGAAAATTGCGGTGGATGAGATCGACAATGCGATACGCGAGATTGGCAGGGAAGTAGGGGCCGAAGTACGCGCTGCCGTCTTTGCGCAACCGGCGCGTGACGTAGACTCGCGGCCAACGCTCGCCGAGCGTGAGCTTCACGTATGGGTAAGTCTTGTCGTCGCGCAACAGGATGTTGAAGCGCGGCTTGCGCTGCTTGATCAGATTATTTTCGAGCGCCAGCGCCTCTTTGTTGTTGGCGACGACGATGTAGTCGACATCGACCGCCTCGCGCACCAGCGTGCCGGTCTTGGCGTCTTCCCAGCGGCCTTCGTGAAAGTAGCTGGCCACGCGACTGCGCAGGTTTTTCGCCTTGCCCACATAGATGACTTCGCCCTCGGCGTTCTTGTAGAGATACACACCGGGCTCGGTGGGGATGGAGCGGATTTTCTGAAGCAAGTCCATCTGCGGAAAGATCAATTTTAGTCGATCACCGGGACTGAAGATGTGTTACACTTTAGCCTGATGAGTCATACACTCACAATACGTCTTACAGACGAGCTCCTGGCATGGCTGAAGGAGACGTCGCGCCGCACTGGCGTACCCGTCGGCCGGCTTATCCGCGAGCAGCTTGAAGCGGCCAGGTCTGACGGAGGGAAACAGCGATTCCTGCGCCACGCAGGCGCAATTACAGGCGGCCCGCCGAATGTTTCCTCCCGCAAGGGATTCTCGCGCTCATGAAAGCCATTGCGGACACGGGCTTTATCGTGGCTTTTGCCCGACTCAATGACCAGTATCATTCATGGGCTCTCAACCTGGCGAAGGGAATCACAGAACCGTTGCTGACCTGCGAGGCCGTTCTTGCGGAAGCAGCATTCCATCTGGGATCGAGTTCCTATGTGCTGTCTCTGGTGGAAGATGAAATGCTGCGAGTATCTTTCGACTGCTCCCGTCACATTCCACAACTCCTTGACCTTGCGCGGCGTTATGCCGATCACAAGCCGGACCTGGCGGATCTGTGTCTCATTCGTATGAGTGAGCTCTACCCTCGACACACAGTTATTACCGTGGATGAGAGCGGTTTCCGGACATATCGGCGAAACAAAAGGGAGACCATTCCAATCCTCTGCCCGCCACGGGGCGATTGAGCCAACGGCAGCAATCTGAGCCTCACTGTATAAATTTTCCACTCCCCATGTGGGCTTTGCGTTCGGCGAGAGCTGGTGCGGCGGTTGGACCACTGGCTTTGTCTTCCGCAAGCCATTGAAAACGGATATACTTACATCAGGCGTTCCCGGTACGGAACACTGGCATATCCCGTGCAGAGTTAGAAACGAAAGTTAAAAGCAGCAACTAGTCATTCCCAGGGCCTCAAGATTGGAAGTTCGGCGCGCGGGGCAACTCGCAGGACGCCAAGAAGATACAAACAAGATCGAACCAAGGAGCCTCAACCCTATGAACCGCACTTCGTTAGTGATTTGCCTAGCAGCCAGCATGGTGGCCACCGTCGGCTGTTCCAGCAAGAATTATGTGAAACAGCAGACGACGCCACTGATCAACAAGACCAACGAGCTCGACGACCTGACCGCGAAGAACAGCAAGGACATCAAGGATGTTGACGCCCGTGCCCAGGCTGGCATCGCGGCCGTGAACGCTAAGACTGCCGATGTCGAGCAGAAGGCGCAGACTGCCGGTCAGAATGCAGCCACAGCACAGCAGATGGCCGACGCCGCCAACAGCCGCGTGGGCCTGCTGACCAATACGGTCGCCAATCTCGACAACTATCACGCTGTGGCCGAGACCTCGGTGAAATTTGGCTTCAACAAAGACAACTTGACCTCGAAGGCCCAGGAAGCTCTGGATCAGCTCGCGGCCAGCATTGCGTCAACCAAGGGATACATCATTGCGTTGGAAGGCGGAACGGACTCGGTGGGATCGGCCGACTACAACTACGATCTCAGCCAGCGCCGCGCCAACTCAGTGATTCAGTACCTGGCGTCGAAGTACAGCGTTCCCGCGCACAAGATCTACGTGATCGGACTGGGCAAGGACAAGCCGGTGGAGACGAACAAGACCTCGTCTGGCCGGGCTGATAACCGCCGCGTCGACGTGCGCCTGATGACCAACACGGTGGGTGGCAGCACTCCTGCCTCGACACCGACGACTACGGGCCAGAACAATCCGTCGTCGATGTAAGGATGCGGGCCGAGGAGATCCCGCGCTTCGCTCGGGATTTCGGCGCGCGGCTCAGACGCCGCGCAAGCGCCTCAAGTTTACCCTCCTCCCCGGAGGACTTCGCCAACCAGGCCGCTCAAAGCCTCCCCCTGAGCGGCCTGCTTTTTTTTGGCTCTTCGCTCTTGGCCTTTGGCGGTTGGCTGAGTAGGATTGCAGCCATGCCTTCCATAACTTTCTCCCGGCGTTCGTTTCTGGCTATGTCAGCTACGCTCCCTTGGGCATTTCGCGGGCTTGCCTCGGCGTCGCCAATGAAAGCGATTCCAGTTGGTCTGGAACTCTACTCAGTGCGCGAGGCCCTGAAGACCGATCCCGAGGGCACGGTGCGGGCCGTCGCACAGATGGGATACGAAGTGGTCGAGTTCTACGCTCCCTACTTCGAGTGGACTGAGGCACAGGCCAAGCAGATGCGGAAGGTGATGGACGAGTTGGGCATCAAGTGCTACTCCACGCACAACAACGAGGAGTATCTCAGCGGGAAGAATCTGGAGCGCGCCCGAGATCTGAATCTGATTCTAGGCGCGAAGTACGTCGTGCAGGCATGGAGCGATCCCAAGCCGAGTCTCGACGCGTGGAAGGCAGTAGCGGACAATCTGAACACTGCCGCCGAAGAGCTGGAACCGGCCGGCCTCAAGGTTGGGTATCACAATCATCAGGCAGAGTGGGCGCCGGTGAGCGGGCAGCGTCCCATTGAGATTCTGGCCAAGAACACGAAGGCCTCAGTGATGCTGCAACTCGATGTCGGTACATGCCTCGAAGCTGGCTCCGACCCAGTGGCGTGGATTCGAGCCAACCCGGGACGCATTCGGTCCATCCATTGTAAAGACTGGTCCCCTGATCCCACTAAAGGCTACAAGGTTCTGTTTGGCGAGGGTAAGGCGGATTGGAAGGGAATTTTCCAGGCGGCAGAGAGCGTCGGGGGAATCGAGTACTATCTCGTCGAGCAAGAGGGAAGCCAGTTCTCGGAAATGGAGACCGCGCGCGAATGCCTGCAGGGATTTCGCGCTGCGCACGGAGGACGGTAGAATAAGCTATGCGTTGTTTGCTTTTCGTTACGCTACTCAGCTTAAGTGTGGGAGTTTGGGCCCAGACTTCCTCCAGTCCTTCCAACTCTCCGCCGTCGAACTCGCAGACACCGGATTCGGGCTCATCCTCCAACGACAAGCCAGCAGCTGACAAGCCAGTCAAACCCCGATCACCGAACCTGACGCCACCGCGGTCGGATCGCGTGAACGCCGACGACTTGAGCGACGAACCCGGTGAGAGTTCGAGTAAAGATACGCAGGTTGATTTGACCCCGCCGACGGACGACGCCAAGGCGCATCCACAGAGCGCTGAGATTCTGATGGACGCCGAGGCTTCAGCTTCAGGCAATGGCGAACTGACCGAGTTCCATCCCTGGGATCCACACAAAGCGGCGAAAAACATTGAGGTGGGCGACTTCTACTTCAAGCGCAAGAACTACCGAGCTGCGGAGGATCGCTACCGTGAAGCACTGCTGTACAAAGACAACGACGCCCTTGCCACCTTCCGGCTGGCTGTGTGCCTGGAGAAGATGGACCAACCCGAAGAAGCGCGCAAAGAATACGAAAGCTATTTGAAGATCCTTCCCCATGGCCCGCAGGCTGAGGAGGCGAACAAAGCGATTGACCGGTTGAAGCGGCCGACTGCAAAGGCGGCCAAGTAGAGCACGGTGTCAGCGGAAGCGGTCGACGCCGCGGCCGAGATCAGAAGCCCAATCCTTGTCACCCCAAGCCGCAATGATTCGCAGGCCTGAAATCCCTCAACGCAGGGTCTTCTTTGTTCTCGGTTTTTTCTTGCTCTTGCTTCCATTGCCATTGCCAACGTGACTTTGTTTGCCCTCGCCGAGGACCAGGTTGCCAGGCCACTTTGGTCCCGAGTGACCGAAACCCTTTGATCGCGCCGCGGAGTCGACAATGGCGTCGAAAGCTTCCAGACACGCCTCGACGCCATGGGTGCGCAACGCGCCTTCAAAGCGACCGCGGATGATGAGCATCGCTGCGCCGTGCGTAAGCGACCACAGGGCGAGCATAAGACGCGTGTGCTCGCGCGGAGTTCCTCCCAGGCGTTTGGCCAGGCGCTCGCGCATGAGATTGAAGGAGGGCCAGGGCTCATACAGGGAAGGAGGCTTGCCTACCCCGTCAAAGAGCACCTCATAGGCGTGACTGTGCTCGAGAGCAAACTCGATATGGCGCTGGACCGCCTCGCGCAGGGTACGGGTGCGGCTGAGGGCCGCGAACAGTTCGCTCCGGGTCTTGAGGCGCAAGGCGCGGAGAATATCGTCGCGGTCGCGGTAGCGCTCGTAGACGGTCGGCGTGGTAGTGCCGGCGGCCTTGGCCACGGCGCGCATGGTGAGGGCTTTTTCGCCGCCGCGGGCCCACAGCCGCGAGGCTGCGTCGAGGATGCGTTGTTCCAGATCAGGATCGGGATGCCGCGGCACTTCGCCTCCAGAAAACGGTAACCTTAATTTGCACTGCGTATAACTAACGCCGTATACTAATCCGTACACTAGCAATCATTAACGACCTCGCAGGCTGGGTCCCGCCGGATCCACGAAAGCCGCAGTCCTCCCCAATAGGGATCCCGGGACCAGCCTGCGTACATGCCAAAACAATCGAGGAGCTGTAGATGGCACCAGCCGCTAAGAAACAGATTGATGTAAACCACCTGCAGGCGGATCTTGCCGCCTCCGCGGTGGAGTTGCTGAGCGCGCAATGCGCCGCCGACCGTGTTCGGCTCCAGTATTCCCCGCAGGACATAGTCGCACTCGGCGAGCGGCAGACCTTGAAGCGCGCGATCGCTTCAGTCGAGGCTCTGCACCGCTTCTTCTCGCAAATCGAGGCCCAGATCCAGTACCAGGACGACAGCAACAACGGGAAAAGGTAAGGCGCGTTACTGCCCCTTGGTTCTCCCGTGGCAACTCAGTGGCGAAAAACTGGAAGCGACTTATTTCTCTACCCGGACGAACTCGCCCGTGGAAGCGTTGACCGCGACCGTCAGCTTGGCCGAGTCGCGCGCGGCGCCGTAGATGACGTGCCAGATCAACTCATTGGTGTTGTGGTTCCAGTCGCAAACGTAGAACACCGGCGTGGTGGGCTCTTTCTCCAGAATCTTGTCTCCGCCGTGCTTCTGCGCGGTGGCGAAGGCCTGGTCCGAATCGATCTTGAGGAAGGCCATGTCAAAGACCTGCGTGGACGAGTTCGTGGGACTGTAACCGTCTTCGATGCCGGGATTGACGCCGCGTGCCGGCGCGCCGTCGACCGCACTGCCCGACCAGGTGTAGGACTTTTCCGAGCGTTGTGCGGGGGAGGCGAAGCTGCCGCGCCACACGGCCCACTTGCCGTCCTGGCCATTACCATCGCTGGTGACGGTGGATTCCAGCCGGTAAGGTTTCGCGTCCTGGTTCCAGCCGCGCGCAGCAACGTACAGCTTTTGGAAGGCGGAGCGCGCGGTAATGAGTTCAGGGCCCTTGGCTTCGGGTTTCGCCGTCTCCGCAGGCTTGCTGGACTCGGACGAGCACCCAGTCAGCAACAGCAAAAGTATGAGGACGGCCGAGAACCACGCGTACATGATTCCGAGCTGAACACCTTTCCTATCCCCACTGCGTGAGAAAAACATTCCCGACGTCTCCGCCGAAGCAGTGGCGGGCTGTGAATGGGCGAGGCAAGCCGTCTTCATGGCATCCTTCCTGTTATAACGTTGTTGAGTTTTATTGCCGCGCAACATTCTAACTGAAGCGGCGGAAAAGGTGAGTACCACTCGTGGACCCCCTTCTCGAAAGATTGCAGGATGAGATCGCGTCGGCGGTTGCGGGACTGGCGGCGGAGGAGCTGAGCTGGCATCCCCCGGGAAAGTGGTGTGCCACCGAGGTGCTGGAGCACCTGTACCTGACTTACACGGGAACGACGAAGGGCTTCAGCCGCGTGGCTGAGGCAGGCAAACCGCTGGCGACGACGTCGACGTGGGTGCACCGCGGGCGGCGGCTGGTCGTACTGGGATTTGGCCACCTGCCTTCCGGGAGGGAAGCGCCGGCGGTGACCCGTCCGCGCGGAGTGCCGAGGGAGAAGGTGCTGGCCGAAATTGGGCTGAAGATCGCCGAGATGGATGAGAGCATTCGGCGGTGCGAAGAAAGCCTTGGGACGAGAAGGAAATTACTGGACCATCCGATCCTGGGGCCGCTCACCGCCGCACAATGGAGAAAATTTCATCTCGTGCACGGGCTGCATCACGTGAAGCAGATTCGGCGGCTGAGAGAGGGCGGGCGGTGACTGGAGTTGCGTCTTTCAGAATCGCTAGCGATTGTAGGATTTACGAATGCAGCGGTTCTGGTCCGATTCCGGCTGGGCTCCGCCCCTGCCGCGACAGCCGAGAGCCTGCCCTGAGCGCAGCCGAAGGGCGGCTGTCGCCACGTGGGCTGAAACAGACCGAGCGCCGGGTCCGACGCTCGGGAGTTGCCGCGGGCGACAAAGTTGGTTACGGTTGGCTAACTGAATTCGGCACGCCGGCTTTGCGTGCGTCTTCCTGCATATCGTCGAGCTTCTGTTTGGCGTCGTCGAGCGCTTTTTGCTTGTCGGCGATTTGCTGCTTGTACTGGGCATCCTGCTTGTCCCAGTCTGCCTCATTGCGCATGCGGTTACCGGCATCGGCGTACATGGCAGCGGCGCGAATCTGGTACTCCCGCTGCAGCACGTCGAGTTCGCGGGCGAGCAGATCGATCTGATCTTTCTGCGAGGCAAGTTTGTCTTCCCACTGCTTCAATGCGGCCTGCTTGGCGGCTTGGTCCTCTTCTGGAGTCTTGGCCTTCGCTTCGGGGGCAGCTTTGTCCGAGAGGGGCTTGGCCTCTCCGGAGGGTTTAGTGTCCCCGGGCGCCTTGGTTTCTCCAGCGGTTTTGGTTTCGCTCGTTGTAGCGGAGGGGGCGCCCTGTTCCCCGGGCTTGGCCTCGGTGGACGCATCGGAGGCCGGGGTCGCCGCGGCGGTTGGGCCTACGATCGAGAGCTTGTCGTTGGTCGGCAGATTGTCGTTGTCGAATACCCGCGGCTTGGCCGTGGCTCCGGGGGCCTTGCGGACCTGCCGGGCATAGTCGCCAAGCGACGAGTCTGAACTTTGAGAGTTCGACTGAGCCTGGTTTGACGGGGCTTGATTCTGAGCGCTGGCTGGAAGACCGAGCAGGCCGAGTGACAGCACGAGTCCGATCCCACTGCATGCGATGCGTTTCATAGCTTCCACCTTTTTCCCTTTGAGTCTTGTCCGCCGGAGCGGCGGAAGCCGCCGCTCCGGTTGCGATCCGTACCTCATGAATTCGTCGATCCCGCTCCTGCAGCCGCACTCTGCGCGGCGCGCTTTTCCGTCAAGAATCCGCCAATGCTGCGCTCCAACTGCATTGCCTCACTTGCAATGTCGTTGGCGAGTTGCTTCGCCAATTCAGGATCGTGGTTGTTGGCCAGCTGTTGTGCGTAGCCAGAAATCGTGGTCAGCGAAGTGCGCAGCTGGAGCGCTTTCTCGGCCGAAATTTCTCCGTGCAACTCCTGCTGGCGCCGGATGCGGTCCAATTCGCTGAGGTCATTGATCAGGCAGGCGACGCCGAGCAGGCCGTCCTCTGCGGGAACCGGAGAAACTGTCACCGCGAGGAAGCGCTTTTCGCCCGCGGGTGTCTCGAACTCGGCTTCGACCTGACGGCGGTTGCTGCCTTCGCGCAGCACAGCATCGACTTCATCGGCCACGCAGACGGGTTCGCCCACGGGTCCATCGATAGTCTCGTCGGGGAAGACGCCGGCCTGAGGCGGGCGGCCGTGGCTGATCACGGCGCCGCGGAAAATGTCGTCCGCACTCATGCCCGTCGTCGAGGCGAAGCCCAGAATTTGTTTCGCAGCGGGATTGCTCGTCTTGACCAGCCCGTTCATTCCAAATACCAGCACGCCACAGGAAAGATTGGAGAGCACCGCATGACTGAACGTCTCGGTCGTGCGAGCGCGATGCTGCTCGGCTTGCGACTGTACCTGCAGCTCATGCTTTTGCTGCTTGAGCTGCTGGATCACCGTGTTGTACAGGTGCAACGGCAACGTCTCGAGCGAGGGCGTAGGCTCCGAGATGTCGGCATCTTCGTCAATGCTCTTGCGCAGGAGGCGCATGAGAATCAGGCCCAGCAAAAAGGCGAATGTCGCGCAGAACAATACGACCGCCGCGCGCAGCAAGACCGGGTTGGCCAGGATCTTCACCAGAGCCTCCCATACCAGCGCAGGAATTGACTGCCGAAGAAGAAGGCGAACAGCGCCATGCTGCCGAGAAAGACGCCAAACGGCATCTGGTAATAACGCAAAACCATCTGCGCCGACTGCCATCCCCGGCGCCGGGCCGCTTGCGCATTCGCCAACCGCCGCATGAAACGGTGCGTGCGCTTCAGCCAAACCACAAGAACTGTAATCAGTCCGAACAGGGACCCCGCGAGTGAGGCGGTAAATATCGTGAACACGGTCAGCTTCATTCCGAGGAAGGCGCCGACCATGGCCATGAGTTTGACGTCGCCGAAGCCCATCCCTTCCATGCCGCGCCAGCGCAGATAAATCGCGCCCGCTCCGTAGATGAACGAAGCGCCGAGGGCCGCGCCCAGCAGGGAATCGAACAGGGAAAGAATCCGGGTCGAAACATCGCCACTGAAGGGCAGATTCACTACTCCGGGCAAGAACTGAGAAGCCAGGTCATTTACCGGAATGATCAGACTGAAGGCCACGCCCAGAGCGAGTCCGGGCAGGGTCATCTTGTCGGGCAGCAGCTTGGTTTCGGCGTCTGTGAAGATGAGGCCCAGCAGCAGGAATGCGAACGTGCAGTATTTCAGCATGGACAGCGTCAATCCGAAATACCAATAGCAGGCGAGGAACATCGCGCCCGTGAGCAACTCAATCGTCAAATAGCGTGGCGAAATCTTTGTTTTGCACTGGCGGCAACGGCCGCGCAGGATCAGCCAGCTCACGACCGGCATGTTGTCGTAAAAGGCGATCGACTGCTTGCACTTGGGGCACGCTGAGCGTGGTGTGATCACCGACAACCCGAGCGGCATGCGGTAGATACACACATTCAGAAAGCTGCCGAAGGCCAGCCCGAGGACAAAAATCGCCGATGCGATAACTGGCTCCACTTTGTCTCTGACGATCTCGTAGTTGGCGCGCACGCGGTCGGGCGTGAACGTCCCCTGAAGAACGTGGATATTTCCTGATCTTGGATGGATTATAAGTCGATTAACCGGGCCAGGACTAAGGTACTGAAGTCACTGTCCAAACGGCCAATGGGTACTAAGGCATTGACCTCCGCGCAGTTATCAGGAAGACCAAGGAACGGAAGGGGTGGTCGCGAAACCGTAGCGCCGGCATCCCTTCGGGCGCGGTTCGCTTGCTCGGAGTAGGGTTCTCCAGCGGTCGCCGTAGCGTCTCGCCCAGGCAGCGCCGGATAGGTCCCCCAACGACGCTTCTTGCCTGCAACCGCACCCCGGGACGCCCGCGAACGCGCCCCGGAGCCATCATCACATCAACCCAACACGCTTGGTGCTGGCTACTTCGCTTGCAGAGTCTCAATGTAGCTGACCAGGTTGGCAACTCTTTGCTGTACTTGCCCCTCGTGACCCTGGCTGATGCTGGAGAAAAGCGGACCCCAGACGGGCATGTCTGGACTGCCGTGTGACGCCAAACCAGCCTGTCCGCGGATTACGGCGGCAACGTGTGCTCCTGGGTACTTCCCGCCATTCTTCTGAGCCAGAACGGTCAGGTCGGTCGGCGGAGTCTTCATGGCCGAGGCCGCTGGGCCATTGCCTTTGCCGTCTTTCCCGTGGCAAACGGCACAATAGCTGTTGAACATTTCTTTGCCCGAGTTCGACGGGGCGTTATTGATGGGAACGTGCTTCACAGTGGGTGGCGTCTGTTCGGGGCTTGCTGCGCCTACAGCCAAAGCCGAAATCATCACCAGAATCACAGCCAAACTGATGAGTTTCATGACACGCATATCGTTCTCCTAGGGGCTTGTGAGGCCCAATCTTCCACAACAGCGCAGTCTAGGCGCGGGTTCGGGAGGGGACTGTGATTAGAATCACAACAGGATGTGACTCCTGATCGAGGGAAGCATCGGCGCAGCAACGCGATTCACGATGTCCCGCAGGCGGTGTTCCGCCATGGCCGACTAAGGCGATCCCGCCAGGAAGACGGCATTCGAGACGGTTGCGGCGAGACGTAGACGCTTCAGATCGCGATACTCCTCCGAGTCGTACCAGCGGCTCGCCTGGTCCATGCTGGGGAACTGGATCATCACGGGAAACACGGGTTGGTAGGAGCCTTCCACAACCTCGAAGGGGCCGCCGATCGCAACATAGCGGCCGCCAAACCTCTCCACCACGGGAGCGACCCGCGCTTTGTATTCTTCCATCTTGGCGGCGTCTTTGACCTCGCGAACATCTACCAGGAAATAGGCTGGCATGGGATTCCACCTCAGAACCTCGAGATGCTAGCAGTCCCAACGGCCAGAGTGCCACTCGATCGTTCGGTGGACTTGGACGACGCTAAGGGAAGACAAAGCGCAAGAGTTCGCCCTCCAGCGCCAGGGCCGTCGGCTCGTGAATGGGAAACCCCCGCTCCCACCGATTCCAGGCTTGGGGCACGAGGCGGGTCTCCGCTGCGGGGACCTCGATCCAACCCTCGGTCGTCTCTTCTCGGAGGAACACGGAGAAGGCGGGCGCTTGGACGACATCGCTGTGAACTGATTCCGATTTCCATTCAAAGAGGCTCGCCGCCAGGTTCTCGGTCAAAGACTCTCGCGGATCGAGACACAGTATCCATCCGAGAGGGGATCGAAGATAGTTGTCAGTGGAGGCGCCAGTCACAGCAGTTATGACTCGTGCGCCGTATTCCCCTGCCACATGCACCGTGCCGTCGTGGGAGCCGTGGTCGACGATGAGGATGTCGTCGCAGGGATAGAGCGTCTCCAGGCAGCGTCCCAGCCGGAGAGCGTCATTTTTCGTGTGCACCAGCGCCGTGATCGGGGGCATGGCAGAAGGAACTTACCGCGTGAAAGAGTGTACGCGAACCGGCCAATTGCGGCATCTAACGACAGAACGCCGGTTCGTCAGCAAGCTGCATTGGCCCGCAGGGCTAGTGACGACACGTATACGCGGGCGTTGCCCGGTTACCTTCCTGCGTACAAAGCGTCCTACAATCGATGCATCCAGTTGCTGTGAGCGCTGCAAGACGTTAATGTTCAGAGGCCATTCTCGCGAAGGGGTTCTCCGATGAAAAACGTGGTTCTGCTTGGGATCATGACGATCCTGTGGGTGATGCCGGTTGTTAGTCAGCAAGCGGGGCAGCAAACCAGCGGTTCGCCGCAGGCGGCATCAGACCAGCCTGACAATGCCGCGCTCATGCAGAAGATTCGCGATCTGGAAGACCGCGTGATCTCTCTGGAGGGACAGGTGCGCACGCTGAAAAGCCAGCCGGCGCCTCCGCCGGAGCCTGCGGCCGCGCCGGAAGCGGCAGCGCCGCCTTCAGCGCCCATGACGCAAGCCGCAGCGCCGGCCTACGCCGAGACCAGTTCACAGGCGGGCGTGCTGGGCGGAGCGGGCGGCAGCGCGGCCAAGGCGCTCAATCCCGACATCAGCGCGATCGGCGATTTCATCAGCGTGGCCGGGCACAACCCGGTGCAGCCATCGCCATCGTTGGAGATGCACGAGTCGGAAATCGGAGTACAGGCGATCATCGACCCCTATGCCCGCGGCGACTTCTTTTTGTCGTTCGGGGAATCGGGCGTGAACGTGGAAGAAGGCTACATCACGCTGACTGCGCTTCCCGCCAGCTTCGTGGTGAAGGTAGGCAAGATGCGCTCCGCCTTCGGCAGAGTGAACACATTGCATAACCACGTGCTGCCTTGGGTGGATCGTCCGCTGGTGACCAACAACTTGGTAGGCGGAGAAGACGGGCTGGATGATGCGGGCGTATCGATCCAGCGCATTCTCCCGGCCCCGAAGGGAATCTTCTTGGAAGCGACCGGGCAGTTGTTCCGCGGAGACTCGGGCAATGCGCAGAGTCCGCTATTCGTGTCTTCGAACAAGAGCGATGTGAGCGCGGTCGCGCACCTGCGCGGCTATCGTGACCTTACCGAGTCGACGAATCTGGATCTGGGTCTCTCGTTCGCGCGCGGGCACAACGATCAGGGGTCGAACTTCCTGACGCGCTTGTATGGGATTGACGCCACGCTGCGCTGGAAGCCGCTGCGGCGCTCGATCTACCATTCCTTTATTGGCCGCGGAGAGTTCATCTGGAGCCAGCGCCAGCAGTTCCCGGTCGAGCAGCGCTCCTTCGGCTTCTACACTTCAGGCGATTATCAGCTCGGCCGCCGCTGGTTCGTAGGCGGACGTTTTGACCGCTCGTCGCGAAGCGAGTTCGCCAATCTCACCGACCAGGGCGGTTCCGCAGTGCTGACCTACTGGCCGAGCGAGTTCAGCCAGGTGCGCGGGCAGTACCGGTTCACGCACTATGCAGGTAATATCGATACACACGAATTGCTGCTGCAACTGATGTTCTCGCTGGGTGCGCACGGAGCACACCCCTTTTAGGAGCTTCATGAAGATACGCACGTTAGATGTTTTCACCCGGTGGGCAGGGATCGGGATGGTCCTGATGGTCCTGTTCTTGCCGTCCATCGCCGAGGCCAAGAAACTGAATGTAGTGACCGCCACCACTGACATGGCGGCGCTGACTCAGGAAGTCGGCGGCGACCGTGTCAACATCGAGTCGATTGCCAAGGGATATCAGGATCCGCACTTTGTCGAGGCCAAACCCAGTTTCTTGCTCAAGCTGCGTCAGGCCGATCTGCTGGTCGTCGTCGGGCTGCAACTCGAGATCGGGTGGTTGCCGCCTCTAATTACTCAGAGCGGGAATCCTAGAATTCAGGTAGGCGCTAACGGTTATCTCGACGCCTCCCAGTTTGCCGAGATTCTGGAAGTTCCGCAGGGCACGGTGACCCGGGCCCAGGGAGACGTCCACCCGCTGGGCAATCCGCATTACTGGCTTGATCCCGACAACGGGCGGCGTATTGCGCGCGGCATCGCCGGCAAACTGGCGGAAATGGATCCTTCTGACGGCCAATACTTCCAGGACCGCTTCCAGGACTTCGACAAAAGGCTGACCGCGGCCGAGCAGAAGTGGGACGCGGAAATGAAGCCCTATCGTGGGCGTAAGATCGTGACCTATCACCGGTCGGCTCCCAACTTTGCCAAGCATTTCAATCTCGACGTGATTGCTTACGTGGAGCCTCGACCCGGCATTCCGCCCACGCCTTCGCACACGCTGGAACTCATCCAGCAGATGAAGCGGGAGAACTGTCACGTGATTCTGGTGGAACCGTACTTTGATTTGAAGACGCCGCAATCGGTCGGGCGCGAAGCCAATGCGCAGGTCGTGGTTTACTTGCCCTCGGTCGGCGGAGAAAAACAAGTGACAAACTACTTCGATCTCTTCGACTACGATATTGGCTTGCTGATCAAGGCTTTCAGCGCGACACCATAAGAATGAACCGCTAAAGGAGCTTCATGGAGATCCTCCCCTTTTTGCTGGCTCCGTTTTTGGCCAGCTTGATTCTGACCGGCATTCACGCTTATCTAGGTGTTCACGTGGTGGAGCGCGGGGTCATCTTCGTCGACCTGGCCCTGGCGCAGATTGCGGCGTTGGGCGCAACCATCGCGATCCTCATCGGCATGGACCCCCATGGCGTGGGCGCCTACTGGCTGAGCCTCGGGTTCACATTTGTAGGCGCGGCTATTTTTGCCTTCGCGCGCACTCGCCGCGGACACATTCCTCAGGAGGCGTTCATCGGCATCGCCTATGCTGTGGCCTCTGCCACCGCGATTCTCGCCATGAGCAAGGCAACTGGCGAAACCGAGCACCTCAAAGACATGCTGGTGGGCAACATCCTCGCCGTGTCGATGCACGACGTGGCTAAGACAGCAGTCCTTTACGGCATCGTCGGACTCTTTCATTACATCTTCCGCAAACAGTTTCTGCTGATTTCCACCGATCCGGAGCAGGCGGAAGCGAAAGGCTTAAGTATTCGTTTCTGGGATTTCCTGTTCTACGCTTCGTTCGGATTTGTGGTTACGTCCTCGGTGGCGATTGCGGGAGTCCTGCTGGTGTTCTGCTACCTGGTCGTTCCTTCGGTGGGGGCCATGCTCTTCGCCGACCGGATCGGGCGCAGGCTGGCCATCGGCTGGACCATGGGCACCTTAGTTTCCGGACTTGGAGTGTATTTCTCGGTGGTGTTGGACACGCCCACGGGCGCGACCATCGTGTGCACGTTTGGGGCAGTCCTGATCTTGATGTTCGTTGTCCACTTATTGTTCTTCCACGGTCGCTCCGCGCACGAACTCAAAGGAGCCGCGTCGGTAGAGAAACCGAAGCAAGACACGCTGCAAGCCAGGAGCTAGCCCAAAACGAGTGGCGCTGGTGCCGTGCCGGCTGTTCCAGGAGCCTGAGCTTGCTGAAGTGTCGCCTCGTGGTGGCTGCGACTCGAACGATGCTTACTGCGAATCCCTCAACTTCTGCCGCTTCGCGTCCGCACTCGTCGCCTGCTCTACCGTGATCGGTGCCTGCAGGGTGAAGTTCAGTACGGTTTCCGAAGGCAGTTTGATCTGCTGGCCCTTGGTGGCCGCCTGCACGCCGCCTCCCACGCCAGCTCCCGCCGCCCCACCGATTGCCGCGCCCTTGCCGCCTCCGGCGAGGGCTCCAATGATGGTGCCGAGAAGTGCGCCTCCGCCAACCTTCTCCGCAGTGTTTTTGCCGCGTGAGCTACCCTCTTTCTTGTACTGATCTGTTTGCAGGCTATACGTCTTCCCGCCGGACTTGATGCTGTCGAGCTGCAACACGACCGCTGACTGCCCCGCGAACTTGCCTGCGCTCTTCACCTCTACGAGATGGCCCGTGAGTTCGACGCCTGCCGGCACGGCTTCTTCTCCATCGGAAGAGAGAGGAGCGTTCAGCGTCGCGTGGAACGTGTCCCCGGTTTGGTTCTTCTCGCTGTCAATGGGATCGATTAGGCGAACCGTCAGTTGCGTCCCTTGGTCAACGATCAGCTTCTTCGGAGCCGGCGGCGGTGGAGGCGTTGCTGCCGCTGTGGGCGTGTTGTCTGGCGGGGACGCCGGCATGCTGTCCTGAGCAGAAGGCGGCGGGGCAGACTGGTTGCTCGCGGTCATCTGGCCGTCATTCGTGTCGGCGGTGGAGTCCTTAGGCGCGCTGGAACGCTCAGAAGCGTGAGATTTGGACTTCTTACCCGCAGTAGGCTTGGCCTTCTCCGCTGGGGGAGTGGCCGACGCTTGCGTCGTCTGGGCAAGTGACGCTGCTGCCGGACTCGGCGCGGCCGCAGAGGCATTGCCAACCTGCAGGTTGTTGATAACCGTCTTCACGCCGGGCACAGACGCGGCTTGGCGGCCCACAGCCTCCCGCTGCGCATCGTTGTCGACGGTGCCCGCGAGCGTCACCACTCCGTCATTGGCCTGCACGGTGAGTTGCTTGGTCGAGAGCCCGGAATCCTGGCTGAACTTGCTTTGGATTTCGCTGGAGACCTTGGCGTCATCGGGCTTCCTGGCACAGCCCGGACCAAACCCCAGAATCATCACGAGAACAAATGAAGACAGGCACAGTAAAGTTCTCTTCATACTCGACTCCTGACATGGGCCCAAGTCTGGGCCGCCCCTAGATTCACTTACAGTTTAGATGCATAGGGCAGCTCTTGCAGATGTAAATGGCGATTCCGAAGGACACGGTCAGCTACATCTGGCCATTGATCCGTTTCAGTCTCGTTTCGATCACGTGCTTCAGGGCAGAGGCTGGCCGTCCTTGAGGCAATCCAGCGACGTTCCCGCTCGGACCTGACGCACCACTCCGGTCTGGTCGGCGCAATAGATCGCCGACCCACCGGGCATCCGCGGTGACAGCGGAACCGCCGTGAGAATGTAGGTTGCAGGAACTTTGCCGTCCACGCTTGGACTGCAATCGCTGATGCGGAACATGTATGGCGACTGGCGCAAGCGGATGGCGAAGTCTCGCTTTTCGGCGTCGGTTGCGCCTTTCGAGCCGGCTTGCAGCAGTTGATTCAGTTGGCACGTGTAGGAGCCGTCGTCGCTTTGGCGGAGAACCTGACCCTCGCTGGCAACTAGCTGTTCGACGAGGTTCTGCGCCGTCAATTCGGCCTCCTGCGCGCTGCCCGGGTCGAGCGTTCTCATCTCATCGGATTCACGCAAGAAGCGTTGCACCAGAGCGTCATGCTGAAAACCATGCGCCACCTGCTGAAACAAGCCCCAGGCAATGACCCCTGTCACGCTTATCAGTGCGAGTTGAAGATAGGCAATCCATAGAGCCGCCCGCGCCAGTCCCTTGTCATTGACGGGCGCCATAGTCGATGCAACGCGCTTTGCGGCCACATGGCCCAACACGATGGCGGCGATTCCAAGGGGCGGAAGGAAGGCAACGATGCTCAACCCCAAAGCAAGTCTTGCCAGGGGATCGGCAGATCCGGAGGGTGGCGTCGAGGTCGGCGAAGAGCACGGGCTGGGGCTGACGGATCCCATCGCATTCCACTAGTCCACGGGTTCACCGTCCTGAGGACATGGCTCATGCTGCATGAATGTCCTGGCCATCACATCAGCGATGCGATCGTTGCCGTACTTCCGTATCACGTCGGATTGATCGAGGCAGTAGATGGAAGCCTTCGCTGGGTTCTCGTCACGTGGAACCGCGGTCGCTACATATCCATGCACGGATGCGTCAGTGGGATTAATGTCCCGGCAGTTGACCTGAATCTCGGTATGCGAGTGCTTCACGTGGAGGTTTAGCTCCTCGTCGTCGTTAGTGAGATTGTACAAGGGGCAGATATAGCCTTCGCCGTGGGAAGCGTGATAGGAACTCTCTCGATCGCGGATAAGGTGCAGCGCATCTATGAGGTCTTTGCGCTGTTGCTCCAGCGCTGCCCCGGAGGGGTGATTCGGGTCGCCGTACATGATCCGTGCCAGCAGTGCGGCGCGAAGATCAGGGTTACGATCGAAATCGCGCGTCATCTCGTTCCACACGGGGACGAGCGCCAGGCAAAGCAGGGCCACGACGCCGAACTGGAGGTAGCTGATGATCAATCCGGCGAAGGCGAATCCCATACCGCACTGGCGTCCGCTGCTCTTGGCGATCCGACTGCGCGATATGTGACCCATCACGACCGAAGCGATGCCCAACGGAAGGATGAATGCCAGGAAGCTCAGCGCGAGGCTCGCGACGGCCATGCGGTTCACGCTCGGCGCAGAGGGAGGCGTAGGAGCAGCAAGAGTCGTAGGACGAACCGTGGCAGATTGCGTGGGAGGTTTCGTGGGAAGTTGCGGAACTGCAAGTGTCGCCGCAGAAGGTTTCGCGGGAGTCGCCTCCGCGGCCAGTGGCTTCGCGCAAGAGCGGCAATACTTGCGCCCGACAACGTTATCGTGGCCGCAATGAGGGCAAAGCATGACTCATCTTCGGGGAGGGATCGAAGCTCTGCCATGAGTCGCAGGGCTTCTAGTGAATGAACTTGTAATCGACGATGGAGGCCGCCAACCCGGCATCGCCTTCCTCGGGTTGAGGCGCGTCCTTGGCGCGCATCACGCGCCCCTGGCAAACCACGTTGCTGTTCTTCTGCCCGGAAATTTCCTCTGGCATCTCAAACACCATCTCGATGAGCGCATTAACCGGAAGTTGTTGCGGCCCGTTGAACAGCACTCCGCTCTGGCTGATGTTTTCGATGACGCCTTCGTACCACGTGCTGGCCCGGTTCACCCGGTACCGCAGCGGGATGTCGAGCTTCAGGCGGCGCGCCCGGGGCACCCACGTTGGCCGCTTCTCGCGGGCGTGGCTGCGGCGTACGCTCGTCTCCGGCTTGACATGCTCCACACGCTGGGTGCGGCGCATCGTGGTCCAGTCGTATTTGTATTCCGCAGCGCAGATCAGACAGACCTGATAATAGTTTCCGTCTGCACCGCGGCGCGGCCAAGAGAACTCGTGAGAGCAGCGCCCAAGCATAAGCACATCCATGAATTTTTGCGGCATGATAGTGACTTCCGGGTCAGTTGATCCTCGGACGCACCGCCATCATCGCGCGAAGTACTAACTTTGGGTAGGTTACTTTCGTGCAGACTTAAGCCCAGGAAGGGAAGTAAATTGCGTGGATGCAGGCGCTTAGCCTGTGGAAGGTTTTCGTGTGTCGGAGGCGCACACGCCAGGGTAGAAGCCGAGCTTACGGCTGAGAGCCCAAATAATCCAGATGCTGCTCTCTGCTCTCAGTGCGGCGGCGCATTCCGCCGCGCCAGGATCGGACGGGAGGCCTGCAAGCGCAGTCGACCATGTATCATCGCCCCATGGGCGGCGTTTCACCGGATGTGTCCGCGTTCGTCCTTGCTGGCGGCAAGAGCACGCGCATGGGCACCGACAAGGCTTTCGTTGAGCTCGACGGGCGGACGCTGCTGGCGCGAGCTCTAGAGTTAGCTCGATCGGTGACTTGCGACGTGCGCATCGTCGGCGATCCCGCGAAGTTTGCCGCGTTCGCCCCTGTCGTGCAGGATGTGTTTCGCGATTGCGGTCCGTTAGGGGGAATCCACGCGGCGTTGCGGGCGTCGAACGCGGCATTGAACCTGATCTTGGCCGTGGACGTGCCATATGTGTCGCCGGTGCTGTTACAGTTCCTGATCAAGCGGGCGCGAGAGTCCGCTTCTACGACGGTGACGGTTGCGCAAGCTGGCGGAGGCTGGCAGCCGCTGTGCGCCGTCTACCGCCGCGAGTTCGCGGACTTGGCGGAAAACGCTCTGCCTGAAGGCCGTTGCAAGATCGATGCGCTGTTCGATGGGATACGCACGCAGGCGATTAAAGAAGAAGAGTTGGAAGCCGCAGGATTTTCGGCCAGCATGTTTCGCAACCTGAATACGCGGGAAGAATTGGAAGCGGCGCGAGCCGACGCCGACGGTAACTAAAAGGGAGTGCCATAGGTCCTTCGCGCGCAAGGAACGCGCGCTCAGGATGACAAACGCGTTGATAGTTGATGGCCAAGAGCAAAGAGCTTCAAGCAAAGAGCTTCAAGCTAAGAGCCAAAAGCTGATTTCATGCCCGACGATCCCAAACCCGTGCCCTACATCGAATTCCGCGACGTAAGCAAAGCGTTTGGCGACAACGTCGTCCTCGATCATGTCAGCTTCGACGTTCTTCCCGCCGAAACCGTCTGCATTCTCGGACGCAGCGGCGTAGGCAAGTCCGTCTCGCTGCATCACATCATGGGTTTTCTCAAGCCAGACTCCGGGCGCGTCATCGTTGCCGGCGAGGACATCACTGACTACACCGAAGAACAACTGGAACTGATCCGCAAGAAGGTCACGATGGTCTTCCAGAACGGAGCGCTGTTCGACTCGCTCTCGGTCGGCGAGAACGTGGCGTTTCCGCTGCGCGAATCCCAGGACTTGAACGAGGAGCAGATCTACCAGATCGTCGATGGCTTGCTGCAGATGGTTGGCGTGCAGGAGATGCGCGACCTGCTGCCATCGGATCTTTCCACCGGCATGAAGCGTTCGGTCGCCATTGCGCGAGCGCTGGCGGCGCGGCCGGAATGCGTTCTCTACGATGAGCCGACGACCATGGTCGATCCCCTGATGGCGCAGCTACTCGGCGATCTGATCAAGCGCCTCAAGATTCAACTCAACCTGACCAGCATCGTTGTGACCCACGACATGCGCCTCGCCAAGAAACTCGCCGAGCGGGTCGTGTTTCTGCATGAAGGGAAGGCGATCTTCTTCGGCACCTACGCGGAAATGGAAAAATGCAGCGCGCCGATCGTGCAGGAATTTCTGGAGCTCGATGAGCTAAAGCTGGAAGCGTAAGAACAGTATTCGTAGAGACGTAGCTCGCTACGTCTCTGTCCGCGACTTCAATGCGTCTGGGGCATGCGGTGCTGCCGGTAAGACGTTGCAAGCGACGTCTCTACCAGGAATTGTCTAAAATCCTTGCTGCACCAGTTCTTCTACGGTCAGCGAACTCTCTGCGTCACCCTTCATCATCTTCTCGACATATTTTGCGATCAGGTCGGCTTCCAGGTTCACGGGATCGCCGGGCTTCAGCGAATGAAGATTCGTCATCTCGACCGTGTGGGGAATGATGGCGACGGTGCAGCGGTTCCGCTCTAGCTTTGCCACCGTGAGGCTGATGCCCTCGATCGAAATTGAGCCCTTGTAGACAGTGTACTTCTCGACATCGTCCGGCAGTTCAATGTCCAGCCACCAATTCTCCGAATCGGCGATGCGGTCGAAGGCGATCAGCTTGCCGACGCCGTCCACGTGACCCTGGACGATGTGGCCGCCGAATCGGCCGTCTGCTTTCATAGGCAGCTCGAGATTCACCAGCGCGCCTTCGTGAATGCGCGAGAACGACGTCCGCACCCAGGTTTCGGGCGCGAGGTCGGCGCAGAACGATCCCGGCTTGATGTCGAGCGCGGTGAGGCAAACTCCACTGACGGATACGCTGTTTCCGGTTTTGAGTTCCTGCGGTGCGCTCTTCGCTGTGATGGTGATGCGGCGGTTCTCACCGCGTTGATCGATCCGTGTAATTTCCCCAACTTCTTCCACGATGCCAGTAAACATGAGACCTCCGGGATGAACGGAACATTCTAAACCCTGCGTACAGGGGCCAGGGATCAGGGGCGAGAAACGTCAGTCGCCCATGACTAGTGGCTAGTCATCGGTGCATTAGCACCTAACGCCAGCGCCCTGAATTCACTCTCCGTAGGGATCACGGAGGTATCCCTCAACCGCGAAGTCTTCGCCGAAGCGATGCAGGTGCACGTGTTTGACTTGCGCCGCCTGGCTCATGTGTAGGAATCCGGCGCCTGCTGCAAAGGGAATCGAGCCCGTTCCGGCGAGGATCTTTGGCGCGTAGTACAGGAAGACTTTGTCCACCACATTGGTAGCGAGCGCGGTCCAATTTACTGTCGCTCCGCCTTCGATCATCACGGTGGTGACTTCCAGCCGACCCAGGCGGCGAAGGATAGCGGGCAGGTCGGGGCGTCCGTCCGGCTCAACCGCAGGGATCTTTTCAACGCGGATTCCAAGTTGTTCGAGTTGAGCTTTCTTCTGCTCGTCGCTTTTTTGTTCCGCCACGGACGAGTAGAAAACCAGGACGTCGTTGTTCCGCTCCTGGGTGACGCTCTGCACCAGCCGCGAATCGAGCGGGAGGCGCAGGCGCGAATCGAGAATCACGCGCAGCAACGGACGCCGCCGCGGCCGTCCGCTGCGATCGGTCAGCAGCGGATTGTCCGAGAGAATCGTCCCTGCGCCCACCAGCAGGGCGTCGTTCTGGTGGCGCAGTTCCTGCACGTGGGCACGAGCGACTTCGCTGGTGATCCAGTTGCCTGAGAATCCGCCGTCCGCGGGATTGCCCTCGCTTCGCTCGCCAGCTTCGTCTGGCGGAGGAGCGATCTTGCCGTCAAGCGTCATGGCGGCTTTCAACGTTACAAGGGGCGTGCCGTGACGGATGTAGCGGGCGAAGCCCTCATTCAGGCGGCGAGCTTGCTCTTCCAAGCGTCCGACTTCGACATGTACGCCTGCGGCGCGCAACCGTTCGAATCCTTTCCCGCTCACTTTCGGATTGGGGTCGGGCATCGAGGCGACAACGCGGTGAATTCCCGCGGCAATCAGCGCGTCGGTACACGGCGGCGTGCGGCCTTGATGCGCGTGCGGTTCGAGGTTGATGTAGAGCGTTGCGCCGCGTGCTTTCGCGCCCGCGGCTTCGAGGGCGAGAACCTCGGCGTGCTTCACTCCGCTGTAGGTGTAGGTTCCGGTGCCAACGACGTTGCCGTGAGTATCGGCAATTACGGCGCCGACGTGGGGATTGGGCGAGGCGACGCCAATGCCTTGACGCGCGAGTTCAAGCGCGCGGTGCAGAAGCAGTTCGTCGGCGGAGTGAGCAGGCATTCAGGGTGAATCTACCACGAACGATCAATGCACACTTGTTATCCTGAGCGGCGTTCTGAGCGGCGTTCTTTGCCGCGAAGGACCTACGTAGTCGCTGTCGGCATCGATTAACCACGAAGTGCGCAGGTCCTTCGCTTCGCTCAGGATGACAACGTCGTACTTGGCAGGATTCACCGCCGCGGAGGAAAGCCCTGGTGCGAATCGTCCTCAATTTCGGCGACTGCGGCGCCGCTCCGGTCTTTCGGGCCGCGACGCAACGGAGCCATTGCATAGGCATGCGGATCACCAGGGGGAGAAGTCGGCTTCCTGCCGAGCAGACGCTTCACGAAGTCGAGTGCGACTCTGAACCGCGAGGGTTTCTTCCCAGCATCCGGCATAGACTGCTCCTATTCGAACAGGGAATCCACAAATTCCTTTGGGTCGAAGGGCAGCAGATCGCCTGCCTTCTCGCCCACGCCGACATAGCGCACGGGCAATCCGAGTTCACGCGAAATGGCAACCACAACGCCGCCCTTCGCCGTGCCATCGAGTTTGGTGAGGACAATCCCCGTGACTCCTGCCGACTCGGTGAACATGCGCGCCTGCTGCAGGCCATTTTGACCCGTGGTTGCGTCCATGACAAGGAGAGTCTCGTGCGGCGCTCCGGGAATGATGCGTTGCGCCGTTCGCCGCATCTTTTCGAGCTCCGACATCAGGCTGGTCTTGGTGTGCAGGCGGCCCGCGGTGTCGACGACCACATAGTCGGACTTGCGCGCAACCGCGGCTTGCAACGCGTCGAATAGAACTGCGGCGGGATCGCCGCCGGGCTTGGTCTTGATCACTTCCGTACCGGTGCGCTGTCCCCAGATTTCGAGCTGGTCGATGGCGGCCGCGCGGAAAGTGTCAGCGGCGCAGAGCAGGACGTTCTTTCCCTGCGAGCGAAAAACCTGAGACAACTTTCCGATCGTCGTGGTCTTGCCTGTGCCATTTACGCCGACGACCAGAATCACTTCCGGCGTGCCATCGACTTTGCTCACAGGGCGTGTGTTCGCCGCGCTCAGAATCGCGAGCAACTCTTCTTTCAGCAGGCGCTTGAGTTCGTGAACGTCTTTGATTTGCTTGCGGTCGGCCTTTTCGCGCAGTCTCGCGAGGACTTCTTGTGTAGTTGTGTTGCCAAGATCGGCGCCGATGAGCGTAGCCTCGAGATCGTCGAGCGTGTTGCGGTCGATCTCCTTGCCGAGGGAAACGACCTCCTCGATGCGCTCGGCGAGGTTCTCGCGGGTGCGCGTGACCACCTGCTTCATACGGTCAAAGAGGCCGGGTTTCTTTTCTTCTTCGAGGCTGCCGAAAAGCGTCTGAATCATAAGAGGGACAAGACTGATTATACGGGCAAGAAACGAGTCGGGTGGGGCAGAGGTCCGAAGCCGCCAGTCGCAGATGTGCAGGAGCAGATGAGGAAGGAAGGCAGATGTAAATCGCGGGAAGTCAGAAAAACCTAGACGCGGGTTCTTTCCAGGGCGGCGGTGTCGGCGGCAACGGCGGCCGGCGCGGGTGCGAGCGGGCCTTCAACCGCGACGGGGACCGCAACGGGTGCGGGAGCGCTGGGGATCGGTCGCTTGATAGTGAAGCGCTGAATCTTAATCTCGCCGCGGGCGCACACCGCGAGAAGAGCTTCTACCGCCGCAGGATCGAGGCGCTTGCCTGCCAGGTTCTTGATGATTTGCAGCGCCTGTTCGGGCGTATGCGCTGTCTGGTAGGGGCGATTCGTCGTCAGGGCATCGAAGGTGTCGGCCACGGCGATCACGCGCGCCAGCAAGGGAATCTGGTCGCCTTGCAGTCCGTAAGGATATCCGCGGCCATCGAGGGCCTCGTGGTGCAACTCGATGCCGGGCAGCATTTCCGCCAGTTGCGTGACTGGGCGCAGGATGTTGGCGCCCTTGGTGGTATGCGTCTTCATGACTTCGAATTCTTCGGCGGTGAGGGCGCCGGGCTTTTTCAGGATGTGATCTTCGATGCCGATCTTGCCCACGTCGTGGAGCTGCGCCGAAATCTGCAGCGTCTCCATGAAGGTAGCGTCCAGCTTCATCTGCTTGGCGATGAGCAGGGAATAGCGCGTGACGCGGTCGGAGTGGCCGCGCGTGTAGGGGTCCTTTTCGTCGACCGCTCCGGCGAGCATCTGGATGGAGCCCATGAACAACTCACGATTTTCTTCGGCAGCGCGCTTCAGGTCTTCGACGAAATGTTCGAGTTCATCGGACATGGTGTTGAAAGTGTGGGCGAGTTCACCGATTTCGGTGCGGCTCCACAAGTTAACACGCTGCGAGAAGTCGCCGCGTGCAAGAGCCCGGCTGGATTGGGTTAGCACCTGCAGAGGATTGGTGATGCGGCGCGCGGCAAAAATACTGACGCCGATGCTCAACAGTACTGCGAGCAGAGCCAGCAGGCGGGCGGTGCGCTGCATTTCTAAAACACCACGATAGGCTTCGCGCTGCGGTTTTTGTACTACCACGGCCCAGTCCAGGGACGTTACCGGACTGTAGGTGCCGAGCATTTCGATGCGCTCAGAAGCGGCGTTAATGGAGAATTCCTTGGTGGCAGCCAACTGTGCCTTGTTGCCGCCTTCCACGAAGTTGCGAACGATCTCCAGGTTTTTCATGTCCTGGCCGGTGGCAAACTCGGGCGTGGCCGCGGCTACAAGGCGGCCCTGAGCGTCGACGACGTAGGGCGTGAGGCCGCCGCCGCTGACTTCCTGTAGGCGGCGAATCAGGAATTGCAAGTCGACCACGGACGCGATCATTCCCAGAAAACGCTGTCCATATCTCACCGGATAACTGACGAGAAACACGGTGCGCTCGGACTTGCCTTCGCCCACGACCAGGGCTTGACCGTTGTAGACGCGACCATCACGCGCAGCGGCGTAGGCTCGTTCCAACTCGCGCTGCAGGAATGCGTCCGGAGCGATGCGTCCGGCCGAAATGCCCTTGGCGTCGGAGTTCAGCAGGGTGGCATAAGCAATCTCGTCGGAGGAAGAAACGAAGTTTTCCAGCAGAGCCCGCAGTTCCGGGGCCTCAATATTCTTCTCGCCAATATCGCCGCCGCTGGCGATCTGAATGGCTGAGGAGAGGTTGGCCAGCATCATGCGCAGGGAGCGCTCCTGCTGGGCAAGATCATCGGCCAGCGAGCGCGTTACCGTATTCTGCAGCAACATCTCGTTGGTCTTCAGGCGATCTCGATTGATGGCCTCTACTTGGGATGAGTAGAAGTACATCGGGATGATACTGATCACCAGAAGCACACCGAGGATTACGTACAGAATCGGGATGCGTGCGTGGTTCGAAGCGCTGGAGGACAAGTCTCTCCCCTCACTTTTCGCAGACGCCGAAGGCGAAGTGGCGGCGGCTTTCAAAGGTCTCCTTAAAATTCTAACGGGGAATCGGGGAGGCAAGACGAAAAAGCTGGGGCATTCGCCATTACCAAAGTACCCGTTAAAACCGGCGTCTGGCGCGGGTTTGGCAGGGAAAGGCGGGCGGCGGACTGCGGGGGCAGACCTCGGAACCTCAGACTTTGGACCCTCGAACTCAGACCTCAGTTCAGGAGCCTCTTCAAATCCTTCCATTTTATGAGGATGACGCGGTTCTCTTCGAGGAGCTTCTTGAATTCGGGGCTGGTTACAACGTCGTAGTCGCGCTGGCGCCAGGCTGCACCATAGTCGGGGTGATCCACCATTACGGCCTGAAGTTCGGCGTCGTCGTGACCGAGGTGAACGATGATCTCGGTGACGCCGGGTTTCAGATTTTTGATCGCGGTTGAATAGAAGGTCTTCCAATCACTGGGATGGACGGAGGGATCGGCGATCACCACGGAATCCAGGAGTACATCCTTGTTGGAAAGAATCGACGAGAGTTCGGTTGGCGTGTTGGGCGCGATGAAGGCGAGAAATGGCAATTTGTATTCGCGAGCGACCTTGACATAAACGGCGAAGAGATCAGGTCGCGAGAAGAGAGCGCCCATGTGGCTGTCGAGGTGCGTGGGATGGATTCCCATAGCGATGGCCCGCTCGATCTGCGCGCGAATCTCGCGTTCGGCTTCGTCCGCTTTGAGGGCGCCGACGGCCTGGGGCGTATCGGGCCAAAGATATCCGGTGGGGTCGAGAAGGCTGGGGACCTTGTCTTTGGATTCCACCGGGCCCCAACGATACGTTTTCCACTCGCTGGTAAGGGTTAAGTGCAAACCGAGGTCGGCGTCCGGATGGGCTTTTGCGTAGGCAGCGACTTCGTTCAGCCAGGGACAAGGAACCATGATGCTGGCGGATGTCACGGCATTTCTGTCTAACGCGTCGAAGCTGGCAGCGTCCTCGGAATGGGCGACCGCGAGATCGTCGGCGTGAATGATGAGGAGTTTTGAGTCGGCGGGGTAGCCGAGGCGCTCAGCGATCGCCTTGGTTTGTCCCAATGCCAGGGTAAGGGGTGAGAAGAAAAACAGGATCGAGAGAGACAACTTGCAGAGAGGCATGGGAGGCTCCAGAGCGATTTCCGAGCGTAGGGTAACACGGTTGAGGGTCCGGAGTGCTGGGGACAGAACTAAGAACTCACGAGCTACCCTCGCTCTTTCCACTGCGCGTCATGAGCTCGTGAATGGCTTCACGCGGAGACTTGCCCTGGTGCAGGATGGCGTACATCTGTTCAGTGATGGGCATTTCCACGCCACGGGCATGAGCTAGCCCAACCGCGGCGGTGGTGGTGAAAATCCCTTCCGCCACCATGCCATGCATGCCGGCGACGATTTCGGGCAGCTTTCGTCCGCGGCCGAGTTCTACCCCTACGCTGCGATTGCGCGATAGACCGCCGGTGCAGGTCAGCACCAGGTCGCCGAGACCTGCCAGTCCCGCCATCGTTTCGGCACGCCCACCGCAAGCGACAGCCAGGCGAGTCATCTCCGCCAGGCCGCGTGTAATCAGCGCGGCCACGGAGTTGTGACCAAGGCCGAGGCCGTCACAGATTCCGGCGGCAATGGCGACAATGTTCTTCAACGCGCCGCCGAACTCCACGCCGATGACGTCGCTGTTGGTGTAAACGCGGAAACTTGGGTCGCTGAATTCTTGCTGCACGGTCCGCAGAAGCGCGGGATCTTGCGAAGCGATGGTGATTGCCGTGGGGTCGCCGCGCGCGACTTCCACGGCGAATGACGGGCCGCTGAGCGCGCCCACGGGCGGGGCCGAGCCGTCTTCGCGGGTGAGTGCATGACGTATCAGTTCAGTCATACGCTGTAACGAGTTCTCTTCCAGGCCCTTGGTCGCGCTCACGATCAACGCGTTCGGCGAAATCAGCGGTCGCATCCGTTCGAACAATCCGCGGCAATGCTGGGAGGGCATTACGCTGACGATGATTTGCGCGCCCGCGAGTGCCGTCGCGAGATCGTTGGTGGCGGTTACCGACTCCGGGATGGGGCGGCCGGGCAGAAACCTCTCGTTGACGCGCGTCTGCGCAATCGATTCGCAGACGTCGGTTTCATGCGCCCACAGGCGGACGCGGTGCGTGCCTTTGCGCCCGAGCACAATGGCGATACCTGTACCCCACGCGCCCCCGCCGATGATCGCAATCTCGCTCATTTTCCTTCGTGCTTTCCAAAGCGGCTTTCGGTTCCTGCCAGCAGGCGGCGGATGTTTTCGTGGTGCCTGGCTACGATGAGCAGCGAGGCGAGCGACATGAACGCCAGGGCTCGCCATGCATGGCCGTATTCATGCAGGACCCATGCCAGAACAGGGAAAGTCGCGACCGCAACGATCGATCCCAGGGAAATGTAACGGAAAGCGAGGACAATAGCGACGAAGACACCGGCCGCAATCAGCACGGCTTTGGGAGCGATCATGACGAACGAACCCAGGCCTGTGGCGACTCCCTTGCCGCCGCGGAATTTCAACCACATCGGGAACATGTGACCGACAACGGCGAAGAGCGCGGCCAGGGCCATGACTCGATAGGGAGCGGGTGGACCCCTGCGCCCGCAAAGAAACACGGCCAGCATGACCGCAGCGGATCCTTTCAACCCGTCGAGGACCAGAGTCAGCACGCCGAGGGCAGGAGATTTGCGCGAGACGTTTGTGGCACCGATATTACCGCTGCCGCTTTTGCGTACGTCCTCGCCGCGAAAGACGCGCACGAGAAGATAGCCGAAAGGGATGGACCCCTGGAGGTAGCTCACCGCGACGATGAGGAGCAATCTCGACATGGTTTGAGTCGTCGGCGATTCTGAGCGCTTGTCTGGTGCACAAGGACGAGACGTCCTCGCGACAGCCGCCGAGACGGCGCCACTCTAATGCGGGTCCCGCAACGCGAACCCCGCCAGTTTTGTGTACTTCGATCCTTTCGGCGATAGCTGGCTCTGGTACAGAAAGAACTCGCGGGCGGTCATGGTACCAAACTCAGGCGACGCGAGGGCGGATAGTTTCTCCTGCAAGTGGGAAAAAATGCGATTCGGGCCGTCTCCCTTGCGCCACCGCGGCGAGCCAGAACCACTCACGCCGCGCGCCAGCGTCAGATGCGGACTGAAGGCACGGTCTTCTTTTGGAATTCCTAACGATGAGAGTTTGTCGTCGATCGCCGTTGCTAACGCGGCCAGTTGCGGCCCAGGTTCCATGCCGACCCAGAAGACGCGGGGCGATTTCGCGGTGGGGAAGAATCCGTATCGGCAGAACTGAATCTCGGCCGCATCTGCTCGGATCATTCCTAATTCGTGCTTGATCTGGTCGACGGCCGGTTCCGGCTGCTCGCCGATGAACTTCAGGGTCACGTGCAGCGACTCGGGACGCACCCAGCGTGCATCTGGCGCGAACCCGCGGACGCCGTCTGCAAAGCGGGTGATGCGCTCGCGGATGGCGTCGTCGATGTCGAGAGCGATGAAGAGGCGCATGAAAATCAGCTCTTGGCTTTTAGCGCTTGGCCATTAGCTTGAATCTCTTCGCTCCGACTGTGTAACGCATCCTTCGCGATTCCGAAGGTGACGGTGTTCGGGCGATCAGGGCTGCCTGTCCCGCGCAGATGAGTTCTAGTCACCCAGTGATCAGACTATGCTAGAAGCGCCAGAATGCTCCGCCGCTTACAAAAAAGTTGTGCTGGCGCGACTTCCCTGTAGGGGCCTTGGGGAAATCCGGTTCTCCCGACCAGAAGTCCCGCACTTCTCCGCGAATGCTGAGTTTCCGCCAGGCTTTTACATCCAGACCGAATCCGCTTTGAAGGGCAAATCCACTGGTATTCTTGCCAGTGTTGGCGCCGCCGTAGATTAGTTGCGAACTCTCACTGAAGTGCCCAAAGCCCGCTCCCAAGCTCACCCACGGCGAAACCGCAGTGGTCGGAAACAGATTCACCCGGGCCGCCGGGGTCACAAACAAGGCCTTCATGTCGCCCGGCACGACGGAAAATCCATACATGCCAGCATTCAGATCGATGTCGCGGTTGTATACGAGCAGCGCTTCCCCGGAAACCGCGTAGATCGGAGTCACCAGAAACCGGCGGGCGTACTCTCCTTCGAAGGTGAGGCCTTTGCCAAAGTGGATGGTTGGATCGAAATAGGTCGCGCCCTTGATGCCCTGGTCGCTGATGAAGGTGCGACCGATCATGCCGCCCACTTCGTTCTTCTCATCCTGCGCGACCGCCGACGCCGCCAGAATACTCACTGCCGACAGGACCGCGATCCAGAATCGTTTGCCAAACATTTCCCCTCCTGCGAGGTGGTTCATAAAGTTACGGCGGTAAGACCTAGCCTAGCACGACCGCAGACGTTTTGAATCCTCAAGTACTATCTTTTGTGATGCCCCGTGCGCGCGCAGGCCAAAGGGGTTGCGATGCAGGATGCCGCGCTGCGGGATGCTAGAATAGTAAGATTGCATGCCTGTGAAGGACCTCACTGTTAGCGGTTCCCCTGATCTCAAGCCTGATATGAAGCAAGAGAAATCTACGGAGAATCCGCTCGCTGCGCGCCCGCAGAAAGTGGGCTTCGTCAGCCTCGGCTGCCCCAAGAATCTGGTGGATAGCGAAGTCATGATGGGCCTGCTGGCGCGCGCCGGAGCCGAACTGACCCGTCGTGCCGAAGACGCCGACGTGATCGTGGTCAATACTTGCTCGTTCATCGAGAGCGCGCAGCAGGAGTCGGTGAACACCATCATCGAGATGGCCGGGCACAAGACGGGCGGCAAAGCAAAGAAACTCGTCGTGGCCGGATGCCTGGTCGAGCGCTTCCGCGACCAGATTCGCAAGGACATACCCGAAGTCGATGCCGTCGTAGGAACGGGCGAATTGGAAAATATTCTCGCCGCTACCGGAGTTGCCCCCGTGCCAGCGCGCAGCGATTCGCCGTTCGTTGTGCTGCCTTCGCGGCCCGAAGGCGATGCGCGTGCTGCGCAAGGTCGCTTCTCGCGCGAGTCATGGGACGGCGCGATCGGCGATCTTCCCAATTATCTCTACGACGACGCTACGCCGCGCATTCTCGCTACTCCGCGGCACATGGCATACATCAAGATCGCCGAGGGTTGCGACCATCCTTGCACCTTCTGCATCATCCCCCAGTTGCGCGGGCAGTTCCGTTCGCGGCGCTTCGAGTCGGTAGTAGCCGAGGCGGAGCGGCTGGCGCAAAGCGGCGTGCGGGAAATTACTCTGATCGGCCAGGATACAACTTGCTATGGCGAGGACTTCGGCTTGAAAGACGGCCTAGCTCTGCTGCTCGAAAAGCTGGCTGGAATCGAAGATCTTCGCTGGGTCCGCTTTCTCTACGCCTATCCCAACAAGATTACCGGCCAGTTGCTGCAGACGATCGCTCAGCACGAAAAGATCTGTTCCTACATGGACGTCCCCCTGCAGCACGCCTCGGCCTCAGTGCTGAAGCGCATGAAGCGCGGGGGCGGAGCCGATGTCTTCCTCCGTTCGATTGCCAAAATGCGCCGTACCGTGCCGGATCTAACCCTGCGCACGTCGTTCATCGTGGGCTTCCCCGGCGAAACAGAGAAGGAATTCGAAGAACTCTGCGATTTCGTTCGCCAGGCGCAGTTCGATTGGATGGGTGCGTTCGCTTACTCCGATCAGGACGGCGCGGGCGCTTATGGTCTGGAAAAGAAGCTGTCGCCACGCGAGATCCAGCGGCGACGCAAGCACCTGATGGGAATCCAGCGCCAGATCAGCAAGAAGAAAAAGAAGGCCCTGGTGGGCCGGGAATTCGATCTGCTGCTGGAAGGTGAGTCGGAAGAAACAGAATTGCTGCTCGAAGGCCGCACTCCCATGCACGCGCCCGAGATTGACGGCAAAGTCTTCATCAACGACTTCCCCGAAGAAGTCGAACCGCAGCTCGGCCAGTTCTATCGCTGCCGAATCACGGAAGCACACGACTACGATCTGGTGGCGAAGATCGTGTAGCGGTGCTGAGCCACTACTTTTCAATCTGCAATCTGAAATCTTCCCTCTACAATAAGAATGTTCTATGCCTCGCAAGCGTACTCTCAAACTCCGTTGCCCCATCTGCAAGAAAGCAGTAAAGAGCAGTGACGCGGATTTCCCTTTCTGCAGCGACCGCTGCCGCTTGATTGACCTTGGCAAGTGGGCCAGTGGAGCCTATGTCATATCGTCCCCGGTAGTAGATGCCGACGAGGCGATCCGGGAAAGCAATCCCGAAGACCCCGAGGACGAATCGTGAAAGCCACTCCCGCCGGCAATAGCGCCGGCGTCCCGCCGGCTGCCGCGGGGGTCAACCCTGAGGCTAACGAAGGGGCGTCTCGCCTGCGCGGTCCGCTATGGGCAACCCTGGTCGCGACATTTTTCGGCGTAGGTCGCCTCCGCCCGGGTCCTGGGAGTTGGGGTTCGGCGGCAACGGTGATTCTTTGGACCGTACTCGCTTACGGGATGACGCCCTCGCTGCGCACTCCGGTTGCCATCGCTTTGGCCCTGCTGGTCACACTGATCGGGATTCCCGCAGCGACGCAGGTGGCTCGCGCGTCTGGCGTGAAAGATCCACAGTTTGTTGTGATCGACGAGGTCGCGGGACAGCTCATCGCGCTGATTGCCGTCCCTCTCGCGTGGAAAACTTTTCTCGCGGGTTTTATACTTTTTCGAGCCTTCGATATCGTCAAACCGCCCCCGGTGCGCCAACTGGAGAAACTTCCAGAAGGCACTGGAATCGTGCTCGACGATGTTGCGGCAGGAATTTATGCGCTGGTGGTGATGCAACTTCTGCTGCACTCTGGTCTACTAAGATAGTAGCGAGCAGCGAGTACCGAGTACCGAAACTCACGTCGTACTCGCTGCTCGGTACCCGGTACTCCTTCATGGGATTTTCCGATCGCATCCTCGGCAGAAAAAACGTCAACGGCGGACCGCGCATCGAAGCCGTAGCGCCGTCGCTCGCGCTTGCCGGGGGCGAAATTCGGATCACCGGCTCGGGGCTGCGACCGCAGGAGTTGCACCGTCCGAAAGTGCAATTCGGCGAAGTCGAAGGATCGGTCGTCGTCAGTTCCGATGCATTCCTGGTCGCGAGGGTTCCCGAAGGCGCGACCTCGGGCCCAGTTGTGGTCGCGGCTGACGGGCACGTCAGCAATCCGCACGCCGTAAAGGTGGCCGTGCCCATCGCGGAAAACCTCCATCCCGTGACCAACCCCGCGCTCGACGCAGAAGGCAACATCTACGTCACATTCTCTGGGTCGCGTGGCCAGAAAGTTCCGGTCGCGATTTTCAAAATTGACACCAACTACGTGGTGAAGCCGTTTGTGGCCGAGATGATGAACGCCACCTCCATCGCTTTCGATCGCCAGGCACAGATGTATGTTTCTTCGCGCCACGACGGCGCCGTGTATCGCGTGGCCCCCAACGGAACGATGACAACCTATGCGGAAGGCATGGGCGTGGCCACCGGCATTGCATTTGATCGCGAGCAGAGCCTTTACGTCGGCGACCGCAACGGCACGATTTTCAAGATTGCGCGTGATCAGCAAGTCTTCGTCTTTGCCACGCTCGAACCCAGCGTTTCGGCGTATCACTTGGCATTCAGCCCGCAAGGAGACTTGTTCGTGACTGGGCCCACTACCTCCAGTTTCGACCGGGTCCACAAGATCAATCCGAACGGCGCGGTGAGCACGTTCTATAAGGGCCTGGGAAGGCCGCAGGGCTTGGCTTTCGACGTAGACGCCAACCTCTACGTCGCTGCCTCACTCGCCGGCAAGCGCGGAATCGTAAAGCTCACGCCGGATGGCAAAGCCAATCTTGAAGTCGCGGGCCAAGGTCTCGTCGGACTTGCCTTCGCGCCCGGGCGTTCCGTGATTCTCGCGACCACGAGCGCGGTCCACCATCTCTCGTGGAATGTTCAAGGCCTGCCACTACTGCCGGAATAATCCTCCGCGTCTCTGTGTCCTCTGTGGTTTTCATTTCCCGCTTTTCATTTAAACTTCTAATGCGTGCACGCCGAAATCATCGCGGTGGGTTCCGAGCTTCTCACTCCCTTCCGCATGGACACCAACTCGCTGTATCTCACCGAGCAGCTCAACCTGCTGGGCGTCGACGTCATTTTCAAAAGCGTCGTAGGCGACGACCTGCGTCGACTGGTGGCGGCGGCGCAGCACGGCCTGTTCCGCTCCGACATTCTGATCTTCAGCGGCGGCCTCGGCCCCACCGAAGACGACCTGACGAGAGAAGCCGTGGCCGAGGCGCTCGGGCTAAAACTGCGCCGCGACCCCGAAATCCTGACTCGGCTGGAAGAACGTTTCGCAGCGCGCGGCTGGAAAATGGCACCCAACAACGCCAAACAGGCCGATGTTCTCGACGGCGCTACCGTCCTTCCGAATCCGAACGGCACCGCCCCCGGACAGTGGATAAGCGGGCAGTTCGACGGTCGTGAGCGCATCATCGTGCTGTTGCCCGGTCCGCCATTCGAACTGAAGGCGCAGTTCGAGGCTGAAGTCCGCGAGCGGTTGCGCGCAAAAGTTCCGCCCGCGTTTCTCGCTACCCGCACGCTGAAAGTTGCCATGCTCGGCGAGTCCGCGGTGGACGCGCGCGTGTCGCCAATCTACAAGCGTTATGCCGATGTCGAGACCACCATCCTGGCCGGCGCCGGAGAAGTCGAACTGCATTTCAAGTCCCGTGCCGCTACACTGGACGCCGCGCAGCGCCGTGTCGATGAAGTTGCGGGAGTCGTAGAAGACGAATTGGACGACGCAGTTTTTTCGAGCAACGGCGAATCGCTGGAGCAGATCGTCGGATACTGGCTACAAATGCGCAACGCATCTTTGGCAGTCGCGGAGTCGTGTACCGGTGGCCTGCTCGCGGAACGCGTCACGTCGATCAGCGGCAGCTCGCGATATTTCCTTGGCGGCGCCATCGTGTATTCCAACAATTTGAAGACCGAACTAGCCGGCGTTCCCGCCGAGATGATCGACCGCCATGGCGCGGTCAGCCGCGAAGTGGCGGCAGCTCTAGCCGAGGGCATCCGCTACCGCTGTGAATCAACTTTGGGAGTCGGCATCACCGGCGTGGCCGGCCCCACCGGAGGCACGCCGGAAAAGCCCGTGGGCCTCGTGTTTCACGCGGTCGCAAGCGACACCGGAACCGAGGTGATTCAGCGAAGTTTCCCCGGCGACCGCAAGCGTATCCGCCGCTTCGCCTCCACCATGGCGCTGGACATGGTGAGAAGGAAATTGATGTGAGGAAGCTCTTGGCCCTTTCGCTCTGGCGCCGAGTTCATGAATGGTTATGAGAAGGGAGCGGCTTCAGCCACGCCGCGCAGAAGAAGTAGAGATGAGGGCTTAGCCGAAGACATACACCAAAAGTTGAAGCCCGCCCCTTCCAAAGTGATTTATTGAGAAGCTTCTTAGCGGTTCCGTGTAGCTAACTTGACTTCCTCGTACAACTCCGGCAAGCGCTGTGCGTCATCGGAGGAATTTCCGAAGCGGGCGGACTCGTAAACGTCGGTAAAGCGCGCGACTGGTTCTCGCAGGCGGCCGTTTTCAATTTTTTTCACGAACTCCTGTGGCGTCTGCGCTGCGGGTTTTTCCAGCCCGCGCCGTCTCAGGGTGCGAGCCATTCGTTGGTACCACATGGCCGCGGCTTGTTCGGGAGATCGCTCCGGATATGCGGCCAGCCACTTTTCGTGGAGGAAGCGCGCGATGCGCGCCAAGTTTCCAAGGAGCAGAAGCCCGAACGCCATGCCCGCAGCGATGATGGCCCATCGGCCGGGGGAATGTTCTACGCGATCCTGGCTGCGGCGGGCCCACTTCAGCATGGATTCATAGTGGTTGCGCGCCCAGGTGCGAGCACCCTCCCACAGGCCGCGAGTGCCGCTCACTGCGGCTTGGCCGAGCACATACTGGTGTGAACTGTCGTAGCTGACCACCCAATCCCGCCAGAACGACGCCATGGCGTCGACATAAAGCGCAACGCGACCCCATCCCTGGGGCGTTCCGCTGCCGCCAGCCGGAGTTGGATCGAATGTCTGCCAACCGTACCCCGGAAAATATGCTTCCACCCAGGCATGCGCATCTTTGGCCCGTACGACGTAGTTTCCGGTCAGATCGTTGAACTCGTCGGTGCGGAATCCGTTGACTACGCGCGACGGAATTCCCAGCGTGCGCAGCATGACCGCCATCGACGAGGCAAAGTACTCGCAGTGTCCCTGCTTGCGCTCGAACAGGAAATTCGCAATGGGATCTTTTACCATAGTCCGCGGAAGTTGCAGGGTGTAGCCGTAGCGCGTGCGCAGGTAGTTTTCGATCGCGGCGGCCTTGTCGAAATTGCTCTTGGTCGAAGCGGAAACCTGGAAAGCGAGTTGCTGCACGCGGGGATCAATCCGCGGCAGCCGCAAATACGTCGCTGCGATCTGCGGCGGATAGTTCTGTCCCGCAGTGCGCAACTCGGCCGGAGAAGGCGTCGCGATGTCAGAATCGGCCTCGTACCGGCTGATCGCACGCTGCGGATCGAAATCAAAGACAGCGCCGGCGGAGTCGGCCGCCAGCAGCCGATAATCCCCCTTGACGCTGCGAGCCCAGGGAGCGAGGAAAAAGACGTTGGTGCCGATCGGCTCCATGAGAACGCGATAGTGGATCACCTTATCGCGCACCATGTTCGTCGTCACGTAGGACGTTAAGACTGCGTTCCCAAAGCGTGGCACGGCAAAGCTGTTATCGGGTCGCCGCTCGAGTACGAACTGATCGCGCGAATTGGACCAGGCGTGTCCGTCGAAATTCGCCAGGGCCACGCCCCGCCAATGCAAGTCGTAGCGGCCCACGGTGTCGCCGTCGACCTGGATATGCATGACGACCGCGTTCGATTGCTGAATCTGCCCGATCTGCCCCAACTGCACGTGATCGCTGAATCCGGACGAAAAGTCGGTGCCGAAGGAATATCCGCCGAGATACCCGGCCGACATGCGGGGCATGACGAAGAACACCGCCGCGCCGCAGACGAGGATCATCAACATCAACGCTGGTGTGACCCGAGCGAGCGAGAACGCAAGACGCCGGTGCTCCCGCGGATCATTGGAATGCCGCGCCTGAATGCTCGCCGCGTGTCCCGAGCGCCGCATTTCCATCAGGACAAACGTGGCAACGGCCATCAGCATGAATGCGGCAAAGGAAAACAGGAAAACGCTGTCGACCGTTAGAACAGCCGACGCCAGCACCATGAGAAAAGCGAGAATCGCCAGCGTGACGTGATCGCGTTCCTTCCGCAGAGAGAACATCCGCACTACTACGCCGAACAGCGCGAGATGTACCGTTGCGGGCAGGAAACTCCGCGAAAAAATGAAATAGTCAGCGGCGAAAAAGACGAAGTAGATGACTGTGAGCGGCGTCGTCCAGCGCTCGGAAATTACCACCTGACGCCGCTTTGCCAGGAGATAGCCCCGGACCGCCAGGGCGACACCTACGAGAACGATCGAGGGTTGATCGAGGCCGCCGGTGCTCGCCAACGTGGCAAAGCCAGTCAGAACAAGCAGATATAGGGCTAGCTCGAAGTAGTGGTCGATGGCCCGCGTCAGGGAGATCACGCCGGATTGTGAGTTCTGGGGCGACATTCGTGTGAGAGCTGAGGGAATTCGAGGCTTCCCGCTGCAAGACTCCGCTGCTTAGACAACCATTGTTCGACAACCTTTACTAGAAGGGAAGGCTTTGCCGCAAAATTCTTGCACCAAAAGTCACATGCCGTTGGTGGCTAATGAATGAGAGGCTTGTGTGAGCACGATTCCGCTTCGACAATCTCAGGGCAGGCTGCCGGCCCTGCACGCGGCTCCGCGGGAGCAACAATTGCAGAATGCTAGAATGATTCAGGTCAGGCATCGGTCTTACGCGACGTACTCCCGCCAACCCCGCCAGGTCCGGAAGGAAGCAACGGTAACGGGCTCTTGCGTGTGCAGTGAGTCCCCGGTGCCTGGC
>Ga0316363_10000120_pt1 | contig 120023 bp, 86 predicted proteins | sample Sb_taG_3_FD_200459 | JGI IMG/M metagenome (GOLD analysis project Ga0316363, IMG submission 200459) | Peat soil microbial communities from Weissenstadt, Germany - Sb_50d_a_PC metaG (v2) (version 2) | ecosystem: Environmental > Terrestrial > Soil > Wetlands > Peat | place: Germany: Weissenstadt... | reverse complement strand
TCTGCAGGGAGACATTCCTGCCGCGACGCGTGAATTAGCGGGAGCTGCGAACGCCTTTGACGACTGGACAGGCAAGTGTGGCTACGCTGTCGCAATGGTCCCATCGCAACTGCAGTTTTTTGCCGACATCCAGCGAAGCCGCCGCCGCATCGAACGAGCACTCGCCCTCACGGCTGGAATCCAGTTGAAAGCTGAAGCAGATACCAGCGACCTTGCCTCGGGCAACACCTTTCATGTCTCAGCGCGTTCCAACTGCCGCAAACAAGCGGAGTGCATTTTCGCCCCTGTCACGCTCGACCTGCCGGCCTCCTGGGAACAGACCGCTGCGGAAGGTGACGCCACGAAAGGCTATCAGTTCACCATCGCCTTGACGCTCAAAATGCCCACTGCAAGTCCCAACAAATTTTCTTTGCCATACCACGAAGTAGCCCTGCTCCCACTTCTGCCGGAGCCTCCGCCTCTCCTCACTGCCCGACAAGAAGTCACAGTGGCGGGATACAAGATGACCCTCGATGAGCCAGTCACGCACATCGAAGCGACATCGACAACTATCGCTCGCGTCCTGCCCCGCATCGTGCCCGCCTACACCCTCGCCGTTCAACCCACGCAATCCATCGAGATCCTGAACGCCGAGCACAAGCCTTTCGATATTTTTCTCCGCGTTCATTCCTACTCCACCAAGGCCGCAAAAGTCACCGTCGGCCTAAACGTTCCCGATGGCCTCCACGCCAGCGCCCCGGTCGACCTCGCCTTCGAAGGCATCGGCGATCAATACGCCAAATTTACCGTGACCCCTCCCGCAAAACTCGATCCTGGAGATTTCACGATCGCCGCCTACGCCAAGCGCGGCGACGAAACTTTCTCAACCTCTCTCGAGCCGCTCCCCTCCGTACCAACCATCCTCTGGAGCGAACCTGCCCAGTGCGTTGTCCACGCTTTCGACATCAACGTGCCGCCGCATCTCCGTGTCGGCTACATCTCCGCCGAAGGCGAGCCCATCCCCGACGCCCTGAAACGTCTCGGCATCTCCGTCGAATTGCTTGATCCCGCCGCTCTGGCCTTCGGCAATCTCTCGATTTACGACGCCATCGTCGTCGGCGTGCGTGCCTATGAACTCCGTCCAGAACTCACAGGTGCAAACAAGCGCCTTCTCGACTATGTCTCCGGCGGCGGCACGCTCGTCGTCCAGTACAACCGCGATTTCGTCTGGGACAAACTCCAGCCCGCTCCCTATCCCGCCAAGATCGGCAGTCCCACGCCCCGCGTCACCGATGAAACCGCCGAGGTGAAATTCCTTCAGCCCGCCGATGCTCTTCTCAATTCCCCCAACAAGATCACTGCCGTCGATTTCAACAACTGGGCCCAGGAGCGCGGCCTCTACTATTGGAGCAATTTCGATTCCCGCTACACGCCGCTCGTCGCCATGCACGATCCCGGCGAAACCGACCTGAACGGCAGCCTGGTCTACACGCGCTATGGCCAGGGCACGTATATCTACACCGGCCTCTCCTTTTTCCGCCAATTGCCCGAGGGCGTCTCCGGCGCCTATCGCCTCTTCGTGAATCTCATCAGCGCTTCGCGCACGTATAACACCACCGCCCACTAGACCAACTAAGCACACTCCCATGCCGCAATCCCACCAGTGCGCTATGCTCATCATGCTTACTACTGGCATCAATATGAGTAATTCGGCGCGCCGCAATCACCTCGCGAACTTTCGGCGCGACTCTCTCCGCAGGAGCGATCGAGCATGAAACGCACGTCTATTTTTCCCCGCGGGAACTGCACGCTATCTCGTTGCTTTTCTCTTCTTCTCATCCTTGCATTCAGCCTGGCGCTGGCCACCACTGCCGCCGCCCAAAAGAAAAAGAAGAAGGACGCCACCCCGCCACCTGCACCCACCTCCAACACGGCGGCTATGCCCGATGAACAAAGGATCGACTACCTGATTTCCGAGATGATGGGCGCCTGGCAGGTTGGAGATATCGACAAGCTCCACAAATGCATCGCGGACGACATCAGCGTGGTAAACGGTTTTTGGGCCCCCCCGATCATCGGCTGGGCAAATTATCTGACGAACTACAATTCACAGCGCGCGCGTACCCAGCAAGTCCGCATGGACCGCACGAACACACTCATACGCCTTTCTGGAAAATTCGCCTGGGCTTCCTATCAGTGGGATTTTTCAGCCGTTGTGGACGGCCAGCCTGACACTGCTCAGGGGCAGACCACACTCGTCTTTGAAAAACGGGGCGACGACTGGGTGGTGGTCCACAATCACACCTCCCTCGTCCAGGCTTCTCAGCCGGTCACCCCTGCAAGCACAATCACTCCGACTCCCGCAAAGCCCTGATCTGTTCGCTCGGCCTTGCGCTTTACCACGCCTGCCCTAGAAATTCTTCAGGCCGTGGTACACGAAGATTCCGGCAATCAGCAGCAGCAGTACGCCGGAAGTGATCCCGCTGGTCAGGATGGGCTTGGAGAGCTTATTAATCTTGGCGACCAGCTCGTGCTGCTCTCGCGCCATGTGATCTTCCGCCTTATCCAGGAAGATCTGGTCGTCCTCATGACTGGTGAGAACGCTCCGCCATGCGACCAAAACAAGAAAGACGGCGGTGACGACTCCCCAGACAATCAGAAGATACAGCATTGGCCCCTGCAACACAGATTCAACGGTCTCCATAGAAACCTCCGCATTGGAACCGGTACGCGGTGCCCCGGATTGATTCGGGCCGGGTAAACCTAATTCTGCGCGCAGTATAGCACTCTGTTTGGAGAATGCTAGAGGGGTACTAACGCTCCAAAGGCTGCCTTACCCGCCTCCCTGGCAGTCCTTGAAAATACTACTTCATTTATATAGACAAATGACAAGTCTGGCGGCCAAACGAACGGTTTCATACACCGCTCCTCCTCCTTGGCTGCCCATTTACCCATTTGTTTTGTATGATTTACGCGTGTGATCGCAAACGGAACACCTTTGTCTCCATCGGTGTCCCGCTATCTTCTCCTCCACGCGACCCCAGCCCTTGCGATCCGCTCGTGCGCAATCCGTTCGCACTGACTGCAGCTCAGGCTACCCTCAGCATCTGCCGGCTGCGTTCCCTCACGCCCACGCGCTTGGCCGCTTGGCCGATTCTCTCCGCTGTTGGCATCCTCTCGGAAACTCACCACATTAAGCGGCGCATTCCGGATTCCCCGCCTGCTTTTCTTATCGCCTGCGAACCTCAATGCAGTCTGGTCCTCTCGCCTCCACTGCAGAAGAACGTAGAGGTAGAAACCGCAAGCCAACACGCAAATCGTATCGAAGACCACCAGAGCCATGACACAAGTAAAATCCCAAGAAGCTCCTCGGAAAGTCCTGAACGAATCATAAAGACTTCATAAGCGCCGCTTCCTCAGCCACGTGGCTAGCACACGCTCTTCTGCAACCCCGGACACGTCTCCAACCTGACCCTTCGTTGACAAACCAATACCTGAGCCTCAAAATTGATTCTGCCTCGTTTTACCCGCTTGTGCCCAAGTGGCGGAACTGGCAGACGCGCTAGCTTCAGGAGCTAGTGGCCGCAAGGTCGTGGAGGTTCGAGTCCTCTCTTGGGCACCATTTTCTTTCCATCACCCGCCCCGGCGATCCTTCCGCACGCACTTCGCAGAACTCATTCTGCGGCCATATAGATATACCGCAGCACAAACACGAGCGTCAGTATCCACAGCAGCGCGCTCACCTCGCGGAATTTTCCCGCGGCCACTTTGGCCACTGTGTAGGAGATCACCCCCAGGCTCAAGCCCGTCGCAATGCTGAACGTCAACGGCGTGGCCACCAGCGTCACAAACGCCGGAAACGCCTCGCTGAACTCCTTCCAATTCACTTGCGCGATGGATTCCGTCATCAGCGCGCCCACCAGGATCAGCGCCGGCGCCGTTGCAAATCCCGGAATCGCCGCGGCCACCGGCGAAAAAAACATCGCCGCCAGAAACAGCCCCGCCACCATGATGTTACTCAGCCCGGTGCGCGCCCCCGCCGCTACTCCCGCGGCACTCTCGATATAGCTGGTAACCGTCGAGGTTCCTGTCAGCGCGCCAAACATCGTTCCCACGCCATCCGCCAGCAGCGCGCGCCCCACCCGTGGGATCTTTCCTTCCTTGACGAATCCCCCTTGCTCGCACACGCCCACCAGCGTGCCCACGTTGTCGAACAGGTCCACGAACAAAAATATGAAGATGATCTCCGCCAGCCCCAGGTGTGCGGCGCCGCGCAAATCCAGTTTCAGGAACGTCGCCGAAGGATGCGGCAGCGCCAGCACCGCAGAAGGCCAGTGCGCCAATCCCCGGAAAATTCCAAACAGCGTCGTGCCCAGAATCCCCAGCAAAATCGCGCCGTTCACCCGCCGCACCATCAGCGCCAGCGTCAACACGATTCCCAGGCAAGCCGCCTGCACCTCCCGGTCCGAAAAATTGCCCAGGCTGACAAACGTCGCGGGATTCGCCACCACCAGCTTTGCGCTGCGCAAGCCCACAAACGCGATAAACATCCCGATCCCGCCCGCGGTCGCGTGCTTCAAGCCGTGCGGAATGCCGTTCACGATCTGCTCCCGCACGCGCGTCACCGTCAACAACACAAACAGCACTCCCGAAAAAAACACCGCCCCCAGCGCGATCGGCCACGGAACGTGCATCCCCAGGCACACTGAATATGTGAAATACGCATTCAGCGACATCCCCGGCGCCAGCGCGATCGGATAATTCGCGTACAACCCCATCACCAGCGTCGCCACTGCCGCGGATAAACACGTGGCGAACACTACGCCTTCCGCCGGCATCCCCGCTTGCGCCAGGATCTGCGGATTCACCACGATGATGTACGCCATCGTGAGAAACGTCGTCGCGCCGCCCAGCAACTCGTGACGTACCGTGGTGTGATTTTTTTCTAATGCAAAGAACCGTTCGACCCAAGGCATTGCTAGCATTTTCGGATTCGATTCACACGCGAGAGAACTGTATGGTTGCCGCCACGCTTCTGTCAATGACGGGAATTCCTCGCTGGAAAAACCAAGGATTCGCGAAGATACGGCTTGCCTTGTGAGAGGCTCGGCCTTTTTTTGTGAGGCGCGGAAATTGTGCGCCGCGCTTGGAAGCATCTCTTACTTCCGGAACGCTCCCCACCCAAGTCGCACCTGAATCGTGTTGATCCCCGGATTTGGGCTTGAAATTCCCGCATTCGAGATGTGCATGAACCGCACTTCCGCCGTCCAATTATGCTTCTCGCCCAGAAAATGCGCGCCCAACGCCCCGCTCGTCGTGAAGTTCACGTGAGAAGTTCCCTCAGGCACCTTCGTGTTCGTAAACAGCGTCCCACCCTCAATCTCGAAATAGGGTTTCACCTTTCGAGGCGACGTCAGGATCCATTTGAACGCAAACGGATTCACCCCCGCCCCATACGCCGTGTTCGTGCTCTGCACAATCGCCCACGCCGGCACCGCATCCAACGCGTACTCCAATTGTCCGCGCAAAAAACCCGGCCCGTGCGGCGATGTGATCACTATGCCGTAGCGCAATCCCAGGTTCCACACGCCGGTGCCGGACTGGCTTCCATTGATGCCGTGCCCGCCGCCGGTCCACACCTGCCACTCGCTGCTCGCACCCTCGGGGCCAGCCTGCGCTCGGCCCTCCGGCGCAAAAACCAGTAACCCCATAACGCACAACACCGCGAACATCCCGCTCTTTTTCACAGCAGACTCTCCCAAGAACCCGAATCCGCACAATATCCGAAACCCCCCGTTCCCGCAATCGCGGAAAAAGCCGCGCAGCGCCTCGGATTCCAGTCAGCACATTACGCCTCTGTGTGCATTGGTTTGACACAATCTAACTTTCCGCGCCGTCGTTACCGGGTCTTGGCGACCGTATACCTCGATTGTGCCCCCGGCGCGTCACGCGGCCACCGGCTGCTGCCTCAAAACAGGCACCATCAGGGCAGCGTCCATCTTGACTTACCAAACTAATCGGGCTTTAGCCGTCCTTTTTGACCATGGTGGAGGAACAACAGGAATCGATCTTTTGCTACTTCCAACTGCGACAAGGCGCCGTCGAGCCCCTTGAGGGAACGGTACCCGGTCGCCGCCAGTTCCTCGACGGTCGCCATTTTCTGTTCCAGGAAATGACCAAAAGAAACCAAGGCGTTTTGGTGTTCGTTCGTCGTTGTCGGCACCGTCGGACCGGGCAGCGCTAGGGCGGATAGATCGAACGCCGGAGGGGTATCTGTCCGGGGTGAAGTCAACTGCTTCAACGCAGGCAGAAAGCTGGCCGATGCTTCGACGCGCTTTCCTAGGGTGTCAGGTCTCAGCCCCCATTTCTCGATCAGAACCTTCAGCAGAGAAGTGTGGTCGAAGACGGAATTGAGAAATCCTCTGTTGACCCAGGGCGAAATCAAGAGCGCGGGCACGCGCACCCCATACTGGTTGAACGCGTACTCGGAAACAGCGTCGTCGGGTGGCACGGTGCCAGGAGGAAGAACATGGTCGTAGAAACCTCCATGCTCGTCGTACAAAAGCACGAAGAGCGTTGAATTCCACAGATTCTCGTTGCCCCGCAGGGCATTGTAGATTTGGGCGATCAAATACTCGCCTTTGCGTATGTCCGTTGGCGGGTGCTGATCGTTCTCGTCAGTTCCCCCATACGAGGGCTCGATAAAGACGTACTGCGGAAATTGCTCTTCAGGACCGCTGGCAGCATCGAAGATTCCAGACATGCGGTGAAAATTATTTGGTCTTATCCACAGATGAGTGAAAAGCAGGGTGTGGGGCATGCCGTGGTGATAGATGCTCCAGGAAATGCCCTTCTTGTCGAGTTCATCATAAATCGTGTTCTGGTCGTAGAAGTGCTCGTTCTGTATGTACAGGCCCTGTGGCATTTTGATGTGGCCCTTGCAAGTCCCGCTGTGTACGAAGAATCTGTTCGGCCAGGTGGGCCCGGGCAAGGACGAGAACCAGTGGTCGCAAATCATAAAATTCTCAGCCAGCGTGTGGATCACCGGCAAGCTGCCCTTTGGGTAGTAGGCCATGATCTGAGCGCGCTCCGTTGGTGTGCTCTGCGGATACGCCCGCGCAAAGTTGGCAACATATCCACCGCAGTTATTCTCGATTTGGCTCAGGACATCGGGAGTATCGTGACACGGGTCACAGGCGATGTCAGGGATCGCGGAACTTGCTTGCTTCACCAAAACGTTCGCGTTCGGATAGTCAGGATTGCTGCGGAGATTTGTTTCGTCAACGCCTTCAAGCCCAGGGTAGATGCTCTTCGTCCAGCCCAGCAGTTGGTCGAAGGAATGGTTCTCCATCATCAAAACGACGACGTGCTTGATCGGATCGTCTTGCGCCATATGCTCCTCACATTCTGCACCGTTCTTGCGTAAGCAACTTCTCTATCGCGGAATCAGGTCGTAGGGCTGACCGCGAGCGTTGTTGTTTGCACGGCGCAGGCGGTAGCTCTGTATTAGAGGTGCTTCTTAGTTACGCCTCCGCACCCCCCCCGATCTTGCTTACCCTGTTCAAAGTCATCCACCGACTCGAAGGCTGCTACCCAACTCTTCGCCGTGATGATGCACACAGAGGCTTGCACACTTTGCTCGTTGTGCTCCGAGAAGAGTTCCAAGTGCTGGCCACGCAATTTGGCCTCTGCCCGAACACCCTCAGCCAGCATCGGGAATTACCACGGCGACGGCCAACCGCCGACGCCTGCGATCACGAGCCTAATCTCAACAAACGCTCGAAAGTCGGCCCAAGTAGCGGGTGTTCAGCCAAGTGGAAATTCCTTCGTCCCTCCGGTGGTCACCACTTGAACTACTTTCTGCCCATTGTTCTGTTTCAGCTGAATACTTTGGATGCTAAACCAGAACATCTTATGAACGGAGACACCCGCGATGTTGTTGAGGCCCGGAAGGCCATCTGTTTCCGCCACTGCGAAGCTCACTTCATTCTTAAGCCGGACCGGCGTCCCACTGAGCACGGTATCAACCTCCTGGGCGTTGGTCACGGTAACGAGATCCCCGGCTTTTGTGACCTGTTGGATCGCGCCGAGCACACTGGCCAGAGGTCCTTCGACGGGAACCGCAGAAGCGGAGAGCGCAGCCAGCAAAGTGCTGCCAGCGACGGTCGCGTTGTCACCCAGGCTGGAAAAGATCTGCATCGCCACGGATACAGGGTCTGCTGCGGCGACCTTGGCAGCCGCGATGATTTTCGTTACATCATCAACGGATAGCCCTGCGACACTAGCTCCTTGGTTGGGAAGTGGTGAAATCGGTGTTGTCATAGATTTGGCTCCTTTCCTTGTTCCGACAGTACTCACAAAGATTCAAATAAACTGGGACCTTAACTCTTCGAGAGCCCTTTCCCTGCGGCATAATCGTCGACCGAACCACAATGAACTTGTTCAGCATGTCAAACCTAAACAGGCCACCCAATGACAGGGCGGCGGCCATGATAAACCATTCGAGCAGTAACTCCTAGCACAAGATACAAACAGGACTGAAGCTTTGTAAGTGCAGTTCAAGATAGGCTCGGCCTGTTCGCAGATCGAGCGCAATCATTCGTGGGTTTTTGGGAATTCAGCGCCGAAAAAATAAGGGAGGCAGGCCAGGTCTTCCCGCCTCCCTCTTATTCCCCGTTCGGGGAATCCTTTTCACCAAAAAACCAAAATGCCTTCGTTCCGCCCAATTCATTCTTCAGAATACCGATGATCATCGCCAAGAGAGCCTCGACAACGCCGGAAACACAAATGTTTGCAATCGGGCCGGCAGCTTGAACTCCGCCAAGCTGTCCGATTTACTAGCTGCAACCGGCACTGCTGATTGCGGCAGCTCGCTCAACACAGCCGTGAAGGGACCTACGCTTGCTATTGAATCCCGGCCAGCACGAATTGCGGTTGACGCAAGGGGGTCATAGACGTATGGTTTGCTCAAGGATCGACATCAATTCGGGAAATTGATCCTGAGCTCCAAGGTCTCGCCGCAATTGGAGCCTGGCCCAAAAGATTGTGGTTCTCCACGAGTGCTTGAAGTTTCGAACAAGAAATGGGAGGCCACTGCCATGTTTCTAGATTTTTACTCTCTCCGTGAACAACCGTTCGGCGTTACACCTGATCCCAACTACCTTTATTTGAGCCGAACCCACGGTGAAGCGCTGGGTGCGCTACTGGATGGCATCAAAGCCGACCGTGGATTCATGGCCCTTATCGCCGAGCCAGGAATGGGAAAGACCACAATTCTCTACCGGATCCTGGAGGAGCTAAGGGATTCCGCCCGTAGCGTGTTTCTATTCCAGACCCAGTGTGATTCCCGCGAGTTCTTCCGCTACATTCTCAGCGAGCTTGGCATCAAGACCGCTCGAATGGGTCTCGTGTCAATGCACAATAAATTGAATGAGGTCCTGTTTAGCGAGATGCTGGCCGGCAGGCGCTTCATATTGGTCGTCGATGAAGCGCAAGATCTCGAGGAACCTGTTCTGGAAACGATCCGGCTGCTCTCCGATTTTGAGACTCCCCATGCAAAACTGTTGGGAATCATCCTCTCTGGACAGCCATTGTTAGCCGAAAAATTGGCGCGGACTGCTTTGTCACAATTGAAGCAGCGCATCGCCATCGTACGCCGCCTGGAACCCTTGAGTTCGGACGAGACAGCCTGCTATATCGAGCACCGCCTCAAGGTAGCCGGCTTTTCCGGCGACCGGTTATTCGAGCCCGAAGCCTTGGCGCTGATTGCAGAGCAAAGCCAAGGCATCCCGAGAGTGATCAACAACCTCTGCTTCAATGCTCTATCTTTGGGCGAGGCCAGAAGAAGCCCGACGATCAGCGGCGAAATCGCGCAAGAGGCTATTGCTAACGTGAGTGTCGATTCCATCGTGCGGCAATTGCACATCGAGGGGAGTCCTGCTCCCGCGACTCCTGATCGGCCGCCGGTGCTTACAGATTCTGGCGATCTCATATTCGAACTTGCGGCGGAGATCAAAGACGCGATTGAGCGGCGTGCCTACGAGTTGTTTGCGGCCAGGGGTTTTGAGCACGGCCATGACCGTGAAGACTGGCTGAGAGCTGAGTCCGAGATACTGCTGAACGTGACGGTGGAAATCACGGAGGGAGAAACTGAGATCGCCGTCCGCGCCGATGTTCCGGGGTTCAGCGAGAACGACTTAAAACTGGAACTGGCGCCTCGCTGCCTGTGCATTCTGGGCAGACACGAGGAAGCATCAGAAAAGTCACAAGAACAAGCCGTTCCTTTCCAGCGACGGTGTAGACGCATCTTCCGCCTCTTGGAATTGCCGTCTGAGATTGACCCCGCAAGGATGAAGGCAACGCTGCGCGACGGGCTGCTTGAGATCAAAATGTCGAAGGTTGAGGTGCGCGAGAAGGAACGCGAGATCGCCAGGGCAGCAACTGCCTGACCAGCGAAAACCTGTGATCTCAGCACTCCTAGCTTGGCAGACACTGACAGCAGCAAGCTAAGTTCGGACAAGTCGGGCAATCGTGAAATGGCCCATTGTCACGAGTGGGGAACTCGCGCATCCATTGCAGTCAACTTGAGGTTTTGGGAAATCACGCGAAAAAATAAGGGAGGCAGGCCAGGTCTTCCCGCCTCCCTCTTATTCCCCTTTCGGGGAATCCAACCAGCCTGACGGAGGGCGGCTAGTTGGTCGTGTGTTGGCCTGACAGTGTAACCCTTCTGGCGCGAAAAAGGTTTCAACTATTTTAAAAAAACTGACTAGAATTAGGCTGTACCTGCCTCGCTCACAGAAAGGGACAAGTCATGCCTCGCCCCTCCCACCTGAATACCGACGATATCCTTCGTTTTCTTCAACTTAGAAACGACCCCGTTTCCATCGAGGATCTCTCCCGCGCCCTTCATGTGAAAAAAGGTAACCGCCGCCCCCTCCTCCAGATGCTCGCCAAACTCCAAACTCGCGGCCTCGTCGAGGAACTTTCCCACGGGCGCTTCCTGCTTCGCCGCTCGCAACGCGATCCCGCCCCCGTTCCCGAACCTCCTCCCGAGAAGATCGTTCAGCAGAAAGCCGCGTCCCGCGACGAAATCAAGGGCCGCCTCGTTCTCCACCAGGATGGCTACGGCTTTGTCGTTCCCGATGTCGCTCTTCCCAACGTGGACGGCGACATTTTCATTCCGCGCGACTCCGTCGAAGACGCCATGCACGGCGATCACGTCGTGGCTAAAATTGCCCGCCTCAGCGGCCACTCCGGCGCCCGCCGCGCTGAAGGACGCATTGTGCGCATCGTCGGCCGCGCGCATCCCTCCATCGTCGGCCAGTTCCACTACACTTCCCGCGGCAGTGTCGTCACGCCCTATGACCCGCGCGTCCAGCACGACATCGAGCTTCTAGCCGGCGAAGAGCTTTCTCCCGCTCTCCGCGAACAGCTTTTGCCCGCCGCAAAAAACCCGTCTGCCCGGCAGAAGCGCCTTCCGCACATTCCCAAGCTCGATGGCGCCGTCGTCAACGTCGAACTCCTCCGCTATCCGCGCGCCGGCGCTTCGCCGTCCGGCCGCGTCATCGAAATCCTTGGCCGCCCCGGCGATCTCGGTGTGGATACCGAAATCATCATTCGCAAGCATCATCTTCCCCACACTTTCCCCGACGAAGTCCTGCATGAGTCTGAGCGCCTCGCCTTGCCCGTTTCCGAAAGCGACCGTGCCGGCCGGGAAGATTTCCGCGAACTCCCCATCGTCACCATTGACGGCGAAACCGCCCGCGACTTCGACGACGCCGTTTACGTCGAGCGCCGCGACGACGGTGGCTGGCTTCTTCAGGTGCACATCGCCGACGTCGCCCACTACGTTCGACCCGAGTCGCCTCTCGATCGCGAGGCCCGCCTCCGCGGTAATTCCGTTTACTTCATCGATCGCGCGGTTCCCATGCTTCCCGAAGCGCTTTCCAACGGCATGTGCTCGCTCAATCCCCGGGAAGAGCGCCTCGTTCTCAGCGCCATCATGCACTTCGACGCCGCCGGGCGCATGCTCAACTCCTGGATGGTGCCCGGCGTCATCCGCTCCGTTGAGCGCATGACCTACACCAACGTCAACAAAGTCCTCGAGGGCGATCCGGAGATGACCGCTCGTTATTCCCAGCTCAACCATCATTTCCGCGGCATGAAAGGTCTCGCGCTGCTTCTCAACGCCCGCCGCGCCGAAAATGGCTCCATTGACTTCGATCTCCCCGAGCCGGTTATCTCCTTCGATGAACAACAGCAGATCACCGGCGTCTCCCGCAGCGAGCGCAACATCGCCCACCGCATCATCGAGGAGTTCATGCTCGCGGCCAATCGCGCCGTCGATCACCAGCTCAATTCCCGCGGCATCAAGTCGCTTCATCGCGTGCACGAAAAGCCCGATGGCCGCAAGGTCCTGGAGTTTGAGGACATCGCCCGCGCCTTTGGCTATTCCCTGGGTGTCGAGGATCTTCACGAGCGCGAAGTCGCCGTGCGCCACGGCCGCGTTCCCGCTCCCGCAAGAGCCGGCCGCCCCGATTCTTACGGCAAAGGCCGCGAGCGCCAGCAGCGCGTCGCTTTGCCCGTCTACGATCTGCGCATCACACCCCAGCATTACCAGCGCCTGGTGCAAAAGCTCGCCGGCAAGCCCGAGGAGCGCATTCTCTCCTATCTTATGCTGCGTTCGCTGAAGCAGGCGCGTTACTCCGCCGATTCACTCGGCCACTTCGCGCTCGGCTTCGACGAATACACGCACTTCACTTCGCCCATTCGCCGTTATCCCGATCTGATCGTCCATCGCATCCTGAAATGGGCCATCGCTCATCCGGACACCGCGCCGCCCTCGTTCATCAAGCCTGTCGTCGGCGCCGAAGCCACGCTCTACTCCCAGCAGCATCTCGAGGAAATTGCCGCGGAAACTTCGGAGACTGAGCGCCGTGCCGCTTCCGCCGAGCGCGAACTCATCACCTGGAAAACCGCGCAGTACATGGAGCAGCGCCTCGGCGACGAGTTCGATGGCCTGATCATCTCGGTTCAGAAATACGGCTGCTTCGTCGAGCTTCTCGATCTCTTCATCGAGGGTCTTCTTCCCCTCGGCGCTCTGGAAGAAGTTGCCGGCGCTCGCTGCGTCTTTCGCGAAAGCGATCGCGCCATTGTTGCTATGGGAGAATCCGGAGGCGCGCGCCGCAGCCGCTCCAGCCAGCGCAAACCCGCTGCCCCGCTCATCTGGAAACTCGGCGATCGCGTCCGCGTGCGCGCCGAGCGCATCGATCCGATGCGCCGCCGCGTCGAATTCGCCCTCGTCGCCGGGACTCCCCCAGCGCCGTAGGCGCGGCAGAAGCTAGCCCAAAGCGTGAGCTCTGGGTACGAAGCGTATATATGACCAGCGCCATAGGTGCGGCACATTCTTTCCGCGTTCGGGAATGCCGGCGCGCCTTTTGCGCCCGCCGATTTTTGGCGGAAGCCCCCCAAGACTTCTCCCCGCGCCCATAAAACAGCAAGCCCCGAATGCTTTGCGAGAACAACATTCGGGGCCACGCCGGTTTGCTTGCCACACGGATACAGCTTTTACTTTGGCATCACTTCGCGCGCCAACTTGCTCATCACCACTTCGCGTATCTCACTGCGTTTCTTCGCCGCGTCCAGCATGGCCTCACGTGAGCCGTAATGCTTTGTGGAGATGGTCGCGGCTTTGGCGTCCACCTGGTCGAGCGCAGCATAGTTTGGAAAAAGAATACCAACCGCAACGTCCCAGTCGTCCGGGTGATCGGTGGTGAGGTTCGTCCAGACTTTGTAATCGCTGATCATCCCTGCCTTCTTATACTCTTCAAACAGCGGCTTCATGTTCTCGCGAATATCTTTCCAGAACGCGTCGCCCTGAGCGGGCTTGATGTGGTAGTAGGTGACACGCCACACCGGCCCGACGTCATAGTTTGGACTTTGCGCATAGCTGGGAAGCGCGCTCAGCAACATCACAACAAACAGAGTGGCCCATAGAACTTTTCTCATGTGCTCTCCTGAATTTTCTGAAGATGATTGTGTTTGGCCCAGGTCTAGGCCCCGAAGGGCAGGCGCGAGTCTACATGCCGCATCATCTTCCGTCAAATGCAATGGCTTTTCTGGCCGCCCCGCTGTCTCAGCGCCGGAGACGCGCCACGGTTTTTCCTTGCCTTTGTAGCGGCCGCCCCTGCTTGCCCGCCGTAGGAGGGAGGCGGAGTGATCGCGCCGCGGATGGGGTTGCGGGACACGCCGTTTGTGTCCCGGACGGGTTTGCGGGACGGGGCGCCCGTGCCTTTTCTCTGATTTGTCATCCCGCCTGCCTACCTGTTGACGCCTTGCGGACTTGATTGGGTGTACTATCTGGGGTAGTCAGCAAGTCAACAGGGGACTGTCCCCCAAGATTCCCCTTGCTGTCAATCGTGGGTGCTAACCTCAATGCTTATCGAATTTGTAGAGATACAAAACTTTCGGAAGCTCAAAGCAATTCGCATCGATTTTGCTCGTGATACCACCTTATTCGTTGGGGCAAACAACAGCGGCAAGACTTCCGCGATGTCAGCGCTCCGCTATTTCCTGGTGGACAATGAATGTTTCCAAGCTAATGATTTCACGCTCTCAAACTGGATATCCATCAACAAGATCGGGGAGAAGTGGCAGTCCGTGGGAGATACTCCCAATTCTCCAGCCCCTACCCTGTTCGACTGGGAAACCCTGTTGCCGTCCTTGGATCTATGGCTAAGCGTCAGAGATGACGAGGTTCATCGCGTAAGCCGCGTCTTGCCAACGTTGGGCTGGTCGGGGGGACTGCTTGGCGTCCGGCTGCGATACGAACCAAAGAAAATCGATGATTTATATAGCGACTATCTCTCATCCATTCGTAAAGTCAACGAGACCATGAAAGGCGCTGTGCTGGAGGGCGATTCTGCATCACCTCACGCGGTGCTTTGGCCCCGAGACATGCACGAGTTCTTAGAACGGAAACTGGGGACCTACTTCGGTGTCCGCGCCTACTGTTTAGACCCAGACAAACAAGAATCCCCTATAAACGGTATGGCGCGTCCCCAAGCCTTACCGGGTGGAATTGGACCTATCGATGGGGATCCACTCAAGGGGCTGATCCGCATTCGCCGGATCGATGCCCAACGAGATTTCGCGGACGTGTACAGCGGTAGGGATCGACCTGATGCAGACAGAGGCGGCGAAAAGCACAAACTGACAAAGCAACTGCGAGCCTATTATGACAACCACCTTGATCCAGCGAAATCACCAGAGCCCTCGGATTTGGAGGCCCTAGGGGCCATTCGATCCGCTGAGAAGCTATTCGACCTTAAGCTTAAAATTGGGTTTTCGAGTGCGCTCGGTGAAGTCGAGGGCTTCGGGTATCCTGGCGGCACTGACCCGAAGCTAACTATTGCCACGAAGATCCGACTCACCGACGGCCTCGACCACCCCGCAGCGGTTCAATATGAGGTTCTTCCCACAGGTGGGATGGGAGGTTCTGGGCCGTTGCTGTTACCTGAGGACTATAACGGCCTCGGCTATCAGAATCTCATCTCAATGGTTTTTAGGCTCATGAGTTTTCGGGATGAGTGGATGCAAGTCGGCAAAGCGAAGAAGACAGATTTGGCTGAATCAGCCGACGCCTTTTCTCCTGAGCCACTACATTTGATACTCATCGAAGAACCAGAGGCGCACCTACATGCTCAGGTCCAGCAGGTCTTCATTAACAAAGCCTACAAGCTCCTGCGAAGTCACAAAAACCTTGGCGATAACCCAAGGCTCTCGACGCAACTAGTCGTAAGTACGCATTCCGGTCATGTTGCGCATGAGTGCGAATTTGAGCAGCTACGCTATTTTCGTCGTCGCCCTCCGCTCATCCCTGGCGGGGTGCCGATAACTACCGTCGCCAATCTGTCGAGGGTGTTTGGGGATGAGAAGGATACCAAACGATTTGTTACTCGCTATTTGAAGACTACTCACTTCGACCTATTTTTTGCGGACGCGGCTATCTTGGTGGAAGGGCCTGCGGAGCGAATTCTTGTTCCCCAGTTTCTACGAAACGAGTTCAGAGAATTATGCAAATCGTATGTGAGCCTGCTGGAGATTGGCGGCAGCCACGCGCATCGACTGAGTCCCCTCATCGAATCTCTGGGTCTAACCACCCTAATCATTACTGATCTAGACGCGATGCTGCCCTCAGGGCTGTCGGTGGCTCCCGCTCGTGGGCAAGGACAAATCACGCGGAATGCGACCCTCAAGCAGCGGGTCCCCGAAAAGAAGTCCCTCGATGAGCTACTGGATGCGACAGCCGAAGACAAGGTAAAGATATACGATAACTTTTTTTCCATACGCGTCGCGTATCAGTTCCCTTTGCAGATCAAGCCGGGCGAGGAGTCCGCTACAATTGAGGCGCTCCCGAACACATTCGAAGATGCCCTGGTTTATGACAACTTGCAAATATTCACGGATTTCAAAGGCGACGGCAAAATGAAGGAGTTCAAGGAAGTGGTGCTGGAAGGTAATACAACAGAGGCGCTGGGGCGGGGCATGTTCAAAATCCTGGCGAAATTGAAGAAGGCGGAGTTCGCACTAGATCTGCTCGATCTGAAGAAAGACCCTTGGCCCATTAAGTCGCCGACCTACATTCGTGAGGGACTATTCTGGCTACAGGATCAGTTGCAACGAAAAGAGGAGGAGCTGTCTGCGCCTAGCCCTCCGCAGACCCTCGGAAAAGCGGTGTCAGAGTGACCGATGATGTCGTGCTTGTCGCAGACGTTCATACCGATGATCACGTGGACGAGGAGATTAGTACGGTCCTCGACCTGGATAATCCCGTAAGTTTTTTTCTGTTCGCGGATGCGGGATCAGGCAAAACACGCTCGCTGGTCAACGCTCTCACGAATTTACGCCAGAAGCACAGTAGGGGCGGCAATCTCCTGCGCTTATACGGCCAGAGAGTTGGGGTGATCACCTACACCAACGCCGCTTGCGACGAGATCAAAAGGCGCTCGGAATTTGACCCTCTCGTGGAGGTTTCGACCATCCATAGTTTCGTCTGGTCGCTCATCAGTGGCTTTCATGGGGACATCAGGCGGTGGCTGCAAACGAAATTACCAGCTGACATCGTCGAGTTGAAGGAGCTACAGGCCAAAGGGAGGGCCGGAACCAAGGCGGCGCTAGATCGCGAGGAGGCTATCAAAGCAAAACAAAAGCGCCTGGCGAGTTTAGACACGATCAGGGGCTTCAAATACAATCCAGTCGGCGACAACCGCGGACTTGACTCTCTGAACCACACGGAAGTTATACAGATGGGGGCGGACTTTCTCATGCAGAAACCGCTCATGCAACGCATTCTAGTTACAAAGTTTCCTATCCTGCTCGTTGATGAGAGCCAAGACACGAACAAGTTGCTCATGGACGCTTTCATGCAGCTCCAACGGGACTACAAGGGGCGTTTCTGTCTCGGGTTATTTGGAGACGTCATGCAGCGGATCTATGCGGACGGCAAAACGGACTTGGGTCGAGACCTGCCTCCTGATTGGGCGAGGCCGACCAAAAAGCTGAACCATCGGTGCCCAAGGCGGATTATCAAGCTCATTAATCGAATTCGATACTCGGTTGATGGTCACGTGCAGATCGCGCGGCCCGATAGCAAGGAGGGGGTCGTCCGACTGTTCATCTTGCGTGGCGGCTCCGAAAAAAAGGAGGAAATCGAGCTTCGGGTGAGGGAAAAGATGGCCGCCGTCACGGATGACCGGTATTGGAGTGGCCCCGAAGCTGATGTGAAGACCTTGATGCTCGAACATCATATGGTCGCATCGCGTATGGGCTTTCTGGAAATGTTTGACGCCCTGTACAGCGTTGATAGTTTTCAGACCGGACTGAGAGATGGCTCCCTCTCGGGCCTGCCATTATTTTCTCAACTTGTGTTGCCGTTGCTGCGGGCAAAACAGCGGGGTGACGAATTTGCCGTTGCGGCTATTGTGCGCGAGGCATCCCCGTTGCTAAGCAAAGAGGCGCTCAAAGCGGCGGGAGCGAATCAACGGGCGCAGATCGAGAAGGCGCAGGAGGCAGTGAAAGGGTTGGTCGCCCTCTGGTCGGAAGGTCGGACTCCCAGTTTTCTTGACATTCTGAGTTGTGTCAGTCGAACGGGTCTATTTGATATTCCCGAAAGCCTACGCCCGTTTGCCGCTCGTGAAGAGCGCATACGGGAAGATGCTGGGGCTGGCCGTATCTCCCCGCCTGATGACGAGGAGCAGAGTAATCAGGTCCTCGCTGCGTGGGGCAAGTTCCTGCAGTCGTCGTTCCCGCAAATTGAGCCATACGGTGAATATGTGAGCGGTCGAGCTGCGTTCGAGACGCATCAAGGTGTCAAAGGGCTCGAATTTCCGCGCGTGATGGTGGTCATGGACGACAGCGAGGCGCGAGGTTTCATGTTTAGCTACGAAAAACTATTTGGTGCAAAGGACAAGTCGAAAACAGACCTTGAAAATGAGCACCAGGGGAAGGATAGCGGCGTCGACCGCACCCGAAGGCTCTTCTACGTCACTTGCAGCCGAGCCAAAGAAAGCCTGGCACTTGTCGCGTACTCTAGCAATCCGGAGAGAGTGAGGGACTACGTTGTTCATGAGGGCTGGTTTGAGGAGAGCGAAGTCCAATTGGGGATTTAGGCGGAGACTCTTCGGCCGCGGTCGCTGACCTCTCCCTGGCTGGCGGTGGCCCTCGTACCAGTTTCGAAACTAGTACCTTATAAATAATACTTTACAACTGGTAAATAATGTGCTAAGCTTGGCCTGTTATGCTGCGGGTCCCGCAACAGCATCCGGGACACAAACGGCGTGGACGCCGCTCTTGTGCCATTTCGGAACGTCCCACCCGCTCGCTCTCCGCCGTGCCTTCGCTCTTTCGCATGCTAAGTCCAACTATTCCCGTACATCCACGAGGGTCGCCCGTAAGTCCAATTATTCCCGTACATACGCAAAAACAGGGGGGTGGGGGTAGGGTATCTACATGGTAACGTACCTTAGCAACGTCGGCGCGCCGACATGCTCGTTTCGGGAACGGACCGCCGCAATTAGGCATAACCCAGACTCTGTTCCCGCGTTTTCTCTCAACTGCGAACTGTCAACTGTCGACTGTGAACTGCTTTTCTCCCCTAACTCCAGCCATTCCGGCACTATTGGCAACCGCTGCCCTACGAGTCGTACCCGCTCCCATAGTTACCACTACATCAAGTATCCATGTCGGCGCGCCGACATTTTCGGGGCGGGCACAGCAATTCAAGAGCGCACCTCCCCGACCGGGTCGGAGCAGGCGCCAAGCGGCCCCTACACGAGCTTTGAACCGTCTTTCTCCGTTAAGTCCGACCATTCCCGCACCATTGGCAACTGCTGCCCTACGAGTCGTACCCACTACAATATTTACCACTACCTTAAGTATCCATGTCGGTGCGCCGACAATTTTGTTTCGCGAACGGACCACTGCACGTCAGCAATTCCTGGATTGTCGCGCAATGCTTTCTTCCAACCGTGCACTGCTAACTGTCGACTGTGAACTGCCTTTCTCTCTCTTCTCCGATCTCTTGCTCGCCACTCGCCACCAGCCACTCGCCACTGACTCCAATCATTCCAGCCTTTCCAGCGCAACCCTCCTTTTTTCAACACTTGCGCAATCCCCCCTCCCAACCCCTCTGCAATCAACACATGCACATCTGCCTCATTCCAGACCACCTATAACCCCTGCAATTCCCACACATGCAAACCTCGTTTCCCTTAACCCCTTCCCCCGCAACACATCCGCAAAAAACACCTGCGGTCGGCGCGCCGACATTCTTGGGCACGATGTATCGTCCCCCACTGGAGGAAAGAAGCCCGAGAACCGACCTGAAGGTCGGCCACTACATAAGAAAGAAGCGGGCGATCAGTGCGGCAGGGGCGAGGTGGAGTGGGGACCGGAACGCTTCATGAGGAACATAAGGGGAATCATGGCGAGGCAGAGCATGCCGAGAATCCAGTACACGTCCACGAAGGCCAGCATGGACGCCTGGCGCTGCACTTCGCCGTACAGCATGCCTTGCGCCTGATGCGCCGCCATGGCCCAGCTCGACCCGCGCTGGTGCAGCAGGCCGGCGAGACCCTGGAGCGCGGCGCGATAGCGGGGATCGAGCGGCGTCATGTGGCTGACGAGGACATTCTGGTGGCTCTGCGTGATGCGCGCCTGCAGCGTGGTGACCAGCGAAATGCCCACGCTGCCGCCGATGTTGCGCGCCAGATTGACCAGGCCGGTGGCGCTGTTCATGCGTTCCTTGGGCACGAAGGAAAACGCCATGACGTTGATGGGCACGAACATAAAAGGCATGCCGGCGCGCGAAATCATCCACACAAACACAAACGTCCAGAAGCTGGTGTACAGATTGAGTTTTGCAAGCTGGAACATGCCGAGAGCAAGAATCGAGAGTCCCACAACCACGAGCCAGCGGGGGTCGCGCTTGACCAGCAGCCGCCCAACGAACGGCAACATAACCAACGTGATGATAGCGCCGGGAGAAAGCACCAGCCCGCTGAGCTGCGCCGTGTAGCCGCTGAGCGTTTGCAGCATGACGGGCAGCATGATCGTGGTGCCGTACAGGACAATGCCAAGCGCGAACATGAAGAACGTAGCAGTGGCGTAGTTGCGATCTTTGAAGAGATGCAGCTCGATGACAGGATCCTTTTGGCGAAGCTCCCAAAAGACTGTGCCGATCAGGCCGACAGCGGAAAGCACGGCGCACCAGACGATGAAGTGAGATTCAAACCAGTCGTCGCGCTGCCCTTTATCGAGAACGACCTGGAGGAAGCCGAGGCCGACGCTGAGGAGTCCCAGGCCGATGTAGTCAATCTTGACGCGCAGGCCATTGCCTTTGCCGGAGACATGCGGCGGATCGGTGATGAGCGCGGTGGTCATAAGGATGGAGAGAATTCCGACGGGGATGTTGATGAAGAAGATCCAGCGCCAGGAGTAGTTGTCTGTGATCCAGCCGCCCAGCGTGGGTCCGATGATGGGCGCAGTGACGACGCCCATTCCATAGATGGCCATGGCCATGCCTTGCTTTTCGCGCGGAAAGCTTTCGACGAGGATGGCTTGGGAGACGGGCTGCAAGCCGCCGCCGCCCGCTCCTTGCAAGATGCGGAAGAACACCAGCAAGGGCAGGCTGGGGGCAAGGCCGCAGAGCAGCGAGCTGACGATGAAAATGAGCACGCAGCTCATGTAGAAGCGTTTGCGGCCAAAGAGGCGCGAGAACCATCCGGTGAGCGGAAGAACGATGGCGTTGGAAACCAGGTAGGAGGTGAGCACCCAGGTGCTCTCGTCAATGCCGGCGGAGAGGCTGCCGGCGATGTGCGGAAGAGCGACGTTGGCGATGCTGGTGTCCAGCACCTCCATGAAGGTGGAGAGCATCACCGTGAAGGCGATCCACCAAGGATTGATGGTGGGCCGCCAGACATCCGGCACGGCGAGTTCGGCTTGGGAAAGGCTGCTCATGCGCGAGAACCTGCGCTTTCGGGCGCAGGAGGGCGAAGATGGCCGGACTCCGCGAAGTGCTGAAGGTCAGCAGGAGCGAAAGCGGGAAAAACGCACTGCTCGCGGAACGGTCACCCAAGCAGTATACGGCAGGAAGGAATAGCGGGGTGTGGCGCAGGTCACAAACGCAGGGAAGCTACTGAATCGCAGAGAAATGGGCAGGAATGGCGAAAAGGACAGCTACCGCGCGAGATTCCCTAACCGGGTATTTGCACAGGGAGCGTTGTGAATGTGGATAACTGCGCAGTGAATTATCTGAAATGGGCTTGACAGTAGGCGAATATAAAGCGAATACTGGCATGCGCTAGGATTGCTTCCCCACAACGGGAGCGGGCACTTGGGAGATGGCCATGAGCGGAGCAGGCGTTGAACGGGAGCAGCCCCGAAACGGAGACAGGTTTTTCGAGGCGCTGAAACAGTATTGGGGCTACGACGGATTCCGGCCGAGGCAGGAAGAGGTGGTGCGGAGTCTGGCGGCGGGGCGGGATGTGTGCGTGGTGATGCCGACGGGCGGCGGCAAGTCCCTGTGCTACCAGTTGCCGGCGGTGCTGGAAGAGAAAAGGACGGCGGTGGTGATCTCGCCGCTGATCGCGCTGATGCAGGACCAGGTGGCGCAGCTTCGGCAGATGGGGATTCCCGCGGTGTTCCTGAACAGCGCGGTCGTGGAAGCGGACCGCAGCGAAATCAAGCGCAAGGCCATGGCGGGCGAGTACCGGCTGATGTACGTGTCACCGGAACGAGCGGTGATGGAGAGCACGGCCGCGTGGCTGAAGAAGGTACCGGTTTCCTTCTTTGCCATAGACGAGGCGCACTGCATTTCCGAATGGGGACACGACTTCCGGCCGGAGTACCGCCAACTCAGCCAACTGAGAACGCTCTTCCCCGACCGGCCCATAGCCGGGTTCACGGCCAGCGCCACGCAGCAAGTGCGTCACGACATCGTGGAGCAACTGGGGTTGCGCGACCCGCTGAAGTCGGTCTCGAGCTTTCGACGGGAGAATTTGCGTTACGTGGTACAGCAATGCAAAGGCGGGATGCAGGACGACTGTGTGCTGGGAGCCGTGAAACGGGTGAAGGATGGCAACGTGATCGTGTACACGCCGACGGTGGCACGCGTGGGCGAGATCATCGATTTACTTGAGGAAAACGGCATCGCCGCAGTGGGCTACCACGGCCAGATGGACGGCGCGGCACGCCGGGAGAATCAGGAAAAGTGGATGAGCGAAGAGGTGCGCGTGCTGGTGGGCACGATCGCGTTTGGACTGGGCATCAACAAGCCAAACGTGCGGGCCGTGGTGCGCCTGGGATTGCCGGAGAGCATCGAGCAGCTCTATCAGGAGACGGGCCGCGCGGGGCGCGATGGGTTGCCGGCGGATTGCTATCTCTTCTGGGAAAAGAAAGACAATGGACTGCGGGCTTTCTTCATCAACCAGATTCAAGATCCACAAGAGAAAGAACGCGCCTGGACACGCTATCACCAGATGCAGGGATTCGTGGCCGCGGGTAAGTGCCGGCAAAAAGGCATCTGCGCACATTTCGGTGAAGCAACGAAGTGGGAATGTTGCGGCGTGTGCGATGTGTGCGCCGGGTTGCCGAACTGGCTGGCGGAGAGAGAACACACATCGCGGCGAGTCAGGCATGCCCGCGAGAATCCCAACAGGGCCCTGGAAGAAGCACGATTTGAGATGAATCCAACTGTGCCTGTAAATGAAGAGTTGCGGGAATTCCTGCGGGAGTGGCGCAGGAACACGGCGCGGCAGAAGATGACAGCAGCTTTTGTAGTTATGCACGACGCGACGCTCGCTGCACTTTGCCAGGCGCGACCCAAGACCCTGACGGAATTGCGGCGGATTTCGGGCATGGGCGAAAAGAAGTGCGAAATGTATGGGGAAGAGATTCTGGAAATGTTGCGGCGATTTGGGCGTGGGGAGCGGGCCAGCAAGGAATGGCACGCGCGGCCGGCGACGCCATCGCTGGAAACGCTGGAGCTGCTGGAGAAGGGGCATAGTTTCGAGGAGATTGCCCAGATTCGCGGGAGGAAAGTGCGATCTGTGGTTGCGCTGGTCGCCGATTTGATCGAAAAGGGCGAGACGGCGCTCAAACCGCAGTGGGTTGATGCCGCAAAGTGCGAGCAGATTCGGGAAGCGAGCAAGCAGGCCGGTACGGAATGGCTGAAACCCATCAAAGATGTATTGCCGGAAGAGATCAGCTACGAGGAGATTCGCTTGGTCGTCGCAGAGATAAGGAGGCAAAAAGAATCGCAAAGGACCGCAGCTTAAAACTCCGACGCGAAATCTGGAGCTGCTGCGCCCTTGCGAGGCTCTCCTTTCAGGTCTGCCTGTTTGCAATCACGGCTAGAATCCAACATCACTCCGAATGGGACAGCTGGAGGGATCAAGGCGGACCTCGGTGGAGTACGCGCCGGTGGCCCGCGAATAGCGAACGAACATGGTCTGGCCGCCGTCAACGTTGCACCTGGGAGGTGCCAGGGCCTCGTAAGCGTTGTCGCCTTCTACCGGCTGCATGGCGGTAGAGGCAGTGATTCGCCCGACCACGGGCCATCGGGGTTGGGGGATGGCTCCTTGCCGTGATTTGCGATTGAGGGTATGGTGAAAGCACTCCGCTTATAAGGATGAAGAGTCAGAATGGCCACTGGATTTCGCCTCTCCGTAGCGATTCCCATCCACAATGAAGAGAGCGTTTTGCCGGAACTTTTGCAGCGATTGCGCGCAGTTCTGGACGGCGTGGCAGGAGGGCCGCACGAAATTGTGTTCGTGGACGACGGAAGCACCGACCGGACGTTCGATATGCTGGCGGAGGCAGCGAAAGAGGATGGGCGGATCGTGGTCGTATCGCTTTCGCGGAATTTCGGGCACCAGGCGGCCATCACGGCGGGCCTGGATCACGTGACCGGCGATGCAGCGATTGTGATGGACGGAGACCTGCAGGATGTTCCGGAAATAATCCCGAAGTTTGTGGAGAGATTCCAAGAGGGATACGACGTTGTGTACGCGCAGAGGGTGAGACGGAAAGAGCCGCTGGCGCTGCGCATCTGCTATTTTGTGTTTTACCGCATGATGGCGACACTTTCGGATATCCGTTTGCCGCTGGATTCCGGCGATTTCGGGTTGATGTCGCGGCGGGTGATCGAGGAAGTCAGGAAGATGCCGGAGCATCACCGCTACTTGAGGGGAATGCGGAGCTGGGTGGGGTTTCGTCAGGTGGGGATTGAGGTGGAACGCGCCGAGCGGCATTCGGGGAAGAGCAAGTACAGCGTGATGGGGCTGGTGAAACTTGCGTTCGACGGGATCTTTGCGTTTTCCATCGTGCCAATCCGCGCGGCGGCGCTGTTTGGCGCGCTGGTGATGTTTCTTTCCAGCCTGTACGTGATGTACGCCGTTTACGCGAAATTCGTTTACCAGAAATCGCCGCAAGGGTTCACAGCGTTACTCGTTGCGGTGACGTTCTTCTCCGGCACAGTGCTGTTCTTCCTCGGCGTGATTGGAGAGTACGTCGGGCGCATTTACGAGGAGACCAAAGCGCGGCCAGAATACATTGTGGGGCGCACCGTGGGGCTAGGGAAAGAGCGCGTGGACAGACGCGGCGGCGCGGTTGAGCATGGTCAAGAATGAAGATGTGCGGATAGCGGCGAGACGCAGGGCAATGAGCGCGACCAACGCAACGGCGGATAAGGCAGCGGAGCGGAAGATCGAGTATTTGTCGCGCCCAGCCGATGTCAGCATGGGAGACCGGTGGTTCGAGATAGCCTCGATCGATCATTTCTGGGTGCGGCGGCGGTTTGAAGTGCTCAAACAATTGGCAGGCGGCGAGCTTCGCGGCGCGCAACACATGGCGGAGATTGGATGCGGCCACGGCCTGCTGCAAAGACAAATCGAGGATGCCTATGGGCATGAAGTAACCGGCTTCGATTTGAACGAATACGCGTTGAAACAGAATCTGAGCCGGCGCAGCCGCGTTTGTTGCTATGACATTTTTCAGAGGGACGCACAATTAAAAGGGCGCTTCGACGCCATCTTGCTGTTTGACGTTTTGGAGCATATTGCAGACGAGGATGGTTTCTTGGGCGCTGTGCTCTTCCACCTTGCGCCTGGTGGAAAGCTCGTAATTAATGTCCCCGCAGGGCAGTGGGCTTACTCGGCCTACGACGTGGCCGCCGGCCATGTGCGGCGATACTCCATCCGGATGTTGCGAGAGTGTGCGGATCGGAGCCAGTTCAAAGTAGCAGGCTGGACGTACTGGGGGCTACCGCTCGTACCAACTCTGATGCTTCGAAAACTGTGGCTTTGGGGGCGCCGAGATCAGGCCAGGATCATCACAGCGGGGTTCGATACCCGCACGGCGGGCGTCAATAACGTGCTGGGCTTGCTGGCTAAGTGCGAAGTCATCCCACAGAAACTGCTGGGCACGTCTTTGATGGCTGTTCTGCATCATGAAACGAGGGGGCATCGGAATGGATTCCGGTAGAGTGACAATCGAAGAACGTCCAGTGACCGCGGGGTACGAGCTTCCCAAGCCATCCAGGAAGGTAATTCTGGGCCTGATGGTCGCGCTCGTGCTCTATGTCCTCGTCCGTGAAGTGGCGGCAGCCTTGACGAGGCCCATTTGGTGCGATGAAGTGCTCACCATGCTGGTGGCCTCTCAGTCCAACGCCCGGGCAATGTGGAATGCTCTCTCGCGAGGGGTTGACAGCCATCCCCCGCTTTTCTATCTGATCGAGAAAGCCGCCCTGCACATCGTCCACAACGAGCACATTGGGGTGCGCTTGCCCGCGATTCTGGCCTTTCCGTGTACTCTGATCTGTGTATTCGCGTACGTTAGAAAGAAATACAGCGACTCGATTGCGTTCCTCTGTGCCGTGCTTCTCCTCTTGACCACCCTGTTTCATACCTACGCGACGGATGGACGGGCTTATGGAATGCTCATTGCCTGCATCGCCTTTGCGCTGGTCTGCTACCAGCGTGTTCCCTCTCCCTTTTGGACCGTCATGCTCGCCGTGAGCCTGATGCTCGCGGAATCGCTTCACTACTATGCAGTCTTTTCCATGCTCCCGTTTTATGTGGCTGAGTCGGTATATGTCATCTGGACGCGCCGCTTCAGGTGGCAAGTTTGGGCAGCCCTGGCTCTTGGGCCTGTGCCGCTTTTGTTTTTCTGGCCTTTGCTTTCAAGTGCCAGAGCGATATTTGGGGCGCATGTCTGGACCCACTACGGCCTCTCTTCTATTCCCATAACGTACGGAAGCTCCTTCTTGACGGGCGGCGCGTTCGGTGTTGCCTTGGTAGCCGTAAGCGTCGCAGGAATCATCGGTGCGCGTCTGTTGCCAGTGGAAGGATCGCCGGGCGAGGGTGTGGAACGCGACCCAGTCGAGGCGGCTCTGCTCTTGACCCTTCTCGCGCTCCCTTTTTCTACCGCTCTCGCCACCTACCTGATGCACGGGCCGATGTCGGAGCGGTACGTACAAGCCTTCGTCCTTGGCGTGGCGTTGGCGATGGCTTGTGCGATGTCTTTGGCAAGGGGGAAAGTGGTCTTGCTATTTGCCGTTTTTGTGTTGTCGACCGTGGCGGTTCACGAATTCAGTTTTTGGCGGTCTGCACATTCGCTTCGGCTGGATAATCCGGCGCTGCCCGTCGAAGCTCTGATCCAAAAAGCGGGGCATCCCGATCTCCCCGTCGTATTCTCCGACGGCGTTCCCTATATGCAGCTCACCTATTATGCGGCCCCGGAATGGAAGAAGAGATTCGTTATCCTGGAGGACCCCGCGAAAGCGCTGAAGTATTCGAAAACAGACAATGTCGACAAGGGGTTTGAGATTCTTCGCTCGTACGCGCCCCTACATGCTTATCCACTCTCGGAGTTTGTTGCGGCCCACCCGGCGTTTCTCTTCTACCTGGAAGACCCGGGAACAGGCTTTGACTGGCTACGAATTTATTTTCCGGAAGAAGCATCCTCGATGCAGGCCTTGGTTGTGGAGGGGAACCGAAGGGTATATCTGGTCAAGATGCGGTGAGAGACTTCCCGCGAAAAGTACTCGCTTCATATCTTGAGTCTTTGTATGCTCCGCGGGACCGACGGGAAGCGCATGGACGTAGTATGGGGTATCGCCAAGCTGTTCCCAGCCGAACTTGGTTGCACCGCTCGGCTGGCGTCAATAACGTGCTGGGCTTGCTGGCCAGGTGCGAAGTGATTCCGCAGAAATTGCCGGGCACGTCTTTGATGGCTGTTCTGCAAATCGCGAAGGATTGAGATGCTAGTGCCGCCAGTTGCCCGCAAGAGAGTTTGCCCAAAATGTGGCAGCAAGGAAGTGCATCGGGAGAGAAGGAGAGGACTGTACATAAAAGCGGTGTGCTTTGTTTTCCGCGTGCGGCCGTTTCGCTGCAACCCGTGTGACAAGTTGTTCCTGGCACCTCACAAATCGAAAACTTAAGAAAGCTCCGGTCGCATCCCTGATGGCGGCCCTGCAAAGAGAGATAAGGGGAAATCGCGATGTTCTCCGACAAGTCATCGAGAAGAGACACTTTCATAGCATTGCAAGACGCCATTCAGCGGCCACCGAAAAGACTGATTTATGGGTTCTTGGGACTCCTCGTTCTGTACGTTATTGTTCGAGGCGTGGTGGGTGCCGCAGCGAGACCGTTTTGGTACGACGAACTGCTCACGCTGGTCATCGCCGGTCAGCCGACCGTGCGCGAAATGTGGAACGCCGTGACGCGTGGCTTGGATGCCATGCCTCCCGGTTTGTATCTGGTGGAGCGAGCCGCCCTAGGGTTCTTAAAGAAGAAAGAAATTGCGCTGCGATTGCCTTCCATCCTTGCTTTTCCTTGCACTTTGATCTGTGTCTTTGTGTACGCGAAGAAACGGAGCGGCGAAGTGGTCGCCTTCCTCTGTGTCTTGCTGCTCTTAACAACCAGCCTGTTTCATACGTATCTGATTGAAGCGCGGCCGTACGGCATGCTCATGGCGTGCATCGCGTTTGCGCTGGTTTGCTACCAGCGCTTGCCGTCCCTGCGCTGGGCGGCGCTGCTGGGTATCAGCCTGCTCCTCGCTGAGTCGTTTCACTATTACGCTGTCTTTGCGATGATTCCGTTTGGATTGGCGGAGGCAGTACTGCTGCTCACGACACGCCGATTTCGATGGCCTGCCTGGATGGCTTTGGCCTGCGGAGCATTGCCGTTGATTGTCTTTTGGCCTCTCCTGTGGAAAATCAAAACGAATTTTGGCGACGTGGCCCTTTCGCGTCCTGCCTTTTCGGTTCTCCCGGGGTTCTACGGATCCTACTTTTTCTGCCACCCCGCATCAGGCGTGGCGCTGGCCGCGGTTGCTGCTGCGGCAATAGTCTGGTGGCGCTTCTGGCCGCGCACTGAGTCCTCACGCCAGACCCATGGCAATGATGTTGACCTAGCCGAGGGGACATTACTCTTGAGCCTGATCGCGCAGCCGGTCATTGCTTTTGTGCTCATTCGCCAGACGCATGGCTCATTCTTCAGCCGCTATGGGATTGCAGCAACAATCGGGATTGCTCTGGGACTGGCGTGCGCCCTTTCCATCTCCCGACCCCGGGCCATTGCGGCCTTCGGCCTGTTTGTCTTAACCAGCGTGGCAGTCCGCGAATTAGGGTTTTGGCGCAGAACGGCGGGTGACCCGTTCGCTCCGGGTTATTCCGCTGGACAAGTCGAGAAACTCGTTGAGAGGGCTGGGCACGGGGATCTCCCCGTTGCGGTCGGTCAGGTCTTGACATACGCCCCGCTCGCTTACTATTCACCGCCGGGCTTAGCCAACAAGCTGGTTTACATGGTAAATAAAGGCAAGGATCTGAACTACGGAGCGACGGACTCCCTCGTTAAGGCTGGGTCAAGCTTTCCCGAAATCTTTCCAACCAAGACAGTGGATTATTCGGAATTTGCAGCCCCGCATCGAGAATTCCTTTTGTATTCAGAAGCCGAAGACTCATGGCAGGACTACTTGAGCCACGAAGCTGCGTCGATGCAGCTTCTGGCCGCGGAGGGGGATCGCCGGGTATACCTGGTCAAAATGAAGGAGAGGTCGGCTCGCTGAGAGCTCCTACGGCTAGGTCGCAAAGGAGAGGAGCGGCTAAGTCCTGGCTTTCTCTTTAAGGGAGTGCCCCACGCTCCTCCAAAAATGCCCCTTTCGCTGTTTGCCGATCCCGGCGAAGATGAGCGCTTGGAGGCAGCGCCGGAGCCGAAATGACACTTTTTCACGGGAATAAACGGGAGATTGTAGATGAGTAAATTTCAGGCAACCCGAAGCACTATCGAAACGTTCCTCAACGCACCACCTAGAGCGGACAGCGCGGCGGAAGCGGGGCATGAGCTCCCTGCGCCACCTAGGAGGCTGATTCTGGGCCTGCTGGTTGCCCTGGTAGTCTACGTTATCGTGCGAGAATTGGCGGCTGCCGCGATGAAACCGTTTTGGTTCGATGAACTGCTCACCCTGGCAGTGAGCTCGCTGCCAAGCATGGGAGCGGTCTGGGCGGCGCTGACGCGAGCCGTGGATGGCCAACCGCTGGGTTTCTATGCAATCGAGCGAGTTGCCTCCAGCCTTTCCCATAACAAAGAAATCGCCCTGCGATTACCCGCAATTCTGGCGATGCCGTGCACGATGGTTTGCGTATTTGTGTTCGTGAAGAAACGCAGCGGCGAATTGATTGCCTTCCTCTGCGCGTTCCTGCTGCTGTCCACGATCCTGTTTGAGAAATATGCGGTGGAGGCGCGGCCATACAGTATGGTCATCGCGTGCATCGCGTTCGCGCTGGTCTGCTACCAGCGTCTGCCGTCCGGTTTTTGGACTGCCATGCTGGGGATCAACCTGGCGCTGGCTCAGACATTTCACCACTATGCGGTTTTGGCAATTGTACCGTTTGGCCTGGCTGAAGCAGTTGTATTCCTCCGGACACGCCAGTTCCGGTGGCGCGTCTGGGCGGCCCTGGTTTTTGGGGCCACACCACTTTTGATCTCCTGGCCATTGCTTATGCAAGTCAAGGCCCGGTTCGGCGCTCATTTGTTTGACCGCTACGTCTTCACCTCCATTCCCTCCACGTACGGTGCGTTCTTTCTGACGGATTCGGCGTTTGGAGCGGCGGTGTTTGCCCTAGCCGTTGCGGGAGTGATTGGAGCGTACCTGTTGTTGAGGCCCGGCACTCCCTCCGAAGGAAGAATTCGTGACGCGGAAGTGGCCGAGGGGACGCTACTTCTAGGGTTAGTTGCGTTGCCGATTATTTGCTTCGTTGCAGTCACTATACTGCACGGCGGAATGCGGGACGCTTATGTCTTGCCGGCGGTGATCGGCATCACCATTGCCGTGGGGTGCGGCCTGTCGCTTGCCCGTCCGCTCGTCGTGGCCCTGTTCGCCCTGTTTATCTTTACAAGCGTGGGAGTTCGCGAGTTGAACTTCTGGCGGGCCAATCATTCGCTTCGACTGGCGTCTCCCGCGGCGGCGGTCCAGGAATTCGTCCAGCGCAGCGGTTATGGGGACCTGCCTGTGGTGGTTTCCAGCGGCATGGCTTACACGCCGCTTGCTCACTATGCTTCACCGGCGTTTTTCAGGCAGCTTTTCTATTTGATGGACGAGGAAAAAGAACTTCATTACCAGGGCACCGACTCGTTTGACAAGAATGTGGTGCTTCTTCGCGATTACATGCCGCTACAGGTGCGAGACTTTTCAGAATTCACGGCGGCGCATCCGGTATTTCTTCTCTATGGGGAAGAACCCGGGGATGGTTTTAACTGGTTGCCGGTGCACCTGAGCCATGTGGCGTCGTCGGTGCGATCCGTAGCGGTGGAGCCGAGCCGGAAGCTTTATCTCGTTACGATGAAGGAAGAGAGTTTGCGCTAGCCAGATACGGGATCACGGCTGGAGCGGCTGCGCTTGTGGTTCTCACTTACAGAGCGGGGGATACGCGATAAATGCGCTGATCTTCGCGCTCGAAGACTAGAGTGAGAGTGTCGGGCTTGCTGGAAATCTTAAAATCGTTTTCATCCACGCGAACGTCTATCACGTGGCTAATCTCCAGAGCAGCGGGGTTTTGAAGAAGCGCCTGCGTGTCGCCGGCGTTAGGCAATGACTCTTCTCCGAAGCGGCCCACCGGTTTCAGGTAGCTTTTCCGAAGATAAAAGGTTGGAAAACGCGGCGCCAGGACCAAAACTTTCGTGACGGCGGGCTCGGAATTCAGATAGGCAAAACCGTCCAAGAAGGGGACCTCGCGGGCGATGCGCTGGCTCTCGAATTTACTGGAAACGGAAGCGTGGAGATCGTCCACGCGGAAGGTGACGACCATAAAGAGGCCGTACAGTATCGAGCAGGCCATGGCGAGGCCGGCCAGCAAAGGACCAAACCGTGGAGCCCTCAAGACGGCATACCGCCAACCCCAAATGACGAAAATCGCGAGGATGACGTAGAGGTGAATCAGAAAGCGCGCGTCCTGCTCGGTGAGGAACCACGCGACCGTTTGCAGGAAAACAAACAGGGCCAACATCCGGACGAACAGATCCCGCCGCTGCATCCACAGTCCGAAGGGCGCAAGAGCGAGAAGCGCGACACCCACACCGCCGGGGCCGTTGAGGAAATTGGCAGGATGGAAGGTGAGATGGAAAGGCAGGAGCAAAAAGGCGGATAGGCTGTGGCCCATGCCCAGGCCTTCTTTTTGAATGACGGCGGTCAGGGAGCGGATGGCATCGGGGGACAGGTACTTAACGTGGAAGAAGAGGAGCAGCGCCGGCGGTGGAGGATAGATCGGGGAGCCGAGAACGAGCCAGTTGCGCAGGTACCAGGGGGAAGCGACGACAGCAGCCAAAAGGGAGAAGAGGGCGCCGCCGGCAAAGAACCCAGCCGGTTTTTCCGTGCGCCTAGTGAGCGAACACAGAAAGGCGCAGCCAAGAATTAGTAGGAAGGCGATGATCCCGGTGTACTTGACGCCCATGGCGAGACCCGCGAAAACACCGGCGAATGCATATTCCCTGGGCCCACTGGCATCGAGGGCTACGCGGAGCGCCACCAGGACGCAGCCCGAAAGGATCACATCATTGAAGCCGCCGTATGAGCCCCGATAAACCACGGGCATGCAGGCTATGAGGGCCACGGCCCACCAGGCGCCCCCGGGATCAAGACCCAGGCGAATCGCAAATCCAGCGGCAACCAGAAGAAAAACACCAAAGGCAAAGAAGCCGAAAAGTTCCGGGGCGCGGGTTCCACCCATAGCCATGAGTGCGGCAAAAAGAGTCTCCACGGTTGCAGGGAAGGAGGCATGGCACTCGTCGGGGATCACGTGAATCACGGCGTCCCGCAACCAGATGCGGGGGCCGAGGAAATGGTAGGCAATGGCATCCAGCTTGATGTCGCCGACCGGCTCGGCCAGACCGCCCACGAAGGTGATGATGAGGAGCAGGGCGATCGCGGCGGCGGGAAGGAATGGAACCTGCGACCGCCAGGTATGCGGGGCGAAACCCTTTGACTCCCGCACGAGGCACCAAACACCGAGGAAAGCGGCGGGAACGAGCACGGCCAGAATCACCACCAACGTGAAACGGAACAACCCAACTAGGAAGAGAAGGGTACCAAGCAGTCCGAGACCGCCGAGAGCGAGGATGGCAAAGCGGTCAATCTTCCGAAGAGTACGAGGTAGAAGTGGGCGGAGAATGCTGCCAACGCCGAAAGCCGCCAGGATCAAAAGGAGATTGGCAAAGACAGGCGGAAGGAATCTCATTGGGGGTGTCGAAGCCCGAGCACAGAGAGGACCCGTTGGCCCATGCCAGAGCCAAGAACGCGAATGATGAAAAAAACGAGAAGAATCGAGGCAATCCAGAGCTCGATGAGCCAGGGATAAAGCCGACGAAGAGCGGCGAGTGAATCGATTCGATGTTGTTTTCCTGGTTGCATTTCAGCCTCAAAAATAACACAACTGAGAACCGTAGCTTGGGAAACGCTCAAAGAGTCCCGGCGCTTTGCAGGCGCTGGGTCTCCTGGGCGATGATCTGGCGGAGGATTTCGTCTAGGGGGACGGTGATGCGCCAGTCGGGGTAGTGGGACTTGAACTTGGCGAGGTTGGAAATGTAGCAGATGTGGTCGCCGATGCGGTTCTGCTCCACATACTTCCAATTCATTTTTTTGCCGGACATTGTTTCGATCTTGGAGATGGCTTCGAGCATGGAAACGCTGTTTTCACGGCCACCGCCGAGATTGTAGACTTCGCCGGGGCGCGGATTGGCGGCAAACTCTTCGATGGCGCGGACGACATCGTGGCTGTGAATGTTGTCGCGCACCTGCTTGCCCTTGTAGCCGAAAACCGAATAGGTGGCGCCGGTGATGGCGACTTTCACGAGATACGACAGGAAGCCGTGAAGCTCCACGCCAGAGTGCGAAGGTCCGGTCAGGCAACCGCCGCGGAAGATGCCCACCTTCATACCGAAGTAGCGGCCGTATTCCTGAGCCACGAGGTCGGCGGCCGCCTTGGAAGCGCCGAAGAGCGAGTGGAGCGTGCGGTCGATGCGGCAGGTTTCGCTGATGCCGTCGTAATCCTCCGGGCGAGCATACTCCCAGCGCGTTTCGAGCTCCTTGAGAGGGAGTTCATTGGGAGCGTCGCCATAGACCTTGTTGGTGCTGATGAAAACGAAGACCGCTTCGGGGCAGTGGAGGCGCGCGGCTTCCAGAAGATTGACGGTGCCGAGGGCGTTGACCTCGAAATCGAGGATGGGGATGTCGCGGGCCTTGTCGTGGGAAGGCTGTGCGGCGCAATGAACGATGAGATCGAAGCGCTGGGAACGGAACAGAGATTCGAGGGCGATGCGGTCGCGGATGTCGGCATTGTGGTGAGTGAAATTTTTGCAGATGCGGCGAAGGCGTTCGAGGTTCCAGGTGGTGTCGCCGGGATCGCCAAAGAAAACGCGGCGCATGTTGTTGTCCAGGCCGTGGACCGCGTGGCCCTGGCGGTCAAAGTGCTCGACGGCTTCCGAGCCAATCAGGCCGCTGGAGCCGGTGACGAGGACTGTTTTTGAAGACACGATCTAAGCTAACCTGTCCCAAATTAGATTTGTGTGCGGAAACCAAGGATTCATTATGCCGCAACTCCGCAAATTCCGCGTCCAGATAGGAGTCGCCTGTAAGAGCGAACAGAATTGCCAAGAACGAGCCACGGTTTCGCTAGGCTTGTTTTTGCCAATAGGCACCAGTCCAGTCGACCTCGTGGATTTCCTCACTAATCTGGTTCATATCGCGAAAATCATGAACCGCTTCGCGGCAACTGGAGATTCCTCCGTAATCATCAATGGCGATATAGCCTCCCGGAGAGAGGTTAGGGTAAAGATGGCGAAGAGAATCCATCGTTGATTCGTACAGATCACCATCCAATCGAATTAAGGACCACTTTCTATCCTTCAAGCCCGGCAGTGTATCCTTAAACCAGCCCTTCACAAATAGCACCTGGTCATCCAGCAGGCCAAAGCGGCTGAAATTCAGCTTCACCTGATCGAGAGAAACTGCGAGATTGAGACCGGAATAATCAGCATTAGCATCGGCCGGATAGAGCGTGGGGTCGCATGGAGGTAACCCTTCGAAGGAGTCCGCAACATAGACCGAACGGTTCTCAATTGCGTACGCTTTCAGGATCGCACGAAGGAAAATAGCTGCTCCGCCTCGCCACGTACCCGCCTCGATAAAGTCGCCAGGAATATTCTTATGAAGCACATCAGTAGCGCAATGCTGCAGGTTCTCGAGCCGCTTCATGCCAATCATGGTATAGGCGATGGGGGGATAATCGCGGCCATTGATGCGCGCCTCTCTATCAATGGTGAGGGCGCGCATGGGCATGACGTTGCGGTGACGGAGGGCGTCGTACACCTTGGCCTTAAGGAAATTCGCAGGCCGATTCATAACAGCGTACTGCTCCTGCCCATATACAAGGAAGGTCAGAGTTCGCTTCATCAAATCCAGATAAAGACTCGGAGTCTCCGCCATCTGCAAATCGCAATCTCCTAAAGGAAGGAATGAGATTTCAGGTTATCAAGCTTTCCAATAAAATTCAGCTGACATCTAATCTTCACTCGCTCATGCGCGGGTCAAGTAACGTACCGATCTCTCAACGAGGCCTCTTTATCACGAATCCAGTCGAAGATGCGCGTGAATCCGGCGCGTAAACCGGTCCGTGGCTGCCAGCACAACTTGCGCGCAGCCTTCGGTGACAAGAACTTGCAAGAAAAGATCCTCCTTTAGAGACTCTTTGGCCTGGTAGTCGCCGAGTCATTCTTCCAAAGACAGAAATCGCGGAAGGGCATATAACCCAGGGCGAGAAAATCCATTGCCAGCAGATCAAGCCGACCGGCGCGAAGATCCGTTTTTGCCGGCGGCAGGAAGTTATACCGAAAATGCACGAAAAGCGCGTGGCCCAGCCAGGAGCGCAGCGTGACACCGTTGGGATAGGCCTGATTGCCGAATTTCCACCAGCGCCAGTACATGTCCAGGATGGAGTTCAAGTTGTCATGACGGAGATGCCCCGCGCGAGCCGTAGGATCGTAGACCATATCCCAGCCTCGAGCGCGGAGCCGGACGGCGAGATCCGGATCTTCGCCACAGGTGCGCAATGTTTCATTGTACCCGCCGACCTCCAGGATAGCGGATTTCCGGAACACGTTGTTGCAGCCATAAAGGAACCGGGGATTTCTAATGTAGCGCGGGCCCCATTCCTGAGCCATGCGGGCGTAACGCCAGCGATCGGCCAGCGTGGTCTGAATGCCTTCGATGAGGATGCCGCCGGCACCCGCGACTTTCGGATCGTTCAAATGCGGAAGTAGCGTGGCAATCCAGTTCGGATCGGCAACCACATCGGCGTCTACGGAAGCCACGAGTTCGTTGCGGGCGATTCGCAACGCGGTGTTCCTGGTTGCGGCCAGTCCTCTGTTCACGGGATGTTTGATCAGGGTGACTTGAGGGTAGCGGGACGCGATTTCCGCGGAGTTATCACGGGAACCGTCATCGATAACCAGAATTTCATCGAACGGATGAGTTTGCGCGAGAAGCCCTTCAATGGTGCGAGCTAGATACTCCGAAACGTTGTATGCCGGGACATAAGCGGTTACGCGCTGCACAACAGCATTCTCCTTAGGATATCCTGCGATTGGTCCATCTGCGTGGAATCGAGCGCATGGTAGACCGGTCATTGTAGTTGGAAGTGCCCTCCGTCATTGGGCACCTCCTGCAACTTCGGCGGGCGAAGCGTGGAGTGGAGTAGATTGGCCATAGGCCCGGGAGACCACCTCAACAGCGGCCATTCCTTCAACTCCATCAACAAGAACTTTCTCTTCACCGCGGATGGCATTTACGAGGTTGTTCAATTGCAGAACAAACGAAGCATCTTGGGGAGGACGCCGGCTCACATAGGCATCGAGGTACGGGAATTGCTGGAAGGCTTTGCCCTTATTGCTACGCATGCGCAGGTTATCGCCCCAGAGGCCGACGTCGAAATAACCTTCAGAGCCCGTAATGCGGATGTGCTGCTGTAAGTTGCGCGTGCGGCTAGCCAGAAGTTTTCCTTCCGCGCCGTTGGCCAGACGGAAATGAAGCTCCGCTTCGCTCTCGACGGCTGTGGCCGTACCATTCCCGCGATAATCAACATCGCGAAATTCTCCGGCCAGCCAGCGAATCAGGTCAATGGCGTGGATGCCGACGTCAATCAAGGCGCCGCCCCCGGCCTGGACAGGGTCAAAGTAGGCGGGAGAACGCGGCCAGTCGGCGGTGCTGCCCTCCTCCGCTTCAATGCGCATCACTTCACCAAAGATGCCTTTTTCCATGAGGCGTTTGGCCAGACTAAAGTTGTTTCGAAACCTTCGGTTGTGGCCGATGCACAACTGCGCACCGCCGCGCCGGGCGGCCTCAATCATGGCCCGGCATTCCGGCACGTTTCGCGCCATGGGCTTTTCGCAGAGGACATGAATGCCGTGGGAAAGAAGCTCGCAGGAGAGCGCGGCATGAAGGCCATTTGGCAGAGCGATGATGGCCAGGTCCACTTTCCCAAACAGATCGTGCAGGCTGGTGGTGTAGAGAGGAATGCCTTGGCGCTTCGCAAACCAGCGGGCACGCTCTTCGTTGATATCAACCACGACGGCGGGCTGCACCTCCGGCACGCCACGAACCGCGCGCAGGTGATAGCGTTCTACGACGGGCCCAACGCCAACAAATCCCAAGCGAATTCTATCGGGCATGGAGCCGCCTTGCCAGCTTGGGAATGGCTTCAGTGGCAAATTTCACGGGTTCGCGTTTGAAGCGCAGGAACCGGTCGATCCAACGATTCGTAAAACGCTCAGAGCCGCTGTGCAACCTGCGGTTCGCAAACTTCAGCAAGATAGCGCCATGGCCAGACGCATTAAACGCAAAAGAGCGCGGTTGAATACCGGCGGGCAACTCAATTTCTGGAAAGTTCCGCCCCAGGTCTGCGGCTACCCTTCGCAGATGTGGCACCTTTTCGGGCGGGATCATCATGAGTTTGCAGGCGGCCACATCCGCCGCCAACGCGTCATTCGAAAAGATGATGGAATTCATGCGTACGGGATCGCCAAGAATGGGTCCTTGCCCCTCCAGACCAATCCGCCCATCCACGATGCAGAGATCGGGAGGGCACAGACGGTGCAGGTGACTGAGCATGAGAGAGAGATAGGGGTGAAGCGGACTGACGTCCGCATCGCTAAGCAGCCCGAAAGAATTCTTCACGATCGCGGTCATCCGCTCGTAGGGGTGGACCTTCAGGTTGGCGATGGATATGAAATAGAACTCCTCGAGGAAAAGCTCTGAAATCAGGACCGGCAAGGGGATGCCGTCCAAGGAGATTTCAATGGACTCCGACTTCGAGAGATTGATGAGCTCAATCCCATGTTGGCGAGCGGCCTCGCGGTATCCCAGCCGGTCATAGGTTTCATCGCAGGAGCGGGAATTCTTGTAGGCGCTGACGGCGTCTGATTCGATTACCACGATTTGCACGTCGGACCGGACGGCACGCAATTCCGCAGCCAAAAGCGGCAGCCAGGCGGGATCGGTGGTCACACCGGCTTCCCAGGAAACCAGGTCACAGAGATTCGGCTTAATGACCACCTTGCGTGGCAGCGAAGCGGGCAGCAGCGAAGGGGCAACAGCGCGGAGTCGTGTCAGCACTCCGGCCAGATCCCCGTGATTTTCACAGCGAAGAATCGCAAGGGTGGGAAGACTTGCGGAGGACTGTTTGCCGGCAAAACCGTGAACATCGGTAGAAGCGGGCGATTTTTTCATACGGCCTTGCCTCGGACCCTAAACCGCTCACGCCGGGCGTCCCTGCGGAAGGTATTGGCGGATACAGCGTTATTAGAATAACAGAGCAGGGGAATTATTGGGGGGCCGTCGCCGGGACAATTTCAAGTTTGGAAGGAATATTGAGACAGCCGGCATATTCGTCCCGGTAGTGAGTAACCGGCACGGTCACCACCTGCATGTTGGGTACGCATTCCCAATCATCAATGCGCACGCCCGCGTCATACAACGCCACTCGCCAGGAATAAATTCCCGGGCGCAAGGGAAGAGACGGCAGGGTGTAGCGAAATTCGTGCATGCCCGGCTCGAGCGTAACTCCGTCCACCGCGTTGCCCCACAACAAGTGGCGGTGCTGGTCATACAGCCCGATGCCGTGATGAACGCTATGCAAGGTCTGATTCACACAGAGGAGGAAACTGACCGACATTTCTCCTTCGGACGGCAGGACATGGTCCGCGCTGCGGTTCGAGCCGATGAGCTTCCAGCGGAGGAACTGCGCAGGACCATCCAAGGACCGGGCATCGTCCAGACTCCCGGAGGTCATGTTTTCCTCATATGCGCTCACCACTTCCGCTACCGGGCCGTTCTTGCGGATCATGCCACCGTCCACCCAGATGGCGCGGTGGCATAACCTGCGGATTTGACCGAGCTGATGGCTGACGAGGACGACGGTGCGTCCGGCGCGGGCCACGTCGCCCATTTTGCCAAGGCACTTTTTCTGAAAGTTGATGTCGCCGACGGCCAGGACTTCATCGACGAGGAGAATCTCCGGCTCGAGGTGGGCGGCAACGGCGAAGGCGAGGCGCACATACATGCCACTCGAATAATGTTTTACGGGCGTATCGATGAATTTTTCGAGCTCGGCAAAACTGACGATGGCGTCGAATTTGCGCGCAATCTCCTTGCGATTCATGCCCAGGATGGCGCCGCTGAGATAGGCGTTCTCGCGCCCGGTGAGTTCGGGGTGGAAGCCGGTGCCCACTTCAAGCAAGCTGCCGACGCGCCCGTGAATTTCCGCCCAGCCGGATGTGGGCTGGGTGATGCGCGAGAGAATCTTGAGCAAAGTGGTCTTGCCGGAGCCGTTGCGGCCGATGAGCCCAAGGACTTCGCCTTCGTGAACCTCCAGGGAAACATCCTTGAGGGCCCAGAAGCTTTCCTGGTTCGCGCGGCGGAAGACCGAGAGTGGCGAACGGAATGTCCGCGCGAGGGAATCGCGAAGGAGGCCGGTCGAAGCGGGCAAACCGCGACGGTAGCGTTTGCTCAGATACTCCGTTTTGATCACGGCTGTCGTCATGAGAGGTTTTTCAAACCTGGACGGCTTCCTTCGCTAACGGATTCTTTTCCGAGGGAAGACTCTGAGTGTCCTTTCCCGAGCCTACAACGTTGCGGGCACCTTTCACCTTGATCTTGCGGGCCAGTCTGTGGGACGGGCGTTCCACCAGAAAATAAAACGCATAAGCGAAAATGAGGCTAGAGGCCATAGCCAGCGCCCAGTCTATGACGCGTCCCATGCTGGGCAGGCGAAGCCATCCGAAGAGTCCGCCCCCTTGGGCATGTACGAGATATAGGGAATAACTCCAGGCACCTGCGGCCACCAAGTAGCGATTCGGAGGATGGTTTTTTCCATGGGCGACCTCCTGACGTAACCAAAAATAGGCAAGCACACCGAACCAAACCATGGTTTGCGTATAGGAGATCCCCATCTTGAAGTGCATCATTTCGGCAACCCAAGAGCCCAGCCAAGCCAGGAATCGCCAACCCCAAATCAACCACCTGGGATTCAGCTCGACCAGCGACTCGCCTTGTTCGGCAAGCAGGCAGCCCAGCAACCACACCGGCAACAACATCATCGCAGTGCCAAATGGCCCGAAAACGTGCCAGTTCCCGGCGTGTGGGTGGGTGGCGGCTATGGGAACGCTTAGGGCGAAAGAGGCGGGAAGCAGAATTTTCCAGCCGACTTTGTTTCTGATCCAGCGCAGGAGCGGATACATTGCGTAATATATCTCCTCGCAGGCCAGGCTCCAGAGAGGCGATTCCCATAGGATGGAATGTTCTCCCCAGAAGGTCATGTGCTGACCCAGCAAACGATAGACGACGAGGGCCCCGGCGACAGGGATGAGAATGCGTGTGTAGCGCCGCAGGTAGTAGCGGGCCACGTCGATCTTCCCACTGCCACGAAAAGGCAAGTGAATGCAGAAGCCGGAAATCACGAAGAAGACGAGGACTGCGGGCGTTCCGAACACTACAGTTTCCCAGCCACGCTTAAACAAATACCAAAGCCCTGCGCCCGTGGTTGGGTCGCCGAACAGCGGGATCATCCCGTAATGCCCGACCGCTACCCAGAAGGCCAGAATAAAGCGGAGGACGTCTAAGACGGGGTAATATCCTGCACGGGTAAGCGCGCCCTCATTTCGTCTTGTAGCTTTGATACTCATTCCTAGCTCTTGCGCGAGACCGCAATGGTCCCCAAATCCCTGTCACACGCGGTCGGCGATGCTCCCTTCCATGCGATTGAAAAAGGCCAGGCCCCCAACCACGGCGAACAAAACCATGGCGACAGAGGCGATCAGGACGGAGCTGGGCGCGGGGCCGCGGCCCGTCAGCGCCCAGCGGAAGCCATCAATGACACCGGCCATGGGGTTCAGGCCATAGAGCCAGCGGTAGCGCTGCGGAACAAGCTGGCTGGAATAGTAGACGGGCGAGGCGAGCGTCCAGAACTGGATGATGAAGGGAATCAGATAGCGAACGTCCCGATAGAGGGCGTTGAGAGCGGAAAGCCAAAGGCCCACACCAAGAACGGTGAGGATGGCGAGCAGCAGGAGCAGGGGAATGAACAGGATCGTAAGAGTAGGGTGGAAGCCGTACGCCAGCGTGTAAACGAAAAGTACGAAGAAACCGATGGAAAAATCAACGAGGCCGGATAGCGCGGCGGAAACCGGAAGGATGAGGCGCGGGAAATAGACTTTGGTGATGACGCGCTGGTTTTCGACGACGATGTTCGTGACGTTGAGCAGAGAGGTGGAGAAGTAGGTCCAGGGCACGACGCCGGCAAAGCAAAACACGGAATAGGGGAGGCCCTGGGAAGGAAGCTTGGCGAGCCTGCCAAAAAAGAGTGTGGCGACCAGCATGGTGAGAAGAGGTTGCAGCACAACCCAGAGGATGCCGATGGCGGTCTGCTTGTAGCGCACTTTAACGTCCCGCCAGACGAAAAAATAAAGAAGTTCGCGATAGTTCCAGAGTTCCCGGAGGCGCAGCGCAAATAGCCCGCGCGGCGGCTCAATGCGCACAGTAAATGGGCTGGTGGGGGAGTTCCCCAGCGGGGCCGCAACAGGTGGATTGGAAGTCACCGTAACCATGTGACGCTTTGCATCAGAGACGCGATGTGGTGCTCCTGTCAGATTAACAGAAATGGGCACGGGGGACGGAACCGGGCAAGTTCGCTGGGCGGCAGAACTGCCTGTTTGGCCGGGATTTCAGGGATGCGCACTTTTCTTCAACTGCTCGATATCCTGCTGTTCAATTTGCTGCATGAGAGTCTGGCGGCGAAATACGTACGCGCGGAGATGCGTGGAGATCTCGCGAGGAACAACCACGAATTGATTGTGGACCATCATGCTCCAGGAAATGGGCCCACGCACGGGGATAAGATGTGCTCCCCATTGAAAAATGAAGCCAAAGTTCCAGCAGACGAAACAAGCAAGAATCGCGGACGCGAGGACGAAAGAGCCGCGCGGCGAGGAGAAGTGCCGGGCGACGGATGCGAGGAGAAGAGCGAGACCAAAGACAAAAATGGGCGTGAGAGAGATGAAGAACCGATTGCCGAAAGAGGAGAGGCCGTCCCAATAGGGATAGCTCGCGATCAGGTAATAAAAAGCGGCGGCCGCAGTTGCTAAGTAGAGCGCGAGAGTGCGGGCCTGGCGCGATGGAAAAAAAAGACCGAGAAGGGCAAATCCAAGGAGGGGAGTCCAGCTGAGCAGCCCGTGATCCGAGGAAAAGAGGACAGAGCGCCAATTGGGCGCAGACCAGTCCCAAGTGAGATGGGGGTAGGAACCAAAGCGCAGATAGCCTCCAAAAATGATCTTGCGTGTGATGTAGGTTGGAATCGTGGCGGCAAGAATGCTGAAAAGGAAGAGCAGGTTTTGGGCGAAAAGATTCCGTGCAGCGCGGATTCCCGTCGTTCGATACGCGGAGTAGGCCAATAGAGATTCAATAAGCGGAAGGATAAGGAAGACGCCGTTGGGGAAGTAGACGTCGACCATCAGACCGGCGATGAGCCCGAGGAGGGCCCATTGTGCGGTGCCGCGAATCGGCCGCGTGCGTTCCCAATACCAAAGAAACAGGGCAACAACAAAAGCGGAATGCGCATGCGACCATGCGGGATTGAAGTACATGTAGACCGGAAGAGAACTGCCGAACCAGACGCCCAGAGTCGCCAAAAAAGCCCATTTTTCTGCAACGTACTTCCTGGCAAGAGAGAAGGCAAGCAGGAGACCGAGAAATCCGTAACTGGCAGTGCCGATCGCCATGGCCAGGAGGTACGGAAAAGAAAATCCGTTTGCCGGAATCTGCGCGCCGAGAAGATTGCACGTGAGAACGAAGAGGTGCGCAAGGAGGAGAAAAGGAAACCAAAGAATTGCGGGGCCCACCGTGAACAGATTACTAACATAGCCCGTTTCGGTGTATTCCTCCGGCAGAAGTTGGCCGTCGGCGCGCGTACGGGACTGGGAGAAGTTCAGGTTCGCGTGTCGCCAATCCTCCTCGAAGTGCAGATCATGTTGAATGAGAGGCGCGCGTGCGTAGGCGTAGTAGCCCACGCCATCCCCATGGACGATTGGGTTGACCATCGGCAAGGAAAGAACGAAACACAACAACAACAATCGCTGATAGGTCCAATGGAACCGCGGGACTTTCGGAGCCACAGGAGCTGGGTCGCGCGGAGTGGCGGACATGAGATTGGTCACTCGATTACGCCGTAGAGGCGTAAGCATAATAACCCACACCATCCCCGCCCACCCATGGATTCATGAGCGGGAGGATGAGCAGTAAGAGCAAGAACAATAAGCGCTCGTACTTGCGCGTTTGAATTTGGGGCTCGGCGTTCAATTCACAAGTTTCCGTCCGGGACGATGAACTCGGCCTGCCGCCTTCCACGCACGGAGCACAGCAGGACACGCGGCTGGAAGGAGGGCGCAACTCAAAGAATTCTACAGGAAACGCGCTTGCGCGTCATCACCGAAAACATAACAGACTTGTCACGGTCAGACTGAGGCAATAGAGCGCTTAACCGCAGGAGAGGCAGCCAGGAACCCGTCCTCCTGGCGGAAATAGGCGGAAACCCGGTCGATGATTTCCACAAGGCTGGTCTGCGGACGGAATCCGGTAAGGGCGTGGAGCTTGTCGATGCAAGGCACGCGGCGCATCATGTCTTCGAAGCCGGGCTCGTAAGCCTTGTCGTAGGGAATGAAGTGGATGGGAGAGGAGCTGCCGGTGCGCTGCTTGACCATTTTGGCAAGATTTTCCATGGTGACTTCCTCGGTGTTGCCGATGTTCACGACTTCGCCGATGGCCCGCTCGAGGGGAATGAGGCGGAGAAGAGCCTCCACGGTGTCGCGCACGTCGCAGAAGCAACGGGATTGCGAGCCATCACCGTAAACTTCAATCGGAGCTTGATCGATGGCGCGCTTCACAAAGTTGGGCAAAACCATGCCATAGCGGCCGGTCTGGCGCGGGCCAACGGTGTTGAAGAAGCGCGCCACAATGACCGGCTGTTTTTTCTCTTTCCAGTAGGAGAGAGCGAGAAATTCGTCGAGAGCCTTGGAGGCGGCATAGCTCCAGCGCCCCTTGGTGGTAGGGCCAAGAACGAGGTCGGCGTCCTCATGGAAGGGCACCTGGGTGTTCTTGCCATAGACCTCGGAGGTAGAGGCAATCAAAAGGAGCTTCTTTTTCTTGCAGGCGGCTTCGAGGATGAGCTGCGTGCCGTTGACATTGGTTTCGATGGTACGAACGGGGCTTTCCACAATGAGTTTCACGCCGACAGCAGCAGCCAGGTGAATGATGACGTCGGCATCATCAACAAGTTCGGCGAGGAGCTGGCGGTTCTCGATGCCATCGAGGTGGTACTCCAGGTGGTTGGAACCCTTGAGGTGCCGGATATTCTCCATGCTGCCGGTGGAAAGATTGTCCAGCAACACGACGCGTTCGCCCTGCTTGAGCAACCGTTCCGCCAAGTGCGACCCGATAAAACCAGCGCCGCCGGTAATGAGATAGCGCACGCAGCCTCCTTAGAGTTTCTCAGAATCGTCGAGGTCCGAAGAATGGACCGTAGCGCGTGCGGGGGACTCTTCGCTGAGCGGATCCAGGGCCTCCTGGGGACCATAGCCGTAAGAATAGGGGTAATACCGATACGAATAGTAGTAATCCGGGGCGCTGGCGTCGACGGCGTTGAGCACTACTCCCAGCAGATGGCTCTTGACGCTGGTGAGCAGGTCGCGTGTGCGCGTAAAGGCTTCCTTGGGAGTCTCGCCACTGCGAACAACGAGGAGCACGCCATCGGCCTGCACGGAGAGAATCACAGCATCGGTAGCGGCCATGACTGGCGGCGAGTCAATGACAATGAATTTATACTTGGTGCGCAACTCCGCGATGGCATCCGTGAGTCTGTGCGAGGACAACAGATCCGCGGGATTCGGCGGCAGAGGCCCGGTGGGAATCGCGGCGAGATTGGGGATCGCGGGATGTGGAACAGTGACCAGATCGAGAGAAGAAACACCGGCGAGATACGAGCTCAACCCTGCATACTTTCCCGTCCCCAGATTCAACAAGCGGCCGATGCCCGGTTTGCGCAGGTCTGCGTCGATAAGAACGGTTTTATCGCCCAACTGGGCCAGGGTCACGGCCAGGTTGGCTGCGGCCGTAGTTTTGCCTTCGCGCGGCAGGGCGCTGGTCACCAGGATTACCTGCGGAGGATGATCGGGCTGCGATAACAGGAGAGCGGTACGCAGCGCGCGGAACGCTTCCGCGACTTGCGATTTGGGCAAGTGCTGGGCGACGAGTTCAATGCGTTTGTCGTGGCCGTTCGAGGAAGCCCCCGTGAGGAGACCTGCTCGCTTCTTGGAGGAAGCGCCATCGCCGAAGGCGGGTACCACCGCAAGGGAAGGTAAGCGGGCCAGCGTCTCGACGTCATCGGGAGTCTTCACGGTGTTGTCGAGATACTCGCGGAGAAGCGCCAAGCCGATTCCGCCGACAAGGCCAACCAGAAAGGCCAGAGCAATGTTGCGCGCTTTGGCGGGCCGCGCAGGCGTGGCGGGAATCATGGCGGGATCGATAATGCGCACATTCGAAGACCGCAAACCCGCGGAGATGCCGGCTTCCTTGAGCTTGGTCAGGAGCCCCTCATAGAGGGCTTTGTTGGCCTCGGCTTCGCGGCGGAGGATATTGTATTGCACCATCTTCTCCGACATGGCGTTGGTATCGGCTTTTTGCTGGTCGAGAGCCTTGCTGCGAAGCTCTTCCAATTGCAGGGCGGCTCTGTAGTCGTTCTCCAGTTCGACGATGATGCCCTTGCTCTGATGGGTGATCTGCTCATCCGCATCCTTGATCTGAGCCTGGATGCGCTGGACCTTGGGAAAGTTCGGACCATACTGATTGACGGCGTCGGTGTATTGCACGGAAAGCTCAGCGCGCCTTCTCTGCAATTCCTGAAGGACGGCGTTACTGCGCAACTGGGGAACGGCCTCGAGTTCACCGGACTTGGCGAATTCGTAGAGTGCTTGCTTCCTGATGCGGTCGCTTTGCACGTCGATAAGTTCCTTGTTCAACTCGCCGAGGCGCTGGGTGGTGATGTTCTGCTTGTCGTCGACGGTCCAGATCTGATTCTGGCGCTCGTACTCGATGCGCGCATTTTCGGACCTTTCCACCTTTATCTTTAGTTCGTCGAGCTGGCCGGCAAGCCAACGCGATGCTTGCATCGTGGCCTCGTAGCTTCTGCGGTAATTCTGCTCGATGTAGGTCTCCAGATGAGCATTGACCATGCGCGCGGCAAGTTGCGGGTCAGTGGACTCGAAACTCACTTCCATCAACCGGCTGTTTGGAACACGCCTGACGCTGAGGCTGCCGAGAAAAGCGCCGATCTCGGGCGGACGTTTCTGGTTGGCGAGACTCCCGGTGGCGATGGCCTCGGAAGGCCCGTTGTCGCTGGCGAAGTCCGGATTAGAGGCGAGGCCGCTGTTGCGGATAGTCTGCAGGGCAAGCGTCTCGCTGGTGAGAATCTTGGATTGCGTCTCGATGTAGTTTTCCAGATCCAGCATGTAGTCATACGAATCGCTGCCCTGGAAGGGAAGAATATTGCTGTTCTCGCGGTCGATTTCGATTCTGGCCGTGGCGATATACACCGGGCGCATACGGAAGGTGGCGATACTTACTATGGTAACAACCGTGAGCAGGAAGGAAAGGATCAGCCACTGATGCTTTCGCAGGATGAGGAGGTAGTCGTAGAGATGCGGCTCGCGCGGGGAGAGATCGATGTGCGGAAACCGGGATACGGGGCTGAATAGTTCAACGGACCCATTCGATCCGGGGTCGAGCGGCATTATTTTTGATTCGTCGTTCATCCCAACTCTCTCAGTGATATGCGACCCGGTAAATGGCCAAGGCAGTACCGACGGCGACTCCCAAAGCCACGGCGCTAAGCAGCACTTCTTTTGTCCGGCTATCCGGAACGTAGAGAATGTCGCTGGCGTGCAATTGCAGGTCTTCGGATTCGCGATTCAGAACCTTCTTCAGATCAACTTCCGTTTCCGTCTGCTTGCCTTGATCGTCCTTGCGAATGATCACGGCGTGATCCTGCTTGGCGATCTTTGTGAGACCCCCGGCGAGTGAAAGCACCTTAAGCGTAGTGAACTGCGTGCGCTCGTTAGAGATCACGAATCCACCGGGACGGTTCACGGCCCCGAGGACATAGACAATGCCCGCGTGAGGAACCGTAATCACATCGCCGCCCTGGAGCGCGATGTTGTTGCGGAGGTCTCCCGTTTCCAGAAGCTCATTCAAATTGACGGTGATCAGGCTCGAGGACGCCAAATTTTGTGCAGGCGGCGAATCACCTTCGGCTGGGGGCGCCGCCGCGTTTTGAGACATAGGCGTAGGAGAAGGAAACACAGAGGAACCCGGCGCGGCGCCTTTCGGAACTTCCACTGTAGAGGCAGCGCCAGTTGACGTATCGATTTCAGGGGGCTCGCCCGAGCCTGGTGCCGGATTGTTGCCGGACGCCGCGGGATTGCTGACTTCAATAAACGTCGCGGAATGAGGGCGCGATACGATTATGGTGTCACCTGCATCGCCGCTAACACCGCCAGCTTCAGCCAAGGCTTCGAGCAAGGTAACGCTGCTTTCCCCTTCGTAAACCATCGGGTGAGCAACGGCCCCCACAATCGTAATAGGCCGGCTCTTGTGCTCCTTCACCGTGACACCGACTTCCGGATGACTTACCAGCCCATTGGCTTCCAGAACTTCGGCGATCTTCTGCTCCGCCTGGACTTCCGTAAGGCCCGCGACGCGAAGACGAATCGGTACAAGAGGAATACCAATCGTGCCCGATTGGCTTACCCGCAACTGGCGAGTCAGCTCTGGTACATCAAACACGGAGATGTCCAAAAGGTCGCCATTCCCAATGACGTAATCGTGCGGAGCAGACTTCGCTCCCATCGACAGATTGCGAATACGATCATTGGTCTGTTGGGGAGTTTCGAGGACAGGCGCGTCCTGTGCAATAACGCGGGGAGCGAGCACGAGCGTGCCAGCCAGCATGACTGCGCACACCTGCACCGCACGGTTCGCAATTCGCACTGCAACCATCAGGATGACTGACCCCCTTCAGGCATTATACCGTCTGTAGGCCGGGACCCGCCTAGTGTTTTCGCATCTATCCGAGCCGCCGAATCCCCTACAATTCGCCCCGGCGGAGTGGGCTGCAGTCGTACCGTTGCCAGATGCGCAGCCACGACAAACAGTAGCGCGTTGGCAGGTATGTGCAGGTTAAAGTCAACCAAACTGTGAATAAGCAGCCCGCAACATCCCACAAGGCCGGACAGGTTCAGAGAGGCGCCGAGGGAACTGCCGAGTTCCGCCAATCCCCGCAGGGAATCGAGAAAGAGTACCCCCAGAAACCAGACACAGCACAGGCCACCCAGAACGCCCGTTTCCGCCAGCGCCTCCAGATAGTCGTTGTGAGTGTGGTTGATGATCTTGCCGTCATAAAGCGAATCGTATCGTGGAAAGACCATCTGAAGTGTACCGAGTCCCGTGCCGATGAGGGGGTGGTCGAGAAAGATGTGCCAGGTGTCCCGGCGCATTGCGGCGCGTTTTGCCTCGGTGACCTCCAGGGACTGGAATCCCGTGAAACGTTGTAGGACCTGATGGACGCCGATCCAGGAGACCGCCAAGACGGCGCACAATACCACCGTCCCTCCCACGAGGACGTGCTTGCCGCGGACGCGCCGCACCAGCAGCAGGAGAAAGAGAATGACCAGTTGGGCGGCCAGGCTAATGATGCCCCCCCGCGAAGCCGATAGAAGCAGCGCTACAATGGGCACCAGCGCAAACAACGCCACCAGGAGGAGCCGCTCCCGGCGGACTTTTCCAAGGACCAAGGGCACCAGGGCAATCGGGATCAGAAGCTCAGCAAAACCCGCGAAGTGATTCCTGTTCACGTAGGGGCCAAAAGGAAGCCCGCCATAGCGCATCACACGAAACCAGTAGAGCTTGCCGTTAAATGTGAGGTGTTGCAGGATGCCGAAGATCGCGACGAAAAATCCCAAGGACATCAAGAACCAGACCAGTCCACGCAAATGACTGGAGCGGTAGAAGGTTTGCGTCAGCAGCAACAGCAAGGTCAGGTAGGCCACCAGGAGCTGCAGTTCCACGCGCGTGTGATAAAGGGAAAACGTCGTACGAAATGCCATCTGCGCAACAACCAGGAGTGCCAGAGCGGCCAAGGGCACGAAAAGAGGCGAGAGCACAACTTGTTCGGAACGCCGCCGGTATTGGCGGATGGACCACAACACCAGAAGCCAGGCCAGGCAGATTTCAAGGACAGCCTGGGACCATTCCTCCACGCAACCATAGGCAAGAACACTGAAAGCCAGGAGAGCAAAGACGGCCGTGCGGAAGAATTTCATGGCTGGGGATGCCCCGGGGATTGCGGCACGAGAGTGACATCATCGACCCAGGCGTTGCCGGAGATGCGCACGTCCGGATTGTCACTGGGATCCCTGCGCACACAGACCTGGACGCGGCGAATCTCCGGGCCGGCCGTCCAAGGGATATCGATAACGGTCCAGGGTGCGGTGCCATGGATTTCACGCGAGTCCACCGGTGGAGTGGAGTCCTTGCCGAAGCCGCGTAGACGGAATGAAATGCCCTGATTTGTGGTGAGTTCCTGTGTTTTGATCCAGCCAGAAAAGAAGTAGCGCGTGCCCGGCGTGACGATTCCAAAGGTGCAGGCGACGTCCAGATTTGGATTCTGTTTCCCGTCAAACGAAATGCGCAGCGACTGCGTCCCCGAAAGCTTTTGACTGCTGTCGAAAGTCGTGCGTACTCCCTGAACAATGGGTTGAAAGTGCCAGGCGAAGGAAAAGTTGCTGATGCCGGATTCAAAACTCGGATCCCAGATGACGGATCCTCGCGGCTGCAAAAGTGGAGGCAGATTCTGGGTGGCTATTCCCTGATCCCAAATGCGCCGTGCATCGGCGTCCTCGCCAGCGGCCAGGAGCGCGTCAACAAGCCTGTAGAAATCTCGAGTTTCGAGATGCGGATGCAGGGTCACAAGATGCGCCCAGACTTCTTGGGCGACGCCCAGCTGATTGGCGCTCCTGGCTTCGGCGATGACATCAACGTAAACATTTGCTTGGGCGGGCAGAACCTTCGTGAGGATATCGTCTATATTCTGGTCCGCCCGGTAAACACGGGAAAAAGCCGCAGCGGCGCGGTGAGGATCTGCCTGCAGTGCGTGATGAAGTTCCTCAAAAGCGCGCGGCAGATCACCCGCCCGCAATAGGTAGTTTCCATAGCGCCAGGAAACTTCCGCGGAAGCAGGGTAGCTTTCCTTGGCGTGTTGGTAAGCATCCCGTGTCGCTTCAGTCTTCCCGTCCAATTCATAGGAGGTAGCCAGATCGAGCCACGCCTCGGTGTAATGAGGATCAAGAGCAATGGCATGACGGAAAGCGTCCAATGCGCGGTCGGGGTTCGGCTCCTCGAGATTAAATTCCTCGTAGTGACCCAGGCGGAACCAATATTCCGGATTGCGCGGCTCCAGACGCGCGGCCAATTCCAAATCTCTTGCCGTTGTTCCGCCGGCAGCATCCGCCGCAATGGCCATGCGAATCGCAAAAAAAGACACAACAACGGCGATCACCACGGCCGCAATCACCAGAAGGCCCCGCAACAGGGAATCGGAAAGGCGAAGGATCATCTGAGGGTAACTGTGCCTAGACGGAAAAGCAGATGCAAGAATAAATTGAAGAAGGGAACGTGGCGATGGGACATCGTTCCACTTTGGAACAGAACCGGCTTCTATTTACCGACAGACGCAACTGGGCTCTCATCCACGCGACCTCGCCGCCGTACATCAATGCCGAGCCGCTTGATCTTCTGATTGAGCGTGGAAAGGGGGATTAGGAAGCGCTCCGACGCCTCGGTCTGATTCCAGCCGGTTCGTTCCAGCATATCGACAATGATGCGGCGCTCCACCTCATCGATGATCTGAAAGAGAGAAGGATTGGGATTGTCAGCCGCGGTTCGCGATCGCGTTTCGCCCGGCAAAGGCGGCAGAAACTCCGAAAGTTGCAGGCGCACCCCACGGACGATCTCTTTGCTGCGGAAAGAATCGGGCAAAAGGTCGACATCTACGCGCTCCTGAGTGGAGAGAACAACGGCGCGTTCGACGACGTTTTCGAGTTCCCGGACATTTCCCGGCCAGTCGTAATCCATGAGCAGCTTCATCGCCGCCGAAGTGAACTGGCGCAACGGTTTGGTGTTCTCCTGGCAAAAGCGTTCCAGGAAATGGACCAGCAGGAGTGGAATGTCCTCCCGGCGGTCGCGAAGAGGGGGTAAGTGGAGATGGATGACGTTCAGGCGGTGATACAAGTCCTCGCGGAAGCGGCCTTCCTTGACTAAAGAAAGGAGGTCGACGTTGGAGGCCGCGACAATGCGGACGTCCACTTTGATCTGCTCCGTGGCCCCCAGCCTCATGAATTCGCGCTCTTGAATGACGCGCAGGAGCTTGGCCTGGGTTTCCGGACTGACGGTGGCGATTTCGTCGAAAAAGATGGTGCCCTGATCGGCGACCTCGAATAGCCCCTTCTTGGAAGCCACGGCGCTGGTGAAAGCGCCTTTGACGTGCCCGAACAGCTGCGATTCGAGCAGATCGACAGGAATGGAGCCCGTGTTCACGGGCACGAAGGCCTTGTCCACGCGTGGCGAGGCGGAGTGAATGGCCTTGGCGATGAGTTCCTTTCCGGTGCCGCTTTCGCCGCTGATCAAAATGGTGGAACGTGAAGGACCAACCTGGGCGACGAGGTCAAAGAGGGCGAGCATCTTGTCGCTCTTGCCGATGATATTGGGGAAATTGAAACGCTGTTTGAGCGCGCGCTTCAGGTGAATATTTTCGTCGCGCAGGCGCCGCGCCTCCACGGCCTGGGCCACCTGCACCAGAAGCTCATCGTTGGACCACGGCTTGGTGATGTAGTCCATCGCCCCGCTTTTAAACGCGGCGCGGGCCATTTCGATGGAGCCATAGGCCGTAATCAGAACGATGGGTAGATGGGGGTCCTGGCGATGAATTTCCTTTAACATGTCGATGCCGTTGCGGTCGGGAAGGCTAACATCGAGCAGAAGCAGGTCGAACGGCCGTTCTTCCAGACGGGAGAGCCCCACCTGGCCGGATTCCGCGCTGGAGACCTGATACCCTTCCGACTTCAGGAGGATCTCGAGGCCTTCGCGAATCTCGGATTCATCGTCAACGACAAGAATCGAGCCCTTAGACATGGACCGCTTTCCTGACAGCCGGGAACTCGACGTGGAAGGAAGTACCACGGCCTGGCGTCGAGCGAACATCAATTCTACCGGCGTGTTCTTTGATGATCCCGTAGCTCACAGACAGGCCGAGACCTGTGCCCCGTCCCGTCGCTTTAGTGGTGAAAAAAGGATCAAAAATCTTATGGATGTGTTCACGGGGAATGCCGTTGCCGGTGTCAACAACTTCAATCTCGACGGTGCCATTGTGCGCGGCAGTGCGCACTTCCAGCATTCCGCCTGTTGGCATGGCATCCCGCGCATTCAAGAAAAGATTCAAGAAGACTTGTTGCAGCTTGTTGGCGGAACCCCGCACCGGCGGAAGGTCCTCGGTGAGCTGCTTGACCACGCGAATCTGCGAAGTCTTCAGGGGATGCGCAACCAGCGAGAGCGTTTCTTCGACCACGCGATTCAAGTCCACATCGGCAAGTTCGCCCGCGCCGGTTCGCGAGAAATTCAGCAAGTTATTGACAATTTCGCTGGCGCGGAAAGTCTGTTTGACGATTTTTTCGATGATCGAATGGCGCGGATCACCATCGGGCATTTGCTTGGCAAGCATCTGGATGTAATTGGAGATGACGGCCAGCGGCGTGTTGACTTCGTGCGCCACTCCCGCGGCCAGCAGCCCCAGGGAAGTGAGCTTCTCCGTCTGGCTCATCTGCTCTTCCATGCGTTCACGCTGGGTGACGTCGTCGAACAGAAGCAGCCGGCCGATGCGCTCACCAGACTTGCCCACCAGCGGCGTGATCGAAACATTCAAAATCAGAGAGCGCCCCTGGCGCTGGAAACGGTGTTTGTAAATGCCAGTAATCTGCTCCTGATCGTCGCGGGAGGCAATTTCCGAGGCCAGCTCCGCCGGCAGCAGGCTGCCGAGAGGCTGGCCCACTGCGGCGTCGCGAGGCACACCGAAGACCTGTTCCATGCGGCTGTTCCAGGCTTCTACCGTGCCTTCAAGGTCCACGGCCAGCACTCCAACGTTCAGTGATTCGACAATGTTTTCGCTGAAATCCTTGAGGCGGGCAATTTCGGAAGCCTTCTGCTCCAGCGACGAGTAGAGTTGGGAATTGTCCAGCGCGATGGCCACATAGCCAGCGATGGTCTGTACCAGTTCGACGTCATCGCTGGAAAGAAAATCACCATCCACGGTTTTGCCCAGCCCAAGAACGGCCACGGTGTGTTCACGAATGCGGCATGGGATGAAGTAATTGAGATCAAGCTGTTCGAGGGTGCGGCGCACGGTATCGCCGGCTTCCTCCGCGCTGCGCGAGGATTCAAAGAAGATGGGGCCGCGCAGGAACTCCGGCCGGGTTGAGGCGATGAAGCTGAGGTCCAGGGGTTCGGCGAGGCGCACGCCCATGGAGCGCGCCAGCCGCATTTCGCCCGGACGTTGCGGGTCTTCGACGAAGATGGCCAGACGGTCGACAAGAAGCGTCTGCGAAACGCGGTCCATCACCGACCCTAGCATGGGTTCCAGCCGCACTTCGTTCGTGAGCGTGCTGCCGAATTCGATGAGCGTCCGGCGATAGTCGAGCCGGTCTCGATAAAAGAAGCGATCGAGCCGCGCCTGAATGCCTTCGCGAAAAGGCTGAAAGAGAAAGGCGGCGATCACGATGGCGATCATGCCTGCAACGGGCCCGCTGGTCTGCGCATGGAAGATTTCGGCAATCAGCGCGACCAATGCGAAATAGATCGCCGCGACCGCCGCTGTCGCCGCCGTATATGCCAGCCCGCGCTTGAAAATGATGTCCACATCCATCAAGCGGTAGCGAATGATGGCGTAACCAAAGCACAGCGGAATGAGCACCAGGCTGAGCGCGGAAAACTGCATCCAGGGCAGCGTGGCAGCGTTAAAGTCGTACGGGATGATGTACAGCAGGATGAATGGGAGGCTGCCCGCCAGCGTGCCGGCAGTGAGCCATTTCACCTGCTGGCGAAGCACACCCGAGCGGGAGCGGCGGTAGCTGAGATAAAACACGAGCCCGGCGGCGACAAAATAGGTGCCCAGGAAGCTCAATTCGAGCTCTTCGAGGAGTACGCGCGAACGCGTCGTGGGAACAAAGCCCAGGGCATTTACGGCAGCGAGAATGTGAACGAGCAGGAGGGCCAGAGGCGGCGCGTAGACAGCCGCAAATTTCAGAAGTGACTTGCGGGCCGACTCCGTGCGTTCCGGAAAGACCAAGGCAAAGTGCAAAAGCAGGGCCGGCGCCAGCAGCCGCGCGGCCACGCTGGTCCAGTAGACTTCCAAATCGAAGGCGTCCAGTTTCCCGCTGTACTGGAACGAATACAAAATGAACGAGACCAGACAGAAAACATAGAAATGCACCGCGCGGGGCGCGTTCCATCGCCGGATGAAAATAAACATCCCAATGAAAAGATATAGCAGGCCGACAACCCGCAGGTAGTTTTCAACGGTAATCGGTTTATGCGCGGGAGTGGTGATCAGGCGGGTTTCAAACTCTTCCCCATTACGCGTGAGCTTGTAGCGGAGTTGCGTCCAAAGGCCCGCGCGGTACAGGCGGCGCGCCACGTGCGCCGCGTTGGGAACGGCAGAATCGTTGATGGTCAGGAGAAGGTCACCGGGGCGGATGCCTGCGCCCGCCGCGGGAGAATCGGGAGCCACGCGCCATGCTTCGATGCCTGCCGCACTGTCCGACCAGGCCACGCCATCATCGACCAAATCAAACTCGGAGCGTTGGCGGAAATTGATCCAAGCGTAGGTCACCGCCGCCAGCGTCGCCAACGCGAGGACGACCGCACCCACCCTGACTCGTAGATTCTCCCTCATGGCTCAGGCCGACAAAGAGACTCCGTCACTGACATTTAGTGTGCAACTCGTCTTCCATTCTTTGGTAGGTTGTCATCATATCAAGTGCTTATGATTCATCAACTTCCAAAGACAGGGCGGGTACCGGCGGAGCGACTTCCACTTTCTGGTAGGACGAATACAACTTTCCAGAAGCTCACATGCAACTAGAATTGCAGGCTCAATCCCCCTCGGAAGCTCCGAAATGCGGGCACCAGGAGCACCGAACCTTCCGGTGTGCTCAGGGGCACATAGCCTTGGGCAAAAAGGTTGTCGCATTCTGCGTTGGCTTCCCAACGCCCCAGCGCAAATTTCGGGAGAGGCTGGCGAATGCCGATGTACAGGTAGGGATTGATCTGATAGATGCTCTCACCGTAGGGATCTACGCGAGACACGCTCATACCGCTCACCCACTTGTAACCAGCGCTGAGGCTGCTGCCCGTGTGAGGAACCTTGGCACTGACCTTGGCGGCGAGGGAGTGGCGTGGCAGCGTGCGGAGGGCATCCCGCAGCACTCCATCGGACTCACTTGCGGGAACGAGCGCACCCGCAAACGCATAGACGGTCGTAAATTCCACGTCATCGGTGATCTTCTGTCGCAGAGCCAGGCGCGCGCCCCAATCCGAAGAGGATCCCCCGTCGTATGCAAATCCCTTCGAGTAGAAATCCTGAATAAACTCTGAGGAAGGCAGGTCCATGCCACGGCCGTAGAGGGCGACGTCACGATTGTCATCGTGGAACGCAGCCACCTGGAGGACGCCCCTGCTTCCCATCTTGTGTTCCAATGCCACTTCTTCGTGCTGGCCATTCTCAAGAACGGACCGGCCGTTGCGCCAAAGCAGTGCCGGGAAGGTATCGAGTTGATTGAGGGCGTTGGTCAAATTGCCGGGAGCGCTCCCACCAGTGAGATCGGAAGCGAGGGTGTCACTTGGCACGCCACTGTTGGGTAAAGCGGCATAGACCAGATCCAAATACCAGTTGGGAGCAAGCCGGGATTCCAACTTCAAGCGCGGTCGCACGCTCCAAGCGGAAGAGCCGGCGCCAACCAGAACGTATTCGCCGCCAACGCGCAACAGGAAGCGCTCGCCAAAGGTCAGCGATCCACTTTGATCGAGACGGACGCCGCGGAAGGTAGGACCCTCCGGCCCAATTTTTGCTTCGCGAAGTACGATAGTGCTCTGCGGCCCGGTAGCAGAAGAGCCGGTAGGCAGCCAAATCGCGGCAAGGCCGCCAGCGGGAGAGTTCTGATCATAGCTGACCTGTCCTGCAAAGACGATGCGATTGTAACGATCGATGGGCTGATCGTAGGCAAAAGAAGTGCCTGGCGCGGCGCCAACACTGGAAACGGAGCCGGGACGCCGGGCGCCGTTGGTGAGTTCAACGCGGCCGTGTGGACCGTAAGCGTTCGTTTCCAGCACCATGGTGGAAGCGGAGAGAGCGCTGTCTTCAGTCCACTGGAGTACGGGGCGAAGTCCCGGAGCAGAACGCAATACCCATTTCCAATCGTCAGGCTCCGCGGCGCCGTTGGTGGGGGGCCGGCGGAGTTGTTCGACCGAGGCGAACATGGATTCCAGCTGGACGCGCACAACGGTGCTCAGATTCGAGGAGATGCGGATGTGCTTCTCAAGACTGGGCAGGAATCCGGCCAGCGTCACACGAACCGTATAGAAACCCGGCGCGAGTTTATCGCCCTTGAAAATACCTTGCGTATTTGTCAGGAACTGGCGCGCAACAAGGACGCCCGGCGTCTCCGAGAACATTTCCACGGTTGCGCCAAGCTGTGGAATGCCGGCGGAGTCACGCACCACGCCGGACACAGACCCAGACGAAAGCTTCGGAGAAGTTTGCGCCGTTGCAGGAAGAGCGCCCCAGCTCGCACCCACAGCGGAGGCTAACAATACTCCGAAGCACAGGAGAGGACCGTGCTTCACGTCGGTTTACCTCCCCGGCGTAGCGTTCGCCGCAGTCTTGGGTTCCAAAGGGTTCCTGATCGAAAAGTCAGCCGACCGCGAAATGCTGCTCTGCGTTAATGCGTCGGTGGCGCTGACCTCCAGAGTATACTTGCCCGGCGCCAGGGTTGCCAGAGGAAGCAAGCGTTCAATGGTGACTTGATCGCCGGTCTGCTTAATGTCCTCCGAAGTCTCCTTGTACTGAAAAACCTGCTCTTTGCCCTTCTTCACGGTGAACATAAAGGTGGCGTTGGACTTATGGGTCTTCTCGTCGGATTTCAGATTGTACACTTGAAGATAGATCCCCAGCTTGTCGGCGGTAGTGAAATCGCCCTCCAGGCGCGGCCGCACTTTGTCAGAGCCCAGAACAAACTGCCCTGTGCCAATCTGCTTGGCGGGGACATGCTCGATCTGGTCGGCGAGAATCAGGGTGCTGGCATCCAGTTTTTCATCCTCGTAGCGGGGCACAGCGAGGCGTGCGTTCACGACGCCAACGTTGCCGCTCTCCACGTCTTTGATGACCAGGTCCAGGCGGTACAACCCGGGACGCAACGGCAGCGCCTTCTGATAGAGCGAAGAAAGTTTCACGGACTGCTGGAAGAGCGAATCTGGAAAATCCTTGCTGACGGAATCTTCAAAGGTCTGCACGGTGCGCCCCGTTAACGTGCTGACACGCCCGAAAATGTTCATCGAGGCGGAGTGCACACCGTCCTTGGATTTGAATTGGAGCTGGTGGTTGGGAATCTGCACGGTGACCGGCACCAGAACGGTGTCACTCGTCACTTTCATGAAATCGGTGCGATACGTGAAATGGAGCTGGTCGCGCACCATCCGCGAAGTCACCAGCGCTTCCAGGTCCTTGTACTTTACTTCCGGCGGCCGCTGCACCTTGGCGTAAAGTTCGAGCCGGGTGAACTCGTTCAGGCTGGATGGTGTTCCGCCCATGGTCGTCGGAAGATACGTGCCATCGGAGCGGCTGAACCGGTCGGCTTTCGAGGCCATGCCCATAGATTCCAATTCGCTCAGGCCAGCGTTGGGAACATGGAGCAAAGCGTCTTTCTCCGACGGATCCATGGTCAAGTGATATTCGCCCGAACCGCTAGGATCCACAAACTCCAATATGACGTTTTCCTGAATCCCTTCCAGGTACCTGTATCGCCATGTTTCCCAAGGATACGTCGTCGTCGAGCCGCCACCTTCGTCCTGAGGACGATCGTAGGTGCCGCCGGTGGGGTGTGATTCGATTTCGTCGGGTTTGCCCCAGATGATGTAGATGCGCCCGCGATCCGTCTTCCATCCAGGAATACCGGAAGCGAAATGCTCGTTGGCGTACGCGATGCGGCGATAGTGTTCTTCCTTGAAGTCATTGTCGGGCAGATCGGGGTTGCTGCTGCGGCGCAGCCAGAACTGTTCGATAAACTGCTCGCGTTCTTCGTTCGTTTCCAGTTGCAGAAAGGCGCTGCGCTCTTCCGGCGCGATGATGTAAATGACATCCTCGTTCAGCCAAGTCCGATAAGGACCCTCCAACTCCTTGAGGGTCTTCCTCATTTTCTGCTTTTGTTCTTTGGTCAGCTTTTGATTTGCAGGAGGAAGTTGCGCTCCGGGATCTTGAGGTTGTTGCACCTGCTGTGCGCACACAGGTAAAGCGAGAAACGCGCAGCTCGTTAGATAAGCGAAAAAGGTCCGAAGAATCTTTGACATTGAGACACCCTTACGACCTTTGGATTCTAATCCTACGGATAGACGGCGTCAATTCAGTAATCTCGTTCATTCGAAGAGACTTGGCCCCGATTCTAGTTAGACGGGGGAAGGATGTCCATAAGTTGCCTGCCAGAGTGAAATCACAGCGGGAGGATTCAGGTCGAGGGGAGGAAGAAGGCTTGAACGCGGAACGCGGGGCGCGGAAGCTCTACTGGACGCGGCGGTTTTGCACTTCGCAACCGATCAGCGAATCGAAAATGGCCAAAACGTGCCGGCGGTATTCCACCATGCGGCTCAGGACATCCCGGAGGTGCGGCTCGCGCTCCACTTCCCTGTGCCACTTGGCCAACACCGCTGGGGGCACTTCGATATCCTGCCGCAGCCTCTCCGCGGAATGGCCACGCAGGAAAAGCCCATAGAAAAAGGCCGCCTCACGCTGCGGGAAGTCCAGGTCCGTAGTGATTTCGGCGGGCATGAATGGAGCGAGTGTCGCCATATCGAAAAGCGCAGTTTACCTAAATCGCGTTCCGCGTCAAGTAGGACATCAGTCCTGATGCTGCGAGCAGGTCAATATGCTCCTGGTCCGTTGCATGCAGCGTAACGCTCCTTGACCGGCTCTAAACGGCATAGGATGCTTAACTCCATGGCACGGTTACCCAAGTCGCTTGCAGGGAGGACCTTCGGGAGGTTCCTGCGCTTTGGCATGTTGCGGGGTCTGCGCTCGGTGGAAATTGACCCGGAGGACTTCCGTAAGTACTTGTCCCAGAAGCACCAATTGTGGATCCCCCACTTTGGCCGGATGAAGGATGTGCCCTTGGATAAGCTGGACGCCATCGCTGAGCGACTGATCCATGACGCGCAGCGCTTGGCTTTGGCGCAGGGAGCCGGATTTGGCCTGGGTGGGATGCTGACACTGCTGCCAGACGCCAGCTTGCTGACAGTAATCACCTTGAGGTTGATTCAGCGGCTCTGTCTGCTTTATGGCTTTGAAGAAAAAGGCAGCGATCAACGAATTGAACTGTGGATGGCGGCGGCTGCGGCGGCCGGAATAGACTTCAGCAAGGACCTGGCGGAAAAGCAGATGGTGGAGAAACTGGCGCCGCGCCTGGCGGGCCGCCTCGCTGTGCGCATCGGGGAAGAAAGCGCGGAGAAGTGGGTGGGCCGCATGGTGCCTTTGGCCAGCTCGGCCATCGGCGGCGCGCTGAATTACACCTTCGTGCGTTCGTGGGGCCGCCGCGTCCAACGCCACCTGCGCGAAAAGCATCTGGCGGAACGCGCGGCGGCGGTAGCACTGGACAGCGCCGTTTGACAAAGAGGTGAAGTTTCAGTTGAAGCTTGGATGATGCAATTCACTGGGCGGCGTCTGCACTCTCGCGAAAGAGGTCAATACTAGTTCCTGTCTGCTATCCTGATAACCAAATTCCCGGCGCCCCGATCGGCGGCGACGATACGCACAACAACTTGGATCACACTCGTAGTCAAACCTCAAATGCTTGATGCAAAACTGCCTCTTCAGTGAACGCGCCGGCTCTTCTGCCACTGTTATGTCCCCTGAATCGGCTCCTAGCTGCTGGCACCCGGCGCACAAATGTTCTTCACTTTTCATTTGGGAAGGGAGTAGAATGCCTGCCCTATGAGCGCAGCGGTCTCGGTGCTCCCAGAATCAGATCGCCTCACCTCACCAGCCCACTTTCAAAATGTTGGGAACGAACTGTGTCCAAAGAAAAGTATTGAAGACCGACTGCACCAAGACATGGAGAATCTGAGCGATGGATCGGAGGAAGATCATGATGAGTCCCAAACTTCCGGGTTTTCGGACGCCGGACAGCATTCGGCGGGGAGCTGAGCAGGGCATCCAATCCGAAGCAGAGCAGGCCAAGAACAATTCGATCTCCCTTACGGGCCGGAAGGCCACTTCGTACTTAGCCGCCGCCGTTACCAGGAGCCTCGCGTTGTTCATTCCGCTTTTGCTCCTCAGTGCTGTTCCAGCCGGCTGTTCGCAGAACCCCCCGCCAGCCCCTGACCAAAAAGCGGACGAAAAGGTGGACAAAGAGTTCTACACGCCGAAAGACCGGGTGGCCGCGATGCAAGCAGCTACGATCTTCGCGCCCAAAGCGGTAGCGGACGCGAACATTCTGCAAGGGCCCGAACAAGACCCCAAACAGTTTCAATTGCATCTGGGTGACAAGGTCTACTGCGACTTCGACAAGCCAGGCTCGCAAATGGGCGGAAAGACGCCCAAGTTCGCCTGCAAATTCACCAGAGTTGAAAGTGTGGGCGGCCAGGTCCAGGTGCTCACTCCGCAAATGGACGAAGGAGAGCCCGTCAAAATCAAGTATGGCTCGACCGACAACGAGATCTATGCGGAAGTCGTTTCAACGCGCTTGATGTGGGCGCTCGGCTTCTACGCCGACTCTTGGTTCCCTGTCCATGTGGAGTGCAACAATTGCCCGGCCGACCTCGAGTCCGGCTCCGGAGTTAAAAGCACGCGCTCCTTCGATGCAGCCACCACTGTCAGGAAATACTCGGGTCACAAGATGTATGAAGAGGGGAAACCCGATGAGGGATGGAGTTGGAAAGAGTTCGAGCAATATAATGGCCGGCCAGACTCGGAGAAAGACGGCCTTAGATTGTTGGCAGCCTTCATCCAGCACAGCGACAACAAAGCTCCGCAGCAACGGCTGATTTGCAAGGGCGTGAAGGTGGACCAGAGCACCCAGCCATTCACAACTACCTGCAAGGAATCGAAGATGCTCATTCAGGATGTGGGCGCTACTTTCGGCGGCGGTGGCGCGTTTACCAGCAACGACAGCGCCAAGATGAATCTCCAGGAATGGTCGGGGAAAAAATTGTGGAACAAAACCGGGAAGCCAGGAATGAGTGACACCGATTGCCCGGTATGCGAAGCCGTGTTGAGCAAGAGCTGGTCGGCCACGGATGGCCTCAGCGATCCCATCATCACCGAAGAAGGCCGGCGTTTTCTTGCGGGTCTGATGTGTCAACTCTCGGATGCTCAAATCCAGGATCTGTTTACGGCCGCGCAAGTGGCCTGGATGCCGAAGTACCACAACAGTGATGGGTCATTTAAGCAGGGACTGGATGAGGCCACGATTAAGAAGCAATGGGTGGACGCCTTTAAAGCCAAACGCGAGGAGCTTGCCAGCGGGCGCTGCCGTTGGAAGAATAAACCCGCTGACTTCGCGGCGATCGACAATCCCATGGGGCTTCCCACTGTGCCCAACCATTGTGTGGCTCCGCCTCGCTGAGGTGCTCGAGCTGAACCTCCAGGGGACTTTCGATGAAAGGGGAGCCTATGATGTTCCGACCAACGATTTTGACGTTGCTCTTGCTTTCTGCTAGCGCCGGAGCTGCCGCCCAATCCAATGGCTGCGCCGTTCCCGATCAGATGACGAAGGACCAGAAGTTGCCGTGTGTCCGCGCGGCAACGATCATGCTGGACCAGCCCACCTTGACTCCGGATCAGCTTGCCACCGGCCCCGATTTCGACCCGGCTACACCGGAGAAGAACCGCTTCGCTTACTTTACCGAAGCTGACACCATCAATTGCTATTTCCGTCCGCACTATGCTTTCCAGAAGGTCCCGGGTGACAGCATGAAATTTCAGTGCTGGCACATGACTGGAGACGGCGCCTTCTACAGCCGCAAGGGCGATGTTATCCGCGTCGATGATGTGAAGGTCGTAATTGAGAAGGACAAAAGCGGAGTGAGCAAAGCTTCACTGTATCCGCGCAATGACGACAAGAACGCACATGAGATCAAGGCCGACGATTTCAAGATCAAATATCTCAAACCACCCTTCCCCGACCACGACCCCCGCTTCAACGAAGTCTTCACCGCGGTCGCCGCCACGCGATTCATGTGGTTGCTTGGCTTTCCCGCTGACCATGTGTACCCAGCCGGGTCGGCCAACTGCATAGGCTGCACGGACGATCCTTTCGGGAAAAAGCTGACCGACAACAAAGCGTCACTCAAGGATCCACCCTCGGTCTTCAAGGTAGTGAACGCGGAACGCGAACTGCCCTGGGACGAAATCAATCCGGACGACGATGAGACCTGGTCGTGGACGGATGCGGCCAGGTTCTATGCCGATGGCGAATGGACGCACCAGCAAAAGGTGCAGTACGACGCTTATCGGCTCGCCCTGGGCCTGATCCACTATCACAACGCCTTGCCGCAGCAGAACCGGCTGGACTGCGCGGAGTGGGCACCGCAGACACCCGGCCAATCCAAGGTTTGCAGCAAACCTGTGATCTACGTCCATGACATGGGCTCGACCTTCGGAAAAAAGAGAAGCGAGCTCGATCTTTTCGGCACCAACCCGCGCGGGATTTTCAGCGCCTGGGAACCCCAGACTGTTTTCTTGAACCCGGCCACTTGCGAACTGCGGGCCACACTGTTGGGCGACAAGCAGGTATTGAAGGAGGCGCAGGATCTCATGATCCAACGCCTGGCGCGTGTGGATCACGACACTGTGAAGACCGTCTTCCGCGTCTCGCGATTCAACATGACAGACCAGGAACAGGTGCGCAGACTGCGTTCTAGCGGTGCCCAGAATGTGGACGATGCCGCGCTCGAGGAGTGGACGACTACGTTCCTCAAACGGATCGAGGAAGTCCGAACCGCGCAAAACTGCAAGGCGAATTAGGCTCGCAGACGCCGTTCTGTTTTCAGTACCCTTCGATAGCAGTTGAAAGATCAATTAATGAGGATACGCCATGCCTAAGAAAATCATGATCGTGCGACACGGCGAAAAACCCGACAAAGCCGATTCCATCCATGGAGTCGACGCGGAAGGCGAACATGACAAGAGGGATCTTTCTCCAAGAGGCTGGCAGCGTTCCGGCGCCCTGGTTCGCTTCTTTAATCCGGTGAGCGGCCAGTTCTCTCACGCGGCCTTGGCCAAGCCCGATGCCATTTATGCGGTCTCCCCCCAGGGAGGCGCGAAGAGCCAGCGCGCGGAACACACCGTTGAATCGGTGGCGGAGTTCATGGGCCTGCACCTTAACCTCAAACACGACAAAGGAGACGAGAAGGAGCTGGTGAAAGACGTTATGTCTAAAGACGGTGTCGTGCTGATTGCCTGGGAGCACAACGCCATTCTGGACATCGCCAACCTCATATTCGGCAATGACAAATCGACTCCCCAGAAATGGCCCGATTCGCGTTACGATTTAGTTTGGGTGCTGGATCAGCAGCCGCATCCCGGCGGCTGGGAATTCACGCAAGTTCCCCAACTCCTCCTGCCGGGCGACAGTGCCCATCTCCTTTAGCAAGCAGACGCTGGTGCATGGCCCGGGATTAACTTGGGGGGAGTTTCTGGATATGGGAGGCGCAGAGAGGATATCACTGCAGCATTTCATGCGGAAGCGACAACGAATCGTCACCGGAACGCACTTCCCGGTTTCACGCCTAGTTTTCTGAAAAGGATCGCCGCAGGACAGAAACCGGTAAACGCAGACTGAAACATCACGACCCCAATCCAAGCAGTGAGCAACAGCCATGCCGGGGATAGTAATTGAGAAAGTACCAAGCTGATCAGGATCATTGATCCCGCAAAGACGAGGACAGATCGATCGAGATTCATTTTGGGCTCCTTTGGGTTTTCGGGTTTTGGAGCGCGGCCAACATGGTTTGCCAGGCCAACGTGGCGCATTTCGCCCGTGACGGGTAGTCGCGCACGCCCGACAGCATGGTGAGCCGCTCCAGTTCGACCTCCATTCCGTCCAGTGGCGACTCCACTCCACCGGTAGCCAGGGCGTGAAAGCGATCAAAGAGACTTTTCGTCTGGGCAGGCGTCTTCCCAACCAGCACTTCACTCATCAGCGATGCAGACGCCGTGGCGATGGCGCAACTCTGCCCGTCGAAAGCGACGTCGCGGATCACGCCCTCATCATCAATCTTGAGGAACACCACCACCTCATCGCCGCACGATAGGTTTTCGCCACGGGCCAGATGGCTGCAATCGGCCATGGCGCGACGGTTGTGCGGGTGCCGACGGTTGTCGAGGATCACTTCCTGGTAGAGATCGCGAAGATCGAGAGTCTCGCTCATCGTAAGAACAGTGTCTCCACCCTTTGCAGCGCCTCCGCCAAAGCATCCACCTCGGCGCGGGTGTTGTAGAGGCCGAACGACGCGCGCACGGTCGCCGGGACGCCGAAGCGCGCCATCACCGGCTGGGCGCAGTGGTGTCCGGCGCGAACGGCCACGCCCCGGCTGTCCAGCACTTGCGCGATGTCGTGCGGATGGACTCCCTCCATGATGAGCGAGATAACGGAAGCCTTGTGCGCCGCCGTGCCGACGATGGCGAGCGACTTGATCGCGGACAGCCGGGTCGTCGCATAGCCGAGCAGGCTTGCCTCGTGGGCGCCGATGCAGCCGAGCCCGAGTTCGGTCACGTAGTCAATCGCGGCGCCAAGTGCAACAGCTTGCGCGATGGCCGGCGTTCCCGCCTCGAACTTGGTAGGCAGGGGGGCGAAGGTTGTCCTCTCGAAGGTGACGCTGGCGATCATGTCGCCGCCGCCCTGATAAGGCGGCATGGCGTCGAGCAGCGCCTCCTTCCCGTAAAGCACGCCGATGCCTGTCGGCCCGTAGAGCTTGTGGCCGGAGAAGACAAAGAAATCGCAATCGAGCGCCTGCACGTCGGTTCCCATATGCACGACCGATTGGGCGCCGTCGATCAACACCTTCGCCCCGGACGCATGCGCCGCCCGGATCATCTCGGCTACGGGAAGCACCGTGCCCAGCGCATTCGACACCTGGGCAAAGGCCGCCAAACGTGTACGCGGACCCAAGAGCTTGTTGAACTCTTCCAGCGGCACCTCGCCAGCATCGTTGACGGGTGCGACCTTCAGCACGATGCCCTTTTTCTGGCGCAGCATCTGCCATGGCACGATATTGGCGTGGTGCTCGAGGCCGGTGATGAGCACCTCGTCGCCTTCCTTCAGGAAAGCCTCGCCGAAGCTGGGGGCCACCAGGTTAATCGCCTCGGTGGCGCTACGCGTGAAAACGATTTCGTGTTCGTGCCGCGCGTTGAGGAAGGCCGCAACTTTTCGCCGCGCCTCCTCGTACCGCTCGCTCGCCCTCTGGCTCAGAAAGTAGAGCCCGCGATGGATATTGGCGTAATCCTCGGCATAAAACGACCGTTCGGCCTCAATCACTCGGGCGGGCTTTTGCGCCGAGGCGGCGGTGTCTAGATAGACCAGCGGACGCCCGCGCACCGGCCGATGCAGGATCGGGAAATCCGCGCGGACCGCCTCGACGTCATAGGGCGTGCCGCCGGGCAGCAGTCCGTCGGTGAACGGCGCGCCGTTGTCCTCTCCCACACCGAGGGCGTGGTCCTTGGGAAAATGCTTTTCAACGTCCCTGATTTGGAGAACGCCCGGTGCGGCTTTCATCAGCGTCCCGCCGCTGCAAGCGCCGGCTGCTTGAATACCACCGTCGTGAAGAACTCGATCATCAATCCGAATATTGGATTGCCAATTAGGAGGTTGACCAGCGGGAGCGTTCCGAGTCCCATGTTCATGAAAAGGAAATAGGAGAAGATCGATCCCACCACCAGCCCCATCACGATGCCGTTCCAGGCCCAATGCAGTCTCAGCCCAGACGCGCCGATCGCAAAGCCCATTATTCCCCGATTCAGCAACACCCACACCACATTGACCGCCGTGAACTTCAGAAAGCCGCCATGGATTCCCGCGGTTGCGCAAAGCACTCCCGCAACCAAGCCGAAAAAGATGGCAATCACGATCCGCTTCATAGTTAGTTCTCCTTACATGAGAAATGGAATCTAATCTGCCCGCCAATCAGATCGGCTCGCGATAGCGGCGCACGCGCACCGCTGCGGCGAGGAATAAAGCGGCGACTGCCAGTCCGATCCACAATCCCGGACTGAGCAGGAATTGACCCGGAGTGACTTGCGTCATCGAATCCATCGACATGTTACCCGCTGTGGAAGCGGCACCTGCCGGGCCGCCCATGCGGTAGTTCAGCATGGCGGCGAAATGCGAAGAGTTGAAGGCAATCTTCTCGACGACGCCGATGGCGAGCAGTGGCAACGCGGCCCATAGAAATGGCGCGCGCCGCGCCCAGACTGAAACCAACAGCAGCCAGCCGAAGATTGGTGCGTACCAGAGCGCATGAATGGCCAGGAGGTGATAGAGCAGCATCAGCGACATGTGAAACAACGACAAATGCGTCCATAGCGGCGCGACACTCACACCGCTTCCCAGTAGTACCGCGGTGCTAAGCAGCAGCATGATCCATTGCGTCACAACGGTGATCGCGAAGGTGACCAGCGGAAGAATCACCAGCGGAATGCTCGCCTTCGAGAGCACTGTTGTGAGGTCGGAAACCGGCAGCGACTTCCAGAACAAGATGCTGCGATCGCGACGTTCGCCGTGCAGCGCATCGAGACAGTAAAACACCGCGACGATAAAAGTGGTCCCCATGATCAGAAGCGCAGCGAAGTTGTACGGCTGCTGGATGAGCTCGTGCTGCTGCATCGGGTTGAGCGCCAACGCGGCACGCATCTTGTCCGGCAGGTGAATCGTACTGATCAGGAACCCGACCAAAATTAGCCCCGCGACCGCCAGCGGCGCGATATAGATCGAGCGGCTCTCCCACAATTCGCGTCGCACCGACCAGTACATGCGCCGAGTCGCCGAGATGACTGCGGGTGCGGGGACCTGCGGGTCGAGGGGAGTCTCCGGCATGGCGTTCGACTGAGTATTCATCTAAGCCGCTCCTTGCGCTTCACCGGCCTGCTTGCCTATCACGGCAACGAACACATCAGCGATGCTGGGCGTGCGCACGTCGCCAAGGCTGGCGAGTTGCTGGCGATCGACATGATCGAACAGCAGAATGCTGCGACCGATCACCTGACGCTCGTGAATCGGCTGGAGCGCTCGTGCTGCAGCGACTTTGTCGGGATTCACCATCACTTCCAGGTAGCGCCGCTCGAATTCTTCCATGCTGCAACTGAGCACGATGCGACCGCGATTGATGAACATGAGATCGGTGAGGACGTGCTGGACCTCTTCCACCTGATGTGTCGTCACGACGATGGTGCGGCTGCGATCGAAGTAGTCGTTTAGCAGGGAATCGTAGAATTGCTTGCGATATAGGATGTCCAGGCCAAGCGTCGGCTCGTCCAGCACCAGCAATTTCGCGTCAATGGCCATGACCAGAGCGAGGTGCAGTTGGGTCACCATGCCCTTCGACAATTCCCTCACCTTGCTGTGGCTCCGGATTGCGGTCTTTGCCAGAAATCCTTCCGCTTTCGCGCGATCGAATCGCGGATGCACCCCGGCCACGTAGTCGAGCGCTTGCGAAACCCGCAGCCAGCGCGGCAGCACGGCAACATCGGCAATGAAGCAGACATCGCGCATGAGCAACTCGCGCTCGGTCCAGGGTTCGCGTCCGAGCACCTTCAGTTCTCCTTGATACTGGGTAAGGCCGAGAATGGCGTTGAGCGCGGTGCTTTTGCCCGCGCCGTTGGGACCGATGAGTCCAAGGATGCGGCCCTCTTCGACACGCAAATCGACGCTGTCCACCGCGACGGTTGTGCCGAAGGCCTTCCTGAGACCGCGTGCTTCTATCACTGTCATGGCTTCGGTTTCTCCTTTGCCTCTGCAGGATTCGACGACGATGGGTTTGCGGCAGCATCCAGCAGTTCTTGCGGCGTCAGGCCGAGGCGCTGAATGGTTGCCGCCACCTTGGGCCATTCTTCCGCAAGAAACTTCTGGCGTTCGCCCTTCAGCAGCAAATTGCGCGCTCCTGCATTGATGAACATGCCGCGACCTCGCTTACTCTCGACAAGTTGCTCGTCGACCAATTCTTGGTAGCCCTTGAGAACCGTGAGCGGATTGACGCGATATTCGGCCGCGACAGTGCGGACGGAAGGCAGGGGATCGCCTTCTTTGAGCACGCCGTCGAGGATCATCGCAACAACACGGTCGCGGATCTGGCGGTAAATCGGCTGATTGTCGTTCCACTCACGATCCATCGGGTTTTCCAAATAGCTCCTGCCGGAGACACGCTCGCATCATTTTGCCCGCTGCAGGTCGAAGTGCGCGTGGATCGGCTTGTCCTTCATCATGAACGTCCAATCCTCGGTGTGATGGTTGGCGTCGATGATGGTGAACACCGCATGGTGCATGTGGTACTCCGTGCTCCCGCTGATGTCCACGAACTCAAACTCGACCGTCTTGCCGTCAGGCGACATCTTGCCGGTCATGCGCGGCCGGTTTCCCGCGTCGCAATAGTGAACCAGCGTGAGCTGATCTCCGTCCACGTAAAGCATCGTGACCGGATGGTCGTACTTTGTCGCATCCAACGGCGTTCCTGCTTCCTGAAACTCGTGCACGAGGGCATTTCCCCGCGAGGTCACGCGCAGCGAGAGGTGCATCGGCTTGCCGCCTGACATGTCCGGCATCTCCGGGACGGTGACGGGCCCTTCCCACTCTCCGGCCAGGGTTTTCATGGTTGCGAAGGATTTCTGCGCCGCGGACGGCACAGGAACCACGGAGGACTTTTGCGCGTCAGACGGGGGCTTTTGCGCATCAGCCTGGGCGAACGCCACGGTGGAAAGTGACATCAGAACAACGACGGACAGCATCAGACGAAGGTATTTCATGTTTCATTCTCCTTAAGCTTCTTTACTTTCGATACTTTCGGATCAGGGTTCTCCCTCGCGTACACCACCAAACGCGCATTATTTCTTCGGCTGTGGCACTGGCATGAACCCCGGCTCGCTGGTTGGAGGAACGATGTTCTTCATGCGCATGTAAGTGATGAGGTTGCCGTAGTGTTCCAGAGTGTGCATGTTGTTGGCGGTCAGGACGCCTAGTTTCGGTGTGTCGCCTCCGAAGAGCTGCACCATTTGAGGAGCGGACGCGTCGGTCATCCCGTCGTAGGCCTTGTCGCAGTAGGCGAAGGCGCCTTTGAGTGCAGCGATGAGATCGGCTTTCGAGGTTTTGGTCTGCTCGATTTTCAGGTCGGGGTTTTTCTCGCCGAGTTCGATGGAACAGAACATGTACTGTGCGTCGGCCACGTGTCCAATGATCTGGCCGTAGCTGCGGACCGTGTCCGTGGGCTTAAAGTTGTAATTCTCCTCGGGCATTTTTTCGGCTGAGCGGAGCAGGATATTCTTGACCGCTCCGTAGGCGGTCCTATTGAATGTGCTGAGCGGATTATCCTGGGACAGGGCTACTGCTGGCGCAAGAAGGCAGATCAGAAGTGCTCGCAGAAGTGTTTGCATCGGTTCTTCCCCTCTAGAAAGGATTGGGCAACCAACGATTGCCCTAGTGATATAGCTAACTACAACACTAGATCAATTGCAAGTGCTTTTTTTTCTCTCTTCTCGCCAACCCCGCCGCCATCCGCTATCCGTTTTAGAAACAATGGTTTGCAAAACGCAACAGCGCGAGAAGCAATTGTGCTTTACAGGGCTTCAGGCGTGGATGATCGCGGTATCTTCCCTCGTCTCTTTACTTGCCCCCTTGGACCAGTTTCGCGTCTAGTGCCTCATGGATATCTATTCACATGTAGTAAATAGTGTGGTATGGTGCGTAGTGAATACTTGGCACAATTCCGCCCGCGCCTCGCAGAGCCCCATCACACACCCTCTCCACCAACAGTTCGCATCCATGCCAAAACAAAGGCTTTGCAAATGAAAGCGATAGGCTTCTAAGTCTTTTTTTTACATCGTTGAGCACTGTTGCGCCCGCAAGCCTTTTGTTTTGAAATGCTTCACAAAGACTGGCGTGGAGAGGGGGTTCCCTCGTTGGCAACAGTTCGTTCGCGAATCGGGAGGGAAAAGAGGCGAGACACGAGGAGGCAGAGGGATCCCTCGCGTTGCTCGGGATGGCGGCGACAAGCAAAGGCAAGAGAGACCCGGTCTGAAGCCCAGCAGCCACATGAGATAGAGGCGGGCCGGAAGGGGTAGGGAGAGTTGGAGGTGGAGGAGAACTGCGACGGAGGGGAGTGGGTGGATTGGCGCAGGGTGGGGTGGGGGTTTGGGTCGCTATTCTCAGGACGGCTGGCTGCAGCGGGTAATTCCCTTCCCTTGGCCTCCATAAGTCTTTTAAATGGAGACTATTACTTGAACGACATGGCCGGTGTGGGTGGCTTTCGGCTTGCAGGCTTTTTGACTGTAATAGACGTACTTCAGCACCTGGGCCTTCCTTACTTAATGGTCCCTTGGCACTCCTCGCCGGAGGTAATTATGCAACAACGAATCGTGATTCTAGGAGCAGCAGGCCGCGATTTTCACAACTTCAACGTGTGTTACCGGGAAGATCCGTTGAGCCACGTGGTGGCGTTTACGGCAACACAAATACCAGACATAGCGGGACGGCACTACCCGAAAGAGCTGGCCGGGCCGCTGTATCCGGACGGAATTCCGATTGTGCCGGAGGAGGAGCTGGAACGGTTGATCCGTGACGAGAAGGTGAACGTGGCGGTGTTTTCGTATAGCGACGTGTCGCACGTGAAGGTGATGAATCTGGCGTCGCGGGCGCTGGCGGCGGGAGCGGATTTTCAGATGTTGAGCGCGGAGCGGACGATGCTGACGGCGACGGTGCCGGTGGTGTCGATTTGCGCGACGCGCACAGGTTGCGGGAAGAGCCCGGTATCGAGGCGCGTGGCGGAACTTTTGAAAGAGGCGGGGCTGAAGACTGTGGCGATCCGCCATCCGATGCCGTATGGGAATTTGCGGAAGCAGCGAGTGCAGCGATTTGCGGAAATGGCCGACCTGGACCGCGAACAGTGCACGATTGAAGAGAGAGAAGAGTACGAGCCGCATGTGCAGAGCGGGACGGTCGTGTATGCCGGAGTGGATTACGCGGCAATTGTGGCGGAAGCGGAGAAGGAAGCGGAGGTGATCATCTGGGACGGCGGGAACAACGATACGCCATTTGTGTTTCCTGACCTGGAGATCGTGGTAACGGACCCACACCGCGCGGGGCATGAAGTGCTGTACCACCCGGGCGAGGTGAACCTGCTGCGGGCGAACGTGGTGGTGATTAACAAGGTGGATTCGGCGCGGCCGGAAGCGGTTGAGACGGTGCAGCAGAACGTGCGGCAGCGGAATCCGAAAGCGGAGATCATCGAGGCGGAATCACTGGTGAAGGTGGAAGAGGCCGCAAAACTACGCGGGGCGCGCGTGCTGGTGATTGAAGATGGGCCATCGCTGACACACGGCGAGATGACGCTGGGCGCAGGCGTGATTGGCGCACAGAGAGCGGGAGCAACGCTGGTGGATCCGCGCCCGTACTCGGTGGGGAGCATTCGCGACACATTCGCGAAGTTCCCGCACGTGGGCGCGCTCCTGCCGGCGATGGGCTACAGCGAGAAGCAACTGGCGGACCTGCAGGAGACGATCCGGCGGACACCGTGCGACTTTGTGCTGATTGCTACGCCGATCGATTTGCGGCACGTGGTGGCGATCGGGCAGCCGTCGCTGCGGGTGACGTATGAAGTGGTGGAACGCGGAAGGCCGACGCTGGCGGAAGTGATACGGCGATTCGTGCAGAAGGAAGTGGAAGTGAAGGTGGGATAAGAGGAGGCACGCATGTATCGCAAACGTCTAGGCGCCATGCCGACAATAACGCCGTGGCATCTGAAACCCGCGCTGGGAGCGCATAAACGGGATTTCCTGTCGCTACACGACATCACGATTACGGAGATGGAAGGGCTGTTGAAGCTGGCGGCAGAAGTGAAAGCGCATCCCAAGACGTTCGTCACGGCGCTGCAGGGAAAGATGGCGGCACTGATATTCGAGAAGCCATCGCTGCGGACGAGGGTGACGTTTGAAGTGGGATTTGAACAACTGGGCGGCCACGCGGTGTACCTGGCGCCGGGAGATATCGGACTGGGGAAGCGGGAGAGCGTGGGCGACGTGGCGCGGAATCTTTCACGGTGGGTGGACGTGATGATCGTGCGCACGTTTTCGCATCAACTGCTGGAGGAGTTGGCGCACGAAGCACGCGTGCCGATCATCAACGCGTTGACGGACCTGCTGCACCCGTGCCAGGCGGTGGCGGACCTGCTGACGATTCGCGAAGCCAAGGGCGAATTGAAGGGGCTGCACCTGGTGTACGTGGGAGACGGAAACAACGTGGCGCTGGCGCTGGCACACGCGGCGGGAAAAGTGGGCATGAACTTCACGATGGTTTGTCCGCCAGGGTACGAACCGAATCAGGACATATTGACGGAAGCGCGCGCGGACGCCTCGAGCACCGGGGCGGAGATCCGCGTGGTGCAAGACGCGAAGGAAGTGATGGGAACGGCGGACGCGGTGTACACAGACGTGTGGACGAGCATGGGGCAGGAAAAGGAGAGCGAAGAGCGGCGGCGAAATTTTGCGGGGTATCAGGTGAACGAAAACCTGATGGACCTGGCGCCGGCGGACGCGCTGTTCATGCATTGCCTGCCGGCACATCGCGGCGAAGAGGTGACGGACGAGGTGGTGGACGGGCTGCAGTCGGTGGTGCTGGAGCAGGCGGAGAACCGGTTGCACGCGCATAAGGCGATTTTGTTGGCGTTGATGGCGGGACAGGAAGAGGAGCACGGGAAGAAGTAGCGTTTGGGGTTAGGGATTTGGCGTTTGGGGCGCAGCAATGCTGCGCCCCTACGAAGTAGAAGGATGCGAGACGGGTGATGAAAGCGATTGCGGTGATTGCGATTGGCGGGAACTCGCTGACGCGGGAAAACGAGCGCGGCACGTTTGAGGAACAGCAGGCGCACGCGAAGGAAACGTGTGAAGGAATCAGCGCGGTGCTGCAGAAGGGCTACCGCGTGGTGGTGACGCACGGGAACGGCCCGCAGGTGGGCGAAGCGCTGCTGCGCTCGGAGAGGGCACAAGGGGCGGGTGCGCCGCAGCACCTGGACGTTTGCGGGGCCGAGACCGAAGGGGCGATGGGCTACCTGCTGCAGCAAACGCTGGACAACACGTTATATGAAAAAGGAATGCCGCAAAAGGTGGTGAGCCTGATCACGCAGGTGATTGTGGACGCGGATGATCCGGCCTTTCTGCGACCGGACAAGCCGATTGGACCGTTTTACCAGAGAGAAGAGGCGGAACAGAGGCGCGACCAGTTTGGCTGGAAAGTGGTGGAAGATGCGGGGCGAGGCTGGCGGAGAGTGGTGGCTTCGCCGCACCCACGAAGAATTTATGAGATTGAGGCGATCCGGGCGTGTCTGGATGCAGGTTTTGTGGTGATTGCGGCGGGCGGCGGGGGAATTCCAGTGGTGCGGCGGGCGGGGCGGCTGCGCGGGAGCGAGGCGGTGATTGACAAGGACCGCTGCTCGGCGCTGCTGGCAAGGGATATAGAAGCGGAGCTGCTGCTTTTTTCGACCGGCGTGAAGCATGTATATTTGAATTACGGGAAGGAAGATGCGCGGCCGCTGTTTCATGTGAGCTGGGCGAAGGCGCATGAGTACCTGATGCGCGGCGAGTTTCCCGCAGGGAGCATGGGGCCGAAAGTGGAAGCGGCGCTGGCTTATTTGGAGGCAGGCGGGAAGCGCGCACTAATCACGGCGCCGGAGAGCATCGGGTTGGCGCTGGGCGGATCGGAAGGGACGGAGATTTTGCCGCCGCTAGGAGTGATGGACGAGACGGTGGGGGTGCATTAGATTTGTGAAGAAGCGGCTTGACGGATGGCAGCGAAATGAAGCGCAGGGGAAAACTCAACCAGGGAAAGGGCGGGCATGTACAGAATCTTGGAGGCCGAATTCATTGCGCCGGGGATCAAGCGGTTTGTGATCGATGTTCCGAGGATTGCGAAGAAACACCAGGCGGGGCAATTTGTGATATTGCGGCTGCATGAGAGGGGCGAGCGCATCCCGATCACGATTGAGAGTTCGGACCGCGAAAAAGGAACGATCCGGATTGTGGTGCAGGCGGTGGGGAAGACGACGTACGAGTTGAATGCGATGGAAAAGGGCCAAGCGATTCTGGACGTGGTGGGGCCACTGGGCAAGCCATCGGAGATTGAAAAGTACGGAACGGTGGCAGTGCTGGGAGGCGGAGTGGGAACGGCGCTGGCGTATCCGACGACAGCGGCGCTGAAGAAAGCGGGCAACCGGATCCTGACGATATTGGGAGGGCGAAGCCGGGAGCTGGTGCTGCTGGAAAAAGAGATGAGGGAAGTGAGCGACGCGCTGTACGTCACAACGGATGACGGGAGTTACGGGGAAAGGGGATTGGTGACGGACAAGCTGCGGGAACTGATCGACAAGGGGGAGACGATTCAACTAGTGCTGGCGGTGGGGCCGGTACCGATGATGAAGGCGGTGGCGGACCTGACGCGAGAGCATGGGATACGGACCATCGTGAGCCTGAACCCGATCATGATTGACGGAACGGGAATGTGCGGGGGCTGCCGCGTGCTGGTGGGCGGAAAGAGCCAATTTGCTTGCGTGGATGGGCCGGAGTTTGATGCGCACCAGGTGGATTTTGGGGTGTTGATGCAGCGGAACCGGATGTACCGCGATGCGGAGAAGGAATCGCTGGAGAGATTCCAGCACGCGTGCGAGGGCGACGGACAGAGCGGGATGTGCGGGAGCGGAGCGGCGGAAACGGCGCCAGTAACGATCGCGGGAGGCAAGCCGTGAGTCCGGCGAAGGAGGTTTCCGCGAACCCGGTGCCGATGAAGGAACGGATGAAAATACCGCGGCAGGGGATGCCGGAGCAAGCGGCGGAATTGCGTGTGATGAATTTTACGGAAGTGAACCTGGGATATTCGATGGAGTTGGCGCGGCAAGAGGCGGTGCGTTGCCTGGAATGCGCGAAGCCGACGTGCGTGGACTATTGTCCTGTGGGCGTGAAGGTAAAGGATTTCGTGAAGCTGATCGTGGCGGGCGACTACCTGGGGGCAGCGGCCAAGATTCGCGAAGACAATGTGCTGCCGGCAATCACGGGGCGCGTCTGTCCGCAGGAAGATCACTGCGAGGGGTTCTGCCTACTGCACAAAAAAGTGGATTCGCTGGGGATCGGGTATCTGGAACGGTTTGTGGCGGACTACGAACAGAAAGCGGGAGCGCCGCCGGCAGCGAATGCGGCGCCGACAGGCAAGAAGGTGGCAATAGTGGGAAGCGGGCCGGCGGGATTGAGCGCGGCGGGCGATTTGATCCAGAGAGGCCACCAGGTGCACGTGTTCGAGGCGCTGCATGAAATTGGCGGCGTGCTGGTGTACGGAATACCGGAGTTCCGCTTGCCGAAACAGGTGATCCGCGAGCAGATTGACACCATGCGCAAGATGGGCGTGGAGTTCGAGACCAACGTGGTGGTGGGGAAGACGGTGTCGATCGACGAACTGTTTGAAGAGGAAGGCTACGATGCCGTTTTTATCGCCACGGGGGCGGGATTGCCGGTGTTTCTGGGTATTCCGGGGGAGCACCTGAACGGGGTGTACTCGGCGAATGAATTCCTGACGCGGATCAACCTGATGCACGCGTACGAATTCCCGCGGTATGACGAGCCAATGGTGGGGCTGCGCGGGAAGCACGTGGCGGTGATCGGCGGAGGCAACACGGCGCTGGATGCGATCCGATCTGCGCGGCGGCTGGGTGCGGAAAGAGCGTACGTGCTGTACCGACGGAGTGAGACGGAGATGCCGGCGCGCGCGGAAGAGGTGAAGCACGCGAAACAGGAAGGGATTGATTTTCAGGTGCTGACAAATCCGGTGGAATTTCTGGACGACGGGCGGGGCTGGCTGAGAGCAGCGCGCTGCGTGCGAATGGAGCTGGGTGAACCGGACGCTTCGGGACGGCGGCGGCCGATTCCGATCGCGGGATCGGAGTTTGAGGTGCCGCTCTCGGTGGCCGTCATCGCGACGGGAACATCGGCGAACCCGCTGGTGCAATCGACGACGCCGGGGTTGAAGACAAACAAGCGGGGCTACATCGAGGCCGATGGCGAATCGCAGCGAACGTCGCGGAAGGGCGTCTTTGCCGGCGGTGACATCGTGACGGGAAGCGCGACGGTAATCCTGGCGATGGGAGCGGGGAGACGCGCGGCGAAAGCGATTCATGAGTATTTGAACACGGGGGCGTGGTAGCGAGAGGAAGCAAGATAGGAGTTTCGGGTGGAGGCAATGCCCGTGCGAGTTGGCTTCATAGTTTGCGGAAAAATGCCTAACAACATTTCCTCAGGGGCTTCCGCCAGAGATCGGCGGACGCAAGAAACCGCGAAGGCCCAAGAAGGCCAAGGGCCTAATGTCGGAGCTCCCGACCGAGTCGGGACGGGCGCCGCTCCGACCCCCTGACTTGCACAGTTTCATTGCATGTTGTTTAGTAGTGCCCAGGTTGAAAGAATTGGGATTCAGTTGGACGGGTAGAAGTCAGATGGGAAGTTGAACGACGTGATTTCGAGGTCGAGGGATCCGCTCGCCTCGCCTCCCCACACGCCTACGGGCCTGCAGTTTGGAGAAAAAACATGACCATACAAAAGTCAGATGCGCTGGCGTATCACTCTGGCGCGCGTCCTGGAAAGATCGAAGTAACGCCGACGAAACCGTGCCGCACACAGAGAGACCTGAGCATGGCGTACACGCCGGGAGTGGCCGTGCCGTGCCTGGAAATTGAGAAGGAACCGAAGGACGCATACAAGTACACAGCGAAAGGAAACCTGGTGGCGGTGGTTTCGAACGGAACCGCCGTGCTGGGTCTGGGGAACATTGGAGCGCTGGCCGGGAAGCCGGTGATGGAAGGAAAGGCCGTGCTGTTCAAGAGGTTCGCGGACGTGGATGTGTTCGATCTGGAAGTGGATTCAATGAATCCGGACGACGTCATCAAGGTGTGCCAACTGCTGGAGCCGACGTTCGGCGGAATCAACCTGGAGGATATCAAGGCGCCGGAATGCTTCTACATCGAAGAGACGCTGAGGAAAACGATGAAGATTCCGGTGTTTCACGACGACCAGCATGGGACGGCGATCATTACTGGTGCGGCGCTGCTCAATGCGCTGGAAATCGTGGGCAAGCCGATTGAAAAAGTGCGCGTGGTGTTCAATGGAAGCGGCGCTTCGGGGATCGCCACCGCAGAGCACTACGTGCGGCTGGGCGTGAAGCACGAGAACATCACCATGGTGGACACGAAGGGAGTTGTGTATGAGGGCCGCACCGAGGGGATGAATCCGTACAAGGCGCGGTTTGCGCAAAAGACGAACTTGCGGACGCTGGCGGATGCCGTCAAAGATGCGGACGTGTTCGTGGGACTGTCCGTGAAGGGCGCCTTCACGCAGGAGATGCTGCGGTCGATGGCGGCGCGGCCGATCGTCTTTGCCATGGCCAATCCGGACCCGGAAATCACGTACGAGGACGCGCTGGCAGCACGCCAGGACGTGCTCATGTGTACCGGGCGAACGGATTATCCGAACCAGGTGAACAACGTGCTGGGCTTTCCGTTCATTTTCCGCGGCGCACTGGATGTGCATGCCACGGCGATTAATGAAGAGATGAAACTGGCGGCGACGAAAGCACTGGCGGCCCTGGCCAAGGAAGATGTGCCGGATTCGGTTTGCCATGCGTATGGAGTGGAGCGCATCCAGTTTGGACCGGAATACATCATTCCGAAACCATTTGATCCGCGGGTGCTGGTGTGGGAAGCGTCGGCAGTGGCACGGGCAGCGATGGAAACGGGAGTGGCGAGGACGCCCGTGGATCTAACGGAATACCGCGAACGGCTGGAGAGGTTGCTCGGGAAGGCCCATGAAGTGATGCGGACGGTCATCCGCAAAGCGCAGGCGCGGCCGCGGCGCGTGGTATTTCCCGAAGGCGAGCACGAGAAGATTCTCCGAGCGGCGCACATCCTGGCGGATGAAAAGATCGCGCAGCCGATCCTATTGGGAGACGAGAGAATCATCGGGGCGAAGGCGAAGGATCTGGGCGTGGGGCTGGAGAAAATCGCAGTGGTGAACCCGCAGGCATGGCCGAAGCGTGAAGCGTATATCAACACCCTGTACGAGCTGAGACGGCGGCACGGAGTAACCCTTACCGAGGCACATGAGTTGATTAACAACCGCAACCTGCTCGGCTCCATGATGGTGCACCTAGGGGATGCGGATGCGCTGGTAGGAGGAGTGGACCAGCACTTCCCGGACACCATCCGGCCGGCCTTGCAAGTGATCAAACCGCGGCCGGGGTTGCACCGCGTGTCGGGTTTGTACGTTCTGGTGACCCGGCGCGGGGATATGTATTTCCTGGCGGATTGCACGGTGAACATTGAGCCGAGCGCGGAAGATTTGGCGGAGATCGCGCTGTGCGCGGCGGAAACGGCGAGGCGGTTCAACGTGGCGCCGCGGGTGGCGATGCTGTCGTTTTCCAACTTTGGCAGCACGCCGCACCCGCTGACGGAGAAAGTGCGGCAGGCGGTGCAACTGGTTCACAAGGCCGATCCGGCATTGATGATTGACGGGGAGATGATGGCGGATACGGCGGTGGTGCCGGAAATCATCGCGGAGACTTATCCGTTCTCCAGCTTGCGCGGGGGAGCGAACGTGCTGATCTTCCCGGACCTGACTTCGGCGAATACGTGCTACAAACTGCTGGCGAGAATTGGCGGAGCAGAGGCGATTGGGCCGATCCTGATGGGGATGTCCAAGCCTGTACACGTGCTGCAGCGCGGTGCAGAAGTCGAGGAGATCGTCAACATCGCCGCGATTGCGGTGGTGGATGCGCAAGAGACGGAAGTGCGGGTCAACGGCGGGGCGGGAAAGAAGGCAAGCGCCGCGGCGGAGGATAAGGCGAAGTTGCAGCCAGTGCATTTGGAGTGAGGAGTTCCAGGAAGAACAGACAGTGCGAAATACAATCCGTAAGGATTTCCGTATGTGAGGACGATAGTGGCCGATCTAAAGATCGGCCACTTCAACTTCAAACCCAAGAACACAGTCCCTTCACGGATCAGGGCAAGAGGGAGTGACTGGGCCACGGGACGGCTGACGGAGAGATGGTGGTTTGTTGACGGGGAATGCGGTCGTGAAAGCGGCGGCAAGCCGACGGCGGGTGCTGCGCCCCTACATAATGTAGAAATGGCGGCTACGCGCAGGGATATGCGCGTGGCTTTGGAATGCCAGCGGAGGAAGAAGCGCGATGAGCGAAGTCGAGAAGAAATCGCTGCCGAGTAATGCGTATCGGAGCCTGGAACCCGGTGAAGTGTACCAGCCGGTGGTGGGGGCGGACGCAAAAGAGCCGGAGCTGACCTTGCGCTCGGTGGGCTGGGGCGTGCTGCTCTGCGTGATTTTCACGGTGGTGGCGGCGTATTCGGGGCTGAAGGTCGGGCAGGTGATGGAATCGGCGATTCCGATTTCGATCCTGGCGATCGGGCTGGCGCGCCTGTACTCGCGGCGATCGACCTTGCTGGAAAACGTGATCACCACAGGAATTGGCGGAGTGGCGGGCGGGGTGGTAGCGGGAGCGGTGTTCACGGTGCCGGCGCTGTACATCTTGCACTTGAATCCGCACCCGGTGCAGACGATTTTCATTTGTCTGGCGGGCGGATGCCTGGGAGTGATGTTCCTGATTCCGTTGCGGCGGTACTTCGTGCGGGAGCAGCACGGGCTGCTTCCCTACCCCGAGGCCACGGCAATCACGGAGGTGCTGGTCACCGGAGAAAAGGGCGGATCGCAGGCGAAGCTGCTGCTGCAGGCCACGGCGATTGCGGGGGTGTACGATTTTTTCGTGACGACGTTTCAGGTGTGGAAGGAGTACGTGGATTTCCAGTTTGTGCCGGTGATCCGGATGCTGAATGAGCGGGCACGAATGGTGCTGAGCTTCGATGCCGTGGGATTCATCCTGGGGCTGGGGTATGTGATCGGGCTGCGCAGCTCGATGATTCTGTGCGCGGGGGGCCTGCTGTCGAATCTGGTGCTGGTGCCGCTGATTTGGTTCGTGGGAAGCCATATGGACAGCGCGGTGTACCCGGCAGCGATTCCGATTGCGAAGATGACTGCGGTGCAAATCTACCGGAACTACGTGCGGTTCGTGGGTGTGGGAGCAATTGCGACGGCGGGGATTTTCGGGATCGTGAAGTCGCTGCGGGTGGTGGCGGGCTCGTTCGGAATCGCGCTGCGGGTGTTCCGCAAGGGCGAGGTGGCGGCGCCGGAGCGTACGGATCGCGACATTTCGATGACCACGATTCTTGCGGGGGTGGTGATTGGTGCGATTGGCGTGGCGGCGTTGTTGGGGAGTATGCGGGTGTCGGCTGCGGTGCTGGCGGCGGGATTGCTTTTGACGCTGGTGTTTTCGTTTTTCTTTACGTCGGTGGCCGCGAATGCGATTGCGACAACGGCGCGGAATCCGGTGTCCGGGATGACGATGCTGACGATCATCCTGTCGTCAGCGGTGCTGCTACGGTTTGGGCTGAGCGGCACAACGGGAATGTTTTTTGTGATGGCGATTGCGGGGATGGTGTGCACGGCGCTTTCCATTTCGGGGCAAACGATCACAGACTTGAAGACCGGATATTGGCTGGGGTCGACGCCGGCAGCACAGGAGAAAGTGAAATTCCTGGGAGTGATCGCGGCGGCGATTTTTGCCGGGTTGACGATCGTGATGCTGGCGCGGACGTTCCAGTTTGGGGAAGCGGCGGCGGGAGATCTGCGGCCGGTGCTGGCATCACCGCAAGCGTCCATCATGAAGGCGTTAGTGGAAGGATTCATGAGCCACCAGCCGATTGCATATTTGTTATTTGGAGCGGGAGCGATGATTGCGGTGATCATGGAAATGTTGGGGCAGCCATCGCTGATTTTCGCGCTGGGGATGTATTTGCCGCTGGAGCTGAACACGCCGGCGCTGGTGGGAGGATTTCTGTCGCATTTGCTGAACAAGCGCGCGGTAAAGGCGGGCGGTGAGACGGGGGAGCGAGTGAGGTCGCGTGGCGTGGTGATTGCGTCGGGACTGATGGCGGGCGGAGCATTGGGGGGAGTGTTCGGAGCAGCGTTGCGGCTGGTGCCGAGATTCCGGGAAAACCTGATCCATACGCCGTTCTACGCAAAGGAAGGAATTTCGCAAATTGTGTCGGCGGTGTTTTTCGTGGGGCTGTGCCTGTATGTGTGGTTTGGAGCCTTGCGAAAGGGGAAGGAGATCTAATGGACCAACTGGGAAAGTACCTGGCGGACGCGATTTTGGGGATCGATACGTTATGGGGCGGCGATGTGATGTGCGCGAGCGGCACGGGGCGATTTATAGCGGACTCCTGGTTTTCAGATGAGGCGCTGCCGGCGGCGTACACGATTCCAACGGCGGCACGCATACGGGAATCAGGGGGAGTGGCGTCAAAGGACGTGGACCGCAAAGCGATTGAGGAGTATTTGCAGCAGATAGACATTCAAGGGGCGATTGCGGGAATTCGCGCGGAAGGGGGAAAGACAAAGGGCTTGCGTGGATCGTATCTCGCGGGGCTGGCCATTTCGCTGGAAGCGATGTGGAAGCTGGCGATGGAGACGCTGGGCAAGGGGGAGCCGGTAAGCTACGAGAATTGCGTGAAGGCCTCCACGGGACGCGCGCCGGAGCCATCGAAGCCGGAAAGAAAACGGGAGCGTGTGGCAGAGTTGCTGCGGCGAGCGGGCTATTTGAAGAATGGAGCCGAGGGAGTGCTGAAGGCTGTGGATGAGTGGCGGCAGGAGCGCACGGTGCCGATGGCGTCGGTGCGGCGGCTGAGCGCGGGGTTCATCGCGCACTACGACAAGCTGTGCGAGACGCATCTGATGCCGCATCTGCCGAAGGAACTAACGGGAGTGCCGCGCGCAAACATCGAGTTTCTGCCGATCAAGGATGCGTGGTTTTCAGGTTCGATGAATTACCTCGGGCGGGCGCGAAAGGCGGACGGCAAACCGAAATACGAGGCGACGTATGAGATCAATGCTTCGCTGAAAATATCGGTGCCGGAGTTTGAGCAATTGGTGAGCCATGAGGTCGTGCCGGGGCACGTGACGACGTTTGCGTACCTGCAGGATCTATACGTGCGGCGGCTCGCAGGGTTCGAGGCCACGGTGCTGACGATGAATACGCGGGCGGCGACACTGTTTGAAGGCATCGCGAACAACGCGATTCTGATTGCACACGGCGTGACCGAAGTGGAGCAACTGCCGGAGGAAGATTTGCAGATCGGGGTGCTGCTGGCGCTGTTGCAGGATGACGCGAAGAACCAGTCGTCGTATTTGACGTGGGGCGAAGGTGCGGCGCGGGAAGAAGTGGCGAAGATTTTGCGGCGCGATTACCTGGTGACGGAAGAACGTGCGGACAAACTTTCCGGCGCGTGGGGAAGACATCCGCTGCTGGGAAGAATGTACCTGCCGGCGTACAGGTCGGGGACAGAGCGCGTGGCGGAGTTGCGGAGAAAGCATGAGGCGGGGCGCGTGCTGCCGGCGCTGTTCGGTTGCTGGGGGTTGGTGGATATCGAAACGGTTGAGGAAGCGATTGCGGGCGGGGAGAAGAGGTAGCGGCTATTTGCGCGGGTTGCGGGAAGAGCGAGCAGCGGCGCGGGGGGCGAAGAGTTCCTGCTCGACGATTTCGGAGAGAATGTGGCCGAGCAGGATGTGGCACTCCTGAATGCGCGGAGTATCGTCGGAAGGCACGCGCAGACAAACATCAACAAGGGATTTGAGTTTGCCGCCGGAACGCCCGGTGAGGGCGGCGGTGTGCATGCGCGTTTTTTTGGCGAGAGCGACAGCGTGAAGGACATTGGGGGAATTGCCGCTGGTGGAGATAGCGATGGCCACGTCGCCGGGGCGGCCGAAAGCTTCGATCTGGCGGGAGAAGACGCGGCCGAAGCCGTGATCGTTGGCGATGGCGGTGACGGCGGAAAGATTTGTGGCCAGGGAGAGCGCGGGAAGAGCGGGACGATCAAAGGCGAAGCGGCCAACGAGTTCCGCGGCGATGTGCTGGGCGTCCGTGGCGCTGCCGCCATTACCGAAGAGGAGAACCTTGTTGCCGCGCTCGAAGGCATGGATGAGAGAAGCGGCGAGTTGGGAAAGGCCGGAGAGGATTTGGGAGTTGTGAAGGAGGGCGCGTTTCGTGGCGATCGATGCTTCGATGGATTTGCGAACGCGACGGTCGAATTGTGAGGGGCGAGCCATGGAGCCACCACGGGCGAGCACCGGAAAAGGCAGAGCGGTGAACGCGAAGGGGTAGTCTAGCACGGAGGTTGGCAGGTTTTAGGTGGGCATGGAAAGAGGAACCCAAGAGCTGGGCTGAAGCCCAGCGCCTGCAAAAGCAAACCCAAGAGCACAGTCAGGAGTGACTGTGCCACAAGAGCGAGAACTGGTCAGCTGACGGCGAGGCCGAGGAAGCGCGCGGCGTTGTGATGGCAGATGTTTTCGATCATTGGGCCGACAAGGTCTTCGCGGTCGGGCAGTTCGCCGCGCTCGATATCGCGGCCCAAGAGATTGCAGAGAACGCGGCGGAAATATTCGTGGCGGGGAAAAGACATGAAGGAGCGGGAATCCGTCAACATGCCGACGAAACGGGAGAGCAAGCCAACGTTGGAGAGCGCGTTCAACTGCCACTCAATGCCTTCCTTCTGATCAAGAAACCACCAGCCGCTGCCAAGCTGAATTTTGCCGGAGATGCTGCCGTCCTGAAAATTGCCGGCCATGGTGGCGAAGATGTAGTTATCGCCGGGATTGACGTTGTATAGGATCATTTTGGGCAAGGCGTTTTCGCGATCGAGCTGATTAAGGTAGGCGCCGAGGGACTCCGCTTGCGGGAAATCACCGATGGAGTCATAGCCGGTATCGGGACCAAGGGATTGCAGGGCGCGGGAGTTGACGTTGCGGAGAGCGCCGAGATGCAATTGCTTGGTCCAGCCGGATTGCGCGTCGAGATGGCCGAAATAGAGCATCAGGTGGGAGGCAAATTCGGCGTGCTCTTCGTGGGTCGCGGCTTGCCCGGCGCGAGCCTTATCGAAAATGGCGCGGGCGCGGGACTCGCCGCAGAAATTTGCGTAACAGTGGGCCAGGCCGTGGTCGGAAAGACGGCAACCCGCTTGATGGAAGAAATCGTGGCGTTTGCGCAAGGCGTCCAGGAAGCCCGGGAAAGATCGGATCTGGACGTTGGCAGCGGCGGCGAGACGCTCGACCCAGAGATTGAAGACGGCGGGGAGATGAACGTCCAAGGCGCGATCGGGGCGAAATGTCGGGTAGACGCGCGTGGGCAGTTGGGCTGCGGCAATTTGGGCGTGGGGTTGCAGATCGTCGGTGGGGTCGTTGGTGGTGCAGAGGGCGCGCACACCGAATTTGACGAGAATTCCTTGCGTGGTTAATTCTGGAGTTTGCAGAAGGTTGTTGGCGTGCTGCCAGATTTCCGGGGCAGATTCTTCATCAAGCAATTCGTCGACGCCGAAATAGCGCTGCAATTCGAGATGGGTCCAGTGATAGAGCGGATTGCGGAGGCAGTGCGGGACCGTGGAAGCCCAAGCGAGGAACTTGTCGTAGGGCGGAGCATCGCCGGTACAAAAGGTTTCGGCGATACCGTTGGCACGCATGGCGCGCCACTTGTAGTGATCGCCCTCGAGCCAAATCTCGAAGAGGTTGCGAAACTGCCGATTGGCGGCGATGTCCGCCGCGGAGAGATGCGAGTGGAAATCAAGAATGGGCTGGCCGGCGGCAAATTTATGGTAAAGATGGCGGGCGGTGGGGTTCTGGAGCAGGAAATCCTCGTGGATAAAGGGCATATGGCTTTGCCGCGAAGGAAAACGTGATGAGAAAAGCGCACGCGCCTCTCGCAAAGCAGGAAAACACCCGGCGCGGCGGGTTGTCAAGCGAATCATTGGGGAACTGCATTTCAGGCTTTCGCGGATGGAGGGCAAAAGGTACTCTTAGGCGACGGGCGCGGTTAAACGCCCACGTCCTAGAGATCCGTCACCAGCTTGTAGCGCGGCACGAGCGCTTTCATGATCGCCCAGGCGGAAACGTAAGCCAGCGCACAGAACACGAACATGATGAAGTACGCCGTGTGCGGCGCGTCCTTAAACCTGTCCCTCAGTGAGCCCACCAAGAGCTGCAAGAGGACGCCGCCCACTCCACCGGCCATCGTGCCAATGCCGGTGATGGACGCCACGGCCTTCTTGGGAAACATGTCGGACACCGTCGTGAACAAGTTGGCCGACCAGGCCTGGTGCGCTGCGGCTCCGATGCTGATGATTCCCACGGCGAAGTACAAGGCCAGCGTGCCGTATCTCTCTGTGCTGGCAAAGTGCTGCGTGAAAAGCAGGGCCAGCGGACACAGAGCAATCATGATCATCGCGGTCATGCGCGCCTTATACACCTCCATTCCACGATTGATAAGGGTCATCGGAATGCTGCCGCCGTAGACGCTGCCGACGATGGCAATGCCGTAGACGGTGAAAGTGGGCCAGCGCACGTCCGCCGGCGCCGTGTTGAATTGCTTGATTAGATAGTCCGGCAGCCAAAAGAGATAGAACCACCAGATGCCGTCGGTGAACAACTTGCCGAAGAAGAACGACCAGGTCTGCCGATATCTGAAGAGCCTAGCCCACGGAACGCCTTGTTGGGCGTCGTCACTCTGTGCCGCAACGTCGTCCATATGGATGTAGTCGTACTCGACCTTGGACAGCCGCCGCTGGTTCTTCGGGGTTTCATAAAACCAGAACCAGAAGATCAGCCAGACGAAACCCGCGGCGCCCGTGAGAACGAACGCCATCTTCCAGCCTCGCTGATCGCCGAAGAAGACCATGCACCAGGGTACGAACAGGGCGGCGATCATCGCGCCAAGATTTGTGCCGCTGTTGACGATGCCGAAGGCCAGCGCGCGCTCCTTCTTCGGAAACCACTCGGCGACGGTCCGGTTCGACGCCGGGAAGGTGCCGGCCTCGCCAGCCGCGAATAGGCTGCGGATCGCGACGTGCACGGCGATCGCCGATCCGGCCAAGGCATTCAGAATGCCGAAGACAGACCACACGACGAGGGACCACGCGAGGCCAAGCTTCGTGCCGATCTTGTCGATTAGGCGGCCCGCCCCGACCGTCATCAGGGCGTAGATGCCGGTGAAGGAGGAGGTGAGGTACGAGAACTCCTTATTGGTCCACCCGAAGCCGCCGAGGTCCGTCGACCTGCAGAAAAACTCCTTCAAGTACGAGATCACCTGGCGATCGAGGTAGTTGATCGTCATGGCGAAGAGCAGAAGCGCGCAGATCGTCCAGCGGTACTTGCCGATCGCCGCTTTCACCGCACTTTTGTCTGCCATCGATTCTTCCATCCCGGGAGATCACTTTTCCGGTGCTGCTTACTATGTAAAAGCGGCGGCAAGCCAGCGCACTCCCAAACGCGCCCTTGCTTGCCCAAATCCGCTATCAGCTCAAGGCGCGGTCGAGGTGCACGTAGCCACCGTCGACGAACAAAAACTGTGCGGTGATATGGGAAGCTTGGGCAGAGAGAAGAAAAAGAGCCATGGCGGCGATTTCTTCGGCACGGGTCATTCTCTTGCCGAGGGGTATTTTCGAGACGATCTGCTGCAGTTTCTCTTCCGGGTTCGGCAAACTGCTGAGCCATTCTTTATAGAGCGACGTCATGACCTCGGCAGGGACGACAGCGTTGACGCGAATTCCGTAGGGGAGCAATTCCACAGCCCACTCACGCGTTAGGGCGAGGATGGCGCCCTTGGAAGAGGCATATCCTGAAGTGCCGCCCTGGCCGGTGAAGGCCGTCTTGGAGGCGATGTTGACGATGCAGCCGTGCGACTTCTTCAGCGCGGGCAAGGCGTAGTGCGCCATGTTGTAGTAGTGCAGAAGATTGCGTTGCAGAGAGGCCACGTATTTTTCGGGGCTGCCGTGTTCGAGGCCGACGCGGTCATTGGTGCCGGCGTTGTTGACGAGAACATCGAGCCTGCCAAAATCCCGGAGTGTGCGCTCGACCGCAGCGGAACAATTCTCCGCAACTTGGAGATCGATGCAGATCTGGCCGCAGGCTTTGCCCGCCGATTGCAGTTCGGACTGCAATTGTTTCCCCGCCTCGGCATCGCGGTCCACGAAGATCGGGATAGCACCTTCGTGCGCGCAGGCTCGTGCGATTGCCGCGCCGATACCTTTGGCGCCGCCGGTGATCAGGACAACTTTTTCGTTAATTTGTAAATCCATGCGAAGCCACCTTGAAGCCGGAGTGCGTTTGAGCGCCTCTGGAGCTAAATGCATAAAATTCTCGCTGGCCCGCTCTGCCTAGCTGAGGGGTTGAAACGCCCGAATCTCCGTGCTGTTTCGGCACGGTTGAACAGGCTGCGGACTCAGTGGGCCGGTCCGACATTCCGGGCGAAACGAAGAATCTCTCATTGGCGGAAACCCAAGAAAAGAGGGATTCCTCACTCCGCAGACTCCGTTCGGAATGACGGAGTGCTCCTCTATCCGCAAGATGTAAAGCCGTGCCCTCCCGAAGACTATTTCTGAGATAGGAGCTTGTCATTTCTCAGAGAGAAACCCCTCTTTTCCAGGGGATAAAGTCGTCTTGGCCGAGCAATTCTGCTTTGGTGCGGATTTCACCGCTGGCGACCTGGATGCTGAGGTCCAGAATCATCTCACCCATTTGCTCGATCGTTTTCTCACCGGAAATAATTCCGCCTGCGTCGATATCAATAATGTCCGGCATGCGCTTTGCAAGATTTGAATTGGTCGATATTTTAACTACTGGAGCAATGGGATTGCCCGTGGGCGTGCCCAGCCCCGTTGTGAACAAAATGAGATTGGCGCCGGCAGCAACCTGAGCGGTGACGCATTCGACGTCATTCCCCGGCGTGCACTGGAGGTTCAACCCGGGCTCGCTGGAATATTCCGGATAATCGAGCACAGCGGTGACGGGCGATGTGCCCCCTTTTTTGGCGGCGCCCGCCGACTTCATGGCATCCGTGAGCAAGCCATCGCGGATGTTGCCGGGTGAAGGATTCATCTCGAAACCGGAACGAACAGCTTTGGCCCGCGCCGCATACTCGCTCATGAGCTGCATGAAGCGGTCCGAGACTTCTTCACTGACACAACGATTGATGAGCTCCTGCTCCGCACCGCAGAGTTCGGGAAATTCGGAAAGTATTCCCTTTCCACCAAGCGCGACGACGAGGTCGGCAGTGTGTCCGATGGCAGGGTTTGCAGAGAGGCCTGAAAAGCCGTCTGAACCACCGCATTTGAGGCCGAGGGTGAGTTGCGAAAGCGGCGCCGGCACGCGGGTGAATTTGTCCGCCTCGGCAATCCCCAGAAACGTTTCGCGGATGGCCTGTGAAATCATCGTCGCCTCGGAAGGGCTCTTTTGTTGCTCGAAGATCAAAAGCGGCTTGCTGAAATTCGGATCGCGTCGCTTCAGTTCCTCGAGGAGGATGGAAACCTGGGCATGCTGGCAACCGAGGCTGAGCACGGTCGCGCCGGCCACATTGGGATGGTGAAGGTAACCGGCGAGCAGCGCGCAAAGATTTCTGGAATCCTCGCGTGTTCCGCCGCAACCGCCCTCGTGCGCGAGGAATTTGATGCCGTCGACATTGCGAAAGATCCTGGGAGAAGCCGGTGCCCGCAGCGTATCGGTGAGGGAAAATGTTTTTATTTTTTCGGTGGCGCCTTCGCGGAAGAGCCGGGCGAGTTCCGCAACCTGACGTCGATAGATTTGGGGCGCAGTGAATCCAAGCTCTTCCTCGAAAGCTTGTTTCAAGACATGCAGATTTCGGTTCTCGCAAAAGACGAGGGGGAGAACGAGCCAATAATTCCGGGTGCCGACCTGGCCGTCAGTTCTCCGGTATCCAAGAAACGATTTCGTCCGCCAGGAAGAAACGTCTGGGGGGCTCCAGCGGGCGGTTCCTTCCTTTTTGTGAAACGTGGCTGCGGCGTGGCGGATGTTGCGCGTGGAAAGCAATTCTCCGCGTTGCAGATTCTGGGTCACCTTGCCGACCAGAACACCATACATGATGACGTCTTCGCCGGGAGCGAGATCTTGCGTGACAAACTTCTGTTTGGCAGGCACGTCGGACAAGAGGACGTAGTCAGTCCCGGAAAAGCGGACGATTTCGCCTTTACGCAGATCGGCCAGGGCGACGAGAACATTGTCGCGCGGGTCGAGTCTAAGAAGTTTTCCTTGTGTTGAATCGTTAGCTGGCACTTTCGACCCGCCTTTTTTGACCCCCGAGTCGATTTCGAGCGCCTCGAACGCCGCCCGTGAGAGCCATGATTGTTTCACGGACGGCGGTGGACAGAAGAGAGTTTACACCACATGATGGCGGTGATGATGCCCGGAGAATAGAGAGCCCGCGGTGATGTGGGCTTCCATGAGGAAAGTGATCGCACAGGAGGAGAGGAATGGGGGAATACGCGGATCGCGCCATCTTAAGGTTTGTGCTGGGCTTTTCGATTTTGTTTATTGCGGGCGCTGCGGCAGAGGCCCAGAAACCCACGCCCTACGAGGCGACCATTGAGTCGCTGGACCGGCACCCACTGCCAGATTGGTATGCCGATGCGAAGCTAGGGATATTCATCCACTGGGGGCTCTATTCCGTGCCCGGCTGGGCGCCGGTGAGCCATCCGGAACACGATTTCACCAACCAGGACTACATCAAGAACAATCCTTACGCCGAGTGGTATTACAACTCGATGCGCATCGAGGGATCGCCAACGCAGAAATACCATCGCGAAAAATATGGCGCCGATTACGACTACTACAACTTTGCATCCATTTTTGACCGGGAGATTCAGAAATGGGATCCCGACGCCTGGGCAAAGGTAATCAAGGAGGCGGGAGCAAAGTACGTTGTTCTGACGAGCAAGCACCACGACGGATTCACGCTTTGGCCGAGCGATACGCCGAATCCCGCGCTTCCCGCGGATCGCCAGCACGCTTCGCGAGATCTGGTGGGAGAGCTGACGACGGCGGTCCGCAAACAGAGCTTGCGCATGGGGCTCTATTATTCCGGGGGCTACGACTGGACCTTTGTGCCCGGTCCGATACGGGTTTCCGAGGATTACGAGAATGTGAAACCTGAGAGCGAGGCATACGGAAAGTATGCGGACGCTCACGTGCGCGAACTGATCAAACGCTACAAGCCCGCGCTGCTTTGGAACGACATCGACTATCCCAAATCCGGCCATCCGCTGGAATTGATGGCCGAATACTACGCGGCCGTTCCGGACGGGGTCATCGACAATCGATTTGGAGTGAAGCACTCCGACTTCACGACACCGGAATACGAGACCCTGGGCAAAATCAACCCGAAAAAATGGGAAGAATGCCGCGGGCTGGGGCGCTCATTTGGATTTAACCGCGCCGAGGGAGAAGCAGAGACGATTGCACCGGCGGAGCTCATCCATCTGCTGGTAGACATCGTCAGCAAGAACGGCAACCTGCTCCTGGACATTGGCCCCGAAGCCGACGGCACAATTCCCGGGGTACAACTCGAGCGGCTGAAGATCCTCGGCAAATGGATGGCGCAGAACGGAGAGGCTATTTACGGGACGCGCCCGTGGAACAGGGCAGAAGGTGAAACGAAAGAGGGGATTTCAGCGCGCTTTACTTCAAAGGGGCCGAATGTGTATGCACTGCTCCTGGGCATCCCGAAATCGTCATCGATTAACTTGAAGTCCCTGCGGCCCAAGAAGGGCTCGGAGATTTACCTGCTCGGCTACGACCGGCCGCTTGCTTGGACACAGCGAGGGGAAGACGTGCAGATTGAGCTGCCCTCTGGACAGGCAGGTGATTATGCGTTGGCATTGCGTTTCGTGGATGGAGGGAAGGAATAAGCGGCGCGTAGCGCAAGGCGCTCTCTTGCGCAGGAGATGAGAACAAGGCTCAAAACCTAGGGCAAGGCGGGCGCTCTTTTATGATGGGCTATTGAAATCAGCAGAAGGAATGTCCTATCGACGCAAAGAAAAAGCAGATTCATCGCACAAAAGGCGTGAGCTGGAGAAGAGTGCCTCACTTCGCTCGGAATGACAAGCTAGGACATTCGTTCAAAAATGGAAGATGCCAATGAAGCTCACCGGCGGCCGCGAAACACTGCCTTGCCCCGTGCGCTACAGGGTGCGCTTGAAAAGTGGCGTGGCAACCAGCAGCGTCGCGATACCAAACGTGAACAGGAACAGAAGATCCGTCTGGATGGCCGCGAAGCCGCCGTCCTTCAACAGGATTGCTTTGAAGCCGTGGACGGCGTAGGTGAACGGATCGACAATGGCAATCGCGCGGAGCCACGGGGGAAACGCGGCGATCGGAAAAATCGAGCCGCTGGGGAAGAACAACAAGGTATTAAGGATGCCAAACATGGCCCTGGGCACCAGTGGGTCATCCACGCGAACCATCAAAAGGAACATCATGCCATTGAAGGCAATGGAGACGGCCACAATCAACAGCGCAAGCTGGAACACCTGCACGGGATGAAAAATCACTCCCAAGCCTGCAAGGAGCGAGCCGATGACCGTCAGGCTCACCCCGGAAAGCACCGCCTTGATGGCGCCCGCCAGGTTCAGGCCCAAGACCAGTTCCAGCCGCGTGATGGGTGTAACCAGGAAGCCCTCGTGCACGCCCCGCGCCTTGTCGTCGATATAGAGCATGCCGCCGCCAATCATCACCGACACATACATTGCCAGGGCGATAGAGCCTGCCAGTAAGTACTTCATGTACTCGACGTAGGGATACAGCTCGACAATCTGGAGCGCGATCTGCTGCACCACCTTGGGCTGCACTTTGGGATTGTTCAGGGCATCAGCCAGAGACTGCATCTCCGCCTCGAGGCTGCTGCTCATGAACTGGTCGGAGTTGTCCACAACGAGACCCAACTTTGGCGAATCCCCCGCGAGCACGCGACGGGAATACTGCGCGGGGATAATCAGGGCCGCATCGAGCTTGCCCGTGCGCACATCCTCGCGAGCCTGGCGCTCGTCATTGCACTGCACCGCAGTGAAAGTCTTGATGTTCGCCGCCACGGAATCGAACATCTCGCGCACGCGCACGGCCTGCTCGCCATGATCGTTGTCCACCACGCCCATGCGGGCATTGTGAATCTTGCCGCCAAAGGCGTTGCCCAGAATGACGAGCTGCACCAGCGGCATCACCATCGAGACGATCATCAGAGTCGGCGAGCGGAAGAATTTTCGCAGCTCGCGTTCGACAATTGCCATCATTCGCGTCATGTTCAGTTCTCCGGCCGTGGCGGCATTTGAAAGAAAGCGGGCTTGACCTGCTCGTCGCGCAACTGCCGCCCCGTGTAGTGCACAAACACATCGTCGAGCGTCGTATTCTGCACGCTCAACGACTTGATCACTCCGCCTTTGTCGGCAGCCATCTCCACCAGGCTAGCCGTTGTCTGTGGCCCGTTCTCGGTGTGCAGCCTGTACGTCCCCGTGCTCTGCGTTTCCACGCTGGTCAGGCCCGCCAGGCCTTTCAGGCGCTCCTGCCACTCTCCGGCATCGCGCGCAAACTGCACCTCCACCACGCTGTTCCCCGGCACGCTGGCCTTCAGGGCGATGGGGGTATCCAGCGCGACGAGCTTTCCGTGGTCCACAATGGCGATGCGGTCGCAGAGGTGATCGGCTTCGTCCATGTAGTGCGTGGTGATCAGCATGGTCAGCTCCCGCGAGCCGCGGAGCTTGTCCAGCATCTCCCACACGGCCACGCGAGAGACCGGGTCAAGCCCTGTGGTCGGTTCATCAAGAAAGAAGATTTGCGGATTGTGAATGAGTCCGCGGGCAATCTCCAGGCGCCGCCGCATGCCGCCGGAGAGCGTTTTGGTTTGCGCATCGCGCCACTTCAGCAGATCCACAGCCTCGAGGAGTTCTTCAATGTTCTTTTTCCGCTGCTCTGTCGGCACTTCGTACAACTTTGCGTAAATCGAGAGGTTTTCCTCAACAGTCAGGTCGATATCGCTGGTTAGCGCTTGCGGAATAACGCCGATGGCCCGCCGCACGGTGTCGGGATCTTTGGCTACGTCGTATCCCGCGATGATGGCCCGGCCACTGGTTGAGGGAATCAGCGTGGTCATCATGCGAATGAGGGTGCTCTTGCCGGCTCCATTGGGGCCAAGCAGTCCGAAGATCTCGCCATCCTTCAACTGGAAGCTTACGTCGCTCACGGCTTCGAAATCGCCGTAGCGCTTGACGATGTCTTCCACAGCGATGGCTATGCCGGCATAGCGCGGATCGCTCTTGTGCGTTGTCATTGCCGCACCAGCTTGTTTTTCGGGATGTACACCTCGGCCGTCATCCCCGGCACGTAGCGCATCCCCGGGTTGTCGATGAGGAGCTTCAGGCGAACCGTTTTGATGTCTCGTTTGCGGCGGCCGACATCGCGTTGCGTGGCAAAGTCTCCCTCAGCGGACTTGGCGATGACCTTGCCGTCCAGGGAGGCTCCGCTGGGCATCACTACGCGCAGCACGTCGCCCACCTGGACGGCGTCAGCGTCCGTTTCCGGCAGCGGCGCATAGACCCAGGTTTGCGTGAGATCCACGATCGTGACGATGGGAGTACCCGCGTTCACCACTTCGCCTTGTCTTGCCGCGCGCACATCCACAATCCCCGTTACCGGAGACAACACGCTCGCATAACCCACTTCGACCTGCGCCTCTTTCAGCAGGGCGCGCGCGTTCTCCACATCCGCTTTCGTCGCCTCCGCGGACTGCGCCGCGGCCTGCGCCTGAATGGTGTTGGCAATCGCCACTTTCAGCGATGCCTCCGCGGCCGCGACCTGTTCCTTCGCGGCATCCATGGCTGCGCGCGCTGCATCGAGCGAGGTCTTGGCATCGTCGAGCGCCTGTGCGCTCATCACGCCTTGCTGGGCCAAGGCGACCGCGCGCCGCGAATCCGCGTCCTGGTGCTGATACTGCGCCTGGGCCTGCACCAGCGTGGCGCGAGCTGCGCGGAGTTGCGCCTCCGCGTTCGACACTTGGCTGGCGGTGCTGCCGCTCGTCTGTCGTGCCGTGTCCTTTGATACCTGCAGCTTGTAGCGCTGGCTCTCGGCAGTCGCTGCGGCGGCCGATTGCGCGGCCTTCAGATCCTGGCTCTCGATGGTGGCGACCAGTTGACCCGCCTGCACCTGCTGGCCTTCGTCCACCGCCAGGCGCTCGATGCGCCCGGTGATGCGCGAACTCACAATCACTTCGTTGGCGTCCACAGTTCCAATGAGTTGCAGATCCTGGGTGCTTCGCGTGGTGAAGAAATACCAAACCAATGAGATGACCAAGAGGATGCCCAACATCAAGAACACACGGTTGCGCGGATTCATCGTTTCGTTCTCCCAATTGAAAATCGCGTGCTATGGGGCACAGGCAGCGAAGCCTAAACATGATTGGCCACCGCCGCTTCAAGCTTCCAATGCACAAACAGCGCCTGCCCCAGAGATTGAATGGCGGCCTTGCGTCTGCGCTTCAGCGCCGCCTTCTCAAACGGCTCAAACAGCACGGCCAGCCGGGTCATCTCCTGTTCCATCTGTCTCTGCAACGCAGACTGCGCCACGATGCGGTGAAAGTGCTCCAATGCCGGGCGTAACATCCGCTCGCCCGGGTCATGCCGTGTTCTCCCGCCATGAGTGTGCAAGTTCCATGGTGTGAGATTAGGCGGGAGAATAGCAGATGTCTCGCACTTTTCGGCGAACGGCGGGCGACTACCGGCGAGTCGCGGATTATTTTTCAGTCGGGAACAGGCTCGCACAAAAGACGCGTTGCTCGCAAGCCCGCGGATTCATTCTATCCGGACGCGATGGCGGGCCTACCCTGCGGGTTGCCGACGAAATTGACTGGGTCTTATCTGACGTTCAAGACCTGTTAAACGGGCCGTCTGGATGCCGGTGGATTACTGCGTTTTGGGACTGGTTGCTCCCTCAGTTCGTGTTCACCGCCGGCTTTGTTGTTGGCGAGGCGCTGGCCAGGGCGCTGTACTGGTTGATGTGTTCGAGTTCCTTGAGGTGGTTGTACCAAGTGAACTTCAGGATGATGGAAGTGATGGCGACAACGGCAAAGGTGATGGCCGCGGTGTGCAGCCGCCACGTGACGATGTAGATGGGCAAGGCGACCAGGGAGATCTGCCAGACGATGCCGACGACGACGTTGAAGATGTCGCGAAAGAAATCCTGGTTCTTTTGAAAGGACGGATCTTCCTGCCGCACTTTCTTCAGGATGGGACCCCAGAAGCCCCAGGGCCGCACGCGCCGGTAGAATTCTTTGAGCACCGCTTCGTCTTCAGGCGCCGTCAAATATGTGCCGAGGAAGCAGCCGATGAGAGAGAGGAGGAACACCAGGCCAAAGCCGACGGAGACTTCCAGGTTGAGGGAATGGGCATGGGCAAAATTCTGCAAGGGCGCAATCTTTGTGACCAGCGTCGGAATGGTGAGCGCGGAAGCCATTCCCGCTACCATGCCCCAGAAATAGCCGTAGCCGTTGAAGCGCCACCAATACCACTTGAGGACATTGGAAGCGGTGTAGCCGCCCCAGAGGGCGGTGACGATCCAGATGACCACGTTGTTGACGCTGGTGACGTACCAGCCGATCAATACGCCGAGGAGCACCACCACGAAGGAGCTCAGATAGCTGAGCCGCACGTAGGTCTTCGGGCTAGCGTGGGGATTGATGAAGCGCTTGTAAATGTCGTTGACGAAGTAGGGGGGCGCGGCGTTGACGGTCGCGGCAAAGTTGGACATATACGCAGCCAACAGACCGGCGATGAGCACGCCAAGCAAACCGGCGGGCACAAAGAGGGCCAGGGCCGACGGAAGAATGCGCTCGAAATCCATGTTGGTGCCCATGGAGCGAATCTGGTCGCTGAAGAAGACCAGGGCCAGCACGGTGAGGCCCGTAATCAGGAAATAGCGCGGAAACGTGAGCACGACGTTCACCCAGCCGCTCATCATGGAGGCTTCGCGCGGGTTCTTGCAGGAAAGAACGCGCTGCATGTCGTAGTTTGGAGCGGGCCCCGCCGCGCTGATCAGGATGCCTTTGAAGAGGAGCATCATCACGAAAAACCCGAAGAGCCCGTAGCCATCCTGGACCACACGCGAAGTTGCCGATGGTACCAGGTGGGACCAGTCCATATTGAGGTGCCAGCCGAAGAAGATGTTGTCCCAGCCCGCGGGGATGAAGCGCTGCAGCGTGCCGGGGGCGACCTTCATCATGGCAATGATGCCCACCGCGAATGAGGCCACCGAAAGAATACAGAACTGCAGCACTTCCGTGATAACGACGCTAAACATCCCGCCTTTGATGACGTAGAGGGCGGTGATGGCGATGAGCAGGAGAGCGTACTGATTCACGCTGAGGTGCCAGGGCAGGAAGGTGGCGGCGAATTTGCCGATGCCCTTGAAGCCGTAGGTGAAGAATCCGATGATGCTGATGAAGGCGTAAATCACCACGATGATGTGAGCAAGTTGCGCGCCGCGGCCCTTGCCGAAGCGCGTCTGGATCCATTCCGCACCGGTCATCACATTCGAGCGCCGCAGCCACGTGGACATATAGACCATGAGGAATACCTGGTTGAAGGTTGGCCAGAGCCAGGGAATCCATACGCTCTTGAGTCCGTACACAAACATCCAGTAGACCAGCAGCATGGTGCCGCTGATATCGAACATCCCCGAAGCGTTGGAAATGCCAAGGATGTACCAGGGCATGACGTTGCCGCCCAGGAAGTAGGCCTTGATGTCGCGCGAGGCGCGATGGGAAACCCAGTAGCCGATCAGGACCGATAAGACCAGGTAGGCGATGATGATGACGATGTCAATCACATGCAGATGCAAGCTACACCTCAATTCGGGCGGCCTGCCGCGTATTGAGAATCCAATGCGCGGTCAGATTGTTGTTCGTTTCCTTGCCGTTCCTGTCCACAAATTACAGCGGGTGCCACTGCTGGAATTCGCGCGGCCATCTTCCTGCTCCACGCGGGCGTGCGATCTCACCATCATGGAAGCGTGCCCGCCAGCAAAAAGACCAGCGGCGCTTGCCAATTGATGGCAATTTCATTGCTCGCGTACGAGGCCTGGTCATCCACGTAAACTTTCGCCGGGGGCAAGCCCGGCGGCAGCTTTTTCAGGGCGTCGTCCTGGCGCGCGGCATTGGGACCGCCGGAGAGCAATCCCGGCCACGGCTCGGCGTTTTTGCCTGCTCCGCTGGGCCGGTGGTGCGGGTGATGGCACGGATTTGCACCGACCTGGGTCATCCAGGAAATCGAAAATGTGTTGCGTCCCAGGAGGTAATGGAGATTATCCTGGGCGGTTTCCACAAAGCTGGGATCGGGCGCCAGGACGTTGGCCACGAGCAATTCCATGCCGTAGTTGGCGACCACACCGTTCGAGCCCCACACGTAATCCTTCGGCAGCAGGCTGACGCGGTAGGGATTCTTCCTGGTGCGCTCGACAATTGTACGCGCCGCTGCCGCCGTGCGCTTGCGAATGTCCGCCACGGCCGTGGCATCCGCGCCCTTCTGCGTGCTGAGCGCGTACGTCCAGAGCGCCAGGGCGGCCACCTCTCGCCAACCTTCCGGCGAGGGCGCTTCCAGGCTGGGGCGAAAATCCGGATAGTGTTTCACGAAAAAGTCGTCGTAGGCGGCATCGCCCGTGGTGCGCCAGAGTTCCGCAGCCGCCCACAAGCGCTCATCACCGCAATAGGTGTCGCCGTATTCGCCGGTATCAACTCCCTGCGGGTTCTTGAAGACCACATTAGGATACTTTTCCGTCCAGAGCCAGGCCTTGCGCGCCGCTGCCAGGTTGCGAGCCGCGAACTTTGCATCGAAGGGCTGATACACGCGCGCGGCGATGGCGGCCACCGCCGCCAAGTCGGCCGTGGCACAGGTGCTTTTGAACGGCGCCTGCCCGGTCCCGATCACCTCGCTCGGAAGACGATCGTCTTCCGGCATCACGAAAGCGGGAAAATGTTCGCTAGTCTGCTTGTGCCACGCGCCGCCATCTTCATCCTGCATGTTGAGCATCCATTCGAGGTTCCAGCGGATTTCGTTCAGGATGTCCGGCGCGCCGTTTCCGCTTTCCGGAATATTCAGCTTGATGCTCTTCACCTTGGGCCCGAAAATCTCCCACGTCCACAACAGCGTCCCGGTGGTGATTCCGGAATTCACGACATAGCGGCCATAGTCGCCGGCATCGTGCCAACCGCCGATATTGTCGCGCTCGCCCTGCTTGCCGGAAGAGGAGTGAAACTCTCCCTTCAAGTGGCAGGCGGCATGTGTATAGCCGGGAAATTCCGTTCCAAGGTCCACTGCTGTGCCGCAGCGCTGGCTGTAGAACGCGCGCATGGCCAGATAATAGGTGTGCAAGAAAACATCTCGCCGGATGGAAAACGCCCAGCTCCGCCCCACTCCCGGAACGTCGAGATAATAAGTGCCCGGTTGGCGCAGCTTCGTGAAGTCCGCAATCTGCACGGAATCGCCCGAATCCGCATCCAGGCTGGCCGGTCCAAGCGTGCCCTTAAACACCGTGACGTTGTCGGAGGCGCGCTTCACTTCAAATGTCGTTGCGGCCGCCGTAACCACAGCCACTTTCGAGGCTCCCGGAAGGTAGCCCACCTGGTCCACCTTTATGGGGATGCTTCCGACCTCCGCTGCGTAAGCCGTTCCCATCGCTCCGAGGAAGAAAATGGTTAGAAGGATTAGCCCGATAGACGGAATGGGCAGGCGGGCACGGAGGCGGCTCGTCGACGTGGTCATGATGTCCCCTTTTGATCTAGACGAGTTATTCAAGGGTGCAAGCCTCTCGTTTTGGCGGCGGCAGCGGCAGTGATTGTGCTCACCGGAGGGTGTGACTGCCAGCACACTTCTCTGGGCCGTGCGTCCTACTTTACTCTTGCGGGCAAGCTTCATATCTACACCTCAAAGTTGTTCAAGGCCACTAAAATATCGTTATACTAGATGGACTTGTCAGTCCGCAGCGTTCCGCTCAGGGAGCCGCCCTAATGAAATACGGTTACTTCGACGATCAGAAGCGCGAGTACGTAATCACGCAGCCGGATACGCCCCTGCCGTGGATCAACTACCTCGGCTGCCAGGCTTATTTCGGCATCATCTCCAATACTGCCGGCGGCTATTCTTTTTACCGCGATGCACGCCTGCGCCGCATCACGCGCTACCGCTACAACAATGCGCCTTATGACGTTGGCGGACGCTACATTTATCTTCGCGACGACAGCTCCGGCGAATTCTGGTCTCCCTCCTGGCAACCTACACAAAACAAACTGGAAGAGTATACCTGCCGCCACGGCATGGGCTACACAACGATTGCCTCGAAATACAGTGGCATCGAAGCGAGCACGCGCTACTTCGTGCCGCTGGACGAGAATCTGGAGATCTGGCAACTGAGCGTGACGAACCATCGCCCGCAGGCCGCCGAACTCTCCGTTTTCTCCATCGTGGAGTTCTGCTTGTGGGACGCGCAGGATGATTCCACAAACTTCCAGCGCAACTTCAGCATCGGCCAAGTGGAAATCGAGGACGGCGTTATTTACCACAAGACGGAATACCGCGAGCGCCGCGACCACTTCGCGTTTTTCGCTTGCTCCGAAAAAATCGCCGGCTACGACACGCAGCGCGAGGCTTTTCTCGGCCCCTATCGCGGCTGGGACAATCCCGCCGCCGTCGAGCGCGGACACTTATCCAATTCCGTCGCGCACGGCTGGGCTCCGGTCGGCTCTCACCACGTCAAGCTCTCGCTGAAACCCGGCGAATCCCGCCAAATCCTATTTGTTCTGGGCTATCAGGAGAACCCGCGGGAACAGAAATTCGATCCGCCCGATTCGCAAATCATCAACAAGCAAGCGGCGAAAGCCGTGATCGCCAAGTATCGCGTGGCGGCGAATGCCTGCGGCGCGTTTGAAAAACTCCGTGTTTACTGGAATGAATTGCTGGGATTGTGCCAGGTGGACACCCCCGACGTGCACACGAATCGCATGGTGAACATCTGGAACGCTTATCAATGCATGGCGACGTTCAACATGTCGCGCTCGGCGTCGTTCTACGAATCGGGGATCGGGCGAGGACTGGGGTTCCGCGATTCGAACCAGGATTTGCTGGGGTTTGTGCACATGGTGCCAGGGCGCGCGCGGGAACGCATACTCGACCTTGCGGCCACGCAACTTCCCACCGGCGGCGCGTATCACCAATACCAGCCGCTGACCAAGCGCGGCAATGACGACGTGGGCAGCGGATTCAATGACGATCCTCACTGGCTGATTATCGGCGTCGGCGCCTATCTAAAGGAGACGGGCGACTGGAGCATCCTGGATGAGCCGGTGCCTTATGACAATGAGATGGGTTCCGAAACGCCGCTCTACGAGCATCTTCAGCGCAGCTTCCGCTACACGCTGGAGCGTGTTGGCCCTCATGGCCTGCCGCTTATCGGGCGCGCCGATTGGAACGATTGCCTGAACTTGAACTGCTTCTCCGATTCGCCGGGGCAATCCTTTCAGACGACCACCAATAAGGACGGCAAGGTTGCCGAATCCGTGTTTATCGCGGGCTTGTTTGTGCTGGCCGGGCGCGAGCTTGCGGATATCGCAAAGCATCGCGGCCTGTGCAGCGAAGCTTGCTCGTACCTGGCGGAAGTCACCAAGATGGATAGCACGATTCGCAAGCACGGATGGGACGGCGAGTGGTTCCTCCGCGCGTATGATGATTTCAGCCGGAAGATCGGCTCGAAGGAAAATGCTGAGGGGAAGATCTTCATCGAAACGCAGGGATTCTGCACACTGGCGGGCATCGGGCTCGAAGATGGCCTCGCCGTGAGAGCCCTGGAATCCACGCGCAAGATGCTGGCCACGGAGCATGGGATCGTCCTGCAGCAGCCGGCCTACTCGAAGTATTACCTTGAATATGGCGAGATTTCTTCTTACCCGCCGGGCTACAAGGAAAACGCCGGTATCTTTTGCCACAACAACCCCTGGGTCATCATTGGCGAAACGCGCGTTGGCAATGGAGACGCCGCGCACGACTACTACACGCGGATCAATCCTTCCGCGCGCGAGGAAATCAGCGACGTCCACCGTTGCGAGCCTTACGTTTATGCGCAGATGATCGCCGGGCGCGATGCTCCCACGTATGGGGAAGCCAAAAACTCCTGGCTTACTGGCACGGCCGCGTGGAACTACTACGCCATCACGCAATGGATATTGGGAATCCGCACGTCGTATGAGGGCCTGGTGATCGCACCGGTGATCCCGAAGAGCTGGCGCGGCTTCAAGGCCTGCCGCAAATTCCGTGGGGTGATGTACGAGATCGAAGTGGAGCGCGCAGGAGAGGGCAACAAGGTTTGCCTCGAAGTGAATGGCGCGCCCGTTCAGGGGAACCTGGTGCCACTTCCGCCGACGGGCACCAAGAGTGTCGCGATTAAAGCGACGTTGCATTAAACTCTGCCAGGTGGCGTGCGGTGAGAAACTGCGCGACACGCGGTTTTCTTAATTGCATACAAGAGGGATTTCATGAGCTACGCGCCCGCTAACTCGCGTTACGACAGCATGCAATACCGGCGCTGTGGCCGCAGCGGATTGCTTCTCCCGGCCATTTCGCTCGGTCTTTGGCACAATTTCGGTGGGGTGGACTCCTTCGAGAATTGCCGGGCCGTGCTCTGGCGGGCTTTCGACCTCGGGATCACCCACTTCGACCTGGCGAACAATTACGGGCCGCCTCCGGGGTCCGCCGAGGAGAATTTCGGGCGCATCCTGCATAGCGATTTCGCCGCGCATCGCGACGAACTCATCATCAGCACCAAGGCCGGGTGGCAGATGTGGGCGGGGCCGTATGGCGATTGGGGCTCGCGCAAGTATCTTCTCGCCAGCCTGGATCAGAGCCTGAAGCGTATGAAACTCGAATATGTGGACATTTTCTACTCGCACCGCCCCGACCCTCAGACGCCTATCGAGGAGACCATGTCCGCGCTCGATCACGCCGTGCGCAGCGGCAAGGCGCTCTACGCGGGGATTTCCAGCTACGACGCGGCGCAAACAGAGGCCGCCGCAAATGTGCTTCGCCGGCTCGGGACGCCCTGCCTCATCCACCAGCCCAAGTATTCGATGTTTGAAAGAAATATTGAGAGCGGACTGCTTGATGTGTTGGAAAAAGAGGGCATCGGCTGCATCGCGTTTTGCCCACTTGCGCAAGGCTTGCTCACGAATCGCTATCTCAACGGCATCCCGAGCGACTCGCGCGCCAACAAGCCTCACGGATTTTTGAAGAGAAACGATGTCAGCGAGCGGCGACTGGCGCAGGTGCACGCGCTCAACGGACTGGCCGAGCCGCGGGGGCAGTCTGTCGCGCAACTGGCCCTTGCCTGGGTGTTGCGGGATGCGCGCATGACCAGCGCCCTGATTGGGGCAAGCCGCGTCGAACAGGTGGAGCAAAACGTTGCGGCGCTTGGCAATCTGCGCTTTACTTCCGGAGAACTCGCCAAGATCGACGCTATCCTCGCGCCCGCGCGAGCCTGAAATCCGATCAGTTGAGATCTTTCGGGGCGCCCAGACCAGGTCGGGGGAAACGCCCGGCGGGCGCCTCAAGGTGACGGGGTGCTGCGCTGTTGGAATGACATCAAAACTGTTGCTCGTGAAAGAGTCGGGTTGAGAGGCTGATAGAAACAATATGCTCGTGCGCTATTGGTAGGAGCCCTTTCCGCTTTTCTTCGCCGGCTCCTGCGGCCGCCCGGGAAGCTTGCCGAACGTCTGGAGCACGGCCAGATTCTTGCGGATCAGGGCGTTCCGTCGTTCCACACATAAAAAGCTGCGCAGGGGGTCTGGCGGCGTGTTCATCGTGTAGTCCAGCAACTTTTCTACGGTGGTAGTGACCACGTTCAGGCGCGTGTCCGATGCGCCGTAGTAGATGTAAACATCCCCGTTCTGCGTGGCGATCCAGCCGTTGCTGAACGCTACGTTGGAGACATCTCCGATGCGCTCCTCGCCTTGAGGTGCGAGGAAATATCCCGCCGGTTGGTGCGTGATCACATACGGTCGATCCAGTTCACTCAGGAATGTGTACAGGACGTAGCGAAGCCCCGCGGCAGTGTTCCTCACGCCGTGCGCGAGGTGCAGCCAGCCTTTTGCGGTCTTGATGGGCGCGGGGCCCAGCCCGTTTTTCACTTCCTTGATGGTGTGGTACTCGCGATTATCCATGATGATTTCATTTTCAACTGTCGCGCCTTCCATGGTCGGGCAGAGTCCCCAGCCAATTCCCCCGCCTTTGCCCGCTTGAATGAATTCATCCTGCGGCCGCGTGTATAGCGCGTACTTGCCATCCACAAATTCCGGATGCAACACGACGTTTCTTTGTTGGGACGACTTGGTGCGCAGATCCGGCAGGCGCTCCCAATTTTTCAAGTTCTTTGTCCGGGCAATGCCGCATTGCGCGACCGCCGCCGACGTATCCCACAGCGGCACCTTCGGATCCTTGCGCTCCGTGCAGAACAGGCCATAGATCCAGCCGTCCTCGTGGCGCACCACGCGAATGTCGTATACGTTCGTATCCGGGTCGCTCGTTTCCGGGATCAGGATGGGGTAATCCCAGAAGCGGAAGTTGTCCACGCCGTTCGGACTTTCCGCCGCCGCAAGGAACGATTTACGGTCCGCTCCCTCGACGCGCGCGAACACCAGAAACTTGCTTTCGTATTCCATGGCGCCGGCGTTGAACGTCGCGTTCACGCCAATGCGCTCCATCAGGTGGGGATTGCTGTTGTGGTCGAAATCGTAGCGCCAGAATAGGGGAGTGTGTTCCGCGGTGAGCACGGGGTGGACGTAGCGGTCGTACACGCCGTTTCCACCCTTGGCTTTCACGTTCTTCCGGGCGATCAGTTTATCGTGCTGCCGGAAGAGTTCCTGCACTTTCTTCTTATACTCGGCTGCGTTCATTGGTCTTCTCCGGTCGTCGGGTATCGGCCCGCACCTGCCGTACTCAAATTGCGTGTTTCTTCGACAATGTGTCCAGACGTTCCATCACTTCAAAGCAGGTCCGGCTGTTGTGATACGGACATTTCCAGGGATCCACTTTGTACTTGTCATTGCTGGGCGTACCGTCGCGCGACACTTTCCAATACCACTCTCCGCGCTGGTGATCCACGATGTATTTTTGGATGAACGCCCAGCTATTCTGGGCCGCCTTCAGGAAATAGTCGCGCCCCGAAAGTTCGTAGGCGTTCAGGAATCCAACCACGGCTTCCGCCTGGGGCCACCAATGCTTGTCGGTGTCGATGATTTCCTTCCCTCTACCCTCGTAGAGCAATCCGCCATCGCCGTCGACTGCCTGCTCGAAAACCGCCTGGGCCATCCGCACCGCTTCTTTCCGTGTTTCTTCCAGAATCGCGGTGTCGCCCAAGACTTCCGCAGCCTCGCAGATCAGCCAGCTCCCCTCAATATCGTGGCCAAAGGAGAACCGGTCCGAGCGGTCGTGCCACTCTTCGTCGAAAAACATGCGGAAATGGTGCGTCTCCGGATCAATGATATGGTCCAGAAAGATACGAAGCAGTTCCCGCAGGCGCCCCCGCAGTCCGTCGTCATGCGATAGCCGCAAGAGATTGGCGTACGCTTCCAACAAGTGCAGGTGCGTGTTCATGGATTTCTTCTCATCCATGTCCACTTCGCTCAGCCGCTGCTCCCCCGCGAGTTTCCAATCGCGCTCGTAGGTCTCGAAGTACCCGCCGTTCTGTTCGTCATGACTTGCGTCTTCAATCATGCGGTGCAGCGAGATGGCGTTTTCCAGCGGTGCCTTTTCCGCGCTCGCAGCCGCGTACTCCGCGAGGGCATAGACGGTGAAGGCCTGCCCGTAAATCCGCTTTTTCGTCTCCACCGGATTCCCGCGGTGGTCCACCATCCAGTAGACGCCGCCAAATTCCGCGTCCCAGAAATATTTGCGAAGATATTCGTAAGCCCGGTGCGCCGTCCGCAGGTACACCTCGTTGCCGTAAACCTTATATGCTTTCGCAAATGTCCACAGAATGCGCGCGTTCAGGATCAGCCCTTTGTGCGCCAGGGGATCAATCGTCAGGTCATTCGCAATCTGTCCGCGAAACCCGCCAAACTCGTGATCTACGGCGTACTTCAGCCAGAACGGAAGAATGTCGCCAAGCAATTCCCGCTCGACCCGCTCACGCAATCCGTCCACGAGCCTCACCTTTTCTCCCTGCGGCCCCGCGCGCCAAAGATCGTAACTATATTTCTTGCGCATGCTTCATGACTAAGTTGATGGGTGTTGGCGGCCGCGGCGTGTCCGGCCCGGATGGAGCGACGACCGCGCGCATCATTTCGGTGGGAAGACATCGCTGCTTCTGCGTTGAGTCTGGAATACACGCCGCGCCCATGTCAAGAATAGATAAACGTTACTGTTAAAGGGAATCGCGCGCACTCGCCTTTGTTCCCTTCCCGCGAAGCGGCACTCCGTTGGCACTTCCGTTGTACTTTCCCTCCCCGGATTGCGCTAGAATGCTGCTTACTGGTGGTGCTTCTGTTGGTTGCTCCGCAGGGCCCTGAGCGAGGTCAGGCCCCGATGACAAAAACTGCCAAGGCCTACGGCGCCGAGAAGGCGACGGCTGTTACTCTCAAATCGCTGGCTTCACATCTGGACCTGACAGCGGGAACCGTTTCCAGTGTTTTGAACAATTCGCCCGCCTCACGCTCCATTCCCGAACGAACCCGGAATCGCATCCAGGAGGCCGCTCGCCGGCTCAACTACCGGCCTAATTTTCTCGCCCGTTCTCTGCGCGTGAGGCGCAGCTACACTGTTGGCGTAATCGCCGAGGAACTCGGCGATCCCTACGGCGCAACGATCATCAGCGGCGTCGAAACGTTCCTGCGCAAGAACAATTTCTTTTTTCTCACCGTCGTTCACCGCCATGACGACAAACTCATGCGCTCGTATTCCCAGTTGCTGCTGACGCGGGGCGTGGAAGGCATCATTACCATCGACACGTCCATAGACCAGCAGCCCACTCTTCCTACCGTCGCCGTCGCCGGCCATCAGCAAGCTCCGAACGTCACCAACATCATCCTCGATCACCACCGCGCCGCGCGGCTCGTCCTGGGGCATTTGCTGGACCTCGGGCACAGACAGATCGCGTTTTTCCGGGGGCCAGCGTCCAGCTCGGACGCCACGCCTCGCTGGAATGCCATCCAGGAGGTTGCCGCCGAATTGCATCTCCCCATCCACCCGGAACTTGTGTTCCAGCTCGAAAGAATCCCGAACACTTCCGATCTCGGCTATCTCCCCGCGAAAGAGCTGCTGGCGGCCGAAATGCCCTTCACCGCGCTCTTCGCTTATAACGACACTTCCGCGGTGGGCGCGATGTTCGTGTTGCATGAGGCCGGCCTCCGCGTCCCGGAGGACGTTTCCGTCGTCGGATTCGACGACATTTCCGTCGCCTCGTTCGCCTTCCCACCTCTTACGACGGTGCGCCAGCCTCTCCTGGAAATGGGCACCGTCGCCGCACAAACCCTTCTCGACCGCATTGAGGAGCGCGCTCCTTTCATGCCTGAAATCGCCCTCGCGCCGGAACTGATCATCCGCAATTCGACCGGCCCCGCCCGCCGGGTGTGAAGGCGCAGCGAAGCCGGGAGGTTTCGTAACACTTCGGAAACATAAACGGGTTACACTACGAGACAGTTGCAAAGCCTAAATCTCAACCCTGATGACGCCGCGGCCAACTAACACACTTCTGCTTTGGGGCAGGCCAGGCGGAAGGCGAAATACCCGGCAACGAATTGGCTCACGGTTCGCTCCCCCGGCGACTCACCTCACCAATCGTTGCTGGAACTGAGAGGTTCCCGATGACAACGACGGTCCGGGCTGAGTCCCCTACAATTCAGGCGCTGAGTGCGTTTGGCAAGGCGAGGTCCACGGTCCAGGGAACTCCCCTGAGCGCCGATGAGTTACGCAAGATAGATGCGTTTTGGAGAGCGTGCACTTATGTAATCCTTGGCATGCTCTATCTGCAGGAAAATCCACTCTTGCGGGAACCCCTGAAGCCGGAACACATCAAGAACCGGCTCCTGGGACATTGGGGCTCGAGTCCCGGCCTGGCATTCACCTACATTCACCTGATGCGCCAGATCAAGAAGTACGATCAGGATATGATCTTTCTGGCGGGGCCCGGGCATGGCGCGCCGGGTGTACTTGCTCCCGTCTATTTGGAGGGCAGCTACTCTGAGGTGTACCCGGACAAGTGTGAAGACGAAGAAGGGTTGCGGGAATTTTTCAAGCAATTTTCGTTTCCCGGAGGCATTGGGAGCCACTGCACGCCGGAAACGCCGGGCTCGATTCACGAAGGAGGAGAGCTTGGGTACGTGCTCTCGCACGCTTGCGGGGCGGCGTTCGACAATCCGGAACTCATCGTTGCGGCAGTGGTCGGTGATGGCGAATCGGAAACCGGGCCTCTGGCGACTTCCTGGCACATCAATAAGTTTCTAAGCCCCGTTCGCGATGGCGCGGTCCTGCCGATCCTTCATTTGAATGGCTACAAGATCAACAACCCCACGCTGCTGGCGCGCATCAGTCACGAGGAATTGGTGAGCTTGCTGCGAGGTTACGGCTGGACGCCCTACTTCGTGGAAGGGTCGGAGCACGAAAGCATGCATCAAGCCATGGCCGCGACGACGGAGATGTGCGTCACGGAGATCAAGAAAATTCAACGGGAAGCGCGCGCCAAGGGCGCGGCACGCCGCCCGCGGTGGCCCATGATTGTTCTACGCACGCCGAAAGGGTGGACGGCCCCGGGAGATTTGGACGGCCACAAACTGGAAGGCTCTTGGCGCGCGCACCAGGTGCCGATTATGAATGTGAAGAAGAACCCGGAGCACCTGAAGATACTGGAAAGCTGGATGCGTGGCTACAAGCCGGAGGAATTGTTCGATGAAGGTGGCAAGCTGCGGGCCGAATTCAAAGAGATCGCGCCCACGGGAACACGCCGCATGGGCTCCAATCCTCATGCCAATGGCGGCCGCCTGAAAAGGGCGCTGCGGTTGCCGGACTTCCGCCAGTACGCGCTGAAATTGGAGAAAGCTGGGGTCGTGCAGGCAGAAAATACCCGTCCTCTGGGCGCGTTCTTGCGCGACGTCATGAAGTTGAACATGACGAATTTCCGGGTATTCGGGCCGGATGAAACTGCCTCCAACAAGTTGGATGACGTTTATGAGGTGAGCAAGAAGTTCTGGATTGAAGAGTATTTTCCCGAAGATGCAGACGGCGGAGAGTTGACGCCTGATGGACGCGTAATCGAAATACTGAGCGAACACACGATAGAGGGAATGTTGGAAGGCTACCTGCTCACCGGCCGCCACGGGTTCATCAGCTCCTACGAATCCTTCGTGCACGTGATTGATTCGATGTTCAACCAGCATGCGAAATGGCTATCCATCTGCAATCACCTGTCGTGGAGGGAGAACGTCGCTTCGCTGAATCTGCTGATTACTTCGACGGTGTGGCGGCAAGACCATAACGGTTTCACGCATCAGGATCCCGGCTTTTTGGACGTGGTGGTGAACAAGAGCGCCAGCGTGACGCGCATTTATCTGCCGCCTGACGTCAACTGCCTGCTCTCGGTGGCGGACCACTGCCTGCGCAGCGAAAACTACGTGAACGTCATTGTCTGCGACAAACAACTGCACCTCCAGTTCATGGACATGGATGCCGCCATCAAGCACTGCACCAAGGGAATCGGCATCTGGGAATGGGCCTGCAACGACCAGGGCTGCGAGCCGGACGCGGTGATGGCATCGGCAGGAGATATTCCGACCCAGGAAGCATTGGCGGCAATTGTGCTTTTGCGGGAGGAGTTTCCCGATATCAAACTTCGTTACGTTAATGTGGTAGATCTTTTCAAGTTGCAGCCGAACACGGAACATCCACACGGCCTGTCGGACCGGGATTTCGATTCGCTTTTTACCGTCGATAAGCCGATCATCTTCAATTTCCATGGTTATCCCTGGCTGATTCACCGGCTGGCCTATCGCCGCAAGAACCACGACGGCATGCACGTCCGCGGATACAAGGAGAAGGGCAACATCAATACGCCAATGGAATTGGCCATAGAAAACGAGATCGATCGTTACAGCCTGGCCCGAGATGTGATCGATCGCGTGCCGAGACTTCAGAGGATCGGCGCTCACGCTAAGGAAAAGTTCCGCAACATCCAAATTGAGTGCCTGAATTATGCGCACGAACACGGAATAGACGAGCCGAATGTTGCCGCGTGGACCTGGCCCTATTAAACTCGTGATGTTTTCGGGCTGTGGGTGATCGTCCGTTTTGCACCGGCCGGACATTGCTGGATTGGCCTTTCTCTCATAAAGAACAGGGCGGAATCGAATATGAACATTCTCGTGCTGAACTCGGGAAGTTCCAGCCTGAAATTTCAATTGATTGCGACCGACAGCGAGCGCATCCAGAAAAACGCCGATGAGCGCATCTGCCGGGGAGAGGTGGAACGCATTGGCGGCGAGGCCATTGTCACAGCGGAATCGGAAAAATCGCCGCGGCAAAAATTCACGGCGCCGCTGGCCGACCTTTCCGCGACGCTGGAGTACCTGATTCGCTGGATTGCGTCGGAAGAATCTGGCATTTCCCAAGTGCAGAGCGCCGCGGAGATTCACGCCGTGGGACATCGCGTGGTCCATGGCGGGGAAATGTTTTCAGAGTCGGCCATCATCACCGACGAAGTGTTGAAGGGAATCGAAGACTGCATCGACCTTGCGCCACTGCACAATCCCAACAACATCAAGTGCATCCGGGCGGCGCGGCAAATTCTGGGGCCAAAAGTTCCGCAGGTGGCCGTGTTTGACACCGCATTTCATCATTCGCTGCCGGAGCAGGCCTACTTGTACGCCTTGCCCTACCATTTGTACCGGCGGCACCACATTCGGCGCTACGGATTTCACGGCACGTCGCACCGTTACGTGGCTTACCGCTATCGGGTATTGCGCAACTTAACGCGAGAACAAACGCATGTCATCTCACTGCACCTGGGCAATGGTTGCTCCGCCGCTGCGATACGCGCCGGATACCCGGTGGACACTTCCATGGGCATGACGCCGCTGGAAGGACTGGTCATGGGGACGCGCTCCGGAGACATCGACCCCGCGATTGTGAACCTGATTGCGACAAAAGAAGGCCTATCACCCCATGAAGTGGAAATGCTGCTCAACACGCAGTCGGGTCTCCTCGGCATCTCCGGGCTGACGAACGATATGCGTGTCCTGCAACAGGAATTGAAGGAACATGACGACCGCCGCGTACGTCTGGCCATCGAGATTTTCTGTTATCGCGCAAGGAAATATATTGGAGCATATCTTGCGTGCATGGGCGGGGCCGATGCCGTCGTCTTCACCGGGGGAATCGGAGAGAATTCGGCGGATATTCGTGCGCGCATCTGCACAGGCCTCGAATGGGCAGGGCTGAAGCTCGACAAAAACAGGAACGAGCAGGCCGTGGGCAAGGAAGCACAGATAAGCACCGAGGATTCCAGCCTAAAGGCATTCGCGATCCCGACGGATGAGGAACTCTTGATCGCGCGAGATACGGTGCGTTGCATTGCCGGTGAACCTCACCCCTCGTAAACGGTTGCTCAGAGGTAAGGTTAAAAGCCCAGCAAAAATGGATGCTGTGCCTGTGGTCCTTGGTGTTTTGGCTGAGGGAGCGGAACACCAGCCTGCTCATACGTCACAGACAGCCGAGGCGGAGAATGCTACGTTTCACGAATGGGAGGACCCTTCCTACTGGGTGAGGCCTTTCTGCTGGGGCTGGCGTCCGGCCCGGCATGCGTGGCGTCCTGCGGCCCCGTGGTGGTTCCTTCGCTGCTTGCCGAGGGCGCGGGCTGGCGTCTGAACGCGCGTTACCTTACCTCCTTTCTGGGCACACGCCTCCTGGGATATCTGCTTTTTGCCGTTGTGGTATGGGAACTTGGTGCACTGCTGTCGGCTCGGCCTGCCGCGCGCACTTTGATTTACGGCGGGATTCATGTCCTTCTGGGTGTGGCGTTGCTCTGGTACGCGCGGTCGATAGGACGAGGCTGCGCGCACGCTTGCGCGGGCTCCGGGCTGGTCAGCATCGGCCGCGTAGGAAAACGCAGCGTGCCGGGGGCGGCGGTGCTCGGGCTCCTGACGGGCGTGAGCCTGTGCCCGCCGTTTGTAGCGGCTGGCATGCGCGCAGCGCAACTGGGCAGCATCGCTGCCGCACTGCTCTTTTTCGCGGTGTTTTTCGTTGCAACAACGCTCTGGTTTGTGCCATTTGTGGGACTCGGCTGCGTGCAGCGAAACGCTTCCGTCATCTTCGTGGCGCGAACGGCAATGGTGCTGGTCGCGCTGTACTACTTATTTGCTGGGATTGCCATGCTGGCGGGTAGGAGGATCTATGGCTGACGCGGCGTGTACGGCATTCCCCGGAAGGACGCCACCACGGAACTGGGGCCGGGCGCTCCTGCTGACGTTGCCCATTGCGCTGTGGTCGTTGTTCATGTCCTTGCGCGGGCTCATGCAACAGGATCGTTCGTTGCAGATCGCCAGCGGGTTGACCGCCGCATTCATGGTTGTGCTGTTCTACATGATGATGAAGACTTCCAGCACCTATCGCTGGCGAAGATGGTTTTTCGTTGCGTTGGGAGTGCTCTTCCCGATCGGGTTCATTCACAACGTCATGGTTTTGCGGGGCAGCATGGGCATTCCCATCGAAGAGATGATTGCCGGGCGCACGCCGTTCTGTTTCTTGCCGATTCCGCTGCTGATCCTGCCGGCGGCGCTCACGAAAACGCTGGTCTTTCCGGGGTCCCTCCTGCCCGGGGGCGGCATGTCTGGCGCCGGCATGGCGGCCATGGCGGGCCTGTGGCTGGCGATTACACTGGTCGTCGGCAAGGGCTGGTGCAGCTATGCCTGTTTCTTCGGCGGAATCGAAGAAGGAATGGCCGCGCTGCCCAAGAAGGCGCAGTGGAAAAAGCTCGATCCCCGCTTGAGGCTGGTCCCTTGGGCCGTTCTGCTGGCGATGGTGCTGCTCTCGCTGGCGTTGTTTGAACCCGCCTACTGCATGTGGCTGTGCCCATTCAAAGCCGTGTCGGAATACGTGGCCGCACGCAATACCGTGGGACTGGTGCAGAACGGGATTTTCGTGGTGCTGTTTGGCGCGCTGGTGATTGTGCTACCTGTGCTCACCAAGAAACGCACGCAATGCACGTTCCTGTGCCCGTTTGGCGCGTTCCAATCCATTTTCAACAAGACCAGCGTGTTCGATATCAAGATTGACCGCACGATCTGCTCGCCCTGCGTGCTGTGCCAGAAAAGCTGCCCCACGATGTCGCTGAGCGACGATTCCATCAAGAAGGGCGAAACGCTGATGTCCTGCATGAAGTGCGGAGCCTGTGTGGATGCCTGCCCGAAAGGCGCCGCGGTGTGGCACATCCGGGGCACGCAGGTGGCTGTCAAACCGGAACGCGCGCGGCTGATGTTTCTCTACTCGGCCTGGGCCATGGCGGCCATGTTCGGAGGCAGCATCATCACGCAGGGCCTCGCGACAATCTTGCAGCGGGTGATTTAGGAGGTCCGCATGAAATGGCCAACCTCGAAGCTCGGCTACACCGCTGCGGGAATGACCGTTCTGGCGGCGGTGCTGGTGCCGTTCTTGCTGATGGGGCTCTTCACGAACGGGTTCACCAAGCTCGGATTGCATGTGGACCAGATGTACAGCGGCGGGCCGACGGCACGCACGATCCAGGAGGATGGCTACACGGTTACCATTCACAAAGCGGTCTATCCTCACCTGTTGCAGACCGAAAAGCCGTTTGTGCAGCTCGACTGGAAACCGGTGAATGCGTTGCCGCAACACGTGTCCGATGCCGTGGACGTGGATGGCGACGGGCAGCCGGATGTTCGCGTGATCTTTGACGTGCCAAAAGATCCCAAGACGCCGCTGCGTGTGGATGTGGATACGCTGAACCCGCGCTATCAGGCGATGCGGAATGTGGGCAAGCAGAAATTCTCGGAGTTGATCGTTCGCGTAGACGACGCGATTCTCGTACGTGTGCCACTGACAGGGCGGTAGCGCTTGGATCCACGGTCACTGTGGGAGTCGGTCGCCCCAATTGCATAAGGACTCGACGAACGCCGCGGAGCCGTCGCGCAGCCAACCATCGAGCTGCGCCGGTTCTTTGAGTTGTTGTCCGCGCCTGCGAGGCACAGCCACAAAGCGGCATGGAAATTCCGGAAGGCTCGTCATGTCACCCCAGAGCTTTTCAAACTGAGCGACCGGCAAGATATCTTCCTGACCTTTTCCCCAGCGTTTTTTGACATCCTTCAGCGTGATATAGGTGGGCATGCGTGCAGCCAGCGTTCGCACGGCGTTGTCCACCTTTTCGCTGCGGATAAGATCTTCGCGGGTCAGCCCGAACATGGCGAGGAGTTGGTCGATATCGATCCAATAGGTCGCACTGTTGTACCACGGGAGGAGCGATTCGGTCTCTTCGCTGGGAAGAGCGAGACCTTCGATCAGGCGCAGGCGGCCGTCGACGCGGGCCAAGCCGCCGCCGCGGTCTTCCACTTGCCGCGCAATCACCTCGGCGGTAAACGCGGCCCCCTCCGCGATGTGGTAACCGAGCAACCCTGGGTCAACGTCAGCGCCCGTGGTATCGATGTTGTGAATCATCAAGTATTTCAAACGGGGCCTATCCCGGAACAGGCGAAGGAACGTGCCGTTGCGAATCATGTTTGGCACTTCGTACCAGTGGCCGACCGGATGCAAGCACTGCACTGGCACGTTATCGGTATAGCTGGCGCCTTCGCCCATGTGACAGGCCCAGGCGATGAGTGTGGCGCGCAGGCTGTCGCGGAGCTTTTGCGCCTGCTCGTCGAGTAAATGTTGCGGCAATTCTTCCCAGGCAAATCGCAAGTCTCTTTCCATGGGCACAAAGCGCAGCCCGATGGAGCGTCCGGGAGAAAGCAGCAAGGGGCCGGGGTAGTCGTAGTCGCGCTCTGTGCGGAGGTGCGACTGGATCGCGTCGTGTGTCAGGTAGCTGGTGGTGATGACGTGGGGCAGAGTTGTGCCGCAGAGGCGGCTCGTCCGGCGGTTGCGGGCCAAGTGCACTTCGAGGAAGCTACGGTGCTTGCCGCCCAGCCGGCAAAAGGGGTTAAGAGCCTTGACGACGCCCGCGCCTTTTGTCCAACGGCTGCCTGTGCCGCCGGCAAACGAAACCACCGCCACCATTCCTTTTGCCAAGGCATCCTTGCCGATTTCGTGGTACTTCGGCGCGACACCTTCGGTGGCGTCAAAGAGATCTGCGGCGCCAACGTCGGTAATCAGGCTGGTAATAGGAAGACGATTCTGCGCCAGCCCCACGCGGCCGTTGCGCAGGTCCACCTGGATCCGTTCATGCTCGACGCGATCAAATCCATGGGCTTCGAGCAGCGCGTCGAGGCTTTGGGAGAGGTCGGCTTTTGGCGGGCTCTGCGGGATGAGGTGCTCGAACACGTGCTGCACCATGCCTTGGAATTCAGGCACGGTGTGGCAGGCGGTGGTGAAGCGTTCGAGTTCAAGGAGGCGCACGGGAGAGAGCAAACGGGATTCCATACGAAGAAGCGTGGGCACAATCATCTGGTAGTACCCCGCCGGCATCAGCGCAGAGTGGCCAGCGAGGTATGTGGCCTGAGTGCCATACTCGTTGACAGCGAAATCGTAGACCACGGGTTCCATGGCGAAGGGCACCGCATCTTCCATCTCCTTCTTGGTGGCGCTCATGATGGCCTGCAAGCGCTCCTGTGCCTGCCCTTTGGCATGCGGAGCAAAAAGAAAACCCATGCCTCCGCCCGACATTCCACCGAGCATCCAGAAGCCCCAGAAGTCGTCGCCTATCTCGCGGCGCACGCGGCGAATCAGCGTGTCGGTGTAGAGATTCCCGGCCCAGGGAATAATGGTTTGAATGGGGCCGGTAAAATTCCGCTCCGTTAAGGCGCCCAGGGCGCGAATGTCCCCGCACTTCAAGCGTGCAATAAGGTCATCGAGGATGAGCGCGGCTTCGCCCCGGCTGTGCCACTCACTTTCTGAGCGAAGCAGGTATTTCTCCGTCACCATTTCCAGAATAGGGCCCACATCCTGCGCCATGCCGCCGTGGGCGAGCACCAGGCTTTGCTGAAGTTGCTGGCGTGTTTCCGGTGACACCTCCTGGGGCCCGAGAATCTGGTGGTTCGGCAACAACCGGCCGCGGCTGATGCCGAATTCCGGATCACCCTCCTGGGCTGAGACCCCGTGAATCAGTTTGATTCCGGGCCACACACCGCCGGAATCCTGCCAGCCGCCTCCCGAGCCCCCCAGCCATTCGCCCAGGATGGCGCGCCCGGCCACCAAGCGGCGGTCGTCCTCGGAGAGGCCGCCAATGAGCGTGCGGATCTGGTTTGTGGCGCGCATGCACAGGGAGATGAGGCAGGCCAAGAGAGTGGTGGACACCGCCAGGCGTGAGCCGCGGGGGATATCGTTCACCTTACTGACGATTTCGATCCCGTGGCCTTGCCGGCCCGTCAAACGGGTCAGTACGTCGGTGAGGGGCTGCGTGGCGCCCTCCATCCCCGGCGGCACTATGCCGGAAGCAATAACCGCGGCCTTGAGCAAGCCCAGGTAGTCGTGCGCAAAGTCGAAAACTTCCGCAATCGAAATGAGTTCGGCGCTGCACTGAAGGTCAACGCTGACCAAGCGGAGTACCGGCTGATCGATGACTCGGAACCATGCTTCAACGGGAGGCTTTGGGGCGCCCAGGCTGCGCACGCTCAGGTCGATGGAAATGTTGAGCACGCGGGCGCCTTCGGGGAAATCCATGCCCAGAAAGAAAATGTCGCTCCACCCGCTATGGCTCAAGTCCATGCGCACAGGCGTAGCCTCGTGCAGGATGGGGAAGAGCTGATCGGGGGTCTCGCGCTGCAATAGTTCAGGGCGAATCCGCAGCGGTGCGTCTTCAGGATAAGCAGCGCGGAACATCCACTGATTGCCGCGGACCGAGCGCACGCTGCGCCGCACCTGGTCAGCGAGAGTCTGGAAGCCGAGCGAGCGGTAGCCAGCGGCGAGGGCGCTGGAAATGGCAGCACTCGGTCCGGCAGCGGCCTGCGCAGCCAGGAAATTATCAAGAGCTTCTTCGAACCTGCGCTTGAGAAGGTTTGTGTAACCCGCGAAAGGAATCAGCGCGTGGGAAGCGGCTAACTTGCGCGTGGAGATGTGAAAGCGATGGATGGCATACAGGAAAAAAAGGGCCCGCACGCGCTCGTAAAGATTGTCGCTGCTGCGCCGGAAACGGTCGAGCGCCTCGCATTCAAGAAGCAGCTCTTCCAGTGTCGCCGACCGGCAAAATGCGTCCAGAGGGCGATTACGAGTCTCCGCATCGCGAGCGGTTATGACATCGGTGAGCAGGCTCACCGCTCGCTCCCGGCAGCAGGAGTGGTCAGCTCACGCTCCGCCAGTATTTCCAGCAAGTGCGTAAGCACCTCGTCGCGGTCGCGACTGTTCAGCGCCAGGGCTAATTGCGCTGTGAGCAATCCGTAGCGAGCGCCGAGATCATAACGGCGTCCTGTGTCTTCCAGCGCCAGGTACTGCTCCTGGCGGGCAAGTTCGGCGAGAGCGGCGGAAAGCGTGATGGCGCCGCTTGGCTCACTCGCCAATTTGCGCCCCAGGAGCTCCATCACGGTGGGAGTGAAAACGTGAATTCCAAAGAAACAGAGATAGTGGCCCGCGCGGATTCCCGGCACCATGAGGCGCTGTTCGGCTTCAGTAGGCGTGGGTTTTTCGAGTACTGTCTCCACGCGGTAAACGCCGGGACGGCCGGACACGCGAGGCCCCGCCACGGCCCCAAACTGGGAGAGCAGCCTTTCGTTAGTGGGCTGGACCCCGGAGGCGGAGCACGACTCGAGTTCCGCCAACTCCACCAGGCGCTGGACGCCGGGCTTGGTTGCGGTCACGTAGAGGTGATCTCCCACCATGTGTAGGAAGGGCTCATCGGCCACAAACTGGCGCGCACAGTAAATGGCGTGACCGTATCCCCGCGGGTGCTGCTGGGGAACGAATCGCACGGCGCCGGCGAGGTTGCCGACGGCTTGGGTGAAGCGAGTCTCGTCGCCGGGCCAGACCACGACGCAGATCTCGGCAATATTCGCGGTGAGGGCCTGTTCGACGAGGATGCTCAAAACGGACTTTTCCGCTCCGTTGTGAATAAGAGTCTGGAGCGGAAGCGCCCGCTGATTCGCTCCGGCTGCTGTGATGACCGCTTTTCTGATGCGCACGGTTGGCGCTCCTCTTCCGGACTTTTGCCGAACGCCGATGGTGATTTGTGGCCCGGAGCCAATTTGCCGTTTGCGTTGCGAGAAAAATGCTTCTATTTCGGCGAGTGCTTCCGGCGGTTTCGGCCTGACGGCCGACGGCTGATTCGGATGTGAGCATTATAACCGACGCCGTCGAGATGACGCGCATCCCCAATCAGCCCATCGAGTAACTATCTCTAAGAGTTGCTCGCCCTTTTCGCGCTGGTGCAACTTTGCGCGTGTTACGCTGAGGATACTTCGTTTAGGAGAACTCCAGCATGTGCGGCATTGTCGGTTATATCGGCCCAAAAAAGGTTGTTCCCGTCATCATCGAGGGCCTGCGCAAACTTGAGTATCGCGGCTACGACTCCGCGGGAATCGCGGTGGTCGACGCCGCCGGCAAAATGGAGATTCGCCGCGCCCCGGGCAAGCTGCGCAACCTCGAGGAGGTCATCCGCAAAACGCCGCTCGACGGCACCTACGGCATCGGGCACACGCGCTGGGCCACGCACGGGCGTCCCACGGAGGAGAACGCTCACCCGCACCGCGACTGCACCGGGCAATACGTCGTGGTGCACAACGGAATCATCGAGAACTACATCGAGCTGAAAGAGAAGTTGCAGAAGCACGGCCACAAGTTCGTCACCGAAACAGACACGGAAATCGTGGCGCATCTCGTCGAGGAATATGCCAAAACGCTTTCCTTCGAGGAAGCCGTGCGCCGCACCTTGAAGGATCTCCGCGGCATCTACTCGCTGGTATTTCTTTCTGCGAAGGATCCGCAAAAGCTGATCGCCGCGCGCATCGGGCCTCCCTCCGTGATCGGCTTGGGCGAAGGCGAATACTTTGTCGCCAGCGACATTCCCGCGCTGCTCGAGCACACCCGGGAGATTTTCTTCCTCGCCGATGGCGACATCGCCATTCTTTCGCGCGACGGCGTGCGCGTCACCGATCTCGACGGCAAGCCGGTCAGCCGCCCCTCGCATCACGTCGCCTGGGATCCCATCATGGCGGAAAAGGGCGGCTACAAGCATTTCATGCAAAAGGAGATTTTCGAGCAGCCGCGCGCCGTCCGCGACACCATCCTCAACCGCATTTCCCAGGACACCGGCAAAGTCTTCCTGGACGAAATGCAGATCACCGATCAGCAGTTCCGTGGCTTTGAGAAAGTGCGCATCGTGGCCTGCGGCACAAGCTGGCATGCGGCACTCGCCGGCAAGTTCATGATCGAGCGGCTCGCGCGCATCCCGGTGGAAGTGGATTACGGCAGCGAGTTCCGCTATCGCGATCCCATCCTCGATGCAAAGACGCTGACGGTTTGCATCAGCCAGTCCGGCGAAACCGCGGACACGCTGGCTGCCCAGCGCGAAGCCAAGCAGAAAGGCTCGCCAACACTGGCGATTTGCAACGTGATGGGTTCCATGATCACGCGCGAAGCCGCCGGCACCATCCTGACGCACGCCGGACCCGAGATTGGCGTCGCTTCCA